>LNFM01001183.1_pt1 | contig 48762 bp, 51 predicted proteins | sample 596031 | NCBI WGS metagenome assembly LNFM01 (sample SAMN04254537, study PRJNA301005) | activated carbon metagenome | isolation source: dual media filters at the Ann Arbor, Michigan drinking water treatment plant | place: USA: Ann Arbor
ATGCGCGCTGGCTGTTCGAGAAGGAAATCAACCTGATGGGCGTCCAGGCGCTGGGCATGGGGCTTGGCGCGCTGATCGCGGAACTCGGCGTCAAGCCGGAGATCGTCACCGCGCATGATTTCCGCAGCTATTCGGCGTCGATCAAATACGCGCTGATTACGGGGCTGATGGCGGCGGGCTGCAAGGTGCATGACATCGGGCTGGCGATGACGCCGATGGCCTATTTCGCGCAGTTCGATCTCGACGTTCCCTGCGTGGCGATGGTGACCGCCTCGCACAACGACAATGGCTGGACCGGCGTCAAGATGGGCGCCAACCGTCCGCTCACCTTCGGTCCCGACGAGATGACGCGACTGAAGCAGATCGTGCTCAACGCCGAGTTCAGGAACCGGGTCGGCGGGTCCTACCAGTTCCACGACAACTTTGCGGCCCGCTACATCGCCGATCTCTCCGGCCGCCCCAGGCTCAAGCGCCGGCTGAAGGTCGTAGTCGCCTGCGGCAACGGCACCGCGGGCGCGTTTGCGCCGCAGGTGATGGAAGCGATCGGCTGCGAGGTCGTCCCGCTCGACACCGAGCTCGACTACACCTTCCCGAAATACAATCCGAACCCCGAAGACATGAAGATGCTGCACGCGATCCGCGACGCGGTGCTTGAGCACAAGGCCGATGTCGGTCTCGGCTTTGACGGCGATGGTGATCGTTGCGGCGTGGTCGACAATACCGGCGAGGAAATCTTTGCCGACAAGGTCGGCGTGATGCTGGCGCGGGACATGTCGGCGATCCACGACAACGCGCAGTTCGTGGTCGACGTCAAATCGACCGGGCTGTTTGCCACCGACCCGGTGCTGTTGAAGCAGGGCGCCAGGACCGCCTACTGGAAGACCGGCCATTCCTACATGAAGCGCCGGACCCACGAGATGGGTGCATTGGCGGGATTCGAGAAATCCGGCCACTTCTTCTTCAACAAGCCATTGGGCCGCGGCTATGACGACGGCCTGATTTCGGCGATCGCGATCTGCGAAATGCTCGATCGCGCGCCAAGCAAGTCGATGGCCGATCTGAAGCACTCGCTGCCGAAAACCTGGTCGTCGCCGACGATGTCGCCGCACTGCGCCGATGAGGTGAAATATGGCGTCGCCGACGCCGTGGTGAAGCACTTCGAGGCGCTGCAGAAGGCGGGCGGCAAGGTCGCCGGCCAGAACATCCGTGACCTCGTCACCGTCAACGGCGTCCGCGTCACGGTCGAAGACGGCAGCTGGGGCCTGGTGCGGGCCTCATCCAACAAGCCGGAGCTGGTGGTGGTGGTCGAGAGCCCGGTTTCCGAACAGCGAATGCGCGATTTGTTCGAGGCGATGGATTCGGTGCTGCGGACCCATCCCGAAGTCGGCGCGTACAACCAGAAGATATGACCGGGAACGGCGCTTGCTGCGCACACGTTCGTCATCCTCCGCCAACGGGTCGCGAATGCGCGCCCGATGACAGGCTCCGGCGCGGGAACCAGTACGCCGCGGCCTGTCGATTCCATCGCGAACGTCTCTGGAATACTGGATCGCCCGCTTTCGCGGGCGATGACAGCTTTGCAAGCTGCAATCAACCCTACGCCGCCGGCACCGGCAGTGCCGTGACCGACTTTATCTTCTCCATCGCAAAGCGCGACGTGACGTTCTTCAGCGGCACCGCGCTGATCAGCTTTTTGTAGAACACGTCGTAGCTTGCCATGTCGGCGACCACGACGCGCAGCATGTAATCGACGTCGCCGGCCATCCTGTAGAATTCCATCACCTCCGGCATGGCGCTGACGGCTTCGGCGAATTTTCGGAGCCAGGCCTCGGAGTGATCGGCGCTCTCGACCGAGACGAACACTGAAATGCCCAGCCCGATCTTGTTCTGGTCGACCAGCGCCACCCGGCGCAGGATGACGCCATCGGCTTCCAGCCGCTGGATGCGTTTCCAGCACGGCGTCGACGACAGCCCAACCCGCTCTCCGATCTCGGCAACCGAAAGGGAGGCGTCCTCCTGCAACACGGTCAGGATCTTGCGATCAATCGCATCGAGTCGGCGGTGGGCTTCAGGAGCTTGAACAGCGATATCAACCATAAGAATAATGTTCCACGATAGAGGCTGATAATCTCCATACATAGAAAAATCTTCTAAAACAAGCCCCGCTATCGGTCGATCGAAACCCTGCTGCCGACCTCGCCGCGGCCAAGAAGCGCTTCGACCTCGGCGCGCCCCGGCGCGGCAAGGGCGCCGCCGAACCGGGTGCATTTCAGCGCCGCTGCGGCGGAGGCAAACCGCAACGCCTGCCGCAATTCCTGTCCTTCCGTGATGGCGAGCGCAAAGGCGCCGTGAAAAATGTCGCCGGCACCGAGGGTATCGACGGTATGCACCGGGAACGCCGGCGTTTCCTGAATCGACCCGCTCTCGTCGAGCCAGATCGTGCCCCTCGCTCCTCGTGTTCCTGCCAGGAACGACGGGGTCAGCTTGGCGATCTTCCTCAGCGCCTCGGCATCGTCGGCGATATCAGCGGTTTCCTGCAGCGGCTCGCTCGAGAACACCAGGTGCGAGGAGGCGTTCAGCAAACCCTCGCGCAGCGACATCGCCCGGTCGACGTCGACGATGACGGGGATGCCGCGCCGCACCGCCTCGGCGCAGAGCTCCGTGCAGAACTCCGCGCAACGGCTCTCGGTGAGGATGGCGGCGCAGTCGTCCAGCAGCGCCTCGGTGGGCGGCAGTTTGACCTTCCAAAGCTCCGGATCGCGGAAGGTGACGATGGTGCGCTCGCCGCTGGGATCGACCAGCACCGCCGAGATCGGCGTCACCAGGCCCGGCATGTGCACGATGTGCCTGGTTTCGATCCCCTCCTGGGCGAGCCTGTCGAACATGAACCGGCTTGAGGTTTCGTTGATGTCGCCCATCGGGCCGCAGACCGAGGCGCGGCCGCCGAGGCGAACGATGCCGATCGCCGCGTTCAGCGCGTTGCCGCCGCAAATCTCGTCGAAATGCGTCGCGTTCTCCTTTGAGCCGCGGGCAGGCACCCCGCCGACGCGGAAGGTCAGGTCGCGCACCGGCATGCCGATGCAGAGGATGCGCGGCGGATTCTTTTGCGCCTTATCGTGGGATTTCATGCGAACTTCCGTGGTGCCGGTTCCGCTGTCATCCGAAACCGGGTTGGGAGTTAATCGGATGGCGCGGCGCCGGTTCCCGCGCCGGTGGCGTTTTGCCCATGCAGCCAGCGCCCGAGCAGATGATGAGCGATGGCGAACGGGTGCGGGCCCGCAAGGCCGTCGGGATGCTCGCGTTTGATCATCAACGTCGCCTCCGCCCGGTCGAACCAGCGGGCGTCCTCAAGTTCGGCGTGGTCCACCACGATATCTTCATTGGTGGCGCGCGCGGTGCATCCGATCATCAGCGACGACGGGTAGGGCCAGGGCTGCGTCATGTAATAGTGCACGTCGGTGCAGCGGATGCCGGATTCCTCGAAAATCTCGCGGCGCACCGCGTCCTCGATGGTCTCGGCGGCCTCCACGAAGCCGGCAAGGCAGGAATACATGCCCGGCAGGAACTGCTTCTGCCGGCCCAGCAGGCATTTGTCGCCATGGGTGACCAGCATGATCACGACCGGATCGGTGCGCGGAAAATGCTCGGCCTTGCAACTCGGGCAATCGCGCTTCCAGCCGCCGTCCTTCATCGCGGTGCGCACCCCGCAATTGGCGCAGAAGCCGTGGCGCTGATGCCAGGTCACCATCGATTTCGCCATCGCGATGCCGGAAAGCTGCTCCGGCGGCACCGTGCCTTGCATCGCCATGCCGCGCAGCTCGGTGACCGCGACGTCGTCGCGGGTCAGCAGTTTCTCGACCGCGATCGCGGAAATACCCATGCCGAAAACCGGCGCGCCGTCGCGCAGGCCGAGGAAGATCGTGCCGGGATTGGCGCCGAGTTTGACCGCCTCGTCGACGCCGAGCAGCACGCGCGGTCCGCCGGCCTCCTGGCGCACCAGCAGCGCGTCGCGGTAGATCACATAGGCGCGGGCGTCGCGGTGGCCTTCCAGCGCGAAAAGCTTCTCTTCATTCGTGCGCAGGTGCGCGGCGCGATCGAGGGCATGGGTGACGAAAGCAGGCTTTCCCAGCGGAAATTTTTCGAATGCGGACATTGGTTCAACCCAACCATATTTTGCGGCGCAGTGCGCTGATGAAAATCTGTACTTCCTCGGCGTCATGCGCCAGGGGCGGCATCACGCCCCAGACCGGCCGCGGCCAGGCGGCATCGCTGGTGCGGCGCGCGATGACATGGACATGCAGCTGCGGCACCAGATTGCCCAGCGCCGCGATGTTCAGCTTGTCGCAATTGGTGATCTCTTTCAGGGCGCGCGCGACCCGGGAAATCTCGGTCATCAACTGCGCCTGCCCGACCTCGTCGAGGTCGATGATTTCCACCGCGCCTTCCCGGCGCGGCACCAGCAGCAGCCATGGGTAATGCGCATCCTTGATGACCAGCACCCGGCACAACGGCAGGTCGCCGATGTCGATGGTGTCCTTCTTGAGCTGGGAATGCAGCGACCAGGCGGAGGCGTCAGAGGGCATTGACAGTTCCCGTACCCGATACATGTCGGGCTTATGAAGTGCCTTCTGGGGGGCACTCAGGCGTTTCATACCAAGGCGTCATCATCCGCGAAAGCGGATGATCCAGTACCCCGCAGCCTCTCGGCTTATGGATGGGCCGCAGCGTACTGGATACCTCGCTTGTCGCCTTCGCCAAAGCTCCGGCGGACCGATTTTTCGGATAACCCTCGGCGAAGCCTTGGCGGAGACGGGTCGCGGGGTATGACAGGAAAAGGCCGGCTTGCTTTCCGACCCTTTTGGCCCCAAATAAGCACCGGGAGATTGGCGGTGGACGAGCCTCTCGCCAACCGGGTCAGGTCCGGAAGGAAGCAGCCCTAACGAGGTCCGGATCGGGTCGCTCGTCAGTCTCCTACCTGTTTTTTGGGCGATTCACGCGGGTTGAATCGGCGTGTCCATGCCCTGCGCTCGATTTCGCTCCTTTCCGCAAGCCGCTTCGAGAGACAATCAATTGCGGATCGACCGATGAGTGATGCTGGCGCTCCCCCCGACAAGACAGAACGCGTCGGCCAGTCCGGCCTCGAACATGCCGGCCTTGATTTCGGCGGCCAGCCCGCGGCCGGCAAGCCCTACCGGGTGTTGGCCCGCAAATATCGTCCTTCCAGTTTTGACGATCTGATCGGCCAGGACGCCGTCGTCCGCACCGTCTCAAATGCGTTCGAGACCGGGCGGATTCCGCAGGCCTGGATCCTGACCGGCGTGCGCGGGGTCGGCAAGACCACCACGGCGCGGATTCTCGCCCGCGCCTTGAACTACGAAAAGCCTGATGGTTCGGTGAAGGGGCCGACCGTCCAGATGCCTGATTTGGGCGTACACTGCCAGGCGATCATGGAAAGCCGGCACATGGACGTGCTGGAAATGGACGCCGCCTCCCATACCGGCGTCGACGACGTCCGCCAGATCAACGACGGCGTGCGCTATGCGCCGGCCAGCGCCCGCTACAAGGTCTATATCATCGACGAAGTCCACATGCTGTCGACGGCGGCCTTCAACGCCTTCCTGAAAACGCTGGAGGAGCCGCCCGAGCACGCGAAATTCGTGTTCGCCACCACCGAAATCCGCAAGGTGCCGGTCACGGTGCTGTCGCGCTGCCAGCGTTTCGACCTGCGCCGGGTCGAGGCCGACGTGCTGATGGCCCATCTCGGCAACATCGCCGCCAAGGAAGGCGTCGAGGCCGAAGCCGAGGCGCTCGGCATCATCGCGCGCGCCGCGGAAGGCTCGGTGCGCGATTCGCTGTCGTTGTTCGACCAGGCGATCGCGCATGCGGCCGGCATCGTTCGCGCCGACGCGGTACGGCAGATGCTGGGCCTGGCCGACCGCACCCGGGTGATCGACCTGTTCGAGCATCTGGCGCGCGGCGACATCGCCAGCGCCTTTGGTGAGTTCCGTGCGCAGTACGATGTCGGCGCTGATCCGGTCGTGGTGCTGTCGGACCTCGCCGAGTTCGTCAATTTCGTCACCCGGGTCAAGGTCGTGCCGGCGACCGCCGACAACGTCGCGTTCGGCGAGACCGAGCGGGTGCGCGCCCGCGAATTCGCAGCACAGCTTTCTATGCGGGTGCTGTCGCGGATGTGGCAGATGCTGCTCAAGGGCATCGCCGAGGTGCAGGCCGCGACCCGGCCGGCGGCGGCCGCTGAGATGGTGCTGGTGCGGATCGCCTATGTCGCTGATCTGCCGACGCCGGATGAGGCGATCAGGATGCTCGACCAGAATGGCGGCGGTTCGCAAACCGTTGCTGGAGGCGCAGCGCCGTCGCGGGCCGGGCCGGCCACGACCGTATCGTCCATGCCGTCATCGCCGATGCGGGCGCCTGCCTCGCCCCGTTCCGGGGCGGAAGCATCGGCGCGTGCGCAAATCGTCGCGCCGTCCGCGCAGACGCAGTCCGCGCCCGCGCTTCACATCACCAGTTTTACGCAACTCGTGGCCCTTGCCGGCGAGAAGCGCGACCTCCTGACCAAGACGGCGCTCGAAGCCGACGTTCGTCTGATCCGAATCGAGGATGGGCGGCTGGAACTGGCGTTGGAGCGCAGCGCGGCGCGGGGGCTCGTCAACGACCTCTCGCGCAAGCTGGAGCAATGGACCGGACGGCGATGGACCGTGATCGTCTCCAACGAGGCCGGCCAGCCGACACTGCGCTCGCAGAACGAACAGGCAAGGAGCGAGCATGCGCGTGTCGCGGAGGCCGACCCGCGCGTGCAGGAGGTGTTGGCGCGGTTTCCCGGCGCCAGGATCGTCGACGTGCGCCGGCTTGCCGCCGAGCCGCCGGAATCCGATGCTACCGGAGAGGATCCGACCGAACCTTCCGACCGCGACGAGGATTGAACGAAGTTCCAAAGGATGCACGAATGGCTGATTTTCTCGGCATGATGAAGCAGGCGGCGCAGCTGCAATCGAAGATGCAGGCGATGCAGGAAGAGCTCGGCAATGTCGAGGTCGAAGGCTTTTCCGGTGGCGGGCTGGTCGCCGTACGCATGACCGCCAAGATGGAAGTGAAGGGCGTCAGGATTGATCCCTCGCTGATCAAGGCCGAGGAGCGCGAAGTGCTCGAGGATCTGCTGGTGACCGCGCACAACGACGCGCGGCGCAAGGCGGAACTCGCTATGCAGGAAAAGATGCAGGCGCTGACCGGTGGGCTCGGCCTGCCGCCCGGACTCGGTCTCACCTGAAATGGCAGCCAGCGTTGCCGGCCCTGAGATCGAGCGCCTGATCCAGCTCCTGGCCCGCCTGCCGGGCCTGGGGCCGCGCTCGGCGCGGCGCGCGGCGCTGCACCTGATCAAGAAGCGCGAGGCGTTGATGACGCCGCTTGCCGGCGCGCTGCAGGTGGCGATCGACAAGATTCAGGTTTGCAAGGTCTGCGGCAACATCGACACGCAGGACCCTTGCACGGTCTGCATCGACCCGCGGCGCGACCCCGCGACCATTGTCGTGGTCGCCGACGTCGCCGACCTCTGGGCGCTGGAACGGGCGAACGCGACCAGCGGCCGCTATCACGTGCTGGGCGCGACGCTGTCGCCGCTCGACGGCATCGGCCCGCAGGATATCACCATCGACGCGCTGGTGGCGCGCGCGCACGAGTCACATGTGAGCGAGATCGTGCTGGCGCTGAACGCGACGGTTGATGGCCAGACCACCGCGCATTACATCACCGACCTGCTGCAGGACGCCAACGTCAAGGTGACCCGCCTCGCCCACGGTGTCCCGGTCGGCGGCGAGCTTGATTACCTCGACGAAGGCACGCTATCGGCGGCGATGCGGCAGCGAACGCTCTTTTAGCCAGCACAAACGGAACTGATTCATGACGAAACGACGATTCGGCAAACGCTCCCACTTTGCGCTGATCATTGCCCCAGCTTTGGTTGCGACCTCCGCGGGAGCCCAGCAGGCCGCGCCGGCGCCGAAGCCCGGTAAGCCGATCCACGCCGGCGAGGTGCTGTCGGGCAAACTCAACGCCATGAAGGTGCGCGGCGGCAACAAGGCCAAGCGTGCGCCGACCTACCAGCTCACCAGCGAACCGCGCCGGCTGCCGGAACCGGACGGGCTCTGCAATCTCGAAACCGGCCCGGTGACGTTCCAGCTCGTCGCCGCAAGCGACGCTCAGGCCGCGGAGCTGAAGTCCTTTATCGGCAAGGAAATTGCAGTGAAAGTCGACAAGGTCGCCTGCGCCCAGGACGCCGGCCAGATGAGCGAGGCCATCGTGACCAAATGGAGCGTGGTGACGAAGCACTGAGCTAGCCACGCTACAGGTGTCATCGCCCGGCTTGCCCTCGACAAAGCGCCGGCGTGCCAGCACGGCGAAGCCTTGGCGAAGCCGGGACCGGGCAACGCAGTACGCCGCGGTCTATCGCTTCGATCGAAACTGCTCTGGAATGCTGGGTCCCCCGCCTTCGCAGGGGACGACGACTACACTCTTACCGGCCCCAGCTCGTCAAAATGCCCGCGCCGATGCAGCCACGCCAGCAGGACCAGGCTCGGGATCGCGATCGCAACGGAGATGACGAAGAACAGCGGCCAGCCGGTCGCCTCCGCCACGTAGCCCGCGCCTGACGACAAATAGGTGCGTCCAACGGCGGCCAGCGCGGTGAGCAGCGCGTATTGGGTCGCGGTGTGCAGCGGGTTCTGGCACAGCGCAGAGAGATAGGCGACGAAGATCACGGTGCCGATCGCGCCGGTGAAGTTCTCCGCCGAGATGGCGACCGCCAGCGCCCATTGACTGGTGCCGACATAGGCGAGCCACGCGAACGCCAAATTGGACATCGCCTGCAGCATGCCGCCGATCCAGAGGCTTGTGACCAGCGAGTAGCGCCGCGCCACGTAGCCGCCGGCAAAGCCTCCGACCAGGGTCGCGACTAGGCCGACGCCCTTGACGATGGCGGCGTAGTCGTTGCGGGTGAAGCCGAGGTCGATCACGAACGGCGCGGTCATGACGCCCGAAAACGCGTCGGTAAGCTTGAAAAGCACCACGAAGGCCAGCACCGCCAGGGCACGCTTGCGGACCAGAAATTCGGCGAACGCGCCCACGGCCGCGCGAAGGACGCGCGAGAGTGCGGCCTCGCCGCGGGTCGCCGCCTCGGCGAGCGCAGATTGCCCTGGCTCGGTGGCGGCAAGCGCGGTGACGGTGCCGATCAGCACCAGCGCCGCCATGGCGACATAGCCCCACATCCAGGCTGCGCTGCGCCCGATGCCGGTGTCCTCGAACGCGCTGACCAGGAACAGCACGCCGGCGGTCGAAACCAGCATGCCGATCCGGTACGCCGCGACATAGGAAGCCATGCCGGCGGCCTGCTCGCTCTCCGACAGGCTCTCGACCCTGAATGCATCGACAACGATGTCTTGCGTTGCAGACATCGCCGCGACCAGAAGCGCGCCGAGCGCCACGAACAGCGGCGAGCGCGCCGGATCCGTCAGCGCCAGCAGCAGGATCGCTCCGATCAGGAGCAGCTGGGAGAACACCAGCCAGCCCCGCCGGCGGCCGAAGGCGCGGCTGAGGACCGGCACATGCAGAGCGTCGACCAGCGGCGCCCACAAGAACTTCAGCGTATAGGGCGTGCCGACCAGCGCGAACAACCCGATGGTACCGAGTTCGACGCCGGACTCGCGCATCCAGATCTGCAGCGTCGATCCCGACAGCGCCAGCGGCAGGCCGGAGGAAAAGCCGAGCATCAGCACGATCAGCACGCGCGGCTGCAGATACACCGCCCACGCCTCGCGCCAGGAGGGCGTTGCGGATTTCGAGGAGGCGGCTTCGGGTGGCGTCATGGAGAGGGTGTTAGCAGAGATTCGGGGCGCAGAAAGGCCGTTATCGTCGGCATCCAACGACTGTCATCGTCCGCGAAGGCGGACGATCCAGTATTCCGCGAAGTCCGTTGTTAGCAGTGACGCCTCGGAGTACTGGATACCCGCCTTCGCGGGTATGACAGCGGAAATTGGCATACGCCAGGAAATTCAAGCGCCTGCTATGCCCGGATAAAGATCGTCCCAATTGGGATTAAGCTCTTCGATCAGTCGAACTTTCCAAACTCGATTCCACTTCTTCAGTCGCTTCTCGCGAACTATCGCATTCTCAATGTCATCGAACTGTTCGAAATAGACCAGTTTATGAACGCCGTATCGCTTCGTGAAGCCTTTCATAAGTTCGAGACGATGCTCACCAACACGTCGGACCAGATCATTTGTCACGCCGATGTAGAGCGTGCCGCCGATGCGGCTGGCGAGAATGTAAACGTAGTAGCTGCGCGTTCCCATCTGCCGCCTCTGGGATACTGGGTCGCCCGGTCCCGGCTTCGCCAAGGCTTCGCCGAGGCTTTGCCATTCTGGCGCGCCGGAGCTTTAGCGAAGGCGGCAAGCCGGGCGATGACGGGTTTAATGCGTGGCTTTGGCAAATCTACTCCCCCGCCTGCAGCTTGCGCAGGGGGAACAGTTCCGGCGTGCCGGTCGTCGCCACGCGCGCGGCTTCGACCGGGGCATCGGTCTTGCTGAAATCCAGCTCCTCGATCCGACCGGCGCGCTTTTCGATCTTGTCGGCCGAGATCAGGATCTGCCGCACGTCCTCGTTGACGTCGCCGAAGTGCTTCTGCAGCTTCAGCACCCGGTCGCGCAGGCGCTCCAGATCGTCGCCGAGGCTGAGCACTTCGGTGCGGATCTGGTCGGCGGCGTCGCGCATCCGCGCGTCTTTCAGGATCTGCTGCATCACCTGGATCGCCAGCATCAGCAGCGATGGCGATACAAGAACCACGCGGGCGCGGTAGGCCTTCTGGATCACGTCGTCGAAGCCGTCATGGATTTCGGCATAGACCGATTCCGACGGCACGAACATCAGCGCGGTGTCCTGGGTCTCGCCCGATATCAGGTACTTCTCGGCGATGTCGCTGACATGCTTCATCACGTCGGTGCGCAGGCGTTGGCTGGCGATTTTGCGCTCCTCGTCGCTGCGCGCGTCGTGCAGGGCGGTCACCGCCTCCAGCGGGAACTTGGCGTCGATGCAGAGCGGGCGCTGGTCGGGCAGGAACACCACGCAATCCGGCCGTTTGCCCGACGAGAGCGTGTACTGGAATTCGTAGGCGCCCTGCGGCATGCCGTCCTGCACGATCGCCTCCATCCGCGCCTGGCCGAACGCGCCGCGCGACTGCTTGTTGGCGAGCACGTCGCGCAGCGTCGTCACCTGCGACGTCAGGTCGGTGAGATTCTTGTGCGCGTTGTCGATGATGCCGAGCCGCTCGTGCAGCACGCGGAGCGAATCCATGGTGTGGCGCGTGGTCGCTTCCATCGACTGGCCGACCCGGTGCGTCACCGAATCCAGCCGCTCGTTGACCGCGCGCGTCATTTCGGCCTGGCGGCCGGACAGCGACTGGGCCATGGCGTCGACGCGACCGGTGGATTCGCTCTGCGCCCGCAGCATCTCGCTCAGGCGCTCTTCCAGTTCGTCGGCGCGGATCGCCTGCGCCATGGCCAGTTCCGCGCCGCGGCGGCCCGAGCGGGCGATGATGATGGCGATGGAAAGCAGCAGCGCCAGCGCCAGCGCGCCGAACCCGGCCAGCGCCTCGCCGACGTGGATCGGCAGCTCGCCGATGGCAAACAGAATCTCGTTCATGCCAGGCTTGTAGCCCGATTCGCCGGTTTTCACGAACGAAGAGGGAACATTTATGGTAAACGGCCAGTAAAATTTCGTGGTTAACGCCGCCTTAAAAATCATGGTTAAGGCCCGGTTAACGCCTTCCCCCGCGCATTGACCGCGACAAGTGAGCGGCTTAAATCGCGCGCTATGGCCTTAAGAGAAATCATCATCCTGCCGGACCGGCAGTTGCGGCTCGTCTCCAAGCCTGTCGAGAAGGTGACGACGGAGATCCGCAAGCTCGCTGACGACATGTTCGAGACCATGTACGACGCTCCCGGCATCGGCCTGGCGGCGATCCAGGTCGCGCAGCCGCTGCGGTTGATTACCATGGACCTCGCCAAGAAGAGCGAGGACGGCGAAACCAGGCCGCAGCCGCGCGTCTTCATCAATCCGGAAATCGTCTCCTCTTCGGAGGAATTGTCGGTCTATGAAGAGGGCTGCCTCTCGATTCCCGAATACTACGAGGAGGTCGAGCGGCCGGCGCAGGTGCGCATCCGTTTCACCGACCTCGACGGCAAGGTGCATGAGGAGGACGCCGAGGGGTTGTTCGCCACCTGCATCCAGCACGAGATCGACCACCTCAACGGCGTGCTGTTCGTGGACTATCTGTCGAAGCTGAAGCGCGACCGCGTGATCAAGAAGTTTACGAAAGCCGCCAGGCGCGCGGCGGAGTAGCCCAACTCTATCGTTCGTCATGTCCGGCCTTGTGCCGGGCATCCATGTCTTTCTTTCCTGCTGCACCAAAGACGTGGATGGCCGGGAGCGCAGACAAGTTTACGTAGTCTGCGCCAGGCAGACTACTAAGCCCGGCCACGACGGAGTAAGATCGAACCTCCTCTGGATATTGCGAATCTCATGCCGCTCCGCTTGATCTTCATGGGCACGCCCGGCTTCGCGGTGCCGACGCTGCTGGCGCTGGTGGCCGATGGCCATCAGATCGCCGCCGTCTACACCCGTGCGCCGAAGCCGGCCGGGCGCGGCATGAAGCTGCAACCGAGCCCGGTGGAGCAGGAAGCGCGGCGCTTCGGCATTCCCGTGCGGACGCCGGGCACGTTGCGAACGCCGGAAGCGCTCGCCGAATTTCGCGCCCTCAACGCCGATGCGGCCGTCGTCGTCGCCTACGGCATGATCCTGCCGCAGGCCGTTCTCGACGCGCCGAGGCTCGGCTGCTTCAACCTGCACGCCTCGCTGCTGCCGCGCTGGCGTGGCGCTGCGCCTATCAACCGCGCCATCATGGCTGGCGATGCCGAGACCGGCGTGATGGTGATGAAGATGGATGTCGGCCTCGACACCGGCGACGTCGCGATGGCGGAACGGCTGGCAATCACGGACACCATGACCGCCGCCGATCTGCACGACGCGCTGGCGCCGCTCGGCGCCGCGCTGATGGTGCGCGCGATCGGCGCGCTGGAACGAGGTCAACTGCTGCTTCGCAAGCAAAGCGAGGTCGGGGCGACCTACGCCGCCAAGATCGACAAGGCCGAGGCGCCGATCGACTGGAAACGGCCCGCGCGCGAGGTGCTGCGCCACATCCACGGGCTGTCGCCGGTTCCCGGCGCCTGGTGCGCGATCGCAACCGATGGCGAACCCGCCCGCGTCAAGATCCTGCGCTGCGAGCTGGCCGAGGGTTCCGGCGCGCCCGGCGCGGTGCTCGACGACAATCTTGCGATCGCCTGCGGCGACGGCGCGATCCGGATCATCGAATTGCAGCGCGCCGGCAAGGCCCCGATGCAGGCCGCGGAGTTTCTGCGCGGTACGCCGCTCAAGGTGGGCGCGCAGTTTTCTTAGCACTGTCATACCGCGCGAAGGCGGGGTATCCAGTACGCTGCGGCCTTCGAGATTTGACCGAGACGCCGCGGCGTACTGGATCATCCGCCTTCGCGGATGATGACAGCCCTACCGGATTGAGATGCCCCGCTACAAGCTCATCATCGAATATGACGGCCGGCCGTTCTGCGGCTGGCAGTTGCAGGAAAACGGCGCTTCCGTGCAGGGCGCGCTGGAGGATGCGGTCAAGGCGATCTGCGGCGAGCAGGTCCGCGTCCATGGCGCCGGCCGTACCGATGCCGGCGTGCATGCGCTGGGACAGGTCGCGCATTGCGATATCGACAAGCATTTCGTGCCGGGCCGGTTTCGCGACGGGCTGAACGCGCATCTGCGGCCGCATCCGATCGGCGTGCTGTCAGCGGAGATCGTGCCCGAGACGTTCGAGGCGCGGTTCTCGGCCAGGAAGCGGCATTACCTCTATCGTATCGCGAATCGCCGGGCCAATCTCGCGCTCGACATCGGCAAGGTCTGGCGGCTGCCGCGGCCGCTCGACACCGACGCGATGCATGCGGCCGCGCAGCGGCTGGTCGGCAGGCACGACTTCACCACCTTCCGCGACACCGAGTGCCAGGCGAAATCGCCGGAGAAGACGCTTGACCAGCTCGACGTGATCAGGGACGGCGACGCGGTGTCGATCCTGACCTCGGCGCGCTCGTTCCTGCACAGCCAGGTGCGCTCGATGGTGGGTTCGCTGGTCTGGGTCGGTGAAGGCCGCTGGAGCGCCGACGATCTTGCCGCCGCGCTCGCCGCCCGCAGCCGCGCGGCCTGTGGCCCGGTCGCCCCGCCGGACGGGCTATATCTGGTGCGGGTGGAGTACTAGGTGACCCAATCTCTGCTTTGCATGGGGTTGTTTTCGAGATTTTGTTCGGCGCCCTGCGGCGATCACGCAAAATACCGATCCAGCACGCCGCGGTAAATCTTCGTCAGCTGCTCCAGATCCGACACCGGGGTGCGCTCGTCGACCTGGTGCATGGTCTGGCCGACCAGGCCGAACTCGATCACCGGGCAATAGTTCGAGATGAAGCGCGCATCCGACGTGCCGCCGGAGGTCGAGAGTTCCGGTTTGCGCCCCGTCACTTCCTCGATCGCGCTGACGGCGAGATCGGTGAAGGCGCCGGGCTTGGTGACGAAGACGTTGGCGTTGGAGGGCTCCCAGACGATGCGGGCGCGGATGCGGTTGCCGCAGGCCTTCGCGAGACGCTCCTCGACCAGCGCGCGCAGCGTCGCCTGGGTGTGGTTGTCGTTGAAGCGGATGTTGAACCTGGCCCGCGCCTGCGCCGGGATCACATTGCCGGCGGGGTTGCCGACATCGACCGAGGTGAATTCGAGATTCGAGGCCTGGAATTGCGCGCTGCCGTGATCGAGCGGCTCGTCGGACAGGGCCACGATCAGCCGCGAAATGTCAGGAACAGGGTTGGCCGCGCGGTGCGGATAGGCGACGTGGCCCTGCACGCCATCGACATGGAGCGTGCCGGACTGCGAGCCGCGGCGGCCGATCTTGATGCAATCGCCGAGCACTTCGACATTGGAGGGCTCGCCGAGCACGCAATGGTCGAATTTTTCGCCACGCTCGGCGCACCATTTCAGCAACTTGACGGTGCCGTTGACGGCTATGTCTTCCTCATCCCCGGTAATCAGAAAAGAGATCGAGCCCTTTGGCTTGCCGCCGCGCTCGGCGAGATATTGCAGCACGGCGGCGACGCTGCAGGCGATGCCGCCCTTCATGTCCACCGCGCCGCGGCCATGGAGGAAGCCATCCCTGATCTCGCCCGAGAACGCGCCAAGGGTCCAGGCCGTCTCGTCGCCGGGCGGCACCACGTCGGTATGGCCGGCAAAGGTGATATGCGGCGCTTCAGTCCCGATGCGGGCGTAGAGATTGTCGATGTCTGATGTGCCCGGCTCGCCAAAGGTCAGGCGATGCAACTCGAAACCGGCGTTCTTCAAAAGCCTATCGAGTACGCCAAGCGCGCCGGCATCGGCGGGGGTGACAGAGGGGCAGCGGACGAGGTCGCGGGCGATGGAAACGGCGTCATTCATGCCCCCGCTTAACACGTCAAACCGGCGGCGGGCCAGCCTTGTGCGGCGTCATTTCGATCTCGCTGTGCTGGTCCCAGCCCGTCCGCGTGTCCGGCAGCGCCAGCGGGTCGACCCCGTATCGGTTGGTCTTCGGCGATCCCTTCAGGCAATACATTTCGACGAAGCCCCAGATGCCCAGGGCGAACACGGCAAGGCCCGGCAACATCATGAAATAGGAAACGGGAAGCCGGCCGTTGAACTGGTCGAAGACCCCGGGGAGAATGAAAAACGGCACCATCCACCAGCCGCTTCGGTCGCGGTCGTGCAGCCGCTTGACCGAGGCCGCGAAGTAGACCCACAGAATCGCGGGCGTGGCGACGAGCTTGACGAAAAGCAACGGGAGATCGGCTGGCGTCAGCGATCGATAAGTCTCCGGATCCATCAGCTTGAAAAGATCCGCGGTGCCGAAACTGGAGGGTCCGGGATCGCCGAACAGGCTGGTGACAGCAATGGCCAGCGCGGTCAGCAACACCATCCAGCACAGCAGGATCAGCACCGCGAGCCACAATTTGGCGCGGTTGATGCGACCCTCGAAGCGGAAAAGCAACCAGCTCCAGTCCATGGGGCAGGCTCGGACGGCGGCGGAATGCCGCGACTGGCTATTGGTAGCTGTTACCGAAGCCAAGGTTCGAATCGATGCATCCGGGCTTTCATCCTTCGAGACGCATCGCCTTGCGATGCTCCTCAGGATGAGGTTTCAGGCCCTCATGGTGAGGAGCGCGGCAACGCCGCGCGTCTCGAACCATGTGGCCCCGCTGACGAACCCTTTAGTCCCGCAGCAGCTCGTTGATGCTGGTCTTGGCGCGGGTGCGCTCATCGACGCGCTTGACGATCACGGCGCAGGCGGTGGAGGGGCCGGGCTGGCCGTTCTTCAGCGGCTTGCCAGGCAGCGCGCCGGGGACCACCACCGCATATTCCGGCACCTCGCCGATGAAGGTCTCGCCGGTTTCGCGGTCGACGATCTTGGTGGAGGCGCCGAGAAACACGCCCATCGACAGCACCGCGCCCTTGCGCACGATCACGCCCTCGGCGACTTCCGAGCGCGCGCCGATGAAGCAATCGTCCTCGATGATCACGGGTTCGGCCTGCAATGGCTCCAGCACGCCGCCGATGCCGACGCCGCCGGAAATATGCACGCGCTTGCCGATCTGCGCGCAGCTTCCCACGGTCGACCAGGTGTCGATCATGGTGGCCTCATCGACATAGGCGCCGAGGTTGACGAAGCAGGGCATCAAGACGACGTTGCGGGCGATGAAGGCCGAACGACGCACGATCGAACCCGGCACGGCGCGGAAGCCGGCGTCGCGAAACCGGTTCTCGCCCCAGCCTTCGAATTTCGAGGGCACCTTGTCCCACCACGACGCCTTGCCGGGGCCGCCGGGAATCGAGCTCATGTCGTTGAGGCGAAACGACAGCAGCACCGCCTTCTTCAGCCACTGGTTGACCTTCCACTTGCCCGAGGCCTCGCGCTCGGCGACGCGGACCTCGCCCTTGTCGAGCATGTCGAGCGCCTGGTCCACGGCGTCGCGAACCTCGCCTTTGGTCGCGGTCGAGACGCCGTCGCGGGCGTCGAACGCGGTGTTGACGGTGGTTTCAAGCGCGGACAGGGACATCGGGATTTCCTTGGGATTGCTTGGCGAAGCCGGCGAGCTTTTTCGGGATTTGAGCAGAGAGAGTCAAGGCGGCATGTCGGCTTAGCGCAGTCGTCATCACCCGCGCTAGTGCGCGATTGCGCTCGGGGCGGGTGATCCAGTAATCCGTGACGTCAGAGGATGTTTCGGGGGCCGCGGCGTACTGGATGCCCTGCTTTCGCGGGGCATGACGGTTGAGGATTGTGGCAATCGCGCGCCTCAGCCCCTGCTCAACCCCTGCAAAAACCCGGTCAGGTCATCGGTGACGTGATCGACATGGGCGGCGTCGCGGCCTTCCAGCTCCCAGTCCTCGCGCACCACTTCCCGGGCGCCGTCGGGCACCACCAGCACCGTGGTCATGCCGAGTTGATGCGGCACCACGAGGTTGCGGGAGAGGTCTTCGAACATCGCCGATTTCGAAGGATCGACGCCATGAACCCGCAGGAACTTGTCGTAGGTCTGCGGCGCCGGCTTCGGCTCCAGCTCCGCGGCGATGATGTCGAACACCGCCTCGAAATGCTCTGTGATGCCGAGCCGCGCCAGCACTGCGCCGGCATGGTCGGTCGAACCGTTGGTCAGGATCAGCTTGCGGCCGGGAAGCTTTGCGATAGCCGCCCCCATCGCCGGATTCGGCTCCAGCGGCGAATGGTCGATCCGGTGCACATAGGCCAGGTAATCGTCGGCGCGCACGCCGTGCTCGGTCATCATGCCGCGCATGCTGGTGCCATAGCGGCGGTAGTAGTCCTTCTGGATCACACGGGCTTCCGCCGCCGGAACTTTCAGGAACGCGCTAATGAATTCGCCGATCCGGGCGTCGACCTGCTGCCACAGATTGACGTGATGCGGATACAGCGTGTTGTCGAGATCGAACACCCAGGTGTCGATATGGCCAAAGCGGCGGGGGGAAGTCATGAAAGATGGCCGCTGTCATGCCCCGCGACGGCGGGGCATCCAGTACGCCGCGGCCATCGAGATAGGCAACAGGCGTCACGGAATACTGGATCAACCGCTTTCGCGGGTGATGACGGAAAGTGTTTGAGGTGAGAATGCATATCCATCAAGGCACCGCAAATCGCAAGGTCTTGCCGCCGCTCGACAGGTCGACCGGCGCAAAGCCGGTCGCTGACATCCCCCGGGCGCCGCAATCGCCTTGTTCGGAGACTTCGAACTTGCTCTCGCGCGTGCACAGGTCCTTGCTCCCGCCCCAGTTCATCGGCTTGTCCCGGTGCCTGACGGCGCGGTTCTCGGCATCCACGGCTTCGGCGAAACTGAAGACCTGTTTGGGCTGGCCGGCCACATCAGGGTGCAGGCACTTGCCGGGATCGATGCGGTACCAGCCGCGGCTGGTCACGGCCTTGCCGTCGTCGGTCGCCACCGCGGCCATGATCCGGTGCGGCGTATCATTGCACCATGTCAGCCCCGAAGGCGAAGGCCTCTGCACGGCATCGATCATGGTGGTGAAGAAACTCTGCGACTGCGCGATTTCGGCCGTGAGCCCGCGGCTCCTGAGGAAGGCGGTCAACGCGGCCTGCGTCTTTGGTCCGTCGACGCCGTCGATCGGGGCGGCGTCGTATCCGGCGATCACCAGCAGCCGCTGGATGCCGGCCAGCCGAGCCTGCTCGTCGTCATATTCGGAATCCTCGGCGAGGTAGGCGACGAGGTTGCCGTCGTCGGTCCGCGTTGGCGTGATCTGGGTGAAGGGCGCGGGCGTCTGGCCGCTGCGGCATTGGCGAGCGGCGGCGATGACGAAATTCTCCGGCGCGACGCATAGCGTGTCGCTGCCGCTCTGCGGGATCGGCGAGGCGCCGTAGACGCCGAGCGCGCGCGCACTCAACAGCACGCGGTCGGCGGCCAGCGCACCTTGCAGCACCACGCGGCAACTGGCGGGATCGATCCGAAACCAGCCGCGGGTGGCGGTCGTCGATCTATCGTCGATGCCGATCGCCACCTCGACCACGTAGCTCATGCGGTTGCAGAGTTTCAGGTCGGCGAGGGCGGGCGCCGACGAAAACAGCAACGAGATTGCCGCGGCCGGCAGCGACATCAGGAAACGGGTCAATTCCGATCGCGGCCCTCGCGATCCCCGCAGTTCGTCTTGCCCGGGCTTGACCCGCCTGCGGGGCCGAAGCCCCTTCGGCGAGGCGAAGGCCCAGGCACCCACGTCTTTCTTCCGGCGGTTGACAAAGGCGTGGATGGCCAGGTCAAGCCCGGCCATGACGGCCCTCTTTCGCGTCGCCGCTTTGCTCATCACTTGTGGATCAGCGTGCCGGTGCCTTGATTGGTGAACAGTTCTAGCAACACCGCGTGCGGGGTCTTGCCGTCGATGATGACCACGCCCTGCACCCCCTGTTCCAGCGAATAAATGCAGGTCTCGACCTTCGGGATCATGCCGCCGGAAATGGTGCCGTCGGCGATCAACTTGCGGGCATCCTTCACGGATAGTTCCGAGATCAATTTCTTGGACTTGTCGAGCACGCCGGGGACGTCGGTCAGCAGCAGCAGACGCTTGGCCTTCAGCGCGCCGGCGACGGCGCCGGCAAAGGTATCGGCGTTGACGTTGAGGGTCTGGCCGTCATGCGACGTCGCCAGCGGCGCCAGCACCGGAATCAGTTCGTGGCCGATCAGCTGGTTCAGCAGCGTCAGGTCGACCTGGTCGGGGTCGCCGACGAACCCGAGGTCAATCGCCTTTTCGATGTTCGAACCGGGATCGACCATGGTGCGCGTCGTCTTCGACGCCTTCACCATGTTGCCGTCCTTGCCGGAAAGGCCGACGGCCTTGCCGCCGGCCTCGTTGATGTAGCCGACCAGCTGCTTGTTGACGGAGCCGGCCAGCACCATCTCGACGATCTCGATGGTGGCGGCGTCGGTGATGCGCAGGCCGGCGGCGAATTCGGACTGGATGCCGAGGCGCTTCAGCATGGTTGCGATCTGCGGCCCGCCGCCATGCACCACCACCGGATTGATCGCGGTCTGCTCCAACAGCACGATATCGCGCGCGAACGCCTTGGCGAGGTCTTCGGCGCCCATGGCATGGCCGCCATACTTGATGACGATGGTTTCCTCGTCATATTGCTGCATATGCGGCAGCGCCTCGGACAGGATGCGGGCCTGGTCGAGCGGGCTAATGTCGGGCGCTGAGGTCATGAAGCGGATCTCGCCATTGCGGATGTCGGGGCGGGTTCTATCCGATTGGTGGCCGGGCGCAAAGTGGGGGTTTGCGGAGCTTGTGGCGTCTTTTTTCCCTCTCCCCTTGTGGGAGAGGGTGGATCGAATGAGCGAAGCGCATCCGAGACGGGTGAGGGGTTGTCTCCGCGGACAGAACCCTCATCCGGCGCGGATTTCATCCGCGCCACCTTCTCCCACAAGGGATAAGGGAGGAGTCACCCTCCCTTCGGCCAGGCCGCCGCAATTGCCAGCGCGAGCCAGCTTGCGATCAGCAAGATCCCGCCTGCGGGCGCGGCCATCGGAAACAGGCCGTGGCCGTCATATTGCCGCAAGGTCAGGTCGCCGGCGAACAGGCTCGCGGCGACCACCAGCCCGAAGGCCGCGGCAACGCCGATGGTTGCGTGGACAATGCCGCGATCGGCCAAGGCGACGATCCCGAGCACGGCGGTGGCATGAAACAGCAGCATCGACGAGGCGGACGCCAGCCGCGAGACATCCGCGCCATGGGCGGAGGCGGCCGCTAGCACCACGCCGACGGCGCCCATGATGGCGGCGAATACGGTCAGGATACGACCGATGCGGCGCATCAGTTGCGCTCCCTCAACAGCCGCACCATCGCGGCGCGTAATTCCGCCATGCCGGCGCCGGTGCGCGAGGATGTCACCAGCACTTCCGGAAACGCGGCGGGATGCTTGGCCAGCGCGGCCGTTGTCTCGCCGATGTGCCGTTCCAGCTCAGCAGCCTTGACCTGGTCCGCCTTGGTCAGCACCACCTGGTAGCTGACCGCTGACTTGTCCAGCGTCTTCAGCACGTCCTGGTCGACGTCCTTGATGCCATGGCGGGCGTCGATCAGAACATAGACCCGCGCCAGCGTGGCGCGCCCTTGCAGGAATTGATGGATCAGCCGGGTCCAGGACGCGACCTTGGTTTTTGGCGCCGAGGCATAGCCATAGCCGGGCATGTCGACCAGCCGAAGCCCGGCCTGGTCAGGGCCGTCGAAGAAGATCAGTTCCTGGGTGCGGCCCGGCGTGTGCGAGGTGCGCGCCAGCGCGTTGCGGCCGGTGAGCGCGTTGATCAGGCTCGATTTGCCGACATTGGAGCGGCCGGCGAACGCCACCTCCACGCCCGCCATTGGCGGCAGCGTCTCGATCGAGGGCGAGGCCCAGACGAACTGCCAGTCGCCGGCGAAGAGTTTTCGCCCTTCCTCGATCAGCTTCGCATCTGTTTCGGTGGTCATGCGAAGGTTTCTCTATTTCCTGGCACGTCATTCCGGGGCGATGCGAAAGCATCGAACTACGGTGCGCAATTGCGCACCTGAGAATCTCGAGATTCCGGGTCGGGTGCTCACGCACCATCCCGGAATGACGGCATCACGTCTTCTCGACGGCCTTCTTGACGAATGCGGCCTTCAGATTGTCGAACAGTTCTACCTTCACGCCGTTCTTGTGCATGATGTAGCTCTGCTGCAGCACCGAGAGCAGGTTGTTCCAGGCCCAGTAGATCACCAGGCCCGCCGGGAACGAGGCCAGCATGAAGGTGAAGATCAACGGCATCCAGTCGAAGATCATCTTCTGGGTGGGATCCGGCGGCGTCGGGTTGAGCTTCATCTGGACCCACATCGTGATGCCCATGATGATCGGCCAGACACCGAGCATGAAATAAGGACCGACAATCGGTCCCAGCACCATCGGATCCCACGGGATCAGCCCGAACAGGTTGAAGATCGTGGTCGGGTCCGGCGCCGACAGGTCCTTGATCCAGCCGTAGAACGGCGCGTGACGCATTTCGATAGTGATGAACAGCACCTTGTAGAGCGAGAAGAACACCGGGATCTGGAGCAGAATGGGCAGGCAGCCGGCGACCGGGTTGATCTTCTCCTTGCGGTAGATCTCCATCATCTCCTGCTGCTGCTTCTGGCGGTCGTCGGGATAGCGCTCCTTGAGCGCGACGAGCTGCGGCTGCACCGACTTCATCTTCGCCATCGAGGCGTAGGACTTGTTGGCGAGCGGGAAGAACAGCAGCTTGATCAGCACCGTCACCAGCAGGATGGAGACGCCGAAATTGCCGACCAGGTGGAAGAAATAGTCCAGCGCCAGGAACATCGGTTTGGTGATGAAATGGAACCAGCCCCAGTCGATCAGCAGATCGAAATGGTTGAGGCCGAGCTGCTTGTCGTAGCCGCCATGGCCGGCGAGCGGGAAATTGATGCCGACGACGTCGGTTTCCTTGGCGCCGGCGAATAGCCGCGCGTTGGCGCTGCCGGTGCCGCCGATGGCGATCGTCTGCGCATCCTGCAGGTAGTCTGTTTGGTAGGTGCGCTTGGTGCCGACCAGGTTGGAGGAATAGCGCGCCTGCAGCTTGGCGGTGGTGTCCGGCAACAGCGCCGACGCCCAGTATTTGTCGGTGATGCCGAGCCAGCCATTGGTGACGTTGAAGGTGACCGATTTTTCTTCGTCGATCTTCGAGTAACCGTATTCCTGCAGGCCCTTGTCGCCGAGATAGCCGATCAGGCCTTCATGCAGGATGAAGTATCCCGAAACCTCCGGCTTGCCGTGGCGCGAGATCAGCGCGAACGGGTACAGCGTGACCGGCGCGGTGCCGACATTGGTGACGTCGTCCTTGATGGTAAAGAGATAGCGGTCGTCGACCGCGATGGTGCGGCGGAAGGTGAGACCCTCGCCATTGTCGTATTTCAGCGTCACCGGGTTGCCGGGCGACAGGGCGCCGGAGCCCTCTTGCTGCCACATCGTGTCCTGGTCCGGAATCTTGACCGTCGAGCCGCTGGCCGGAACCCAGCCGAACTCCGCGTAATAGGGGCTTGCGGTGTTCGACGGCGAATACAGCACGATCGCGGGCGAGGCCGGATTGACGGTGTCGCGGAATCTCTCCAGCGACAGGTCGTCGATGCGGGCCCCGCGCAGCGAGATGCTGCCGGAGATTCGCGGGGTGACGATCTTGACGCGGGGCGTTGCGGCGATCGCGGCGGCGCGACTGACAACGGGCGCGATTGCGCCCGGCGGGTTGGCGGGTGCGCTGGAGGAGGGGGCTGATCCCGGTTGCGGCGTGGTGGAGCCCGGGGTCGCCTGCGGCGAGGGCTTGGCAAGCTCCGCCTGGGTCTGGCTTTGTGCTCGTTGCCGTTCCATCTGCGGCATGTTGTAGAAATACTGCCAGGCGATCAGCACGAGGCCGGACAGAATGACGGCGAGGATGGTGTTGCGATTGTCGGTCATCGGTTCAGGGTCTCGCCATTCAATTCGGATTGCGGGTTCTGCCGGCTTCGACTGACGTCGGCGCCGCGGCCCTCAGTTTTCGTCCGGGCGCGCATCACGCGAACCGGTATCCACTTCCTTCGAGAGCGCCTGTGCGCCACCTGCGGCCTTCGGTAGCCGGTCGAGGCGATGCAGGGCCGAGCGGAGATCGTCGAGCATGGTCGTGAAGTCGCGGGTGAGCGCCGGCCTGCGCCCGACTAGCACATAATCATGGTGCGGTCGCATCGATATGACGTCGAGCCGCTTCACCAGTTCGCGAAGCCGGCGCCGGATGCGGTTGCGCTCGGTGGCGGTGCCGTTCTTCCTGGTGACGGTAAATCCGACCCGGACCGGGCCGTCGTCATCGCGACGGCGGCGCTGCACCACGAAGGCAGCGCTGTTGGCCCGCGCGCCATTGGCAACGGCGAGAAAGTCCGCCCGCTGCCTCAGCCGCTCCATCAAGCAATCTCCGGATGATCCGGCTCAGGCGCTCAGACGCTTGCGGCCGCGCGCGCGGCGCGCGGCGAGAACCTTGCGGCCGCCGGTCGTGGCGAGACGGGCGCGGAAGCCGTGACGGCGCTTGCGCACCAGTTTGCTGGGTTGATAAGTCCGCTTCACGGGTAGTCCGGTGATGATGGCCGGCCCGAAACGGGCCATCTACGGCCCAAATGAGCCGCCCCCGGCAGAACCGGGTCATCGCGGACAATTGCGCGGCTTATACGGGAGCGACCTGTTTTCGTCAATGTCGCGGGGCGCGGTGGCCGTCGTTCTTCGAAACGTCGCAATTGGCACGAATATATATGTTTTCATGGGGTTTTTGTTTGAAGGGAAGGCGGCGCTTCCGGCCGCCGAAACCAGCCGACATTAGCGATCGGTAATTTGACCGGTCGGTGGCCGAAACGCATCGTTGGAATCAGCGTATCTACCATTGAGCGCCCGCGCCCGGTCGGCCCGGCGGGCGTTCGGGAAACCGATATCGAGGCGGATCACTTCGAGGCGGATATTCGTGTCAGCGACCGATGAGCACCCGATCCCTGAAGCGCCGCGGCCCGTGGCACGCCGCCGCCTTGGCCTGTCCGGCAAGCTCTTGCTGCTCACTATTCCGTTCGTGATGATCGCCGGGCTGATGATCTACGTGCCCGCGATCGCCAATTTCTGGATGAACCGGCTGAACGACCGCCTGGCGGCGGCCAATACGGCGGCGCTGGTGCTGGATGCCGCGCCCCTGGGCATGGTCCCGGAATCGCTGGCGCGGCAGATCCTGAGCAGCGTCGGGGCGCGCGCTGTCGCGATCAAGATGGGGCAGCAGCGCCGGCTGCTCGCCAGCGCCGACCTGCCGGCCTCGATCGACCATGACATCGACATGCGGACCGTGACGGTGTGGTCGGCCATCGTCAACTCCTTCGGAACCATGCTGGAGCGCGACAACCAGACCATCCGCGTGGTGGGGCCGGCGCCCGGCGGCGCCCAGTTCATCGAGGTCGTGATCGACGACGCGCCGCTGCGGCAGGCGATGTACCGGTTTTCCCGCAACCTGCTGCTGGTGTCGCTGCTGATCGCGACTCTCACCGCCGGGCTGGTCTATCTGGCGCTGCATTACCTGTTCGTGCGGCCGATGCGGCGGCTGACCGCCAACCTGGTCGGCTTCCACCAGAATCCCGAAAGTGCGGCGCGCATCATCGTGCCGAGCCAGCGCGGCGACGAGATCGGCGTCGCGGAGCGCGAATTGTCCGACATGCAGCGCGACCTGGTCTCGATGCTGCATCAGAAGAGCCGGCTTGCCGCGCTGGGGCTGGCGGTATCGAAGATCAACCACGACCTGCGGAATTTGCTGGCGTCCTCGCAATTGCTGTCCGACCAGCTCGCCAGCGTGCCGGATCCGCGGGTGCAGCGCTTTGCGCCCAAGCTGATGCGCTCGCTGGAGCGCGCCATCGACTTCTGCCAGTCCACCCTTTCCTATGGCCGCGCCCAGGAGGCGGCACCCGACCGCCGCATGATGCTGGTCGAGCCGGTGGTCGCGGAGGTGCGCGAATCCACCGGGCTTGCCGCCGACGCCTCGATCGCCTGGATCAGCGCAATCGAGCGCGGGCTCACCATCGATGCCGACCCGGACCAGCTGTTTCGCGTGCTACTCAACCTGGTGCGCAACGCCGCGCAGGCGCTGGAAAGCCGTCCCAAGGGTGATACCGCGTTGCAGATCCGCATCACCGGCCGCCGCGAAGGCGCGGTGGCGATCATCGAGGTTTCCGACACCGGGCCGGGCGTGCCGGCGAGCGCGCGCGAGCACCTGTTCGAGGCGTTCCAGAGCTCGGGCCGGCCCGGCGGCAGCGGGCTCGGGCTGGCGATCGCCGCCGAACTGGTCCGCGCCCATGGCGGCGACATTCACCTGGTCGAAGGCACCATCGGCGCCACCTTCCGGATCTCGATCCCCGACCGCCCGGTGGAACTCCAGAGCGTCCGCAGCGAGCGGGCGCGGGCCTGAGTTCCGGTTCACGGTGGCCGACGAATCGGGCCGGGATGCTGCGGCCGGGCAAGGCTTGCGCTGTCCCGGCCGCGTTGGCGTCTGCTCAGGCCGACCTGCGCCACGGAAACAGCATCGACACCCGCTCCCGGTAGCGGCGGTAGTCGTCGCCGAACAGGTCGATGAGATCGCGCTCCTCGAGCAGAATGCCGACGACGATGTAGGCGGTGGTGACGGCGGCGAACAGCAGGTGGCCGACCGTCATGGTCGGGGCCGCCCAGAACGCGATGATGAAACCCATATAGATCGGATGCCGCACGAAATTGTAGAACAGCGGGGTGCGGAATCGCGGCGCGGGCATGGTCTTGCCGGCCAGGTTGTTGGCCACCTGATGCAGGCCGAACAGCTCGAAATGATTGATCAGGAACGTGCTGGTCAGGACGATCAGCCAGCCGAACAGAGAAAGGTGGGTCACGGCGAGAGCCAGTTCCGGGCTTTCGATGTGCCACACGACTGACGGCATCGGACGCCACTGCCAGAGCAGCAGCGCCAGGCACAGGCTCGCGAACAACACATAGGTGCTGCGTTCGATGGCCTTCGGGACAAACTGCGTCCACCATTGCTTGAACGATTTGCGCGCCATCACGCTGTGCTGGATAGCGAATGCCGACATCAGCAGGAGGTTGACGAGCAGCGCCTCCATCGCGGGCGACACGGCTCCGTCATCGATCGTCTTGGGGACGCCAAGGCGGGTTACGAAGCCGACCGCGTAGAGGAACGTAACGAAGAAGATGGCGTAGCTTGCGACGCCATAGAGAAAGGCGAGAAAGCGCCCCAGCGTGCTGCCCCTGGACTGGTCGAGCGTAGCGACGGGAGTGGTGTTGGCGGTCATTTCCGGTTCTCCTCAATAATCTGGCCGTGAAAAATGAAATGCGCGCGCCCGACGATATTAATTCGGTCGATCGACTGAATCAAGTAATATTCGGTCGACCGACCTAACTTTTTGCCGCATATGGCAGGGATTGTCCGACCCGGGGCGGCGCCGGCGGCCCCCGGGAAGGAGCCGACCGGGTATCAGAGCATCTCGGCGATCATGCGGGCCGCCCGCGCGGCGCCGTCGGCTTCGACCGGACGGCTCGCCGATGGCGTCGCCAGCGCCTCGACCATCGCCGCGGCGAGGCTGTCTGGCGTCATCGCGGCGTAGTCCATGCGCCATCCGGCGCGATAGCGGTCGAGCCGGTGGGCGACATGGAAATTCTGCTCGAAATGGTTGCGAAGCGGGAAGTACAGGAACGGCGTTCCCGCCGCCGCCAGCTCCATGCAGGTGGTCAGCCCGCCCTGCACCAGCGCGAGGTCGCAGGCGGCGAGGTGGCGGTCGAGATCGGGCACGAAGCTACGCACCGTCACGCCCGCGGGCGCATCGAGCGAAAGCGGATCGATGCGCGGACCCGCGACCACGACCATGCGCAGCTCCGGCAGCCTTGCCCGAACCATGGGATAGCTCTGCAGGATGCGCTTGATGAGATGGGCGCCGACCGCCGAGCCGCCGACCGCCACGATGCAGACCCGCTCGTCGGTGCGATAGCCGAGGCTGCGTCGGAGTTCGGCGCGCGGCCCGAATGTAGATGGATGTTGCCCGATCACGTAGCCCGAGAATTCGAAATGTCGCGGCACCCAGTCGCGCATTGCCGGCAGGTCGTTGCCGAAGCTGAGCGGAACGATGTCGTCGGGATTGCCGATGAAGATCGAGCGATCGCGCACCGCCGGGTGACGCTCGACATGCTCGATCATCTCGGCGTTGTAGTCGGTGGTCAGGAACGCCTCGTTCGCGCCGCCCGAGGGCATCGGAACATAGCCGACGAAATCCGTCAGCCACGCCAGCTTCGCCTTCTTCAACTCCGGGTGCTCGTGCCAGTAATGATCGACGTCCCAGGCCTCGTCGGCGATCACGAGGTCATAGCCGCCCTGCACGACAGCGTCCTGAAACTGCATGAAATTGGCGATCAGGACCTCGTCCATGCGGCGGATGGCCTGGAAGCAATGCAGGTCGTGCTCGCCGCTTTCCAGCTCGATGTGGCGGGATTCGCTGGCCAGCCTCGTGCTGAGCGGGTGAATGGTTTCGCCGCTGGCCTCGAGCAGGCGCGTCACCGGATCCTGCGCCAGCCAGTCGATCTGCAAGTCGGGATGCAGCCTGCGCAGTTCCTGCGCGATCGCAATGTCGCGCCGGCCGTGTCCGAGGCCGATCGGCGACGACAGGTAAAGCGCCTTCTTGCCGCTTCCCGCGCGAACCGCGGGAGGCTTCGGCGCCGGAAAGCCGAGCCTGCGGTCGAGAAAATCGACGATCAGATCGTTGCACTTGGCCGGCACGCGGCCGAGCGGGTTGTGTCCGCCGCCCGCGATCGTTATGAATTCGCCCCCGGTTCGTTCGGCCACGGCCTGGCCGCGGGCATGCGGCTGGATGCGATCGTCATAGCCGTGGATGACCAGCACCGGACAATCAATCTTGCGGTACATGGCCTCGCCGATGTCGAAATCGGGCAGGGCGCGGCCGGCCTCCACCGTTCGCGTCAGCACCGCGCCCGTGGTGCCGCCGGCCCAGCTGACACCCTCCTCGATCTGCCGGGTCGAATGCGGTTCGCTGTAGATGTGACGGATGAAGTGATCTGCGAAGTCGGGATAATCGGTCTGCCAGTATTTGCGGTTGAATTTCTCCCAGCCCTCGAAGCGCTCGCGTTCGGCCAGAAAGTTTTTCGGCGACCGGTACGGGTGATCCGGCCCGATCGTGGCCACCGTTCCGCACAGGATCGCGGCCCTGACGCGATCGGGATGCTGCGCGGCGAGGATGCAGGCGATCAGGCCGCCGAACGACAGCCCGACCAGGATCGCCTTGCCGGCGTCGGTGGCGTCCATGACGGCGCAGGCGTCCTCGACATAGTTCGCCAGCGAGTAGGCGGCGGTTTCCTCCGGACGGTCGGATTGCCCGTTGCCGCGCCCGTCATAGGCAATGCAGCGAAAGCGTTCGCTGAAATAGGGCAGTTGCGCCTTGTAGACACGGGAATGGACAATGCACCATGGCGGAACGAACACCATCGTCTGCGGCCCGTCACCGAATATCTCGTAATGAAGGTTGACACCGTCACGTCGAACGAAGCCTTCCTGGTCCGGAATCCTGGCGCGCATGGCCTCACCTCATGGTTTGGGTCTGCTCCAATGCGGCGATCAGGTCGCCGACGGCGCGCAGCGCCTTGCGAACCGGCACGGCCTTGCTTTCGAGGCCAAGCAGGATGTAGGCCTCGCCGCCGATGAACGCGGCGCCGATCAGCGCTGAAATCTGCGGGGCCGGCAGGCTTCCCAGCGGCCCTAGACCGGCGCGCGACTTGATCACAAGCCGGGTCAGAAGTTCCTGCCAGCCAAGGATGCCGCGACGGACCACCGCCGCGATTTCCGGATTGGCGTAGCCGGCCACCCAAAGCTCCTGCAGCACGATCACGTAGCCGGAGGCGAGATCCTCGTCGAGATAATCGCAGGCGAGCCTCCACTGCTCGGACAGACGCAGATCGGGATTTCCGAACATCTCGGCCTGGCGGCCCAGCAATTGCTCATTCAGGTAGTCGAACAGCGCCAGCACCAGCCCTTCCTTGGAGCCGAAATGGTAATGAATCTGGCTGAGCGGCATTTTGGCGGCAACGGCGACATCGCGGGTCGAGAGGCCGGAATAACCTTTGCTGCGCAGCACCGCCCGGGCCGCCTCGAGCAGCGCGGTGCGCGCCTGTTCGGACTTTTTCGATTTGACCAGCATGCTTCCTCCGGGACGCGGGCCAATCTATTTCGATCGATCGACCGATGTCAAATGTTTTCGGTCAAATGACCGAAAACATGGCAGACCGGTTGCTTGCAGCATCTCCTGCGCGCGTACCATGCGAAAATCGGTCGACAATCTGGCCATGTTCCAGCCGACCGCTGCGCCATGAAGGAACGCTCGTCTTGAATGACGCGCGGGCGGAAGCCGCGCCCCGGACCTTGCCAAGCCGGGCCGGAGCGGGTAGCTAAAGCGCTCTTTCGCGACCGTCCGGCCAACGACCGGACGCATCCGGGCCACGCGGCCCAATGCCTGGCGAAAAACGCGCCCGTAGCTCAGCTGGATAGAGCACCAGACTACGAATCTGGGGGTCAGGAGTTCGAATCTCTTCGGGCGCGCCAATCAATACGCCAGAATACGTTGTTTGAGGCCCGCTCCGCTGTTCACGTCGCCAAGCGCGCGATCCCTTAGCGAGGGGCAAGAGGATCGCCCGGAGTTTTCCACGCCGCGCCGATCTTGTGGATCATCTCGACCGTGAGCACCAGGCGCCCGGCCGCGCGCCCCAGCAGTTCTGCCGGCTCGCCCCGGGCATGTTCGCCCGTCGATGGCGTAATGTAGTAGAGTACGTCGGCAGCATCGAACAATCTCATGGCCGTCGCTTTGCCTCGCAGACATCGACAAGCGCGCGCAGCGCCTCGGGCTTGCTGCCTTTTCTCGAACCCTCTGGCTCACCTCGGCTAGCTTCGATCTCAGCGAGCGCCGGCTTCAGTTGCGCCGAAACGTCGTGAACTGGAACCGCTGCACGGCGCCCCGGGGCGTGGCGTGGTCGTGCTTCCGGGTATCGACCACCCTGAAATCCGGTCCGAGGACCGCTGCCAGCGCCGCCGCGTCGTACCGCACGATGGGCAAGCCGCTGCACCGCTCCGGGCCATCCAGCGCAAAGGTGCCGATGATGGCCCAGCCGCCGGGCTTCAAGGCCTTCTTCAGCCGCTCGACATACGCGGATTGGTCGGTCCGCTCGGTCAGGAAATGAAAGGCGGCGCGATCGTGCCAGAGATCGTAGGTCCGCGATGGCTCCCATGTGGTGACGTCGGCGACTTCCCAGCGGACGGCCGCCGCCTTCTGCCCAAGACGCGCCTTGGCCGCGGTTAGCGCCGCGTCCGAAAGGTCGAGCACGGTGATGTGTTCAAACCCCTCCGCCAGCAGGCCGTCGACCAGCCGCGAGGCGCCGCCGCCGATATCGATGATCTCGGCGCTGCGGGGCAGCCCGGCAAGCGCGATGAGGTCGAGCGAGGGAGCCGGACTGTCCTGATACCAGCTCACTTCGTTTTCGCGCTTGGTATGGTAGACATTCTCCCAATGGGCTTGCCGGCTCACGTCGCTCATTGAGTTTTTCCTGAGGTTTGGTAACGATATCGGTGCATTCCTGACCCCCGAGGTGGCGGGCCCCTTGATTTTCCGGTTTCCGAACGACATGTAGTTCCCGGGCGGCCGTGTTAAATGGGACAATGATGGTCAAGGCGCAGATTTTGCGAAACTTGGTAGCGGCGGTCGTCCTGATCGCGCTTTCAGTCGCGCCGTCGATTACCCGGGCCCATGGCGGCCACGCCCATCACGATTCAGCACACGGACCCGCGGCGGTCGCCGGGGGACAACACATCGCGGTGGTACAACCCCAATCGATGGCGCTACCGCCTGCTTCGCTGGAAAGCGCGTCATTCGGGCAGAGCGCCGGGCCAGCATCGCTGGACCGGAACTGTGTAACCGGCTGCTGTATTTCCGCCTGCGCCGCATGCTGCGTGGCAGGCTTGCCGGGTTTCGCCGAACTGCTGCCGCTGGCCGGCAGGGTGATGCGCATCTCGCTTCCGGCATCGCGGACAGCCGCAAGCCGCGAACCTGACTGTCTCAGTCGTCCTCCCAAAGCCCTCACCTGAATCCACGCGATCCCTTGAGGCTTGCGCGGCCGCCGCCGGCGGCGTGCGCGGCATCGGGGATGACGACCACTCAGAGTGAAGGATATCGACATGTTCTGCCATTTCGGGCCCGCCCTGCGCGCCCTCGCGGTGACCGCGCTTCTGTGCGGGATGATCGCACCTGTTTCCGCGCATGAGGGCCATGACCATGGCGATCAGGAGCCGCAAGCCCTTGCTTCGCCCGGCGCCTTGCCGCGCGGCGAAGCCGTCTCGAACGAATTCGAGATCGTGGCGCTCGGGCGCGGCGAAACCCTGGAAATCTACCTCGACCGTTTCGCGACCAACGAGCCGGTGATCGATGCAACCATCGAGGTCGAAACCCCCGCCGGCGCCGTCACGGCGGCTCCAGCCCCCGACGGCACTTACCGGATTGCGGCGCCCTGGCTCGGCAAGGGCGGGCGCGTCGATCTCATTTTCACGGTCACGGCGCGCGGCACCACCGATATCCTCCCGCTTGCCATCGAGATTCCGTCTTCACCAGCGCAGCAGGCGGCGCAAAACAACGCGGTTGGCGGCGCCGGGGCCTGGCGCGCAATTCTTCTCGTCGCCGGAGGCGCTCTCGCCGGCGCTCTGATCGCCGCGATCACGATGCGCGTCGGCCGACGCGGGATCGCGCTTGTCGCCATGTTCGCTTTGCTTGTAGTCGCCCGCCCTGCGGGCGCCCACGAAGGTCACAACCACGAGCAGGACAAAGCCGAGCTTGCGATCGGCGCGGTTTCTGGCGAGCGCGCGCAGCGGCTCCCGGACGGCACGGTGTTCACGCCGAAGTCCGTGCAGCGGATCTTTGCGCTGCGGACGCTGGTCACCGAGCGCGCCGGGCATCGCAAGGTCACCGAGCTCCCGGGGCGGATCATTCCCGACCCCAATGCCAGCGGCTATGTGCAATCGGCGGTCGGCGGCCGGCTTTCCGCGCCGCCGGGTGGCTTTCCGAGGCTGGGCACCCGGGTCAAGGCCGGCGACATCGTTGGCCATGTCACCCCGCCGATCCAGGCGATCGACATGTCAGACATGCGCCAGCGCCAGGGCGAACTCGACCAGCAGATATCGATCGTCGAACGCAGGTTCGCGCGCTACGAGCAGCTCGCGCCGTCGGGCGCGATATCCCGGACCCAGCTCGACGACACAAGGCTCGAGCTGGAAGGCCTGCGTGAGCGGCGCGCGTCGATCGAGCGGTCGCGTCGCGAACCGGAGGCGCTGATCGCGCCGGTTGCGGGCGTGGTCGCGGAAGGAACGCCGGTGGCGGGGCAGATCGTGCAGCCAAGTTCGGTCGTGTTCAACATCATCGATCCCGCGCGGCTGTGGGTCGAGGCGCTCAGCTTCGAGAGTGTCGAGCCGACGGTGGGCGCGCGGGCGCGGACATCGCAGGGCAGGAGCTTCGATCTCGCCTATCAGGGCGCGGGCTTTGCCGATCGCAGCCAGTCGGTGCCGGTGCATTTTTCCGTCACCGGCGATACCGCCGGACTTCGCGCCGGCCAGTTCCTGACCGTGCTCGTCGCCACCGACGAGGCCAAGGAGGGGCTTGCGGTGCCGCGCACCAGCATCGTCCGCGGCTCGAACGGCCAGGATTTCGTCTACGAACACGTCGCGCCCGAGCGGTTCGTGGCCAGGAGCGTGCGAATCGAACCGCTCGACGGCGACCGCGTGCTGATCGTGTCCGGCATCGATCCCGGCAAACGGATCGTGTCGCAGGGCGCCGATCTCCTCGATCACGTGCGGTGAGGTAGCCATCCATGTTCACGTTCCTGGTCAGCGCCTCGCTTCGCAACCGCCTGCTCGTGCTCGCGATGGCGGCAATCCTCATTCTGCTCGGCGCCTATACCGCGCGCCAGCTCCCCGTCGATGTGTTCCCGGACCTCAACCGTCCGACGGTGACGATCATGACGGAGTCGGAAGGCTACGCGCCGCCCGAAGTCGAGCAGCTCGTCACCTTCCCGATCGAGACCCGGATGAACGGCGTCCCCGGCGTCAGCCGTGTGCGCTCGGTTTCGGGCATCGGGCTTTCGATCGTGTATGTCGAGTTCGATTGGGGGACGGACATTTTTCGCAACCGCCAGCTCGTCGTCGAGCGCCTTGCCCAGGCCCAGAGCCAGCTGCCGCCCAACGTCACCCCGCAGATCGGTCCGATCAATTCGATCATGGGCCAGATCCTGCTGATCGCCGTGACGCCGGGCACCGCTTCGCCGATGGAGGTGCGCGAGATCGCCGACTTCACCATCCGGCCGCGGTTGCTGGCCGTGCCTGGCGTCGCGCAGGTGATCCCGATGGGCGGCGAGGTCCGGCAGTACCGGGTCGCGCCGCTTCCCTCCGCCCTGCGGGCGCTGGGCGTCAGTTACGAACAAATGGAGCAGGCGCTGGCGCAGTTCGGCACCAACACCGGCGGCGGGTTCACCGACCAGAATGCCCGCGAATATCTCATTCGCAACATCGGCCGCACCACGAGTCTCGAAGACCTGCGCAACATCGTCGTCACCACTATCGAGGGCCGTCCGGTGCTGCTGCGGCAGGTGGCGGACGTCGAGTTCGCGCCCAAAGTCAAGCGCGGCGATGCCGGCTACATGAGCAGGTCCGCCGTGATCATCTCGGTGGAGAAGCAGCCCAATGTCGATACGGTGCGGCTGACCCGGCAGATCACGCAGGCGCTCGAGGAACTGGCGCCGGCCCTGCCGTCCGGCGTGAAGGCCGACGAGATCATATTCAGGCAGGCGACCTTCATTGAAAACTCGATTCGTAACGTCGAACGGGTGCTGCTTGAAGCCGCGCTGGTGGTCGCCGTCATCCTGTTCGCGTTCCTGCTCAACTGGCGCACGACGGCGATCTCGCTGACGGCGATCCCGGTTTCCATCCTGGTGACGGCGATTATTTTCAAGCTGCTCGGCCTGTCGATCAACACCATGACGCTCGGCGGCATTGCGATCGCGATTGGCGAACTCGTCGACGATTCCGTCGTCGATGTCGAGAACATCTTCCGGCGGCTGCGCGAGAACAGGGAGCAGGGCAATCCGCGCTCGGTGTTCGAGGTGGTGGTGTCGGCCTCGAACGAGGTGCGATCGGGGATCGTTTACGCCACCATGATCATCGTGCTGGTGTTCGTGCCGTTGTTCGCGCTTTCGGGGATCGAGGGCCGGCTGTTCGCCCCGCTCGGCTATGCCTACATGATCTCGATTATGGCGAGCCTGCTGGTTTCGATCACGCTGACGCCGGTCATGGCCTATTACCTGCTGCCGCGAATGAAACGGCTTGCTGCGCAGGAAAGCTGGCTGGTCCGCAAGCTCAAATCCGCCAACCGCGCGGCGCTCGACTTCGCGTTTGCCCGCAAGGGATGGCTGCTCGGCGTGACCGCGCTGGCGGTGCTGGGCGCCGGCGCCGGCGCCTTCACCCTGAAGCGCGCCTTCCTGCCGGCGTTCAACGAGGGCACTTTCACCATCAACCTCGCCTTCAATCCCGGCGTTTCGCTTTCGGAATCCAACCGGGTCGGCTCGATCGCCGAGCGCCTGTTGCTTGACGTGCCTGAGGTGGTCAGCGTCGGACGGCGAACCGGGCGCGCGGAACTGGACGAGCATGCCGAAGGCGTCCATTCGTCCGAAATCGACGTCGATCTCCGGCCTTCGAGCCGGCCAAAATCCGAAATCGTCGCCGACATCCGCTCGCAGCTTTCGGTGCTGCCGCTCTCGATCAATATCGGGCAGCCGATATCGCATCGGCTGGATCATCTTCTGTCCGGCGTGCGTGCCGAGATCGCGCTGAAGCTGTTCGGCGAGGATCTCGACACGCTGCGAAACAGCGCTGAAGACTTGCGGCTGCGGCTGGCGGGGATCGAGGGCATCCGGGACCTCCAGGTCGAAAAGCAGGTACGCATTCCCCAGCTCGAGATCCGCGTCGACTACACGCGGGCGGCGCTGTACGGCGTGCAGCCGGGCGCGGTGACCGAACAACTGGCGCGGCTCTCCAGCGGGCGCGTGGTCTCGCGCGTGGTCGATGGCTACCAGCGCTTTGACGTCGTGATGCGGCTGCCCGACCGGCTGCGCACCACCGAGAAACTCGGCGATCTCCTGATCAAGACTCCGTCGGGCTGGATACCGGCGCGTCAGATCGCGGACGTGAAGGAAACCGACGGTCCGAACCAGATATTGCGGGAGAACGGCCGCCGGCGCATCGTCGTGCTCGCGAATTCCGACGGCAAGACCGACATGGCGGAGATCGTGCGCCGCATTCGCGCCGAGGTGGCGGCGACGAAGCTGCCGCAGGGCGTATCCGCGAGCCTCGAAGGCACCTTCCAGGCCCAGGAGGAGGCGAGCCGGACCATCGGCGTGCTCTCGCTGATCTCGCTGGCGTTGATTTTCGGGATTCTCTACAGCCGCTACCACTCCGCGGTGCTGGCGCTGATCATCATGGGCGGGGTGCCGCTGGCGCTGATCGGGTCGGTCGCGGCGCTGGCGCTGACTGGCCAGCCGCTATCGGTGGCGAGCATGGTCGGCTTCATCACCCTGACAGGGATAGCCACCCGCAATGGCATCCTCAAGATCAGCCACTACATCAACCTCGCCCTGCACGAGCGGGTCGAATTCGGACCCGGCCTTGTCATTCGCGGCAGCCTGGAGCGGATGACGCCGGTGCTGATGACGGCGCTGGCCGCGGGGCTTGCGCTGTTGCCGCTGCTGGTCGCGGTCGACGAGCCGGGCAAGGAAATCTTGCACCCGGTCGCGGTGACGATCTTCGGCGGGCTGGTCAGCGCGACGCTGCTCGATGCCTTGATTACCCCGGTGTTGTTCCTGATGTTCGGCCGGCGGCCGCTGATGCGGCTGATGCAGCGGCAGAACGGGGAACGCCGCCACGATCACGCCGTTTCACCCTCGTATTGATCGCTCGACCAAAGAAGGATATCACGCATGAAATCCGCATTTCTCGCACTCGGCATCGCCGTCCTGGCAGCGCTGCCCGTCTCCGCGCACGAGGCCAAAGGTCCGCATGGCGGGCGTCTGGTCGATGCCGGTCCCTACCACGCCGAACTGGTCGCCACCGGCAAGGCGGTTGAGGTCTTCCTGCTCGGTGAAGGCGACAAGGCCGTCGACCTCAAGGGTTTCAAGGGCGTCGCCATTTTCAGCCTGGACGGCAAGGCCGAGCGCATCACGCTCGCCCCATCAGCGAAAGGCGCGCTGAGCGGCGAGGCGGCGACGCCGCTGCCGCCGCGGCCGAAAGGCGCGGTTCAACTCACCATGCCGGACGGCAAGACCGCGACGGCGCGATTTGACTGACATCCACCCTATATCCACACACGCAAACCGAACGGAGAATCCCGCATGAAACAGCCATTTCAGGCCGGCCTTGCCGTGATCGCGGCCTTGTTTGTCGTCTCGCCGGCATGGGCCGACGCCGGCCACGCCGGGCACGGCCAGCAATCCTTCTCGACCGGGGAGCCCGGCAATCCAAAGAAGCCGGCGCGCGTGATTCAGGTCACGATGGGGGAAAAAGACGGCAAGATGATCTACGTTCCGGCAAGGATCGAGGTGAAAAAGGGCGAGCAGATCAGGTTCGTGCTGCGCAACAATGGCGAGCTCGAGCATGAATTCGTGCTTGGGACCACCGCCGAAAACCTGAAACACGCGGAAGCGATGAAAAAGGATCCCGCGATGGAGCATGGTCACGCCAACGAGAAACATCTCGACCCGAAAAAGTCCGGCGACTTTTTTTGGAAGTTCACGCAGGCCGGCGAGTTCGAATATGCGTGCCTGATCCCGGGTCATCGGGAGGCGGGCATGGTCGGCACCATCGTCGTGAAGTAATCGGCCGTCGTGAAGCGACCGGCGCCGCCGGCTGCGGGAGGAAGTTCCTCGCTACGCCTTCTGCGCCAGCACCTTGTCGATGCGCCTGCCGTCGAGATCGACGACTTCAAAGCGCCAGCCCTGGGCTTCGATTCTGTCTCCCTCATCGGGAATGCTGCCAAATTGATCGAGCAGGAATCCGGCGGCGGTTTGATAGGGACGCGAGGGCGGTAGTTCTATCCCAATCAGGGCGGCAAACTCGATCGCGGGCATCCAGCCGGAAATCAGCAACGAGCCGTCATCGCGCTGCGTGAAAGCTCGCTCTGCCGGCCCCTGCTCGTCGTGAAAGCTGCCGACGATGGACTCGAGGATGTCTCCAGTGGTGACGACTCCCTGAAAAATTCCGTACTCGTCATGAACCAACCCCATTTGCACGGGCGAATCTCTCAGGATAGCGACGACATCGCGCGCATCGACGCTTTCCGGGATGACGGGCGCTTCCCGCACCAGGGCGCGAACGTCGGGAGCCCCTCCCGTCAGCAGCACGTCCAGGACATCCTTGGCCTGGACGATTCCCAGCGTCTCCTCGCCGTCGAATACCGGGAGGCGGGAATGAGAGGTTCGGGTAAACGCCTTGCGGATCGCTTCCGGCTCATCGCCCAGGTTGATGCTGTCGACCTCGTGACGGGGTGTCATGACCGCGCCGACGGCGAGATCGCCAAGACGCATGACGCCGGCAATCATTTCCTTTTCGCCCGGCTCAAGGACGCCGGCGTTTTCCGCCTCGACGACCAGCGTGCGGATTTCATCCTCGCTGATCTTTTCCGCGGCTTCGCCGCGATGGCCCAGTGCCCAGAGAATGGCCTTGCCCGAATGATCCAGAAGCCAGACCAGCGGTGACGACACCCTGGCCAGCAACACCATCGCCGGCGCGACCCTGACGGCCACCGACTCTGGATCGCGCAAGGCAATCTGCTTTGGCACCAGTTCCCCGATGATGAGCGAAGCATAGGTGATGACGGTGACGACCACGGCGACACCCAGGGCTTCGGCGACCCCGCCGGGAACGCCCGTTTGCCCTAGCCAGCCCGCCAGTCGCACGCCAAGGGTTGCCCCGGACAGAGCCCCCGACAATACGCCGACCAGGGTGATGCCGATCTGAACCGTTGAAAGAAACTTGCCGGGGTCCGAGGCAAGGGCGAGCGCTCTCCTTGAGCCGCGGACCCCCTTCTCGGCCATCGCCTGGAGTCGTGCCGGTCGGGACGAGACCACGGCCAATTCCGACATCGCCAGCAAGCCATTGATAACGATGAGCAGGGTTACGATCGCAAGTTCAAGGGATAGCATTTTTAGCCCGGGAGTTCTGGTCGATCATGGGGCAGCCGTGACCGCGATCCCGGTCGTCTCGGCGACTGCACCCCGGAATGCCATTTGAACCGTCGACATGAATAGGCAGCCGGCATCGTAAGCGTCAATATGGGGTCCCGGGCGCCGGTTCCAAGCGCCCGATCGGCGTCAAGCGCGCGGCGTCACGCGCGGAAGTCGATGCCGCGCACGATGATCCCCGGCGGATTGCCTTCGAACTCCCGCGCCAGGTACTTGCGCGCAGCGCAAGCCTCGATTCGGTCCCGCAACCGCGCGAACTGCTGCTCGCGCTGCTCCGGTGGCGTCCGCGGCACGCGTTCCAGCTCGTCCATCGCCGAGGCGCTGACGGCGCACGGCACTTCCCTGCCGTCGTCCATCATGGAAAACAGCAGCACCATGCGGTCGTATTCATAACCGCGGATGTTGCCGCGTGCGAGGGTCATCAGGCTTTCCTTCCCGGACAAGTTCTTGCTCAATTCTTCTTTTTCGGCGGCGGCGGTCGTAGTTCCGCGATCCTGCGCAGACAGTCGGCTTCGGAGTCGTGGGGACCCGAGACAAAGGTTCCGCTGACCTTGGTCGAGTACCAGCCGGAGACGACGCCGAGGCGAAGCGATTCTTCGGTCTTGATGTGGCGAGGCGATAGATTTGGCATGAGGTGCCTTCCGTTGGGCCGTCCGATCTTGTTCGGAACGGTTTGAATGAAATGTTGAGGTCAAGACGGCACACCGGATTTGGTCAGGTGTCGTCTCCCGAGAGTCGCGTCAGGTCTGCAAGTACCGCGGTCACGAGGTCGCGGTGGTGGGTGTCGGTTGGCGCAAGGCCGGCCGAATAGAGATTGAGCACGTAGCGCGCCTTGGCCACGGCCTCGGACCATGTCGCTGCCGGGACGGCCAGAAGCTGGAGTTCGACGACGCCTTGCCGGTCCCGCAGCAGCCTCGTGTTGGTTTCGACTTCGGCAAGCACGCGGCGGATGTCGGTTGCCTTCTGCGCCGCCATGCCGCGATGTCTGTCGAGATCGATCGGGGTCTCATTCACGGACGCGCGCTCGCGTCGTTTCGTTGCGCATCGGACAGATCGACCGAGCTGATCGAAATCATTTCCATTGACGAGCGATGCGGCGGCGCGCCGGGCACCATGATCATGGTGGCGACCCTCCGAAAGCACGGAAACGAGAGGCCCTCGATCATCTCCTCGTCGGTAATGACCTCATAAGCCCCCGGCCCGAGTTGCCGGTCGATGCCCTTGATGCGGAACGGATGCTTGAAATGAACCGTTTCCCGTCGCGAGCGCATCGTCATGTCCGCAGCCTGGCGAATCTGCGGATCAACACATGCTTGTCTTCGGACATCGTTGCAGCGTGCGCGCTTTTGCGGCAATTAGCCATCATTTTCTGATGTATAGCCGAATTTCGTCCAACAAGGCGGCCAATGGCCGCAATCTGGTCTCGCGTCCAATGCGAGCCAGGTTGGCCACGAAATCGTTCCGGGAACGGAACCCGGTTCACGTCCCGGAGAACGTGTCCATCGCAACTCAGCTCAGAAGGGTACGGACCTTCAGCGCGGCGTCGAAAATCTCGATCTGAAGATAGGGATAGGCCGACTTCAGCTTGCGACCGGCGGCTTCGGCGGCCGCGGCGGTGTCAAACTCCGACTTGAAATGGCCGTCAACCACCATCGCGAATCCTGCGGTGGGTGGCCTGTCGGCGCGCGTTGCTTTCTTCGGCTCTGGCTCGTCGATGGTTAAGAGAGGCTTCTTCATTATGGTTCCTTTCACGAATCCCCGCGACCATTTCAGACGCGCTTTGCGCGAAGATGTCGAGACAAATCCCGATCGGGAGCAAGGCTTTATGGGCCGGGAATCGCCCTGTGACGCTTTGGCGCTGGCTACCCCCGGGAGCTGAGCCTAGGATTGATCTGCACGGCTTCATGCCGCGCCGTCAGTATCCGCGCAACAAACCGACACCGGGAGATCGAGATGGCCAAGGGTGAACAAAGAAACAACCGGGAAGCCAAGAAACCCAAGAAAGAGAAGATCAAGGTGACGGCCGCGGCGCCAAGCCAGAAGGGCGCAGGCTGGCAGCCCACCTTGGGTTCCGGCAAGAAGAAATAGTGGCATCGGCTTCTCGCGCCGATCAGGTTCTTGCCGGCATTGCATCGAACGCAACGCCGCCCCTGCGGAATATGTTCGCGGGGCGGCGCTGGTAAATCGCTGGGCGCTGAAATCCCCAGCGCTGATATGTCGCCGGCAGGTGATGGCAGGTTCAATCGATCTTGATCCGTCGTTCAACGCGATCTCGGAGCCGGCCTCTGCTGGCCCGCCCTCGGCGCCATCGGCATCGTGAAATCACCGACGAAGTCGCCGATATGCTCCGGAATGCGTTCGCCGGCGATGTCGCATCGACTCTGGATTTCCTGGGCGACCTGTTGCGAGATGTCCTCCGACCAATGCTCCAGGGTGTTGAAGGCGATGACCCGGCGCGGGTCGTTGACACGACCTGACATGAGGTCCGAGATGACGGTCTCAAAACTGGCCCGCTCGATCTCGATCTCGCGGAACCCGCCCGACCCGGCCTGCCGATCAATGATCAAATAAAGGGTTTGATCGGCTCCGTAAGGTACGGCTCCGGGCGTCCAGGTCGACGTTCTCATTGGCGCCACTCCCGTCAGACGCTTCTGGCGCCCGAAACGACTACGGCGAGCCAGCAGCCTTGTCTGAACCGAACGCCATGCCGGCAAAACGGTTCCGAGCGTCAGCCGTTGGGGCAAGGCGACGCCGATGCGGCTACCATTGCGGGAGTTGGAACCTTCGCATCTCTGCAAGGCGAGCCCGACAATATTTCCGGTAAAGTGCGTTGATCAGTTGCCACATGATTGACCCCCTCGGTTGGTCGCAGCATGGCCTGGCGCGTTTCTCCACGCTTTCGCGGCGCCACGAAATGGTTTCGTCCGGTGGCGATTGTTTCGCGACGGGCGCCGGACGAAACCGTTCACGGGATCGCGAACGCCGGATCCGAAGCGGCCGCTTGGATTGGATTCCGCCAAAGGCTACTTGGGAGCAAATCCGTTTCAGCCGGCAGCGCTGGCCTACCGATGAAGTGCTTGTGCCCATGGACTATCCAGCGTTTACCAATGACAGCCTCACCATGATGTACGAGGCGATCCGCGGCGCGCTTGCCTCGGATGATGCCCAGACGGTGGAAGGCCACCAGCCCCGGTTCCGGGTTCGCGACACGCCTGGCTGGAGAGCGCACGCCGCCAGCCTCGAGAGCGAGATGCTCCGGCGCGGCATGTTTTTCGAGGTTATCGATTGGTCCGAAGACCAGGCGCGAATGCGGTACTAGCCGCGCTCGCGTTTCATCCGCGTTCGAGGCGGCAATTCATCAACCCTGAAACGCGACGCCGGCAAAGTCGCCCTGCCGCCAGATCACGCGGCATTCGCGAACGGTATGGAAATTGTCGAAGGTCAATTCGAAATCCGGCGGCAGCAGGTTGACGTCGCGCAATTCGATTGCGGCCCCGCGGTTCGTGATATCGTGGACACGGCACGTGAGAACGCCGCGCTGCGCATCATAGAACAGCAGCGCGCCCTTCGAAATCGTCGTCCTGACCAGAGCACGTCGTTCGGCCTGCATGGGAGCCACCTTTCCGACCAAACTACCAGATGCGGCGAGTCGGGCAATCAGCTCCGGATTTCCTCGTCAACAAACGGTTAACGCGATTTGATAAAGACGCACCAGATCACGTTAAGAGCTTACCGCGGTTGAGCGCTGTGATGAACGGAAATTGAAGCCGGGACATGGCCGACACTGGCCGTATTGTCGCGCCACGCCCCCGGCGTCACGCCGGTCACCCGCTTGAACGCGCGATTGAACGCGGCCTCGGATTCATAGCCGACATCGGCCGCGATCGAGGCGATGCTGTCATCGGCATTGCGCAGCCGGTCGGCGGCAAGCTGCATGCGCCAATTGGTGATGTACTCGATCGGGGATTGATCGAGCACGGCATTGAATCGCTCCGCCAGCACCGTCCGCGACGTCCCGGCCTCGCGCGCCAGATCTTCCACGGTCCACCGGCGTACCGGATCGCCATGCACCAGTTGCAACGCGCGGCTGACGACGGGTTCGTTGAGCGCGGCAAACCAGCCGGTTGCGCTCTGCGGAAGCTCGGCGGCGTAGCGGCGAATGACCTCGGCGAACAAGAGCTCCATCAGGCGGCCGAGCAGCAGCTCCGTTCCCGGCGTCGCCGCGTCGGCAAGCCCGATGATCTCGCGGATGGTCGAGGTGACGAGCGCGCTCACTTTTTCGTCCGCGGTATTGGAGACCAGCAGCGGCGGCAGCGAGCGGAACACGGGCGCGAACACGAACTCCGCCGACTCGATGAAGCCGCAAACCATGCGCGTCGCCTCGCCGCCGCCGCCGTGATCCATCATCCACATTCCCTTGACGGGGCCGGCTTGAAACAGGTCGGGCGCGAACGCCAGCTCAAGACACTCGCCCCGCCAGAATTTGTGCGTGTCGGCAAACGGCAGCAGCACCGCGTCGCCTGCGGAGACGATGCGCCGCTCGCCGGTCGCAAGCTCCATCGTGCAGCCGCCGGCGGCGACCAGATGGAATATGCTGACGTGACGAAGATGTGCGAGCGGCGTGCCGGGGTCCCAATCCTTTGGGCTGATGACGCCGAAAGGCTCGGTGAATCTGGCTTTCAGGAACACCGATCCGGTCAGACGAACGGCCCGCAGCGTCTCCGCCAGAAGATCATAGCTCCCGGAATTCGCTTCCGGCGTTCCTGCAAAGGAATGCGGTGTAGCGGTCATGGCGAAATTCCCATTCCGTCGGTATCTGGCAGTTCAGGCTGGCGTTGCGCCGGCCACTTCAAAGACTTGTTCTTAAAGACTGATGGAGAAGGCAATGATTGTCTTGTTTTTTATCATGATCGCAAACTGGGCGCGAGGGCGGCCGCCCGGTAAATTGCTCCGAGCCGCCCTGATCCTGGCAATCCTGGCGCCGGCGTCCGCCTCGCTGTCGAGCAATCCGGCCGTGGCGATCGCGCATGGCGATCAGCAAGTCGCTCCGAATGTGCTGCCGCCGCTGGCGCCGGTTATCCCCTGATCAAACCAGAAGGAGAATTGTCATGAATTGCCTCAGCATGGCTTCAAATGCGTCCGACCTCGCAGCGGTCAAGGGCCGCCAGCAGGCGGCGTGGGGTTCGGGTGACTACGCCGTCGTTGGCGTCACCTTGCAGATCGTCGGCGAGACGCTGTGCGAGGCGGTCGACCTGCGCAGCAGCCAGCGCGTCCTCGATGTCGCCGCCGGCAACGGCAACGCCACGCTGGCGGCAGCCCGGCGCTTTGCCGAAGTGGTGTCGACGGACTATGTGGGAAGCCTGCTTGACCGTGGCCGCGAGCGCGCCGCGGCGGAGCGCCTGCCTGTCACCTTTAAGCAGGCGGATGCGGAAAGCCTGCCGTTTCCGGATGCGAGCTTCGATGTCGTACTCTCGACGTTCGGCGTCATGTTTGCGCCGGATCAGCCGAAGGTCGCCCATGAATTGCTGCGCGTCTGTCGGCCGGGCGGCAAGATCGGTCTCGCCAACTGGACGCCGGAAGGCTTCATCGGCCGGCTGTTCAAGACCATCGGCAAGCACGTCGCGCCGCCGGCGGGCGTGAAGTCGCCGGCGCTGTGGGGCACGAAGGATCACCTCGAAGCGCTGCTGGGCGAGGGATCGGACGTGGTTGCCACGGAGCGGCGCTTTACCTTTCGCTACAGATCGCCGGCGCATTTTCTCGATGTCTTCCGCACCTACTACGGCCCGGTACTCAAGGCGTTCGCCGCGCTGGAGGGCCCGGCCCGCGTGGCGTTGGAGCGTGACCTCGTGGTTCTGGTCGAAGAGTTCAACGTCGCAAGGGACGGCACGGCCGTGATCCCGAGCGCCTATCTCGAGGTCGTCGCCAACAGGCGCTGACCCGCGTCGTCCATTGTCCAATTGCAGAAAAGGAGAATTGTCATGAAAGCAGTCATTCGCTCGAAGAATATGTTTCGGTATGTGACCAGCGTGCTCGGCTCGGCGTGCGCCGTCGCAGCGTTGTCAGTCCTGGCGCACGCCGCGGACGCGCCGGCCGATCCGATGCCGCGCGCGGAGGGTTGGCTGGTCAAATCCTACGCGGAGGTTGCGCGTCCGGCGGCGGCGAAGCCGTTGAAGGAGGAGTTGGCCGCGCTCAAGGCCACGGCCGCGAAGCGGACCGCCGAAGACGTCGCCCGCTACAAATGGTGGGCGACAGGCGGCCCGGTTCATCGCTGGAATGAACTGGCGCTCGATGAGCTGCAGGAAGGCTTCGTCACCCTTCCGCTCGCCGTTCGCCATCTCGCGCTGCTGCATGCAGCCATGGACGACGCGGTTGCCGCTGCGCAGCACCACGGCAAGCCGGGCGCTCCCCGGAGAACCGTGGATATTGACGGCGTGTTCAAGCTGGCGGCCTCTGAAGTTGCAAGCGCGCCGCCGGCTTCCGAGTATTCGGCCGTTGCGGTTACGGCCGCCGAGGTGCTCGGTTATCTGTTTCCGGCCCGCGCCGCTCATTTCGCCGAGAAAGCGGAAGAGGCGATCAGAGTGCGGTTGCTCGCTGGCGTCGAGCTGCCGCAGGCGGCGGAGAACGGCCGCGAGATCGGCCGCAAGGTGTCGGCGCTCGCCATTGCGCGCGGCAAGTCCGACGGAAGCGGCGCCAAATGGAGCGGCAGCGTTCCGGAAGGCGCCGGCCTGTGGAAGGGGACAAACCCGATCGCGCCGCTCGCCGGAACGTGGCAGCCATGGGTGCTCAAGACCGCGAACGAATTGCGGCCGGCGGCGCCGCCCGCGATCGATTCCGATCAGGTCAAGGCCGCGCTGGCCGAGTTGAAAGGCTTCGCCCGAACGCCCAGAACCAATCACCGCGCCAACTACTGGGAGGTCCATGGCGGCGCGCGGGCGCACACGCTGTGGAACGAGATCGCGCGCACCAGGATCATGGAGCATGGTTACCCGTCGGCAACCGGCTCTCGGGTGCTCGCCGCGTTGAACATCGCCTTGCTCGATGCCGGGATTGCCTGCTGGGACGCCAAATACGCCTTCTGGTACATTCGGCCGTCGCAACTCGATTCCGATCTGAAGGCGCTGTTTGCGCCGCCCAATCATCCGAGCTATCCGGCCGCGCATGGCTGCTTCTCCACCGCAGCCGCCACCGTGCTGGCCCGCGTCTTCCCGCAGGACCGCGATCGCCTGCTGGCGCTGGGTAAGGAAGCGGCCGAGGCCCGGGTGTGGGCGGGCATCCACTACCGCTTCGACATCGATGCCGGCCAGGAGATCGGCCGCAAGGTCGGCGAGCGAACCCTGGAGCGGGCGTTCATGGCGCAGACCACGGGTCAAACGGCTTTCGCCAAATAACGCGTGACGACGGCGGGCGCGGGACCGGTTCACCGGATTGCCGGTGCCGTCCGCGCCCGCCGTTTGGCTAACGGGCGGAAGCGGTTGCAGCGCTCGTGACATGGACCGGGGGCTTGCGCCCACCGTTCCACTTGCCGCCGATCGCCCGCTCGACCTGCGCCGCCAGTTGCAGCAGCAATCCGTCATCGGCTTGCTTTGCGATGGCCTGGATGCCGAGCGGCAGCCCGTTTTCCTGCGCCGCCAGCGGCAGCGAGATCGCGGGGATGCCGCAGAGATTGGCGAGCGGCGTGTAGGCGAAGTTGCGCCAGAGATTGCCGAACCAGTCCAGCACATCGGGATTCTCGCTGGTGGTGAGATATTCCGTGGTGCCGATTTTCGGCGTCGGCAGCGCCGTGATCGGCGTCAGGATGATATCCCAGTCTTCGAAGAACGCGCCGAAGCCGCGCGACGTGGTGTTGAACACCGCCTGCATCCGCGCCCGGTCGGCGTAGCTGGTGTGCCGGCCGTGCTCCCAGATCCTTGTATTGACGGGTTCGATCAGGTCGGCCGGCGGTCGCTCCAGCCCGCGGGCTGCGAGCATGTTGGCGATCACGACCGCGAAATTGCTGATGTAGCAGGTGGTCTGCGCCGCGAAGGCTGCGCGATAATCCAGATTCGGCAACGCGTGGTCGACGTCGTGGCCGAGGCCCTCGAGGAAGCGTCCGACCTTTTCCAGTTCAGCCGCGATATGCGGCGTTGCGCGGTAGTCGCCCCATTGATGCGAGAGCGCGATTCTCAGCCGGCCGGGATCGCGCGCGATCATGCTGGTGGTGGACTCGGCCGGACTCCAGAACGGCATGAACTCGCCCGGCGCGGCTCCCCGGCAGGCATCGACAAAGGCCGCGGTGTCGCGCACCGAGCGCGACTGGCAGCCCTGAATCGAGACCAGTCCGCTGAGGTCGGAGAGGTGCGGTGACAGCGAGAACACGCCGCGCGAAACCTTGAGGCCGATATTGCCGTTGACGCCGGCGGGAATCCGGATCGAGCCACCGCCGTCGCTAGCATGCGCGATCGGGACCGCGCCGGCGGCGACCACGACGGCGCTGCCGGCCGATGACCCGCAACTGGTGTAGTCGGTGTTCCAGGGATTGCGAGTGACATAGACGGCCGGATTGTCCGCCGAACTGCAGACCCCGAACTCCGGCGTGGTGGTGCGTCCGATCAAATTGAGCCCCGCCGCGCGCATCTTCCCGGTCAGGAACGTGTCGGCGGTGGCGCGATTGCCGCGCATGTACAGCGAGCCCATTTCCTGCAGCCGGCCCTTCATCGTCGGGCCGAGATCCTTCATCAGGAATGGAAGCCCGGCAAACGGCCCGTCGAGATCTGTATCGTTGCTGCCGGGATCGGCGATGGCATCCTCGAACATCTCGACGACGCCGGAAAGCGCCGGGTTCACGCGTGCGATGCCGGCTGCCGCCTGCGCGGCCAGTTCCGCCGCCGTCAGTTCGCCGTTGCGGACGCGCGCCGCCAGCGCGATGCCATCATGCTCGGCCCATTCGTCCCAGCTCATCGGCAAGGTCATTCGATCCACCCTTTCGGCGCGGCGCCATCTGATCGGCCATTGATGCCGCCCGGACTGGCCTGACCGGAACCATCGTAGCGCCAGATCGTTTTCCATACAGGCCTTTCACCCGTTGGAGATCAAAATGATGCGCCTGGCAACAGCGATACTGGCGGGGGCTTTGAGCGTGAGCGTAGCCGCCGCCCAGTCCACCACGCCTTCCAGCGAGAAACCGGACACCGCCTGCACGACGTCGCCGGCGGCCACCTCGGGAAGCGGGGACGGAAAGCAGTCGAATTCGATGGCCGTGGAAAAGAGCGCCATCTTGCCGTCGGCCGGTGGGACGAAATCGGCTGCACCGACCGTTCAGAGCGACGGCAAGCCGATGAAGGTCGCCGAGGACTGCCCGCCGGATTCCAAGCCCAAGTAGTTGTACTCCGGGCCGACGAGTGAAGCTGCGCTCTACGCTGTGCAATCGCGCATGGGACAACCACCTCTGCGCACGCGCTATCGTCTGCTTCGCTTCGCCTGCAACGAAAATCTTGGCCCCGCGCGTGCGACAAAGCAACGCGACGGGCAAATCACCCAAAACCTGTCCAGCCCTCTCGACAAAAAGATTCCCTCTTCCGTCGTCGGGCAAATCAGCTTTATGAATCTGCCCGTCTCACCCGATGAGAGGGGCGGCTCGCGATCGTCACGAACGCGCGGTGGGATGCGGTGGACGCTGAGGTCAAAGAGACGATGTTGACCGAGGCGTACGGCGAAATCGCGTGGTCCTG
>LNFM01002282.1_pt1 | contig 48761 bp, 44 predicted proteins | sample 596031 | NCBI WGS metagenome assembly LNFM01 (sample SAMN04254537, study PRJNA301005) | activated carbon metagenome | isolation source: dual media filters at the Ann Arbor, Michigan drinking water treatment plant | place: USA: Ann Arbor
GGCGGGTCGGACACCACGGCGGTCGCCTTTGCGGCGGCATTCGGGGCGGAGCGCTGCGATATCTACACCGACGTCGACGGGGTCTACACCACCGACCCGCGGATCACGTCGAAGGCGCGCAAGCTGGAGAAGATCGCCTTCGAGGAGATGCTGGAACTGGCCTCGCTGGGGGCCAAGGTCTTGCAGACCCGGTCGGTCGAACTGGCGATGCGCTACAAGGTGCGGCTTCGGGTGCTATCCTCGTTCGAGGACACCGACGAAAATTCTGGAACGCTGGTCTGCGACGAGGATGAGATCATGGAATCGAAAGTTGTGTCGGGCGTCGCTTACAGCCGGGACGAGGCGAAGATGACGCTGGTGCGGGTCGAGGATCGGCCGGGCATCGCGGCGGCGATCTTTGGCCCCTTGGCGGATGCGGGGGTGAACGTGGACATGATCGTCCAGAACATTTCGGAGACTGACGCGCCGGGCGACAAGCGCGCCTATACCGACATGACGTTTTCTTGCCCGACCAATCAGGTGGCGCGGGCGCGCAAGGCGATCGAGGATGCCCGCGACGAGGGGCGTTTCGTCTATGCCGATCTGGTGACGGACAGTGACGTGGCCAAGCTGTCGGTGGTGGGCATCGGGATGCGCAGCCATGCCGGGGTGGCGGCGCGGATGTTCTCGGCGCTTGCGGCAGAAAACGTGAACATCAAGGTGATCACCACGTCGGAGATCAAGATCTCGGTGCTGATCGACCGGAAGTACATGGAACTGGCCGTGCAGGCACTGCACGACGCGTTCGAATTGGAAAAGGCCTGACGAGCTGAAGGCCTGATCAGGGCGGCGGCGAGGCGGCTGCTTCGTCGCTGCGGGCAGGTTCGGCTGTTGCCTTGTTGCGGGTGTCGCCAATGGCCGCGCCGACCCGTTCGGCAAGCTCTTCGGACGAGAACGGCTTTTGAAACCAGATCGCGTTCGGGCCGCCGATGAACTGCGCCTTCGCCTCGCTGTCGCAGATCACGATCATCGGGACACCGTCGTGGCAGAGGCGGCTGACAACGGCCGCCCGACGCTTGGTCAGGGCTTCGTGGTCAACCACAACCGCCGCATAGATAATCCGCGGCGTCGCGCGGTTGACAACGGGGATGCCAACCGCAGCCAGTGCCTGCGTGACATCAAGTGCCAGCAGCACCTCCTTCGTGATCAGGAGGACCGAATGGGCAGCAGGTGCGGTCTTGCGCTTTGTCATGGTGTCCTGAATGGCAATGCGGCGCGGTGCGGCGCGGGCAGCGTCGGGCGGTACGGGCAAAACCGGGCAACTGGGAAGACCGTCAGCTAACATGGCAAGCGAGGGAGTGCCAAGCCAAGGACGCGCCGCAGCGGGCGAAATATTGCCGAACCGGGGGCGATTCTGACAGATTGGCCGGAACAAGCGTGAAAACGAGGCATTCCCCCTGCCGGGCTTTGGCCATGCCGCGAGTTTGGTGTTCAAACCCCGCCACCCACTTCACGCCGGGGTTGCGCTGTGGTCTAACGGGGCCGATCTAGGACAGGACCTGCCATGCCCGAACGCAGCGAAAGCGACAGTCGCAAGCTTCTGCGCCGTTTGCGCGATACGCTGGCCACGCCCGGCAAGGGGCAGGACCGGCTGGACAGCATCACGCACCTCATCGCTGACAGCATGCGGACCGAGGTCTGTTCGATCTATCTGTTCCGCGACCCGGAAACGCTGGAACTGTGCGCGACCGAAGGGTTGAACAAGGAAGCCGTCCACAAGACCCGGATGAAGCTTGGCGAGGGTCTGGTGGGCCGTGTGGCGCGGACCGGACAGCCGGTGAACGCGGCGGACGCGCCGTCGGAAAAGGGCTTTCGCTACATGCCCGAGACGGGGGAGGAGTTGTTCTCGTCGTTCCTTGGCGTGCCGATCCAGCGGGTGGGCGAGCGGCTTGGTGTGCTGGTGGTGCAGTCAAAGACCGCGCGGCAGTATTCCGAAGACGAGATCTATGCGCTGGACGTGGTGGCGATGGTTCTGGCGGAGATGACCGAGCTTGGGGCCTTTGTCGGTGACGATGGGGGCATGCGGGCGTTGCACAAGCAGCCGGTGATGCTGCGCGGCTCGACCGGGCAGGAGGGCGCGGCGGAGGGCCATGTCTGGTTGCACGAGCCGCGCGTGGTGATCACCAACCCGGTGGCCGATGATCCCCTGACCGAGATCGACCGCATCCGGGAGGCCGTTGGGCAGCTTCGGGTGTCGGTGGATGACCTTTTGTCGGCCGAGAGCTTGGACAAGGAGCAGAAGCAGGTTCTTGAGGCCTACCGGATGTTCGCCCATTCGCGCGGCTGGTTGCGGCGGATGGAAGAGGACATCCAGCTTGGCCTTTCGGCCGAGGCTGCGGTGGAAAAGGAGCAGTCGGCAGCGCGCAACCGGCTGGCGCATGTGCCGGACGCCTATTTGCGCGAACGGTTGCAGGATCTGGACGACCTGTCGAACAGGTTGCTGCGCATCCTGACCGGGCAGGGCCGCGATACCGGGGCAGAGATGCCGGAAAACCCGGTGTTGGTGGCGCGCAACATCGGGCCGGCGGAATTGCTGGAATACGGGCGCAAGCTGAAGGGCGTGGTGCTGGAGGAAGGCTCGGTCGGCAGCCATGCGGCGATTGTGGCGCGGGCGCTGGCTATCCCCTTGGTGATCAACGCGGGGCGGGTGGTCAACGAGGCGCTGAACGGCGACCACATCCTTGTCGACGGCGATCAGGGCATCGTCCACCTGCGCCCGGAGGAAACCGTGGCGCGGGCGTTCCGCGACAAGATCGCGATGCAGACCGAGGCGCAGAAGCGCTATGCCTCGTTGCGCGGCCTGCCCGCGACGGCGAAATGCGGAACCACGGTGGCGCTATATATGAACGCGGGCCTGATGGCCGACCTGCCGAGCCTTGAGGGATCAGGCGCGGAAGGGGTCGGCCTTTTCCGCACCGAATTGCAGTTTCTGGTGCGATCGAAGATGCCGCAGCGGGCCGAGCTTGCACGGCTTTATGCCCGGGTGATGGACGCGGCCAAGGGCAGGCGGGTGGCGTTTCGGACGCTGGACATCGGGTCGGACAAGGTGCTGCCCTACATGAAGCCGCCCGAAGAGCCGAACCCCGCGATGGGGTGGCGCGCGATACGGGTGGGGTTGGACAAGCCCGGTGTGCTGCGAATGCAGTTGCAGGCGTTGATCCGGGCGGCGGCGGGGCGGCCCCTGACGGTGATGTTCCCGTTGATCACCGAACTCGGCGAGTTCCGCGACGCGCGGGCGCATGTGCTGCGCGAATTGCACCGCGAAAAGTCCTTGGGCCATCAGGTGCCGGAGCGGATCGAGATCGGCGCGATGATGGAAACGCCAAGCCTCGCTTACGCGCCGCAGGCGTTTTTCGAGCTGACCGACTTCATCTCGATCGGGGGCAACGACCTGAAACAGTTCTTCTTTGCCGCCGACCGGGAGAACGAACTGGTGCGGCGGCGCTATGACACGCTGAACCTGTCGTTTCTGTCCTTCCTCGAGCAGATCGTGGCGCGGTGCCGGGTCTCTGACACGCCGCTTTCGTTCTGCGGCGAAGATGCCGGACGGCCGATCGAGGCGCTGGCGCTGGCCGCGATCGGATTTCGCAGCCTGTCGATGCGACCGGCCTCGGTCGGGCCGGTCAAGGCATTGATCCGGCGGATCGATCTGGTCGAGGCGAAGGCTGTGATCGATGCCGCGCGCGAAGCCGGCGCGGAAAGCGCCCGCCCCGCGCTGATGGAGTGGCTGGCCGGTCAGCAGGGGTGATGCACGTCAGAGCGCGCGCCAGCCAATGTCGCGGCGGCAGAAGCCTTCGGGCCAGTCGATGCTGTCGACCATTGCATAAGCGGCGGTTTGCGCTTCGGCCAGCGTTTCAGCGCGGGCGGTGACGGCAAGGACGCGGCCGCCGGTGGCGACGAACTGACCGTCTTTGACGGCGGTGCCGGCGTGGAAGGTCATCGCGCGGCTGGTGTCCGGGAGGGCGGCGAGGCCGTGGATCGCGGTGCCCTTGGCGTAGGGTCCGGGGTAGCCCTTGGCGGCCATCACGACGGTCAGGGCGTGATCATCGGCCCAGTGAACCTTTGCTTCGGCCAGACGGCCTTCGGCGGTGGCGAGCATCAGGTCGAGGGCCTGCGCGCCAAGTCGCATCATCAGGACCTGGGTTTCCGGGTCGCCGAAGCGGGCGTTGTATTCGACAAGACGGGCGCGGCCATCCTTGATCATCAGACCGGCATAGAGGACGCCCTGATAGGGGGTGCCGCGGCGGGCCATTTCGCGGATCGTGGGCAGCACGATTTCGGCCATCGCCTGGGCTTCGATCTCGGCCGTGAGGACGGGCGCGGGGGAATAGGCGCCCATGCCGCCGGTGTTCGGGCCGGTGTCGCCGTCGCCCACGCGCTTGTGGTCTTGCGCGGTGCCGACGGGAAGCGCGTTCACGCCATCGGTGAGGATGAAGAGGCTGGCCTCTTCGCCGTCCATGAATTCTTCGATCACCACTTCGGCGCCCGCGTCTCCGAAGGCGCCACCGAGGATATCGTCGATGGCGGCGAGGGCTTCTGTTTCCGTCATGGCGACAATCACGCCTTTTCCGGCGGCCAACCCGTCTGCTTTGACAACAATCGGCGCGCCCATGCGGCGGATGTAATCCTTTGCCGGGGCGGGTTCGGAAAACCGCGCCCATGCGGCGGTGGGGGCGGCGCAGGCGTCGCAGACCTCTTTGGTGAAGCGCTTGGACGCCTCCAGCCGGGCGGCTGCGGCGGAGGGACCGAAGGTCAGGAGGCCTGCGGCGCGGGTCGCGTCGGCGACGCCTGCGGCGAGGGGCGCTTCGGGGCCGATGATGACGAAATCGATCGCGTTTTCTTCGCAGAAAGTGACAACGGTACTGCCGTCGAGAATGTCGATGTCGGCACATTCGGCCAGCATCGCGATACCGGCATTGCCGGGGGCGACGATCAGCCGGTCGGTCTTGGGGTTCTGCTTTGCCGCCCAGGCGAGGGCATGTTCACGGCCACCGGAGCCGAGGATCAGGATGTTCATGGCAGCGCCCCCCCTTTGGCCGCCCTGATGCGGGCGGGATATGGCCGCGTGATAGGGCCTGAACCTTCGCGCTGCAAGCATCGGGCGGGAACCGTGGCGGCAGGGGAGTGTTGGTTGGGCTGATCCCCAACAGACAGGAGAAAGCCATGCAGAGCATTCAAGGCAAGCGTATCGCCATCCTTGCGACCCACGGGTTCGAGCAATCGGAGCTTGAGGTGCCGCTGAAGAAACTGCGCGAGGCGGGGGCGGAGGTGGACGTCATCTCGCTTGAGGATGGCGAGATCAAGGGCTGGGAGGGCAAGGACTGGGGCCGCCCGGTTCGGGTGGATGCGACGCTTGGTGATGTATCGGCCAGCGCTTACGATGCGTTGGTGCTGCCGGGCGGGCAGATGAACCCGGACCTTCTGCGGGTGGAGAAGCAGGCGATTGCCTTCATCAGGGAGTTCTGGAGCGCGGGCAAGGTGATCGGCGCGATCTGCCATGCGCCGTGGCTGCTGGTCGAAGCGGGCATCGCGGAGGGGCGGAAGATGACGTCCTATCCGTCGGTCAGCACGGATGTGAAGAACGCAGGGGCCGAGTTCATCGACGCCGAGGTGGTGACGGACAAGGGTCTTGTGACCAGCCGCAAGCCCGACGATCTGCCGGCGTTCTGCGCCAAGCTGGCGGAGGAGATCGCCGAGGGCACACACAAGCGCGACGCGGCGTGATCGTCACCGATTCCGGCGCTTCATCTTTGCGCCGGGATCGGGCATCAATGCGGGATGGAACTGTTCGACGATAGCCCCGCGCCCACTGGCAACCAGCCGGAATACACCGTGTCCGAGCTTTCGGGCGCGGTGAAGCGGGTGATCGAGGGGGAGTTTGGCCTCGTGCGGGTGCGCGGCGAGGTGGGTCGGGTGTCGCGTCCGGCCTCGGGGCATCTTTACTTTGACCTCAAGGATGATCGCAGCGTGATCGCGGCGATCAGCTGGAAGGGGCAGGTCGCGCGGATGCAGGTGCGGCCCGAAGAGGGCATGGAGGTCATTGCCACCGGGCGGATGACGACGTTTCCGGGACAGTCGAAATATCAGCTGATCGTCGATGACGTGGCGCCTGCCGGGGCGGGTGCGCTGATGGCGATGCTGGAAAAGCGCAAGGCGGCGCTGGCGGCGGAGGGGTTGTTCGATCAGGGTCGCAAGCGGCGGTTGCCATTCTTGCCGCGGGTGATCGGGGTTGTGACCTCGCCTTCGGGCGCGGTGATCCGGGACATTCTGCACCGTCTGCGCGACCGCTTTCCACGCCATGTGCTGATCTGGCCGGTGGCGGTGCAGGGGCAGGCCTGTGCGGCCGAGGTTGCGGCGGCGATCCGGGGGTTCAATGCCATTCAGCCGGGTGGGTCCATTCCGCGCCCCGATGTGCTGATCGTGGCGCGGGGCGGTGGGTCGCTGGAGGACCTTTGGGGCTTCAACGAGGAGATCGTGGTCAGGGCGGCGGCGGCGTCGGAGATACCGCTGATCTCTGCCGTGGGGCATGAGACGGATACGACGCTGATCGACTATGCATCCGACCTGCGCGCGCCGACACCGACGGCGGCGGCGGAACTGGCGGTGCCGGTCAGGCTGGAGCTTTTGGCGGGTCTGGATGCGACGGGCGCGCGGCTGGTGCGCGGCGTGGTGCAGGGCGTGGGCTTGCGCGGCCAGCGGTTGCGCGATCTGGGGCGGGCCTTGCCACGGCTGGAAAACCTGCTGGCAACCCCTCGGCAGCGGCTGGACGGGGCAGGCGCGCGGGTGGGGGCGGCGCTGGGGCTTGCAGTCACCCACAAGCACCGGCAGTTCGACCGGGCGGCAGGGCCGATGCGGCCGGAACTGCTGCTGGGATTGGTGGCGCGGCAGCGCGACGGGATGCGGCTTTGGGAGCAGCGGTTGGCGGCCGCAGTGGCGCGACGGCTGGAGCGGACGCAGGACCGGGTGGATAACCTCGCGGGGCGGCTGGTGCCGGCGCTGGAGCGGATGATCGCCACGGCGGACCGGCGGGTTGCGGAGGGGTCACGCGATCTGGCGGCCAAGGGCGAGCGGCTGGATGCGGCGGCAGGCGCGCGCTTGCGGCGGTTGGCAGATCGGCTGGAGGCGCTGGACCGGACGCGCACGACGCTGGGCTACGCCGAGACCTTGAAGCGCGGCTATGCTGTGGTGCGCGGCGATGGCCATGTCGTCACGACGCGGGCAGCGGCGGAAAAGGCCGCAAGTCTGGAGGTCGAGTTCGCCGATGGGCGGCTGGCCTTGGGAACACGCGCGGCGCGCAAGGCGAAGGGTGGCGAAGGCGGCGAGCAGGGCAGCCTGTTCTGACGCTCAGACGCCGACATCCGGTCCGGGGCAGGTGAGCGGCGTGTCGGTCTGCTGCACCTCGGACAGTTCCGCACCGGGGACATCGTTGACGGAGAGCGCCTTCAGCCCGTCCTCGTCCAGCCAGAACGTCCAGCAATGCGGGTTCGGGTCGTATTCGTAGACAAAGCAGATGTTGTCGCCTTCGGGATACCAGCTGCCATACTGGCAGAGGGTTTCCGACACGCTCCAGCGCACCTTGCGGTCGGCGAGGTATTCCTCGGTGCCGAAAATCTGGCCGTATTGCGAATAGGTCAGGGTCTTGCCGGTGACATAGGCGTCGAAGGCTTCGGCGGTCATCGGGGTTTCGGTTGCGGCTGTGAGGGGCCAGACTGACAGTTGGATGACGGTGGCAAAGACGGCGAGGGCGCGCATCGGTCAGACCCCCACGTCGGGGCCGGCGCAGGACAGGGGTTCGGTCGTGCGCTCGGATTCCAGGATCTCCCAGCCGCCGCCCGGCCCCATGTAGCGGCCCCGGATCGCGCCGTTTTCCGAAAAGTAAAGCCAGCATTGCGGCGTCGGGTCGTTGTCGTAGACAAAGCAGATCTGGTCGCCCGACTGATACCATGTGCCGTACATGCAGGTATCGCCTTCGAAGGCCCAGCGGACCGAACGGTCGGGCAGGTATTCCTCGGTGCCGAACAGGCCGCCGCCATAGTCGTAGGTCACCGTGGAGCCGGTGACATTGGCGTCGAACTCCGGCCCGGTCAGCGGGGTCTCGGCCAGCGCGGGCAGGGCCAGGAACGTGAAGGCGAGGGCAAGGCGCATCGGCGGCTCCGCTTCGAGGGACGGCAGGTATTGGCGGAGGTGACAGTGCCAGAGAGGCGCGGTGATTGCCAGTCAAGCAACCGTGTCTTGCGTGGTCTGCCAACGCGCGAGGTGCGGGGCCATGGCGCGACGCCAGAGCCGGGGGAAAAGCGCCATCGTGCCGGCAAGGGGCAGGGGCCACGGCAGGCGGGGCGCATCGTCCGGGTCGGGCAGGCGGAGGGCCGGAAACGGGCGACCGGGGTGGGCGTGGTGGTCGGAATGGCGCGGCGCGTTCAGCATCATCGCCGAGGAAAACCAATGCGCCGTGTTCCAGCTGTGGCGCGGCCCGACGGGTTCGAGCCGGCCATCGGGCAGGCGGGCGCGGGCAAGGCCGTAGTGCTGGACATAGTCGGAGAGGAGGATCTGCGATTGGGCATGGAGCGCCAGCATGGCCCAGACCAAGGCGCCGAGGGGCCCGGCGATCAGCCAGCCGAGCGCGAGGCTGGCGGTGCCTCCGATCAGGTAGAGCGCGTAGGGGTGCAGGCGGCGGGTGCCGGCGCGCAGGGCGGTTTCCGCACTTGCGCCCTTGGTGAAACTGCCGACCCAGGCGCGGCGGGCGAAACGGTAGTAGCTTTCGCCGGCGCGGGCGGTGTTCGGGTCGTCGCGGCTGGCAACGTGGCGGTGATGCACGAGGCGGTGGGCCGAAGCGTGCTGGCCGAAGAGAAGCGTGGTGTAGATCAAGACGCCAAGCGCAAAGAGGCCGCGCTGGGGCCGGTGGATCAGTTCATGTGCGGCGGGGTGGGCGACCTGCCCGAACCAGAGCCCGGCCGCGATGAGCGTGATGATGCGTTCGCCGGTTGAAAGGCCGCTGTCGCCCGCCACCGCCCATGTCGCCAGCGGCAACGCGGCCAGATGCGCGGCGGCGATGGCGAGGAGAAGGAGGTTTGCAGCCGGAAACTCCTCGCCCTCGGCGGTGCCGGCGGTGAGCGGGATCAACTGGTCGATCAGCATGGTCAGAAGGGCCATGTAGAGAAACGCGGCCCAGAGCCAGAGGCCACCACCGACAGCCCCGGCTGCCATGCAGGCGACGGGGGCGAGGGCGGCGGCGGCAAAGGCCGCAAGTGGTAGGGGCGCGCGGGTGGTCATCGCAGCAGAGGATAGGCGAGGATCGCGCGGCTGAAAAGCGCGGCCCGGCGTCGCTGGCCCTTGGGGGTGGCGGCAGGCCTTTCATCGGCGCGGCAAACCGATTAGGTGAAGGGAAATGCCATAAGGGGGCGCGATGTCCTTTTTCACCAAACTCAAGGACAGGCTGTTCCGGTCTTCCGACAAGATCAGCGACGGGCTGGAGGCGCTGGTATCCGAAGGGGCCGAGCCGCAGGACGCGGCGGAGGCACCTGCTGCACCGCCGCCAGTGGCTGAGGCGCCTGCTGCCCCGCCGCCTGTGGACAAAGCGCCTGCCCCCGCTGTCGAGCCGCGTCCGGCCCCTGCGCCAGCGCCTATCCCTCCTCCCGTCGCTGCGCGGCCCGTTCCACAGATCGAGCCGGAGTCGCCGAAGCCGGGCATCCTTGGCCGCATGTTCGGGCGCAGCGTCGAGGAACCGCGCCGGGTGCTGGATGATGCGATGCTGGAGAGCCTGGAGGAAATGCTGATCCAGGCCGACATGGGCGTGGATACGGCGGTGCGCGTGACGGCAAACATTGCGGAGGGACGGTTCGGGCGCAAGGTCTCGACCTCCGAGTTGCGGGCCGCGCTGGCGACGGAAGTGGCGCGGATCATGGGGCCGGTGGCGCGCCCGATGCCGATCTATTCGAAAAAGCCGCAGGTCGTGCTGGTGGTGGGGGTCAACGGGTCGGGCAAGACCACGACGATCGGCAAGCTGGCGAGCCAGTTCAAGGCGGCCGGCAAGACGGTGGTGATTGCGGCAGGCGACACCTTCCGCGCCGCGGCGGTGGAGCAGTTGCAGATCTGGGGCCAGCGTGCAGGCGTGCCGGTGATGACCGCGCCCGAGGGCAGCGACCCGGCCAGCCTTGCCTTCGACGCGATGGTGCGGGCCGAGGCGGAGGGCGCGGACCTTCTGATGATCGACACTGCGGGACGGTTGCAGAACCGGCAGGACCTGATGGAGGAACTGGCCAAGATCGTCCGCGTCATTCGCAAGAAGGACCCGACCGCGCCGCACAACACGCTTCTGGTGCTGGATGCGACGACCGGGCAGAACGCGCTGATGCAGGTGGAGATCTTCCGCAAGATTGCCGATGTGTCGGGGCTGGTGATGACCAAGCTCGATGGCACCGCGAAGGGTGGCGTGCTGGTGGCCTTGGCTGACAAGTTCGGGCTGCCGATCCACGCGATTGGCGTGGGCGAGCAGATCGACGACCTGTCGCCCTTCGACCCGGACGAATTTGCCCGCGCTCTTGTCGGCATGGACGGCTAGGTGCGGATGCTGCGGCAAAGCGCCTTGGTGGTTGCCCTTGGGCTGTGGCCGGGTATGACGGCGGCGCTGACCGGGGCGGAATGCGCGGTGCTGTTCGCCGGGGTGCAGGCGATGGCCGGGCAGGAGATCAAGGCCGGTCCACCTGTTGTGGCGGAGGGCTGGTGCGTGCTGGCCGCGCCGGTTCTCGGCGGTGCGATGGACAGCGGTCCGACCATTTCAGCCGATGTGCTGCGGCTGCGGCCTTCGGCTGCGGGTGATCTGACGGCACTGGATGTTGCCGTCTCGGGGTTGCGGGTGACGCCAAAGATCGGCGACCGGGCGATGGATGACCGGGTGCGGTCGTTCCTGCGGATGCAGACGGCCGACCTGTCGCTGTCGGTTGCCGATGGGCCTGAAAGCCTTGAGGTGCGGCAGTTGGTGGTAACTCTGGAAGGGCGCAACCGGCTGTCGATCGGGGCGGACATCCGGGGGGCAAGGCTGGCCGATCCTGCCTCGCTGTTCGGCGGCAAGGTCACGCGGCTGGACATTGATCTGGTGACGGATGGCCGGGTGGCGCGGCCGGTGATGCAGATGGCCGGAGAACAGATGGGCGGCGGCGACCCGATGGCGGCGGTGCGCGCCGTTCTTGCCGAGGTGGTTGTGGCGGTGCCCGCGTCGGTGCTGGACAGCGGCGCACGCTTTGCGCTGACGCGGTTCATCGACGGCCTGCCACAGACCACCGGCAGATTGCAGCTGCGGCTGACCTCGGACAAGGGGATCAGCGCGGCGGATGTCGCGATCAACGGGATGCGGGCCGATCCCATCGCCCCACGGGCACTGGAGCAACTGCTGGGCGGGGGCGTGGTCAGCGTCGTCTGGCAGCCGGGCGTGACGCAATGAGCGAGACGCTGCGGGCGCTGGAAGGCACCGTTGCGGGGGAAAATCTCGCCCTGCTGCTGGCGCTGGTGTCGGCCTTTGCCCATGCCTGTTTCGGGGCATTGCAAAAGGGGCGGCATGACCCATGGGTGACGCGTGGCGCGATTGACGCGTGGATTGCGGTGCTGGCGGCCCCGGTGGCCTTGTTTGTGGTGCCCTGGCCGGTGGGTTTTGAATGGCTGGTACTGCTGGGCGCGCTGGGCATCCATTTCTGTTACAAGCTGACCATGGCGCTGGCCTATGAGCGTGCGGCCTATACCGTGGTTTATCCGGTGGTGCGCGGCTCTGGCCCGCTGATCACGCTGGCCTTCGCGGCGATCTTTCTGGGCGAGCATTACGGGCCGCTGCAATGGCTGGGCGTGGCGATCCTGTCGGCGGCGATCCTGGGCTTGGCGGGCGTCAACCTGCGTGGCACGCCGGTTGACCCGAGGGCGCTGAAGACCGGGCTGGCCTGGGCCTTTGCCGGCGGCATGCTGGTCGCGGTCTATACCACCTATGACGCCTGGGGCATCCGGTTGACGCCGGACCCGTTCACCTTTCTGGCCTGGTTCTTCTTTATCACAGCGCTGGACTTTCCGCTGCTGATGGGGGTGAAGCTGTGGCGCGGCACGGCGTCGGTTGTGGGCGAGGTGCGCGGTCTGATGCTGCGCGGGTTCATCGGGGCGCTGGTGGCCTTTGTCAGTTTTGGCGGGGTCATGCTGGGAACGCGGCTTGGCAAGGTGGGCGAGGTTGCAGCGCTGCGCGAAACCTCTACCTTGTTTGCGGCGCTGATCGGCTGGGCGGTTCTGGGCGAGAAGGTGGGCGGCGTGCGCGCGGCCCTGATGGCTGGGGTCGCGCTGGGCGCGGTAATGGTACAGGCAGGATGACGATGGCAACGAAAACGATCAACCCGGTGTTGAAGCATGTTCTGGAACTGGGCCCCACGGTGGTGTTCTTTGCGATCTACATGTGGATCAAGGACGATTCGTTCATGATCGGCGGCACCGAGTACTCGGGCTTCATCGTGTCGGCCGTCGTGCTGGTGCCGATCCTTCTTGTCTCAATTGCGGCGCTCTGGTGGCTGACCGGGCAGTTGAGCCGGATGCAGATTTTCGTCGGGATCATGGTGATTTTCTTCGGCGGGCTGACCGCCTGGTTCAACGACGAGAGCTTTTTCAAGATGAAGACGACGATCGTCTACGGCACGTTCGCCACCATCCTGACCATCGGCCTGTTGCAGGGCCGCAGCTATATGCAATGGGTGATGGCCGAAGCTTTGCCAATGTTGCCAGAGGGTTGGATGATCCTGACGCGCAGGCTCGCGATGATGTTCGCAGCGCTTGCGGTGGCGAACGAGGTGATCTGGCGCACGCAGACGACCGAGCTTTGGGTCAAGCTGGAGACTTTCGGGATGCCGGTGGCGCTGTTCTTGTTCCTGATGCTGCAGATCGGGATGTTGAACCGCTATCTGATCGAGCCACCCGAGGAAAAGTGACCATCGGAGGTCAGAACGCCTTTCAAGCGTCCGGTTCCTGCCCAAGGTCTGCCTTAAGTCGCCGCTAGAACGGAGCCAAGCGAAGAAAGGTTTACCCGATGTACCGTAGCCCGTTCGACCTCGTCCGTCTGTTCCTTAGCCTGTTTCAGGACCTGCCCGCCTTGCCGCGCTCGATCTACGTTCCCGGCGCGGTGCTGATCGTCTGCTATCCGGTGATGGCGGTGGCGCATGGTGCGGATGCGCAGGGCCAGGCCTTCGCCACGGCATTCCTTCTGGCGCTGGCGGTGCGGATCGGCCTTGGCTTCGAAGGCATGGTACGCCGGATGCTGATGCAGTTCAGCGCGACCCAGACCGTGATGCTGGCCTTGGCGATGTCGGCACTGCCCTTGGCAGTGGTGGCGATGGCCAGCGACCCGGTGTGGTGCCAGCGTATCCAGAGTGCGTTCTACCTGGTGATCGGCGGCGTGTTCCTGCTGGACGTGCTGCGCGGCCGCAACGACACCGCGGCGACCTTCTGGCCCGACCGCGACATGCAGGGTTTCCTGCCGAACCTAACCCGGATGATGGTGGTTTACAACTTCACCTTCCTTCTGCTGAACGAGACGATGATCCGCACGCTGGACGCGTCGCACTGGCTGTTGTTCTGGGCGGTGCTGCCGGTGATCGGCCACATGGTGCTGCGCGCTATGGTGCTGACCGTGATCAACCTTGACGACGAAGGCCATCCGGTCTGATCAGTTCACGCCGGATCGAAAGATGAGGGCCGCGTTTCGACGCGGCCTTTTGCTTTGGCGTCAGGCTTGACCAAGGCGGGGGCGGGGCGTAAGGAATGCGCCGTGGCGCTTTGTTACCGGATTGCGGGCCACGTTAAACAAGCCGCTAAAGAGGTGAAGGGCAATGGCCCCGGCACCTTTGGTTGTCCGGGGTTTTTTCTTGGCCGGAGGCCGCCATAATGACGAAAGATTGGAAGACCCGCACGAAACTGGTCCACGAAGGCAGCCGCCGCAGCCAATATGGCGAGATGGCCGAGGCGATCTTTCTGACGCAGGGTTTCGTCTACCCCGACGCTGAATCGGCCGAGGCGCGGTTCATCAAGGCAGGCGAGGATGAGTTCATCTATGCCCGCTACGGCAACCCCACGACGCGGATGTTCGAGGAACGGATAGCGGCGCTGGAAGGCACCGAGGATGCGTTTGCGACGGCGAGCGGGATGGCGGCGGTGTCGGGGGCGCTGACCTCGATGCTGCGGGCGGGTGATCATGTGGTGTCGTCGCGCGCGCTGTTCGGGTCTTGCCTTTACATTCTGGAAGAGGTGCTGACACGCTATGGCGTGAAGGTGACATTCGTCGATGGCGCCGATCTGGATCAGTGGCGGGCTGCGGTGGTGCCGGGGACGAAGGCGGTGTTTTTCGAATCCATGTCGAACCCCACGCTGGAACTGATCGATATCACGGCGGTGTCCGAGATCGCGCACAAGGTCGGCGCGCTGGTGATCTGCGACAACGTGTTTGCCACGCCGGTGTTTTCCCGCGCGGTGGAGCAGGGCGCGGATGTGATCGTCTATTCGACGACCAAGCACATCGACGGGCAAGGACGGGCGCTGGGCGGCGTGGTTTGCGCCAGTCGCGAGTTCATCCGCAAAACGCTTGAGCCCTACATGAAGCACACCGGAGGGTCGATGAGCCCGTTCACGGCGTGGATGCACCTTAACGGCATGGCGACGCTGGACCTGCGCTGCCGCGCGATGGCGGATGCGGCGAAAGAGATCGCGACCGCGCTGGAAGGCCACGAAATGCTGAGCCGGGTGGTCTATCCCGGCCTGCCGAGCCACCGCCAGCACGCGCTGGCAATGGCGCAGATGGGGTCGGGCGGGACGCTGCTGGCGTTTGACATCAAGGGCGGCAAGGAGGCTGCGTTCCGCTTCATGAACGCGCTGGAGATCGTCAAGATCTCGAACAACCTTGGCGACGCCAAGACCATTGCGACTCATCCGGCGACCACCACCCACCAGCGCCTTCCGCAGGACCAGAAGGACGCGCTGGGCATCACGCCGGGGTTGATCCGCCTGTCGGTCGGGCTTGAGGATGCGGGCGACCTGATGGCTGATCTGATGCAGGCGCTTTCGGCGGCGTGAGTGTCGCTGCTGGGGCCTTGTGTCGCACCGTTTTGTGATTAGATTGGTGGAACAACCTTCGGACCAGGGTGATCCGCGGGCTGTGCTGCACCGTATACTCTCCGGAAATTGAAGGCAGCCAAGGGCTTGCCCGAACCGAAAGGACCACCCGATGAACATCCACACGCCCGATACCCTCCGCAAACCCTCGCGCGAGGAGGCCGAAGCGGCCTTGAACCTTTTGCGCCTGTGGGCGGGCCATTCGTCGGATGCCGAGATCGCGACGCTGGATGCGGCTGTGGGCAACCTGTTGCCGGGCGCTGGCTATCCGGTGCTGTCGCGCAACTACCCGTCGGATTTCGTGGTGACGGATGCCTACCGCGCCGGTCTACCTGATCTGCAGAACGGGCCGGCGAGCCTGATCGTTGGCGAAAAGGCCGTGATCCAGCATGTCGGCATTTCCAACTTCCGGCTGCCGATCCGCTATGAGACGCGCGACAACGGCCCGTTGGTTCTGGAAACCAGCGTGACCGGGACGGTCAGCCTAGAGGCGGAGAAAAAGGGCATCAACATGAGCCGCATCATGCGGTCGTTCTATGCCCATGCCGACAAGGAGTTTTCCTTTGGCGTGATCGAGGCGGCGCTTGAAGATTACAAGCGCGACCTCGGGTCATTCGACGCGCGCATCCAGATGCGGCTGTCGTTCCCGATGCAGGTGACGAGCCTGCGGTCGGGCCTGAAAGGCTGGCAGTATTACGACATCGCGCTCGAATTGGTCGAACGGGCTGGGGTGCGGAAGAAGATCCTGCATCTGGATTACATCTATTCTTCGACCTGCCCGTGCAGCCTTGAGCTGTCGGAACATGCGCGGATGACGCGGGGGCAGTTGGCCACGCCGCACAGCCAACGCTCGGTGGCGCGCATTTCGGTGGAACTGGTCGGGGATCGGCTGTGGTTCGAGGATCTGGTGGAACTCGCGCGGGACGGCGTTCCGACCGAGACCCAGGTGATGGTAAAGCGCGAGGACGAGCAGGCTTTTGCGGAACTGAACGCCGCGAACCCGATCTTTGTGGAAGATGCGGCGCGCAGCTTCTGTCAGGCGCTGAAGGGCGACCCGCGCGTCGGCGACTTCCGGGTGGTGGCGAGTCATCAGGAAAGTCTGCACAGCCATGACGCGGTCAGCCTGTTGACCGAGGGGCCGACCTTTGCCGCGGAAAGCCTTGACCCGCGGCTGTTCCAGAGCCTGATCCACGCCGGATGATTGACCAAACGACCTGCGCCGCGTAGCCATGCCGCACCATGGTGGATATTCGGCCAGTCGCCTACGTCATCGGACGCATCCTGATCGTCCTGGCCATCCTGATGGTGGCTCCTGCCATGATCGACTGGCGGGCAGGTGATCCCAACGGGATCGCCTTTGCCCAGAGCGCGATGATTGCCGGTGTCGTGGGTGGTGCGCTGGCGCTGGCTACAGTCAACGGTCTTGGACAGGCTCTGGACGTGCGGCAGGCCTATCTGCTGACCGCCTCGATCTGGATCGTGGTTCCCGCCTTTGGCGCGCTGCCGTTCTACTTTGGCGCACCGGGGCTGGATTTCACCTATGCTTTTTTTGAAAGCGTGTCGGGCTTCACCACGACCGGTGCGACAGTGATTTACGGTCTGGATACCCTGCCGGTCGGGATGAACCTCTGGCGTGGGATGACGCAGTTTCTGGGCGGGCTGGGAATCGCGTTCATCGCGATGATCTTCCTGCCGCTGATGCGGGTCGGCGGGATGCAGTTCTTCCGAACCGAGGGCTTCGATACCTTTGGCAAGGCTTTGCCGCGTGCCACTGACATCGCAAGACAGCTACTGTTCATCTACGTGGCGCTGAACGTCATCTGCATCACGGTCTACATGCTTATCGGCATGGAACCGTTGGACGCAGTGGTCAATGGATTTGCCTCCATCGGAACGGGCGGCTTTTCTCCCGCCGACGTCTCGTTCAACAAGTATTCCGGCGCAGGCGAATACTTTGGGGTGTTGTTCATGTTGCTCGGCAGCTTGCCCTACGTACGCTATGTGCAACTGGTGAACGGATCGCCACAGCCGCTGTGGCACGACCGTCAGGTGCAGGCCTATCTGCGCTGGTTGCTGTCGGCGGTGTTGATGGTGACGGTGTGGCGGGTGTGGGCGAGCGGTATGGGTTGGGAACCCGCGTTTCGTGAAAGCCTGTTCAACCTGACGTCAATCATGTCCTCGACCGGGTTCTTTTCCGGCAGTTTCTCGACTTGGGGCGGGTTCATGCTGATCGTGGCCTTCGTGATAGGGGTGATCGGCGCCTGCTCGGGGTCTTCTGCGGCAGGGTTGAGCGTGTTCCGCGTGCAGATTGCCATGGCCGCGCTTCGGCGCGAGATACGGAAGATTGCCAACCCGTCGAGCATCGACCCGGTGAAATACGACGGCCGCACCGTGGAGGACGACGTGTTGAACGCCGTCGTGATGTTCCTTTCGAGCTATATCCTGCTCTTGGGTGTTGTGAGCGTTGCGCTGACGCTTGTCGGGGTGGATCCAGTGTCGGCGCTGTTCGCCGCCTGGACCTCGCTTGGCAACATCGGCTACGGCTTTGGCCCGCTGGTGGAGCGAACCGGAACCTTCATCGATTTCCCGGAAGCCGCGATCCTGATCATGACGCTGTGCATGATCCTGGGGCGGCTGGGCCTTCTGGCCATTCTTGTGCTGGTGCTGCCGGCGTTCTGGCGCCGGTAGCGGTCAGTCCCAGCAGGAGACCAGCACCGTCATGCCGGTTGCGGCACGGCTGAGGTCTTCGGGCGCCATGGCGCCGGCCTGCGCCGATTGGGTCGGCTGGATGCCCGCAGTGCCAAGGGTCGCCGCGATTTGCGCGGCCGAAGCGGCATAGGCCACTTCCGGCGGCAATTGCCGACTGCCAAGCGCGGTGCGGGGCAGGAGCATACCGAGAACTGCGCCGGTGCTGTCCAGCACCGGGCCGCCGGTATCGCCGGGCAGCGCGTCGATCGCCAGCCGTTTGATGCCGGGCTCGCCGTTCAGGCCGGACAGTTCCTCCAGCGTGCCGAAGGTCAGGACGGCCGAAGGCAGGCGGTCTTCGTAGGAATAGCCGGCCAGTGCCACCTCGGCCCCGACGCGGTCGGGCGCAAGCTGGAAAGCGGCAACCTTGCGCGGCGACAGGGGCGTCACCGGGCGCAGCACCGCCACGCCGGTCGCCGCATCGCTGAGCGCCACGGTCGCGTCCTCGGTGCGGTCGATGGTAACGCGGCCACAGCCGGTCACGGCCTCGGCGGTGGTCAGCACCGAACCGGTCTGGTCGATGAAAAAGCCGGACCGGCTGAACTTCGGTTTGCGCACTTCGAGCCCCGCAAGAAGGCCGGATTTGGCATCAGCCGACATCGCCACCATGCCGGGATCGAGCGCCCGGTCGGAGGACGATCTGAAGCTGGCCTCGATGGCCTGAATGATGCGGGCGCCGCGCGCCTCGTTGCCGGGGGTGGAGATCACCATCCAGCCCTTGATCAGCCCGCCGCCCAGTTCGGCGAAGGCGGTGGTATCGATGCTGGCCGAGGTGCCGCGGATGCGGAACGACCGCTCGCCACGCGTACGCTCGCCTTCCAGCGGCACGTCCTTGAGCGATTGCAGCACATCATAGAGGCCGTAAAGTGCGGACTGGTCGCCCGGCTGCGAGATCAGCACGACCCGCAGGCCAGAGCCTCCCTTGGCACGGAAATGCACGAAGGGCGGTTCGTAATGGTCAAACTCCACCAGCCCGAGGGGAAGCGTCACTTCGATGCCGGCTTCCGGCTCGGCCACGGTGGCGAAGCCGAAGCTGGCGGTGTCATCGCGGTAGGCATTCAGCAGGACTGCACGCTGACGGCTGGTCAGCACGCCAGTGGCCTCGATTGCGTTTGCCTCTTGCCAGGCGGACATCGATGAACGGGTGCCGGGACCATAGGCACCGTCGATGGCGCCGGTGTAAAAACCGAACCATTGCAGCGCGGTCTGCAGCGCCTTGCGATCCTCTTCAGAGAGGGACGCTTCGGAGGCGCGGGCTTCGGCGCGTGTCTCGTCTGGCAGGGCGGGGTCGGGGGCTGCCTCCGCAAGGGTATCGGGCGCGGCCTCCGGGGCGGGTTCGTCCAGCGGCACTACCACTGGCGCGGCGCCTGCAACCGGCCAGAACCGGTCACGAAAGTCACGCTCGAAGGCGATGAAACTGTCGGACGGGATCAGGTTTTCGCGCAAGAGGCTGGCCAGCCGTGCGGCACCCTCGGTGGCGCCGTAAGGGCCAAGCATGATGGCATACCAGCCCGACCGCAGCCGAAAGCCAGCGGTTTCCGGAAATATCGCGGCATAGGCCCGGGCTCTGGTTTCGGCGGCGGCCAAGGTTGGCTGGGCTTCGATTTGCAGCCAGATCTGGCGTTCTTCCTGCGCGCGCAGGGCAAGCGGAAAGAGGCTGGCAAACAGAAGTACAAGGGCAAAAACGGCTTTCATGCGAGGTCGCGGTCCCTGGGTGGATTTGTCGGCCGCACCATGCGTGAAGGCCCGCGCCGGGGCAAGTGCATATCCCCCCGCCATGGTGTCACGGCAATTGACCCTTCGGCCCCCAGTGGATAGGGAAGGCGCGAGTTTCCCGCACGGGTTTCTGACGGGTTCGACAGGGGTTTGCCATGACCGACGCGCTTGCCACGCCGCGCAGTTTCCAGGAGATCATCCTGCGGCTTCAAGCCTATTGGGCAGCACAGGGCTGCGCGGTCTTGCAGCCCTATGACATGGAGGTGGGCGCAGGCACGTTCCATCCGGCCACGACGCTGCGGTCGCTGGGTACCCGACCCTGGGCGGCGGCCTATGTGCAGCCGTCGCGGCGGCCGACGGACGGGCGCTACGGCGAAAACCCGAACCGCTTGCAGCATTACTACCAGTATCAGGTGATCATAAAGCCATCGCCGCCGAACATGCAGGCGTTGTATCTCGGCTCGTTGCAGGCCATTGGCATTGACCTTGGGCTGCACGATATCCGCTTTGTCGAGGACGATTGGGAAAGCCCGACGCTGGGCGCCTGGGGGCTTGGCTGGGAGGTCTGGTGCGACGGGATGGAGGTCAGCCAGTTCACCTATTTCCAGCAGGTCGGCGGGCATGACTGCAAGCCGGTCTCGGGCGAGCTGACCTACGGGTTGGAGCGGCTGGCGATGTATGTGATGGGTGTCGATCATGTGATGGACATGCCCTTCAACGATCCCGACAGCCCGATCCCGCTGAAATACGGCGATATCTTCCGCCAGACCGAGGAGGAATACAGCCGCCACAACTTTGACCAGGCCGATACCGAGATGCTGTTGCAGCATTTCAAGGATGCCGAGGCCGAATGCGGGCGGATTTTGGCGGCGGCCCAGCCCGACAAGGCGGGGCGCACCATCGTGATGGCGCATCCGGCCTATGACCAGTGCATCAAGGCCAGCCATATCTTCAACCTTCTGGATGCGCGCGGGGTGATTTCCGTGACCGAACGGCAGGCCTACATTGGCCGGGTGCGCACCTTGGCAAAGCTTTGCGCCGATGCGTTCCGCCAGACGCCAGCGGGGGCGGACCTGTGAATGTCGGCAAGATCGCTGTGGGGTTCATCGTGATTGCATCGCTGATTGGCGGGGCGTTCCTGTATTACACGCAGGTTTACGCGTATTATCAGCCCGTTGCGTTTCAGCCGGGGGCCGAGATCATGCTGACCCCGGTCGAAGGCAATGTGCCGGAGCCGATCCTGGCGGAGAATTTGAGCGGGATTGACGGCGAAAGCTCTCCGATCCGGTTCCGAGCCTGTTTCAACACACCGATGACGCTGGCGATGCTGTCAGAGACCTACCGCATCTACGAGGGCGCCGAACCCTTGAACGCGCCGGGATGGTTCGAATGTTTCGACGCGGCGGCCATCGGGGCGGCGCTGGAAAAGGGCGAGGCGGTGGCGTTTCTGTCTGAGGCGAACATCCATCCCGGCGTTGATCGGGTTGTGGCGGTGTTTCCGGACGGACAGGCTTTTGCGTGGCACCAGTTGAACGACAGCCTTGGGAATTGAGTGATGCCTGACCTTCTGATCGAACTGTTCTCCGAGGAGATCCCGGCGCGGATGCAGGGCCGGGCGCGGGAGGATCTGAAGAAGCTCGTCACCGACGGGCTGGTCGAGGCGGGGCTGACCTACGCCAGCGCCGGCGCGTTTTCGACGCCGCGGCGGCTGGTTCTGTCGGTCGAGGGGCTGACGGCTGAAAGCCGCCCGGTGCGCGAGGAGCGCAAGGGTCCGGCGACAACCGCGCCTGCGGCGGCGGTGGAAGGGTTCCTGCGCTCGACCGGGTTGACGCTGGAGCAGTTGGAGCGGCGGGCGGACAAGAAGGGCGAGGTGTTCTTCGCCGTGGTCGAAAAGCCGGGCCGCAAGGCCGAGGCGATCGTGGCCGAGGTGCTGGAAGGCGTGATCCGGGGCTTTCCCTGGCCGAAGTCGATGCGCTGGGGCTCGGGGACATTGCGCTGGGTCAGGCCGTTGCAGCGCATCCTGTGCCTGTTGTCGGACGAGGCGGGCGCACATGTCGTGCCGCTGGAGGTGGACGGGATCGTCGCGGGCAACGTCACCGAGGGGCACCGCTTCATGGGGGCGGGGCCGTTCCCGGTGCATGGGTTTGACGACTATGTGGTGAAGCTGAAGCGCGCCTTCGTGGTGCTGGATTCGGCCGAGCGCGAGGCATCGATCTGGCAGGGCGCCGAGAACGCGGCCTTTGCGGCCGGGATGGAAGTGGTGCCGGACGCGGGGCTTCTGACGGAGGTGGCGGGGCTGGTTGAGTGGCCGGTGGTGCTGATGGGGCGGATCGGCGAGGATTTCCTCGGCCTTCCGCCGGAGGTGCTGCAAACCTCGATGAAGGAACATCAGAAGTTCTTTTCGGTGCGCGCGAAGTCGGGGCGGATTGAAGGCTTCATCACCGTCGCCAACATCGACGCGGCGGATGGCGGGGCGACGATCCTGCAGGGCAATCAGAAGGTGCTGTCGGCGCGGCTGTCGGATGCGAAGTTCTTTTGGGAGAACGACTTGCGCGTGGCGAAAGCCGGCATGGGTGAATGGCTGGACGGGCTGAAGGCGGTGACCTTCCACGGCAAGCTCGGCTCTCAGGCCGAGCGGGTGGAGCGGATCGCGGCGCTGGCGCGAGAGATTGCGCCGATGGTCGGGGCCGAAGCGGGCTTGGCCGAACAGGCGGCGCGGGTGGCCAAGGCGGATTTGCGGTCGGCCATGGTAGGCGAGTTCCCGGAGTTGCAGGGGCTGATGGGCATGTATTACGCCCGCGCCGCCGGGATGCCGGAGGCGGTGGCGCTGGCCGCGCGGGACCACTATTCGCCGCTTGGGCCTTCGGACGCGGTGCCGACGGAGCCTGTGTCGGTGGCCGTGGCGCTGGCTGACAAGATCGATACGCTGACCGGGTTCTGGACGATTGACGAGAAGCCGACGGGGAGCAAAGACCCCTTTGCGCTGCGGCGGGCTGCGCTGGGGGTGATCCGGTTGGTGTTGGGGAATGGGGTGCGGGTTGGGTTGGTTACCAACAACGTTATTTATTCCGCTGTTGCGCACTTCCTAATTCGAGACCTCCCAACAAATGTTGATGGCCGATCACCTATCCTAAATGCAATGAGAATGCTTTCTTCGCGGCCAGACCTACTTGACCCCTTGCAACTTCTCGCCGCGAGACGGGAAGAGATAAAGCACCAGAGAGAGTTCTCTGACGCAGTATGGTCGACCGTTCATCCTAGGGCGCTTGCCGTTCAGACAGACCTCCTCGCCTTCCTCCACGATCGCCTCAAGGTCTATCTCAAGGACAAAGGCATCCGGCACGACATCATCGACGCTTGCCTTGCGATGCCGGGGAATGACGACCTGACGCTGCTCGTGAAGCGGGCGGAGGCTCTGGCGGCGGTGATGAAGACCGAAGATGGCGCGAACCTCCTCCAAGGCTACAAGCGCGCCAACAATATTCTGACCCAGGCCGAAGCCAAGGACGGGGTGGAGTATTCCTACGGCGCGGATGTGAAGTTTGCCGAAGGGCCGGAGGAGAAGGCGCTCTTTGCCGCGCTCGATGCTGCGGAAGCGAAGATCGCCCCGGCGATGGCGGCCGAGGATTTTGCGGCAGCGATGGCGGCGATGGCAGCCCTGCGCGGGCCGCTCGATGCGTTCTTCACGGCGGTGCAGGTCAATGCTGACAGCCCGATCATCCGGCGCAACCGGTTGAATTTACTAAGCCGTATTCGTACCATCTGTTCCGGCGTTGCCGACCTTTCGCGCATCGAAGGCTGATAATTCGGCACTAATCTTCATCAAGCTGACATGTCACGCTTGAATGACAGCATTTTGCGCGTATCCTGCGCGGCGTCGAAAGGTGCCGCAGTGCAGAAACACGACCCGATTCCCGAATTCGTCCAGATCAGCCCCTCGGCCGGTATTGCGACGGCTACGCATGGCTGGCGGGCGAAATGCCTGCAGCGGTTGGTGCGGCTTGACCTGCCGGTGCCGAAATCGGTGTCGCTGCCGGCAACCACCGTGCGCGCGATTGCGGCGGGGCATGGCGTCGATGCGAACGGGGTGTTGGAGCATTTCGGGGATGGGCCGCTGATATCAGTCCGGCCCTCGCCTGCGAACCCCGATTGGGGCGGGCCGGCGACCATTCTGAACATCGGGCTGAACGCCAAACGCCATGCGCGGTTGGCCGAAACCCATGGCGAGACGGCGGCGGATGCGCTGTTCGTGCGCTTTGTGCAGGCCTATGCGATCCACGTCGCGCGGCTGGACCCGGACGTGTTCGACAGCATCAAGCCGGGGCCGGGCGCGCTGCGCGAGGTGCTGCGGCAGTACGAGGTCGAGACGGACGAACCCTTCCCGGCGGACCCGGCGGTGCAGCTTTCCGAAGTGCTGCGCAGCATGGCGCGGGCTTGGGAAGGCACCTCGGCGCGCCTCCTTCGCCAAGCCAAGGGCGCGCCCGAAGAGGCGGCGCTGGGCCTTGTGGTGCAGGAAATGGCGCAGGGCATCGGGCAGGGGATTTCGGGGTCTGGCGTCATCCAGTTCGTCGATCCGGTCACGGGGGTGCAGCAGATTACCGGGCGGTATCTGGGGCAAAGCCAGGGGCGGGATGCGCTGAAGACGACCGAGGCGCTTTATCTGACGCGCGATCCGCGCGGGCCGTCGCTGGAGGAAGTCTCGCCGGAGATTTTCGCGACGCTGGTGGCGCATGGCGCGGTCTGCCGCGAACGGCTGCGCGAGGAAATGCAGATCGAGTTCACCGTCGAGGATGGCCGTCTGGCGGTGCTGGACGCGGTGAAGGTGCCACGGTCGGCGCGGGCGAACCTGCGGATTGCGGTGGCGCTGGCCGAGGATGGCGTGATCCCGCGCGAAGAGGCGGTGCTGCGGGTCGAACCACGGGCACTGTCGGAGCTTTTGCACCATCAGGTCGATCCGCGCGGGCCGCGCGACGTGATTGCCAAGGGGATTGCCGCCAGTCCGGGCGCGGCCACGGGAAAGCTGGTGTTTTCGTCGCAGGCGGCGCAGGCGAGCGCGTCGAAGGGCGAGCCTTGCGTCCTCGTACGCCGGGAAACCGCGCCGGAGGATATTCGCGGCATGCATTCGTCGGTTGCGGTGCTGACCGAACGGGGCGGGATGACCAGCCACGCGGCGGTGATCGCGCGCGGCTTGGGCCTGCCTTGTGTGGTGGGCGCATCGGACATGCGGCTTGACGGGCGGGAAAAGAAGCTGACCACCGCGGACGGACGCGTGTTCCGCGAGGGTGACGTGGTGACGCTTGACGGATCGAAAGGCGAGGCGCTGGCGGGCGAGGCGGAGATGCTGCCACCGGCGCTGGACGACAGTTTCCGCCGCCTGCTGTCATGGGCCGACGAGATGCGCGACATCGGCATCCGCGCCAACGCCGACACGCCCGCCGATGCGGAAACCGCCCGCAAGTTCGAGGCGCAGGGCATTGGCCTCTGCCGTACCGAACACATGTTCTTCGACGAAGACCGGCTGATCGTGATGCGCGAGATGATCTTTGCCGACACGCCACAAGACCGGGCGCTGGCGCTGGCGCGGCTGTTGCCGATGCAACGTGCCGATTTCGTGCAGTTGTTCGAGATCATGCAGGGGCTTCCGGTCTGCATCAGGCTGTTCGACCCGCCCTTGCACGAGTTTCTGCCGCAGTCGCGCGAAGGTTTGCGCGAACTGGCCGAAGCGCTGGACCGGCCATTGAGCGAGGTGGTGCGACGGGCCGAGGCGCTGACCGAAGTGAACCCGATGCTTGGGATGCGGGGGGTGCGACTGGGTGTCGTGCTGCCGGAAATCTACGACATGCAGGCGCAGGCGATCTTTGAGGCGACGCTGGAATCGGCCCGCCGTGGGGCGCCGGTGGTGCCGGAGATCATGATCCCGCTGGTCAGTGCCAAGCGCGAGGTGGAACTGGTCAAGACCCGGATCGACGCGCTGGCCGCGATGGTGCGGACACGGGCAAAGGCCGATTTTGACTACAAGCTGGGCGTGATGGTCGAAACCCCGCGGGCGGCGCTGCGCGCCGGGGAAATCGCACAGCACGCCTCGTTCCTGTCATTCGGCACCAACGACCTGACGCAGATGACCTATGGTCTGAGCCGCGACGACGCCGGACGGTTCATGAACACCTATGTGCAGCAGGGCGTTTTCCCCGAAGATCCGTTCCATATTCTTGATGTGGACGGGGTGGGCGAGTTGCTATTGATCGGTGCCGAACGCGGCCGCAAGACCCGCCACGACCTGACCCTGTCGGTGTGCGGCGAACATGGGGGCAACCCCGAATCAATCGAATTCTGCCGCAAAGCGGGGTTCGACTACGTATCTTGCTCGCCCTATCGTGTGCCTATGGCGCGTCTGGCTGCAGCGCATCTTGCATTGCGTGATCGACAAAGTTCTATTTCTGGCCAGTAGTTTACAGAGAAAACTTAAGATACAACCTTAAGTGGTATGGCGTTTTTCCGCCGATGACGCGGAAATTTTCGTGGCAATTTCGTCACAGTCGTGGACCGAAGCGCGAGGTTTGTCTAACCCCCGCCTCAATTGCTTGGCGGCCCGCTACCGAGCCCAATTGACGGACACGACCCAATGAAATTCATGCGATTGCCATTCTGCGCCGCGATACTTGCGGCTGGTGTCATGGCGAATGCCGGCCTTGCCGAAGTCACGCTGAGTGGAAAGAACGATCCCGGCGCGACCATTGCAGGCCACATGACAGCCTTGCTTGGCACCGAAAAACAGCAACTGAAGCGCCTGCCTGAACCGCGCCTCGACCAGATTGCCGTCGGCCCGCAGGTGGCCCGTCCGGGCAAACCTGCCCCCACAGACCTTGATTATAGTGCCGACTGGCTGGCCGCGCAGGCCGCGCCGACCGGCGATGCCGAATGGCAATGCTTGACCGAGGCGCTGTATTTCGAGGCACGTGGCGAAAGCCTGAAGGGCCAGTTCGCCGTTGCCGAAGTGATCCTGAACCGCGTGGACAGCCCGCTTTATCCGCGCACCGTGTGCGGCGTGGTCAAACAGCGTGGTGGTGGCGGTTGCCAGTTCTCCTATGTCTGCGACGGTCACGGCGACCGGATGCGCGACGCCGCCTCGCGCGACCGTGCGGCGCGTATCGCACGGGTCATGCTGGACGGTGCGCCACGCATGCTGACCGAAGGTGCCACGCATTTCCACACCAAGGCCGTGCGCCCGTCGTGGGCGCGGCAGTTTCCGCTGACGGCATCGATCGGTGCGCATCGGTTCTACCGGCACCCCGGCTCGCGCGGTTGACCTTGGCGTGATGTCGCAGGGCTTGCGTCCCATGCCGCCTTCGGCGTAGGCGGCACGGCGCGGCAGTCTATGCTGCGGCAGGCGAGCGGAGACCGGCCATGACGACAGACAGCGAGCTTGCGTTCGCGCACCCGGAAGCGCGCGCCGAGGCATCCTCGACCGCCGACCCGCGCGACCGGATTTCCCTGCGCGACCACATGGTCGAAGCCGATATCGGCGCTTTCCAGCAGGAACGCGGCCACAAGCAGCGCCTGCGGTTCAATGTGGTCGTCGAGGTGCGCCCGGCACCGGCGCCGCTGGAGGACGATGTCGACCGGATTCTGAGCTATGACAGGATCACCGAGGCCATTGCCGCGGAGCTTGCGGCGGAGCGGCTGAACCTTCTGGAGACGCTCGCCGAACGCGTGGCGGAGCGGGTACTGGCGGAACCGGCAGCAATGCGGATCTTCGTGCGGATCGAAAAGCTGGACGTCGGCCCCTATGCCTTGGGCGTCGAGATCGTCCGGTCGCGCGCCGAGGTGCCGGTGGCGCGGGTCGGGGCCGACGGGGCCGAGGCGGACGTCCATCCGCTGGTGGTCTTTCTCGACAACTCAGCGATTGCCGATCCGGGGCTTGGGGCGCGGCTGGATGCGTTGCAGGCGCGTGGCCTGCCCTTGATCTTGACGGTGGGCCTGCCTGACCTGCGGCGACCGATGACCGGCCACAAACCGACGCAGCGGCGGATCGACCTTTTGGCAATCGAGCAGAATGCCTGGTCTCTGGCGGCGCGCGATGCCCGCTGTGTGGTGGTGGCGACGCGGACCGAGATCGACTGGGCGATGCGGCGTGGGCAAACCGTGGTCTGGGCACCGTCGAAGCTGGTTCTGGATGCGGTGGACGGGCCGCAGGGCACCGCTCCGGTGACGCTGGCGCTGTGGTTGGCCGAGGCGATGGCGGCTGCGGCGATCGTGCTTCACGGCGATGTTGCAGTGCCGGCGGGAAGCCGCGTGCCGGTAGAGCGTGCCTGAGCGCGAGGCCCTTGCCAAGCGAACGAGCATCGGCCAATCCCTCGCCATGAGATATGTACGACCGATTGCGATGATGGATGCGGCGCGGCCGTCAGGTGCCATGACGCTGGCGGGCGGCTGGTGCTGGTTCGACCGGGTCGAGGTGCTGGACCGGAACGCCGCGCCACGTCTGGTCCCGGTGGCGGAGGTGCCGGGCGAGGTTTTGGCACGGCTGACCGCGCCGCGACCGGATTTCGCCGGGCTGCGGCTGGATCGACCCCGGCTGATGGGGATCCTCAACGTGACGCCCGACAGTTTTTCGGATGGCGGGAAATTCCTGTCGGCCGATCATGCGCTGACGCAGGCGCGGGAAATGGCGAAGGCCGCCGACATCATCGATATCGGTGGCGAAAGCACCCGGCCTGGGGCGGTTGATGTTTCAGTCGAGGAAGAGACGCGCCGCACCGCGCCGGTGATTGCTGCGCTGCGCGCGGGTGGATTGCAGACGGTGATTTCCATCGACACACGCAAATCCGCCGTGGCCGAGGCCGCGCTCAGGGCCGGGGCAGATGTGGTCAATGACGTGTCGGCGCTTGGCTTTGACGCCGATCTTGGCCCGCTGGTCGCGCGCGAGGGTGTGCCGGTGGTGCTGATGCATGCGCAGGGCGCGCCGGCGACGATGCAGGACAACCCGCGCTACAGCGACGTTCTGCTGGACGTCTACGATGCGCTTGAGGCCAAGGTCGCGGCGGCCGAGGCGCTGGGTATTGCCCGGAGCCGCATTGCAGTGGACCCCGGCATCGGCTTTGGCAAGACGGCGGAGCATAATCTCGCGCTTGTCCGGGGCTTGTCGTTGTTCCATGGCTTGGGCTGCCCTATCCTGCTCGGGGCGTCGCGAAAACGGTTCATTGGCACCTATGGGCAGGCCGAAGCACCTGACGCGCGGATGCCGGGGTCGGTTGCGGTGGCGCTGGCGGGTGCGGCGCAGGGGGTGCAGATGGTGCGGGTGCATGACGCGGCCGAGACGCGTCAGGCGCTGCGCTTGTGGTGGGCAGTAAACGGGGGTGCGGCATGAGCGACAGGCTTTTCGGGACCGACGGCGTGCGGGGGCGGGCGAATTCTTGGCCGATGACCGTGGAGGTCGCCTTGCGTCTGGGGGCTGCGGCGGGGCGCTACTTTCGGCGCGACGGATCAGCCGCGCACCGCGTGGTGATCGGCAAGGATACCCGGCTGTCTGGCTATATGCTGGAAAACGCGCTGACGGCGGGACTGACGTCAACGGGGATGAACGTGCTGCTGGTTGGCCCCGTGCCGACGCCGGCGGTGGGATACCTCACGCGGTCGATGCGGGCGGATCTTGGCGTGATGATCTCTGCCAGCCATAACCCGCATCAGGACAACGGGATCAAGTTCTTCGGGCCGGACGGGTTCAAGCTGTCGGATGCGGCAGAAGCCGAGATCGAGGCGATGGTCGCGGGCGATATCATCCCCGCGAAGCCCGAGAATATCGGCCGCGCCAAGCGGATTGAGGATGGTCGGGGCCGGTATCAGGAATTCGTCAAAACGAGCTTTCCCGCCGGGTTGCGGCTGGACGGTTTGAAGGTGGTGATCGATTGCGCGAACGGGGCGGGCTACAAGGCTGCGCCGGAAGTGTTGTGGGAGTTGGGCGCCGACGTCATTCCGGTCGGTGTCACGCCGAACGGCACCAACATCAACCTGCGCTGCGGATCGACCCATGTGGAAACGGCAGCAGAGGCGGTGGTGGCGCATGGCGCGCATGTCGGTATCTGCCTTGATGGCGACGCCGACCGGGTGATGATCCTCGACGAGGCGGGGCGTGTGGCGGACGGTGACCAGATCATGGCGCTGCTGGCAGGGCGCTGGGCCGAGGAAGGCCGTCTGCAGGGCGGCGCGTTGGTGGCCACGGTGATGTCGAACCTCGGGTTGGAGCGGTATCTCGACACGCGCGGGCTGCGGCTGGAACGCACCTCGGTCGGCGACCGCTATGTGGTGGAACGGATGCGCGCGGGCGGCTTTAACCTTGGTGGCGAACAGTCGGGCCATATCGTGATGACCGATTACGCAACGACCGGTGACGGCCTGCTGGCCGGTTTGCAGTTTCTGGCCGAGATGGTGCGCAGCGGCAAGCCCGCGTCGGCCCTGACGCAAAGCTTTGAGACGGTGCCGCAGCTATTGAAGAACGTGCGTTTTGCGGCCGGTGGGCGACCGCTGGAGGCCGACAGCGTCAAGGCCGTGATCGCTGCCAGTGAAGAACGCATCAAGGGGCGTGGCCGCATCCTTATTCGCAAGTCAGGCACCGAGCCGCTGATCCGTGTCATGGCCGAATGCGAGGATGCGGGGCTTCTGTCCGAAGTGGTGGACGAGATCGTCGGTGCGGTTGAAGCGGCGGTCTGACAGGCCGGCGAAAGCTGGCTGAGGGTCGGCGCAGGGCGGAACAGGCCCGTGCCTTCGCGGGTTGGTAGGGATCGCGCGGTCAATGGCCGTGCTTGACCACTCACCGAAAGGAACCGTCATGTTTGAAGGTATCGTGCCGCTTCTGGGGCTTGGCACCCTCCTGATCGTTGCGGTCTTTGCGCTTGTCAGCAAAGAACGCACCGAGGAACGACGCCACGACCCGGACGCACCCGTCTCAACGCTCGCCAAGGACGGCAAGTATGGCGGGGTGGCCTTTTTGCGCCCGCTGCGCGAGCGGATCGCACGGCGCGACCGGCAGGAATGACAAAGGGCGCCCGAGGGCGCCCGTTGCTTTGCAGTGCAATCGCGATCAGTTGCGGGCCTTGTCGACCATCTTGCCCTTGGAGATCCAGGGCATCATGGCGCGCAGCTTCTCGCCGACCTGTTCGATCTGGTGTTCGTCGTTGATGCGGCGGGTCGCCTTGAAGAACGGCTGGCCGACGGCGTTTTCCTGCATGAAGTCACGCACGAACTTGCCGGTCTGGATGTCTTTCAGCACGGCTTTCATCCGGGCCTTGGTCTCGTCGTAGGGCAGGATGCGCGGGCCGGAGACGTATTCGCCATACTCGGCGGTGTTCGAGATCGAGTAGTTCATGTTGGCGATGCCGCCTTCGTAGATCAGGTCCACGATCAGCTTCACTTCGTGCAGGCATTCGAAATAGGCCATTTCGGGCTCGTAGCCGGCTTCGACGAGGGTCTCAAAGCCCATGCGGATCAGTTCGACAAGGCCGCCGCAAAGCACGGCCTGCTCACCGAAGAGGTCGGTTTCGCATTCCTGACGGAAGTTGGTCTCGATGATGCCGGAGCGGCCACCGCCGATGGCGGAGCAGTAGGAGAGGCCGATTTCCATCGCCTTGCCGGTCGCGTCCTGGTGGACGGCAACGAGGCAGGGCACGCCGCCGCCCTTGGTGTATTCGCCGCGCACGGTGTGGCCGGGGCCTTTGGGGGCCATCATGATGACGTCGACGCCGGGCTTCGGCTCGATCAGGCCGAAATGCACGTTCAGGCCGTGGGCGAAGGCGATCGCCGAACCTTCACGCAGGTTGTCGTGGACGTACTTCTTGTAGGTCTCGGCCTGAAGTTCGTCGGGCATGGTGAACATGATCAGGTCGCACCACTTGGCAGCCTCGGCGATATCCATGACCTTGAGGCCCTCGGCTTCGCACTTCTTGGCCGAAGCGGAACCCGGACGCAGGGCGACGACGACGTTCTTCGCGCCGCTGTCGCGCAGGTTCAGGGCGTGGGCGTGGCCTTGGCTGCCGTAGCCGAGAATGGCGACCTTCTTGTCCTTGATCAGGTTGATGTCGCAGTCACGATCATAATAAACGCGCATGGCGGTATCCCTTGGTTGGTTGATGAGCGGGAGAATAGGGATTTTTCGGCCGCATCGACTGCGTTGTTTGACGAAATTGCGCAAATCTGCGAATGATCATGCGTAGTTGTGCATAATCGCGGATAATTCATGCAACTGGACGATACCGACCGTCGCATTCTGCGCCAGTATCTCGCCGAGCCGGGGCTGGAGCGCGGACGCCTTGCCGAACGCGCCGGTGTGACCGCCGCAACGCTATGGCGCCGGTTGGAGCGATTGCGCGAGGGCGGGGTGATCCGGGCTGAGGCGGCGGTGATCGACTGGCGCGCCCTCGGCTATGAGGTGGAAGTGTCGCTGCGCTTCACGCTCGACAAGACCAACCCGCGCGCCTTTGACGAGTTCATCGTGGCGGCGCGGGGGGTAGCGGAGGTCATCGGGATCGAAACCTTCCTTGGTCGCGTCGACGTGCGCCTGAACGTGATCGCGCGCGACATGGCACATTGGACCGAGGTCTACCGCGAGAAGATCCTGATGCTGCCGCATATTCAGGAGGTGGAGGCGCTGATGCTGGTAGCGACGGTCAAGGACGCGGCGGGGTTGCCGCTTTGATCGGCCTTGATGACATGGACCGGGCGATCCTGCGGGCGCTGTCGGAGGACGGCGCGGTGAATGCGGGCGAGCTTGGGCGGCGGCTGGGCTTGTCGCAGCCAGCCGCCTGGCGACGCGTCAGACGGCTGGAGGAGGCGGGCGTCTTGGCAGGGCTTCGGGTGGAGGTGGACCGCGCGGCACTGGGCTTTGGCGTGACGGTTTTCCTGGGCGTGAAACTGGCGACCAAGGGGCGCGTCAGCCTTGAGGATTTCGAGCGGGCGGTTGTCGCCATTCCCGAAGTGCAGGTGGTGCAGCATGTGCTTGGCCTTTTCGACTATCGCCTGCGGGTGGTCGCCCGCGACATTGCGGATTTCGAGCGGGTCTTGCGGCGGCGGATCATGACACTGCCGGGGGTAGGGCAGGTGGAGGCCAACGTGCTTCTGACCGAGGAACGCAGGCCCGGTCCGATCGGATGAGGCGATGTCGGATTTGGGTGTTTTTCAACCGGGCAAATGCGCTAGGCTAAGGAGAAATCAGGAGGAAAGCCTATGCCCGGACTGCACGCCGACGTTGACCCCGAGGGTCTGGAAGAGTTTTCGGTGGTTTTCACCGACCGCTCGTTGAACCACATGTCGGCGAAGTTTCAGGGCGTGATGCGTGAAGTGTCGGGCCTTTTGAAGGAAGTATACAAGGGGTCTGCCGTGGCGCTGGTGCCGGGCGGCGGCACCTATGCGATGGAGGCTGTGGCGCGCCAGTTCGGGCAAGGCTCGGTGCTGATTGTGCGCAACGGCTGGTTTTCCTACCGCTGGAGCCAGATTTTCGACGCGGGCGGTTTTGCCGGCGAGACGACCGTGGTGATGGCGCGGCAAACCGGAAACGGGGCGCAGGCAGCCTTTGCGCCGCCACCGGTGGAGGAGGTCGTGGCGCGCATCCGCGAAGCGCGGCCCGAGGCGGTGTTCGCCCCGCATGTGGAGACGAGCGCCGGGATCATCCTGCCGGATGATTACATCGCAAAGGTCGCCGAAGCCGCGCATGAGGTCGGCGCGCTGATGGTGCTGGATTGCATCGCCTCGGGCTGTGTCTGGGTCGATATGGCCGCGACCGGTGTCGATGTGCTGATTTCGGCACCGCAGAAAGGGTGGTCTGCCTCGCCTTCGGCCGGGGTGGTGGTGATGAGCCCACGCGCGGAGGAACGGCTTGCGGCGACCAACAGCAATTCCTTTGCCATCGACCTGAAGAAATGGCGCGCGATCATGGCGGCGTATGAGGGGGGTGGGCATGCCTATCACGCCACCATGCCGACCGATGCCATCGTCAGCTTTCGCGATGCGATGCTGGAGACGAAGGCCATGGGGTTCGAAGCGGCGAAGGCCGCCCAATGGGCGCTGGGCCGGGCGGTGCGCGGCTTGATGGCGGAAAAAGGGGTGCCGTCGGTGGCGGCGGAGGGGTATCAGGCACCCGGCGTGGTTGTCAGCTATACGACCGACCCGGAAGTGCAGAACGGCGCGAAGTTCAAAGCGCAGGGCTTGCAGATCGCAGCTGGCGTGCCGTTGCAGGTGGGCGAGGGCGCGGAGTTCCGCACCTTCCGCATCGGCCTTTTCGGGCTCGACAAGCTGGCTGACGTGCCGGGAACCGTGGCGCGCTTGAAACCTGCGGTGGACGCGGCACTCGGCTGAGCGGTCAGCGCAACCCGAGGCCCGCCTTCATCAGCGTCCGCCGCACCGGGGCTGCCGAGTACAAAAGATCAAGCGCCTTTGCCCTGAGGTCGCGCAAGGCCGGGCTGCCAGCCATGGACGCCCGGTTCAGAAGATCGACCCCGGTGACGCGGGCCTGAACCTCCCAGTGGCGCTTTTGGTGATAGGCGTCGAGCATCGCGCGCGCGCCGGGGTCGCTGCGGTTCTTGCTGGCCATGTCCAGAAGGCAGGCAAGGTCGGCAAGGCTCATGTTCAACCCCTGCGCGCCGATCGGCGGCACCACATGCGCGGCCTCGGCCAGTAGGGCGGTGCGCGGGCCGGACATGCGGTCGGCGATCTGGCTGATGATCGGCCACTGCGTGAGCCGCGAGGCGAGGGTCAGCGGACCAAGGACACCGGCGGAACGGGCGGTCATTTCGGCCTCGAAGGCGTCCACCGGCAGGGCGGCAAGGCGGGCAATCTCGGGGCCGCTTTCCATCCAGACGACGGCTGAGGCGGGGCGGCCGGCGCGGTCGGGCAGTGGCACCAGCGTGAAGGGGCCGCCGGAACGGTGTACTTCGGTTGAGACGTTCTCGTGCGGGATGGTGTGGGTTACGGCGAAGGCCAGCGCCTTCTGCCCGTAGCGCATGGTGCGCACCCCGATCTCCAGCGCCTCACGCACCGGTGAGGCACGACCGTCGGCAGCAATCACGAGGCGGGCGCTGATCGTGTTGCCATCCGTCAGGGTAACGAGCGCCTCGGACTCGCGTGCGAGCATGCGGGCAAAGCCGATGCCGGGACGGAAATCGACATTCGGAAGCACTGCCAAGCGGGCAACCATCTCGCGCCGCAAAAGCCAGTTCGGAAGGTTCCAGCCGAACGGGAGGTCGGAGATTTCCGAGGCGTCGAAATCCTTGGTCAGGCGGGGTTCCGGCACATCGCCGCCGGCATCGACGATCCGCATGACCTGCAGGGCCGCGGCGTGCGGGGCGAGGCGGTCCCAGAGGCCCGCGGCGGTAAGGGTGGCTACGGCGGGTTGCAGGAAGGCGGTGGTGCGCAAATCCGCACCTGTGTCCTGGTCGGTGGTGATGGGCGGGGCGGGGTCGACGCAGATGACCGAGAAACCGGCACTGCCGAAAGCGGCAGCAGCGGTCAGGCCAGCCACACCGCCGCCAGAGACGAGGATATCGGTACTGATGCGGGACATGGACCTTCCTTTGCCGTGACGGGAGTTTACGGCGCGGGGCTGCGCTGGGCCAGAGGCGATCTTTGCCCCCGGATCAGGGAACGGTGACCCAGATCAAAAGCGCGAACATCATCGGCACCAGCGCCACTGCGGTCAGAACAAGGGCGGGCAAGCCCCAGGTCATCACCGACAGGATGACAAGCGTGACGAAGATCACCACCGCATAGAGCGCGGCATCGACATCCCGCGCGATGTCGCGGGCGATCTGGCCGAGGAAGGGGACGGCATACAAGGCACGGCGACCGGTCGAGAGCGGGCGTCCGGTCGGGGCGGCAAGGGCGAGCGTCATGCGGTTTCTCCTGAATACCGCAGTGATGTAGGCCCCGTGCTGGCCGGTTAAAGCCCGTCTGGCTGCGGCGCAGCGTCACGCCACGAGGCGGGCAAGAAACGCGGCGAGATCGTCGGTATGGTGGTGAATGTGATCGGCCGGCTGCGCGACGGGTGCGACGTGGATCGTGCGCATCCCCAGTTCGTGAGGCGCCGCGAGATTGCGGGCGTCATCCTCGAACATCGCGGCGGTCGAAGGGGCAAGGCCGTCGAGGGCAAACACCGTCTCGAAGGCGGCGCGTTCGGGTTTTGGGCGGAAGGCGGCGTGCTCGACCCCGTAGATCGCGTCGAACAGGCCCGAAAGGCCGCGCGCGTCCAGCACCCGCTCGGCATAGGGAGCGCAGCCGTTGGTGTAGATAATGCGACGGCCGGGCAGGGCGGCGATATGGGTCGCCAGCGTTGCATCAGCGGAGAGAACCGAAAAGTCGATGTCATGGACGCTGGTCAGGTAGGGCGCGGGGTCGACGTCGTGTTCCGCCATCAGGCCGGCAAGGGTGGTGCCGTAGGTTTCCCAATAATGGCTGCGCAAGTGGTCGGCGCGGGCGCGGTCGACGCCAAGCGCGGTCATCACCCAGTCGGTCATCTTGACCTCGATCTGGTCGAAAAGCCGCATATGGGGCGGGTAGAGCGTATTGTCGAGGTCGAAGACCCAGGTGGTGACGTGATGAAAATCGGGGTGCGGCATCCCTTTATCTTGCGCGCTGCGGCGGGGATTGGGAAGGCTTGATCGGCGGGGTGGGCGCGGGTTAGGGTCCGCCCGGATGAAATGAACTGGAAGGCCGTCACGCGGTGCAGAAAGATGCGTATACGCTGATCCTCGAGGCGATTGACGCCGGGCTTTACCAGCCGGGTGACCGCCTTGTGGAAAGCGAGTTGGCCGAGCGGCTGGGCGTCAGCCGGACACCGGTGCGCGAGGCGTTGCAGCGGTTGGAAACCCAGTCGATGCTGACCCGTGACGGGCGGAGCCTGATCGTGGCGAGCCTCGATCACAATCAGCTGGCCGAGCTTTACGCGGTGCGGACCGAGCTGGAAGGGCTGGCGGCCCGCCTTGCGGCGCGGCATGCGACGCCGGAGGAGGTGCGCGTGCTGCGCAGCATGGTGAGCGAGGATCGCGCGCTTCTGGGCGGCGATCCGAAGGCACTGAGTCGGGCGAACAAGCGGTTTCACAAGCAGATACATCTGGCCAGCCACAACCGTTTCTTGGTCCAGCAGCTGGATCTGGTTCATCGGTCGATGGCGTTGATGGCGACGACCTCGTTTGCCGCCGAAGGGCGCGACGAGGTGGCGCTGACCGAGCATGACGAGATCGTCCGGGCGATCGAGGCGGGCGACGGCGACGCGGCCTATCAGGCCCTGAAGATGCACATCAGCCGCGCTTTCGAGACCCGGCTGCGGGTCGACGCGGGCGAAATCCGGATGCGGTGACAGCCCCTGTCCACGCTGGACCACAGGCTCGGGTTAAGTAAAATCAATGGCTTGCCGAGCGGCGTTAAGTTTTTGGCAAGGAGCGGGTTTTAGCCGCCCGGCCCACTCTGCGCGGCCGTGTCCTCGGCCAGGTCGAAGATGCCGTGGGTGGTCTTGTCCCAGTAGAACGGCTTGGTGACCAGTTCCACCAGCGCCTTGTAGGCGGCAAGCGTCGCGAGCGGGTAATAGAGCTTCATCGTCGGCACCCAGAGCCAGCTGAGCCCGTGCCGGCTGCGGCGCACCCCGATGATGCCGAGGGCGAGGTTGGCAGCCTCGGTCAAAAGGAAGGTCGCGCCGATTACGAGCACCGCCCAGCCCGGCAGAACACTCAGCAGGGGATGCGACCAGCCGAACGGCACGATGAGAAGCGACCAGAACAGGGGCGCCAGCACGAACTGTGCGATGGAGCCGAGAAACATCACCTGAAACCCGATGAACGCCTTTGGCCCGAGTTGCCGCCAGAGAAGCCGGGGCGAGCGCATGTGCACTGCCCAGGTCATCACATAGCCCTTGATCCAGCGCGAGCGCTGCTTGACCCAAGGCAGGGCGCGGCAGTTCGCCTCCTCCTCGGTGACGGTGTCGACAAGTTCGGTGCGATAGCCGTGGCGGGCCAGACGGATGCCGAGATCGGCATCCTCGGTGACGTTGTGGGCATCCCAGCCGCCCAGTTCATCAAGCACGACGCGCCGGAAAAAGAGCGTGGTCCCGCCCAGCGGCACGACAAGGCCAAGCCGCGCGATGCCGGGCAGCACGAGGCGGAACCAACCGGCGTATTCGATGGTGAAACAGCGCGACAGCCAATTGGTGCGCGGGTTGTAGTAATCGAGCACGCCTTGCAGGCAGGCGACCTGCGGCGGCGAGCGGTGGAAACGGTCCACCACCTTGCGGATCTGGTCGGGGTCGGGTGCGTCTTCGGCGTCATAGACGCCGATGATCGCGCCGCGCGCGTGGTCAAGCGCATGGTTCAGGGCGCGCGGCTTGGTCTTGACCTGACCTTCAGGCACCACGATCACCCGCATCCAGTGCGGCAGTTCGGCGAGCGCCAGGGCGTTGCGGGTGACCTGATCGTCGGCTTCGACTGCAAGGATAGCGTCAAGAAGTTCAGGTGGATAGTCGATCCGGGCGAGCCGTCGCACCAGACGGGCGGCAATGTCGCCTTCGCGGTAAAGCGCCACGATCACCGAGACGATCGGCTGCACGCCAAGCGGGCTGTCGGAGGGGGCTTGCACGGGTGCGCGCAGGGCCGCTGCCGCCGCCGCCAGTTTCAGGGCGACGATCAACAACAGCGAGACGGTAGCAAAGGCGAGGACCGCCAAGCCTACAGCCACGGGAAAAGCGAGCGTTGCAAGGACCAGCCCGGCAAGAGCCGCAACCAGCAGCGGCGCCTCGGTCAGGCGCGGCCACGAACGGCAGCTTTCCGCTTCGGGCACGCGGTTTTCTGCGGCGAGGGCAAGCCCCGCACCCCGGCGGGCGTGGACCGCCGCCTCGATCGCGCGAGCGGGGGCGATGGCAAGGCTGACCGGGCCGAGCCGCGCCTCGAGCATCGGACGCAGGCGGCGAAATTCCTCGGGGCGCGACAGGGCAACGACGGTGGCACCGCCCACTTGCCGCCACGGCACGAGGCTGTAGCGCAGGCAATCGGGCGCGCCGACCAAATCAATCAGGCGCGGGTCGCAAAGCTGGTGGTCAAGGTCGATGACATTGAGGCCCCAGGACCGGGCCGAGGTCTGCACGACATCGCGTTCGACGATCAGGCCGCGCGCACGCAGAACATCGGGCAGGGGGCCAGCCTCGCGGCCGCGATGCGAGAGGGCATGAACCAGATCATCCGAGCCGACGACCTGACCGCGCAGAAGCGACACGCCCAACCCTTCGATGGGGCCACTTAAATCGGCGCCAGCCGGTTCGGGTCCAGCATCTAACGGTTCGGGCAGTTGGCGGGCGGCTGGCATCATCGGCTTCCTTGACGAGGCAAGGATGCGCGCGATGAGTTAACGGGTGGTTAACCCGAAATCGAAGATTCAGGCAGCGCGGCGGGCCTGCATGGCGGCAGCGAAGCGTTCGAACAGGTAGAAGCTGTCCTGCGGGCCGGGCGAGGCTTCGGGGTGGTATTGCACCGAGAAGATCGGCTTGCCGTCAACGGCGATGCCGCAGTTCGAGCCGTCGAAGAGCGACACGTGGGTCTCGGAAACACCCTTCGGCAGGGTCTGGCTGTCCACCGTGAAGCCGTGGTTCATCGAGGTGATCTCGACCTTGCCGGTGGTCAGGTCTTTCACCGGATGGTTCGCGCCGTGGTGGCCGTGGTTCATCTTGACGGTGCGCGCACCAAGCGCGAGCGCCAGCATCTGGTGACCTAGGCAGATGCCGAACACTGGCAAGTCGCGGTCAAGCACGCCCTTGATCATCGGCACGGCATAGGCGCCGGTCGCGGCCGGATCGCCGGGGCCGTTCGACAGGAAAACGCCTTCCGGGTTCAGCGCCAGCACATCCTCTGCGGTGGCGGTGGCGGGCAGAACGGTCACTTCGCACCCCGTCGAGGCGAGGCAGCGCAGGATGTTGCGTTTCGCGCCGTAGTCGATGGCGACGACGCGCAGGCCGGGGCCGGTGCGTTCGGTATAACCCTCGGGCCAGGCCCATTTCTTCTCGTTCCAGCGGTAGGACTGGGCGCAGGTCACGTCCTTGGCGAGGTCAAGGCCGACGAGGCCTTTCCAGGCGCGGGCGCGGGCGACGAGTTTTTCGATGTCGAACTGGCCGTCAGGGTTGTGGGCGAGGGCGACATGCGGCGCGCCCTGCTGGCGGATCGCGCGGGTCAGGCGGCGGGTGTCGATGCCGCCGATGCCGATGCGGCCGATCTTGGCCAGCCAATCGGTAAGTTCCCCTGTCGAGCGCCAGTTCGAGGGTTCGGTCGGATCCCACTTCACCACCATGCCGGCGGCGGCGGGGGTTGCCGTCTCGTCATCCTCGGCGGTGACGCCGGTGTTCCCGATGTGGGGGAAGGTGAACGTCACCACTTGGCCTGCGTAGGACGGGTCGGTCATGATCTCCTGGTAGCCGGTCATCGCGGTGTTGAACACCAGTTCCGCAACGGTCTCGCCGGTGGCACCGAAGCCGTGGCCGTAAAACAGGGTGCCATCGGCAAGCGCGAGGCAGGCTGTGGGCCGGGGGGTGGAGGAGGTTGGCATGGCACGACTCCCTTGGCGCAAATCTGCGGCAACCTACGGGTCGGGCGCGGGCGGGTCAAGACAGAGGGGCAAAAGGATAGTCTCGCAATTTCAAGGGGTTGAAATTATGGCGCTTGGTTGCGGTCTGGGACGGTTGCCTGTATGGTCGGATGTTCGGAAGAAACCCTGGGGATGGATAAACCGATGTCACTGCGCGACCGTCTGCAAAGCGCCCTGAAGGACGCGATGAGGGCGAAGGAAGCTGACCGGCTTTCGACGCTGAGGCTGATCAATGCGGCCATCAAGGATCGCGAGATCGCCAACCGGGGCGATGGCGGCGAGGGATCATGGGCAAGATGGTGAAGCAACGCCAGGAATCGGCGCGCGCCTACGAAGAGGGCGGGCGGCTGGAACTGGCCGAGAAGGAACTGGCCGAAATCGGCGTGATCCAGGAATTCCTGCCGCGCCAGATGTCGCAGGACGAGATCGAGGCGGCGATTGCGGAAGCCGTGGCCGAGACGGGCGCCGCCAGCATCCGCGACTGCGGCAAGGTGATGGCTGCGTTGAAGGGCCGCTATACCGGGCAGATGGATTTCGGCGCGGTAGGCGCGCTGGTCAAGGGGCGGCTGGGGTAACCTACCGTTTCACACAGTGCGGGCGCGCGGCAGCAACAGCGCCACCGTCAGCCAGAAGCCCGCGCGCAGGGTCATGGCGCCGATGGTGCGCATCTCGAACGGGGTGCCGGTGAGGGCGGCGACGGCGAAGGCGGCGAACACGAGGAGCGTGGCGCTGCCGATGGCCAGCGCCAGCGGGCGGGCCAGAGGATGGCCGAGCCAGAGCGCGACCGCTGCGGCGATGTAGGCAAAGCCTGCGAGGAAGTTGAACACCAGCACGAAACTGACTGCGTTGCCCGCCACTTCTTGCGCTGCGGGCGGGCCGAAGAGGGCGAGGCCGCCGGACAGGATCGTCAATGCGCCGAAAAGGCCCGCAGCGATTGCCACGGGGCGGGTCCAGCCGGGAAAATGGGTCGCCATGATAGCCTCCATCCGGTGCAGAAGATCTTGGCACAAGGCTGGCATGGCGCGCCGGGCGGCGCATTGACCTTGATCATGTTGGGGCGGGTTAGCGGACGGCGGCCAGCCGGCGCTCCAGATCCTGGCACAGGGCGATGCGTTCCTCTTCGGAGAGGAAGGCGCCAAGCTCGACCTCGCGCGCTTCGGCCTTGAGGGTGAGGTAGTTCGGCACCGGGCCGCCGGTCGGGTGCAGGGTGATGCGCAGCCAGTAGGGGTTCGCCTCCCAATCCTGCCGTTTGCCGCGTGGCCCGTGGCGCGACAGGGTCACGGCAGAAGGCGACAGGGTCAGGTGTTCGACGATATCGCGGTCGCGGCCATTCTTGCGCAGGGCAAACCAGATGGCCCAGATCGCGCCCACCAGAAACGGCAACAGCGCCCAGACCACCGGCGAGCCGAGAACGGCCACCAATGGCACGCCGATCAGGGCGGCGGTGATGCCGATGAACCAGACAAAGCCGCGCGACGACAGGGACCGATGCGGCCAGAGGTGAAGGTGGGTTTCCGGTGGGGGCGCGGGGAGGAATTCGTACGGCATGACGGCGAAGGTAATGCCTTGCGCCCGCCCGTCAATTCCACCCCGCTGCCATTGTCAGCCCAAGCGTTCGAGAAGCTTGCAATAGGCGGTCTGGCCCTTGCGGAAATTCGACAGGCGGAAGAACTCGTTCGGGGCGTGCAGGTTTTCGTCGTTCATGCCGAAGGCGAAGACGGTGGCGTGGATACCGGTTTCGTTCAAGAGCATGGTCATCACCGGGATCGAGCCGCCGGTGCGGGTGATGTAGGGTTTCTTGCCGTAGACCTCGGTCAGCACCTCGGCCGCCGCCGCGCTGGCGTTGTGGCCGTTCGGCAGCAGGAACGGGTCGGCGCTGCCAGGCAGGCGCTCGACCTTGACGGTTAGGCCCTTCGGGCAATGCGCCTCGATATGGGTGCGCAAAAGCTCGAAGATCTGGTCGGGACGCTGGTTGGCGACAAGGCGGCAGGTGATCTTGGCAAAGGCTTGCGCGGGAAGGACGGTCTTGATGCCACCGCCCTGCCAGCCGCCCCAGATGCCGTTCAGTTCGAAGGTGGGTCGCGCCCAAAGCCGTTCGCGCGTGGTGTAACCCTCTTCGCCAAAGACATCCGGCACGCCAAGGCTTTCGATATAGGCGGCCTCGTCGAAAGGCACGCGGGCGATGGCGGCGCGGTCTTCGACGGTAAGGTCGATGACGTCATCGTAGAAGCCCTTGACGTTGATCTTGCCGTCCAGCCCTTTCATCGAGGCGATGATGTGGGAAAGACCGTGGATCGGGTTGGCGATGCCGCCGCCTTGCTGGCCTGAGTGCTGGTCGCCCTTGGCACCGGTCACGGTCACCTCGCAGGCCACCAGACCCTTGAGGCCGGTGATCAGGTTCGGCTGATCTTCGCCCCACTGGCTGCCATCGGCGGAAAAGATCATGTCGGCTTTCAGCAGCGCGCCATTTGCCTTGATGAACGGGGGCAGGTGCGGCGAGCCGATTTCCTCTTGCCCTTCGAAGAAGAATTTGACGTTAACCGGCAAACGGCCCGTGGTTTTCAGCATCGCTTCGGCTGAGAGGATCGGGATCAGCATGCCGCCCTTGTCATCCGACGCGCCACGCCCGTAGACGTGGCCATCGCGGACCTGCGGTTCGAACGGCGGCGTGTCCCACAGGTCGAAGGGTTCGGCGGGTTGCACGTCGAAATGGCCATAGATCAGGATCGTCGGCTTGTCGGCCCCGGCATGCAGCCAGTCGCCGTAGACGACCGGGTGGCCTTCGGTCGGCATCATGCGGATGTTTTCGATGCCGGCGGCTCGCATCCGATCCATCACCCAGTTCCCGGCGGTGACCACATCGGGGATGTGCGCGGGCAGGGCGGAGACGGATGGAATGCGGACGAAATCGACAAGTTCGTCCACGAAGCGCTGTTGATGCGCGTCGAGGTAATCTGACCAGTTCATTGTCTGTCCTTTCAGGCGTCTTTTCAGGCGGCGGGCATGCGGGTTTCGACAAGCTCGGCCCAATAGGAGGCGCCGAAGGGTATCGCCTCGTCGTTGAAGTTGTATTCGGGGTGATGCACCTCGGCGGTGTCGCCGTTGCCGACCTGAATGTAGGCGCCGGGGCAGACGTTCAGCATATAGGCGAAATCCTCGCCGCCCATGATGGCCGGGCAGTTGGTGTCGACGCTGCCGGGGCCGCCGATCTTTTCGGCAACCGCGATGGCGTAGTCGGTTTCGGTTTCGGCGTTGACCATAGAGGGGTAGCCGGGGTTCCAGTCGATCTTGGCGCTGCCGCCGAAGGCTTCGGCGGTGGAGGTGACGATGGCGTGGAAACGTTCCTCGGCGATCTTGCGGGTGGTGGCGTCAAAGCTGCGGACGGTGCCACGGAGTTCGACATGTTCGGGAATGACGTTCCACGCCTCGCTTTCGGTCTTGAACGAGGTGACCGAGACGACGAGGGATTCCAACGGATCGGCGCTGCGCGAGACGATGGATTGCAGGCTCGTGACGATGGTGCAGGCGATGAGCGTGGTGTCGACGGCGCGATGCGGGTAGGCGGCGTGGCCGCCCTTGCCGGAGACGTGGACGGTGAAGTTGTCGGTGGCGGCATAGAACGGGCCGGGCTTGATCGAGAACTGGCCGACGGGCAGGCCGGGCGAATTGTGCATCCCGTAGATTTCCTTGATGCCGAAGCGGGGGATCAGCCCATCCTTGACCATCGCCTCGCCGCCGGCGCCACCTTCTTCCGCCGGTTGGAAGATGACGGCGACGGAGCCGTCGAAGTTGCGGGTCTCAGCCAGGTATTTCGCGGCGCCAAGCAGCATCGCGGTGTGGCCGTCATGGCCGCAGGCGTGCATCTTTCCGGGGGTTTTTGAGGCATAGGCGAGGCCGGTCGCCTCGAAAATCGGGAGCGCGTCCATGTCGGCGCGCAGGCCCACGACATGACCGCGCGTGTCGGTCTTGCCCTTGATCACGCCGACGACGCCGGTTCGGCCGATGCCCTCGACCACCTCGTCGCAGCCGAACTCGCGCAGTTTTTCGGCCACGGTCGCGGCGGTGCGGTGAACCTCGTACATCAGTTCGGGGTTTTCGTGCAGGTCGCGGCGCCAGGCGGTGATTTCGGCCTGCATCTCGGCGAGACGGTTTTTGATCGGCATGTGGTCCTCCTTAAGGGTGCAGGACACGGTGGCCCGGTGCGACCTCGGTATAGGTCGAGGGGGCGGGTGCGTGTCCTAGCGGAAATATCGGCGACGTGATGGGCTTGAACGTGAGATCGTCGGCGAAGAGGCGTTTGCGCGGGTCGGCGATCGGCACGGCAGAGAGAAGCGAGCGGGTGTAAGGGTGCTGCGGGTTCTCGAACACGGCAGCGCGGGGGCCGATCTCGACGATGCGTCCGAGATACATGACGCCGACATGGTGGGCGACGCGTTCGACGACAGCCATGTCGTGGGAGATGAAGAGGTAGGAAAGGCCGAGGTCTTCCTGCAACTCCATCATCAGGTTCAGGACCTGCGCCTGCACCGAGACGTCGAGGGCGGAGACGGCTTCGTCGGCCACGATGAGTTTGGGGTTGACCGCAAGCGCGCGGGCGATGGCGACGCGCTGACGCTGGCCGCCCGAAAGTTCGTGCGGGAAGCGGGTCATGAAGGCGCGGGGCAGGCGGACGCGGTCGAACAGCTGTTCGACGCGGTCACGCAGGGCCTGACCGCTGGCGAGGCCGAAGTTCTGGATCGGCTCTGCAACCTGATCCTTCAGGCGGCGGTAGGGGTTGAGGCTCGCGAACGGGTCTTGAAATACCATCTGCATGTCGGCGCGGGCGCGGCGGAGGTCGTGGTGATTGAGGGCCCGGATGTCGCGGCCACCAATCAGGATCTCGCCCGAGGTGGGTTCGATCAGGCGCAGGATGGAGCGGCCGGTGGAGGATTTGCCGCAACCGCTCTCGCCGACAAGGGCGAGGGTTTCGCCGACGTTGAGGGTGAAGCTGACATCCTCGACCGCGTGGACCTGTGCGACGGTGCGGCGGAGGATGCCGCCTTTCACGGGGAAGCGGGTGGTGAGGTTTTTCACCTCGAGGAGCACTTCCGGTTTGCGGGCCTTCGGGGCAACGGCTGCGGCGCGGGCGGCCTCGTCGCCAATGAGGCGCATCCTTTCGGGGGCGGCTTTGCCCTTCATCTCACCAAGTTTCGGCACGGCGGCGAGGAGGGCGCGGGTGTAATTCTCGCGCGGGTTCTCAAAAATTTCGGTGACGGTGCCGGTCTCGACGATGCGGCCTTGGTACATCACAACGACGCGGTCGGCCATTTGCGCGACCACGGCCATGTCATGCGTGATGAAAAGGACGGCCATGCCCTTTTCGCGCTTCAGGCGGTTGATGAGGGCGAGGATTTCAGCCTGGATGGTGACGTCGAGCGCGGTGGTCGGCTCGTCTGCGATCAGAAGCTTAGGTTCGCAGGTCATCGCCATCGCGATCACCACGCGCTGCCGCATGCCGCCTGACAGTTCGTGAGGGTATTGCTTCAGGCGGCGTTCGGGTTCGGGGATGCGGACAAGCTGGAGAAGGTCGAGGGCGCGGGCGGAGGCGGCTTCTTGCGTCAGGCCCTTGTGCAGGATGAGACCGTCGGTCAGTTGCCGTTCGATGGTGAAGACCGGGTTGAGCGCGGTCATCGGTTCCTGAAAGATCATCCCGATTTCGTTGCCGCGCACGCCTTGCATGACCTCGGGCGATGCGGTGGCGACGTTGAGCGTGCTGCCGTCGGCGCGGGTGAAGGTCAGCGCGCCTTCGGTGATCTGGCCGCCGCCAAACTCCACCAGACGCATCAGGGACAGAGAGGTCACGGATTTGCCGGAGCCGCTTTCGCCTACGACGCAGACGGTTTCGCCGGGGGCGATGGTGAAGGACACGTCCTCGACCCCGATGACGGTGCCGCCACGGGTCGGAAACTCGACGCGGAGGTGATCGACGCTGACGATGAGGGCGGGTGCGTTCATTTTGACCTCGGGTCGAGAATGTCGCGCAACACGTCGCCGACCATGTTGAGGCCAAGCACGGTCAGGGCCACGGCGAGGCCGGGGACAATGGCTGTCCACGGTGCGATGTCGAGCTGGTCACGCGAGGCTTGGATCATCAGGCCCCATGACGCGGCGGGCGGTTGGGTGCCGAGGCCGAGGAAGGAAAGGCCCGCTTCGGCAAGGATCGCGAAGGCGAGGCTGATGGTGCCTTGCACGATGACGGCGGGCAGGATGTTCGGCAGGACGTGGCGCACCATGATCATCACATCGGTTGTGCCGGAGGCGCGGGCGGCCTCGACGTAAGGCATCTGCGCCACGCGCAGCGCCTCGCCCCGGATGATGCGGGCAAGGAAAGGGGTGAAGGCGATGCCGATGGCGATGATCGTGTTCTGCACGTTCGGGCCTAGGACGGCGCTGATCGTCAGGGCGAGAAGGAGCGCCGGGAAGGCGAGGAGCGTATCGACGAAGCGCATCAGGATGTTGTCGGTGCGACCGCCGAAGTAGCCCGAGATCATGCCGAGCGGCAGGCCGAGGACGATGCTCATCAGGACGGCGGAGACCGCGATTTCCAGCGAGGTGCGCGCGCCGAGGATGACGCGGAAAAGAAGGTCGCGGCCAAGCTGGTCGGTGCCGAAGGGGTGCTTCCACGACGGCGGCGAGCGGCGGGCGGTCATGTCCATCGCGGTCGCGGCATCGGGTGAGAGGATCAGCGGACCGATGATCGCGACGAGCGCGATGAGGGTGATCAGCGTCAGCCCGATGATGCCCTTGGTGGTGAGGAAACGGCGCATCGCTCACCCAAGCCTGATGCGCGGGTCGATCGCGACGTAAAGGAGGTCAACCGCGAGGTTCGTCAGCATCACCACGGCGGCGACGACAAACACGGTGGCCTGGATGAGCGGCAGGTCGCGGTTCAAAAGCGCCTGATAGGTCAGCCAGCCCATGCCGGTGTAGGAAAAGAGGAACTCCATCACGATGATCGAGCCGAAGAGGTAGCCGATCTGGAGGCCAGCGATTGTGATGACCGGGCCGATGGCGTTGGCAAGGGCGTAACGCCAGATCACGGTGCGCTCCGACAGGCCCTTGGCGCGGGCGACGCGGATGAATTCCTGGTTCAGGATGCCGGTCATGGTGGAGCGGGTCATCCGCGTGAGGTGCGCCATGAGGCCGAGGCCCAAGGCGAGGGAGGGCAGGAAGGCGTGGCGGAGGGTGCCGAGGAAATCTTCGGCCGGGTCGACAAAGCCCGAGGACGGGAACCAGCCAAGCCAGCGGGCAAAGACGAGGATCATCACGATGCCCCAGAAGAAATCCGGCAGCGAGACGCCCAGAAGCGCGGTGGTGGAGGAGGTGGTATCTTGCCACTTGTCGCGGTGAACGGCGGCCCAGACGCCAAGCGGGACGGCGAGGGCAAGCGCGATGGTCATCGACATCACCACGATCACTGCAGAGGCGGCGGCCTTTTGCAGCAGCAGCTCGGCAATGGGTTGCTTGAAGATGAGCGAGGTGCCCCACTCGCCGGTCAGCATGCCGCCGATCCAGCGGCCGTATTGCACGAGGAGGGGGTCGTTGAGGCCAAGCGACTGGCGCAGGCCTTCAAGCGCCTCGGGGTTCGACTGGGTGCCCATGATCATCATCGCCACGTCACCGGGCAGGATGTTGGTCACGCCGAAGGTGACGATGGTGATCAGGAACAGCGTCAGAATCACCGACAGAAGCCGGTTGAGGATGTAGGTCATCAGCGCCCCCGCAAGGCAGAGACGGCGGGCCTTGAGCGGCCCGCCGTCGGATCAATCAGGCTTTCATCCAGACCTTGTGGAAGTTGAGGTTGGAGCCGTTCGGGTGAACCAAGGTATCAAGGCCCATGACCGAGGGTTGTGCACCGATGGTGCCGTTGCGGAACCAAAGGACGACGTCGTGTGCTTCGTCCCAGATCTGCTTTTGCACGGCCTTGTAGACATCGGCGCGGGCGGCATCATCGACCGTGATGCGGGCCTTCTCGGTCAGCTCGTCAATCACCGGGTCCGAGATGTTGCGGTAGTTGAACGCGCCCTTGGAGTTCCAGACCGAGTAGTAGAGGAAGTCGCTTTCCCAGAGCGTGAAGAAGTTCATCATCGTCATCTGGTAGTCCTTATCGACCCAGCACTGGCTGAGCCAGTCAGCCCAGGTCAGCTGTTCGATGGTCAGGTTGACGCCCGCCATCTTGAACCATTCGACAAGGATCTGCGCGGTCTCGATGTGGTAGGGGTAGTTGGTGGTGGCCTTGAACACGATGTTCAGGCTGCCCTCGGGATAGCCCGCCTCGGCCAGCATCGCCTTGGCCCCTTCGATGTCCTGCGGGCGGGGGGCGATGTCCTTGTTGTAGGCGGCATCGGTCGGGAAGCTGGGCGATGCGGTGGTGGCCCCTTGGCCCCAGAGCGCGCCCTGCATCAGCGCCTCCTTGTCGATGATCATGTCGAAGGCGACGCGGACGCGCTTGTCTTTGAACGGCTCGAAGGTGTGGTTCATGTTGATGAAGTCGAAGTTCAGCG
>LNFM01003731.1_pt1 | contig 48757 bp, 50 predicted proteins | sample 596031 | NCBI WGS metagenome assembly LNFM01 (sample SAMN04254537, study PRJNA301005) | activated carbon metagenome | isolation source: dual media filters at the Ann Arbor, Michigan drinking water treatment plant | place: USA: Ann Arbor
GCGGCGCGCATGATCGAGGTTCCCGCCGGCACCGTGACGGTGTTGCCATCGATGGTCAGCGTGACCATCTTTTCGGCGCGGGACTCGGGTGTTCCGAAATCGATCTCGTGGACGAGCGTCATGTGATCCTCACTCCGCAGCTTGCGGCAGTCGCGCAGTGCGACGGAAATCGTCGGGGAAATGGTTGAGTGCGCTCATCACCGGGTACGGGGTGAACCCACCGAGTGCGCAGAGCGAACCGAACTTCATCGTGTTGCAGAGATCGCTGACGAGAGCGAGATTGGATTCCGCGCTGTCACCCGCGATGATCTTGTCGATCGTTTCGACGCCGCGCGTCGAGCCAATGCGGCACGGCGTGCACTTGCCGCAGCTTTCGATGGCGCAGAACTCGAACGCAAATCGCGCCTGCTTTGCCATGTCGGCGGTGTCGTCGAAAACCGTGATGCCGCCGTGGCCGATGAGACCGTTCTTCGCGGTGAAGGCCTCGTAGTCGAAGGGTGTATCGAACAGCGCGCGCGGAAAGTAGGCGCCGAGCGGGCCGCCCACCTGCACGGCCTTGACCGGACGGCCGGTGAACGTGCCGCCCCCGATGTCGTCGACGAGATCACCGAGGGTGACGCCGAACGCCGTCTCGAAGAGACCGCCATGCTTGATGTTGCCGGCAAGCTGGATCGGCATCGTACCGCGCGAGCGGCCCATGCCGAGATCGGCATACGCCTTCGCGCCTTCCGAAAGAATGAACGGCACCGCCGCCAATGTGAGGACGTTGTTGATTACGGTCGGGCGCGCGAACAGGCCGTGATGCGCAGGAAGCGGCGGCTTGGCGCGAACGATGCCCCGGCGGCCTTCGAGGCTTTCGAGCAGCGCCGTTTCCTCGCCGCAAACATAGGCCCCGGCGCCGACGCGAACTTCGAGGTCGAACGCGTAGTTGGAGCCCGCGATATTCGCGCCGAGCACGCTCGCCTTGCGGCCGATGGCGATCGCTGCCTTGAGCACGGCAATGGCGTGAGGGTACTCGGATCGAATGTAGATGTAGCCTTTGGTCGCGCCGACGGCGATGCCGGCGATCGTCATGCCCTCGATGAGCACGAACGGATCGCCTTCCATGATCATGCGATCGGCGAATGTCGCGCTGTCGCCTTCGTCGGCGTTGCACACGATGTACTTCTGGTCGGCCGCCGTATCGTGGACGGTCTTCCACTTGATGCCGGTCGGGAAACCCGCGCCGCCGCGACCACGCAGCCCGGACTTGGCGACGACGTCGACGATGCCGGTGCCACCGAGCGCCAGTGCCTGCTCGAGTCCAACGTATCCGCCGTGCGCGCGATAAGCGTCGAGCGACAAGGGATCGATGATGCCGCAGCGGGCGAACGTCAGTCGTGTCTGGCGGGCGAAGAAACCGATCTGTTCGACGGGCCCAACGGACTTCGGATGCGCCGTCAGTGCAGACGAATAGCCGCCGAGGAGACCGGCGGCGACGAGGCTATCGACGTCCTGTACCTCGAGCGGACCGAAGCCTTGCCGTACGCCACCGATCTCGATCTCCAGCAGCGGCTCCAGCCACATCATCCCGCGCGAACCGGTGCGCACGATCTCGATCGTGCGGCCGGCAGCGGTTGCGGCGCGCGCCAGTGCTGCTGCGACCTCATCGGCGCCAACGGCGATCGCGGCGGCATCGCGCGGAATGTAAAAGCGCGCGGTCATGCTCCGGCATCCCTCAGCAGTGCATCGAGTCTGTCAGGGGTCATACGGCCGACGACGCGGCCGTCGATCATTGCCGACGGCGCCGTCGCGCATAGGCCGAGACAGTAGATCGGCTCCAGCGTCATACGGCCGTCCGCGCTGGTCTCGCCGCAAGCGACACCGAGGCGATCTTCGGCACGGCGCACGATGGCCTCGCCACCCATCGATTGGCAGGCCTCGGCCCGGCACAGTTTCAGGACATGGCGGCCAGCCGGCTTGCGGCGGAAGTCGTGATAGAACGTCACGACGCCGTGGACCTCGGCGCGAGACAGATTCAGGGCATTGGCCAGCACGGGGACGACCGCTTCGGGCACAAAGCCCAAGGTCGATTGAACCTCGTGCAGTATCTCGATCAGCGCATCCGGCCGATTGCCATGCTCGTCGGCAATCGCGCGCGCGGTTGATTCCGCAGTCATCTCAGGCATTCGGGGCACCTCTTGTGGCGGCATGCATGGCACCTAAGCCATTAATGCCGCACTAAATTTATTGAAAGGAAAGTACGCGGAGGCACCCTGGCGCCGCGCACCTAAAATCATTCCAGAGTGGGATCATGGCCCATAACCCCCATTCGATCCAATCGGTTGTGCCGATGGACTGATCGGGCGGGCTGATCACTGTTTTCGGCCGGCCCTTTTGGGCGCCGAGACCTTCCGCGCACTCTCGAACACGGCGAGGACCAGCGGCGACACAGGATCCCGGTCGACCGCGACGAGGCCGACGCTGTGCTCGATCTCAGGCGCGACCAGCGGCACCGCGCGGATGTCCGACATCGGCCCGAGGATGTCGAGGAAGTACTCGGGTACCACGCTCGCGAGCCCCATCAGGTGCACGTTCGAGAACAGGTTGATCACCGAATTGGTTTCAAGGCGCGGTGTCGGCTTGCTGTTGGCGGTGCGGAAGGCGCGATCGATGATGCGGCGGTTCTGCATGTTCGGCGTCAGCAAGCAGAGCGGCTGCTTGGCCGCATCCGCCCAGGTGACCGACGCCTTGCCGGCGAGATCGTGATCGGCCCGCACCAGCAGGCAATAGCGCTCCATATAGATGGATTCGGCGCGCATGCCCTCGATCGGTTCGTTGTCGAGGTAGGTGAGGCCGACGTCGATCGAGAAATCCTCGAGATTACGCAGGATATCGACCGAACTCTGCGACAGCACCGTCAACTCGATGCCGGCGTGACGATCCTGTATCGCCTTGGTGATCAGCGCCGCCATCGGCAGCGCCGACGGCACGACGCCGAGCGACAGCCGCCCGATCAGCGTGCCCTCGGTGCTGCGCAGCGTCGAAATCTCCTGCTGCAGCGACGACCAATTGTCGAGGATCGAGTGCGCCCATTTGAGCACCTTCTCGCCCTCGGGTGTCAGGCCGTGGAAACGCTGTCCGCGCTCGACGATCGGCACGCCGAGTTCCTGCTCGAGTTGGCGGATGCGCCCCGAGAGCGTCGGCTGGGAGACGTTGCACGCTTTCGCCGCGCGCGTGAAATGCCGCTCACGGGCGAGTGCCGACAGGTACTGGAGCTGGCGAATGTCCATCGTGCATCGAGTATATCAGGCCACCGCGCGTTCGGCACACCATGGTGGCTGCCACATGCCGGCAAGGTAAGCGGCGGGGGACGGCTACCCTGGCTCTCCGTATCCGCCGCCGGCAGGGGTCTCCATGTGATAGAGGTCGCCAGGTTGCATCTCCCGCCGGTCATTGCCCTGAAGCCGCTCGACCGTACAATCGGCGCGCTCGACGATGTCGACGCCGCAGGCGCCGGGCAGCCCGCCCGCGAGCCCGAACGGTGGCACCTTACGGTGCGACCCGAGCGTCGTCACCGTCATCGCTTCCAAGAAGCGCATCCGACGCACCGCGCCGTCGCCGCCGCGCCAGCGCCCAGCGCCACCCGACCCGCGACGGATGCCGAACGCTTCGAGGCGAACCGGAAAGCGCCACTCGAGGATTTCAGGATCGGTCATACGGGTGTTGGTCATGTGCGTCTGCACCGCGCTCGCACCGTCGAAGCCGTCACCCGCGCCCGTGCCGCCACAGATCGTCTCGTAGTTCTGAAGGCGCTCGTTGCCCCAGACAAAATTGTTCATCGTCGCCTGCGAGCCGGCGAGCACACCGAGTGCACCGAGCAGCGCATTGGTCGCGGCTTGCGAGACCTCGGTATTGCCGGCGATCACCGCCGCCGGAAAGCGCGGATTGAGCATCGAGCCCTCCGGCGCGATGATCGTTAGCGGCTTAAGGCAACCTTCGTTGAGCGGGATCCCGCTTTCGGAAAGCGTGCGGAACACATAGAGCACCACGGCACGGCACACGGCCTCGGGCGCGTTGTAGTTAAACTCGTCCTGCGGCGAGGTGCCGGTGAAATCGATCGTTGCCGAACGCGCCGCGCGATCCACACGCACCGCGACGTGGATCGCCGCACCGCTATCCATCGGGTAGTGGAATTCGCCATCCTTGAGCGTATCGATGGCACGGCGCACCGCGCTTTCCGCGTTGTCCTGGACGTGGCGCATGTAGGCGTCGACGACCGATTGGCCAAACTGTTCGACCATGCGCAGGATTTCGCGCGCGCCGGTTTCGTTGGCCGCTACCTGGGCGCGCAGATCGGCCATGTTTTGGTCGATGTTGCGGCAGGGATAGCGCCCGGACGCGAGCAGCGCCCGCGTCTCCGCATCACGCAATTGCCCCTGGTCGACCATCTTGAAGTTATCGATGAGGACGCCTTCCTCGTCGATGTGACGGCTGTCCGGCGGCGCCGAACCGGGCGTCTTGCCACCGATATCCGCGTGATGTCCGCGCGAGCCGACAACGAAGAGGATTCGCGATCCGTCGCGGCTGAACACCGGCGTGATGACCGTCACGTCGGGAAGGTGCGTACCGCCGTTGTACGGGTTGTTGAGCATGATGCTGTCGCCGGGCTTCAGCGTTCCGGCGTTGAGGCGAAGCACCGTGCGCACCGCCTCGCTCATGGAACCCAGATGCACCGGCACATGCGGCGCGTTGGCGACGAGATTGCCGACGGGATCGAACAGCGCGCACGAAAAATCGAGCCGTTCCTTGATGTTCACGGAATACGCCGTGTTCTCGAGCGTCGCGCCCATCTGCTCGGCGATCGACATGAAGAGATTGTTGAATACCTCGAGCATGATCGGATCGGCGACAGTGCCAAGCTGCTCGCGCCGCGCGCGCGCGGCGATCCGCGTCAATACGAGGTGGCCAAGCGGCGTGATCTCCGCCGACCAGCCGTCGTCCACGACGTTGGTGCCAGTCGGCTCGATGATGATCGCGGGGCCCTGGACGACGTCGCCTGGCTGCAGCTTTATCCGGTCATACAGCGGCGTATCGATCCAGCCATCGCGCGTGTGCATCCGTGCGGTCGTGAGGGGATGCGGCTCGTCGTCGTTGGTGCGCGCGATCGGCGTCTCAACGATTGCCTCGCTCACGCCGATCGCTTCCAGCGCCACCGCCTCGACGATCAGGTCGTCACGCTCGACGGCGAAACCGAACCGCGCCTTGTGTAACTCCGCGAACCTCTGGCGCATCGAGGGTTCGTCACCGTATTCGACCGCGAGCGGCTGATGCGCGCCCTCATAGCGGACATGAGCGCGCCGCTCGACGGTGACGCGGTCGCGCGAGATACCCTGCCCCAGCACCTCCTCGACCGCACTCGCTTCGAGCTCGTCCAAAGCGTCGACGATGACTGCATCTGCTCCCCTAAGCGGCCGCTCGACCTGGCGCTCGCGCAATGCGCGGACTTCGGCGAGCCCCATACCGTAAGCCGACAGCACACCGGCGAACGGATGCAGAAGCACGCGCGTCATGCCGAGCGCGTCGGCCACCGCGCAGGCATGCTGGCCACCTGCACCACCGAAGCAATTGAGCGTGTAGCGCGTCACATCGTAGCCGCGCTGGACCGAGATCTTTTTGATGGCGTTCGCCATGTTCTCGACGGCGATGCGCAGGAAGCCTTCCGCGACCTCTTCGGGCGAATAGGCAGTGCCGCTCGCCGCGTTGATGTCACTCGTCAGCCGCGCGAATGCCGAGCGGGCGGCATCAACGTCGAGCGGCTCGTCTCCGTTGGGTCCGAAGACAGAGGGGAAATGCTGCGGTTGGATCTTGCCGAGCAACACATTGCAATCGGTAACCGACAACGGACCGCCGCGCCGATAGCAGGCAGGCCCCGGATTGGCGCCGGAGCTTTCCGGGCCGACCTGGAAGCGGCCGTCCTTGAATTTCAGAATCGAGCCTCCACCCGCAGCGATGGTGTGGATCCGCATCATCGGCGCGCGCATCCGCACACCCGCGACCTCGGTCTCGAACGACCGCTCGAACTGTCCGTCGAAGTGTGTGACGTCGGTGGACGTGCCACCCATGTCGAAGCCAATCAGGCGGTCGAAGCCGGCCATCGTGCCGGTCCTGACCATCCCGACGACGCCGCCGGCTGGGCCGGACAAAATCGAGTCCTTGCCCTGGAACAGCCCGGCATCGATCAGGCCACCGTTCGACTGCATGAACTGGAGCCGCTTGCAGCCGCCGCGCTCGGCACCTAGCTCGTCGCGCACCTGATCGACGTAGCGCCTGAGCACTGGTGAGAGATAGGCGTCCGCTACCGCCGTGTCGCCGCGAGAGACGAGTTTGATGAGCGGGCTCGCGAGATGGCTCGGCGACACCTGCGTGAACCCGACCTCGCGTGCGATGTCGGCGACGCGCTGCTCGTGTTCGGGATAGCGGTAAGAATGCATGAACGCGATGGCCACGGCTCGGATGCCAGCGGCGAAGGCGGCGTCGAGCGCCGTCCGCGCAGACGCCTCGTCCAGCGGATGAACAAGCTCGCCGCGCGCGCCGATGCGCTCGTCGACTTCGGCGACGCGGCTGTAGAGCACCTCGGGCAACCGGATGTGGAGATCGAAAAGGCGCGGGCGGTTCTGATAGCCGATGCGCAAGAGGTCGGCGTACCCCTTGGTGATCAACAGCAGCGTCGGGTCGCCCTTGCGCTCGAGCAGCGCATTGGTTGCGACCGTCGTGCCCATGCGCACGGTATCGATCAGGCCCGGCGGGATCGCTTCACCCGGCGCCAGCCCGAGCAGATCGCGAATCCCTTGCACGGCGGCGTCGCGATACCGCTCGGGGTTTTCGGAGAGCACCTTGTGGCAGAGGATCTCACCGTCCGGGCGGCGCCCGACGATGTCGGTGAATGTGCCGCCACGATCAATCCAGAATTGCCACATGTGTACCCGTCGCTAGCCCATCACCAACTTTGGCAGCCACAGCGCGAGCCCCGGGAATGCCATCAGCAAACCGACCAGAACGAACATGGCGAACACGAACGGCAGTGCGCCCCAGATCACGTCCGTCACCGGACCTCGTTCTCGCATGCCTTGAACGACATAGAGGTTCAAGCCCACGGGCGGCGTGATGAGCGCGACCTCGATCAACACCGTGAGCACGATGCCCCACCAGACCGGGTCCCAGCCGAGCGCGAAGACGATCGGCGCAATGAACGGCGTCGTCAGGATCATCATGGAGATCGTCTCCATGAAGCAGCCGAGCACGACGTAGAAGGCGACAATGAGGACCATGGTGCCGTACTTGCCGAGGCCCAAGCCCTCGATGAACTTGCCCATGCCCTCGGTGAGACCGATCGCGGCCAGAACGAAATTGAGAAACTGCGCCGCCATGATGATGAACATGATCATGGCCGTGGTGCGCATCGTTCCCTCGGCGACAGCGCGCAGCATCGACACGCTCAGCCGGCGCTCCCATGCCGCGAGGATCAGCGCTGCGACGACGCCCAGCGACGCCGCTTCCGTCGGCGTTGCGACGCCCATGTAGATCGAACCGACCACGACCAGGAAGATGAACAGCGGTGGCAACAGCGCGGGCAGTACCGCGATACGCTGAGCCCAGGAGGTCTCGACGGGTTCGCCACCTTTGCGGCGGTCCACGAGACAGACGAGGAGAATGATCAGCATGAACAGGCCAGCAAGGATCGCACCGGGAATGAAACCGGCGAGATAGAGCCTGGGCACCGAGGTATTGGTCAGAAGGCCATAGAGAATGAAGTTGATCGACGGCGGGATGAGAATGCCGAGTGTACCGCCAGCGGCAATGCTGCCGAGAAACAGCCGTTCATCGTAGCCGCGTTGCTTGATCTGCGGAATCGCGACCGTTCCGATGGTCGCCGCCGTCGCGACGCTGGAACCGGACGTCGCCGCGAACATCGCGGAGGTTCCGATATTCGCGTGCATCAATCCGCCGGGCAGCCACGACAGCCACTGCGCCGCCGCGTTATAGACGCGCTCAGCAATACCGGCCCGCAGCAGAATCTCGCCCAGCATCACGAACAGCGGGATAGCGATGAGGATGTACTCGCTCGAGGCGTTCCAGATGATCTCGCCCATCGCGCGCTGGAGCGGCATCACGGCAAAGAAGTCGTTTAGCGCCAAGCCAAGGACGCCCATGACGGCGGCAACCGGCACGCTGATCGCGAGCAGGCCGAGTAGAAGGAGAAGAGTAAAAGACAGCATCGACTTATGCCCCCCGAGCGGGTGTTTTGGCTCGCACGTCGAGGCCCTTGAGTTCCGCTTCGATTTCTTCCTCCGTCGTCGCCACACCGGCAATGCCGTTGACCGTCGCCCAATCACCCTTCGCGATGGCGACAACAGAGCGGATCAGCGCAACGAGGATGGCGAAGTAGAACAGCGCGATGCCGAACGCCCATGGAATCTGCGACCACGCAAGCGGTATGCGCAGCTGCGTGTTCGATCGAATCTGCTCGATATAGCTTGTCGATGCCACGTCGATCGCGCGCTCGAGTAGTGCCGTGACGAAGATCGCCATGACGACCAGCGCGATGACATCCATGATCGCCCGCGTGGGGGCGCTGAACTGGGTGTACAGCACGTCGATGCGCACGTGGCCTTTCGTCACCATCACATAGGCCAACGAAAGGCTCGTCCCGACGGCGAAGAGATAGCCGGAAATCTCGTCGGAGCCGGAGAACAGGAAGCTCGTGCCCAGCAGCGCGCCTGCCCCTTTCCGGAGCAAGACCTCCGCCGTGACGATCAAAGCGGCGGCAAACAAAAGGGCCCCGCCAATCCAGATACCGAGCTGAGCGATCGTCGCGACGGCGCGCCATGCGACCTCGCGAAAAACGATCAACACGAGCAGAAACAATGCGAGGACGGCGAACTGCCACAGGGGCGTCGCAGTCACAAGCGTGCGGATCATATCGATCATGTAAATAAAAGGCCCGGGATGGAGTCCCGGGCCTTCCCCCTCGCGGTGCAGTTCCTAGTTCGCCTTGGCGGTCAGCCCGTACTTCTTGCCGACGATCTCGGTCCACTTGGCCGCGCATTCGTCGCCGCAGCGTTTCGCCCACCGGGCCAGCACGACGTCGTTGAGCGCCTTGTCACGAACCTTGAAGTCTTCGGCTGACGGGTTGACGAGCTTCAGTTTTCCCGTCGGACCGACCGAGCACGTGCCACCGGTGTTGCAGGCGACACCCTCCTCCGTCTCAGCCTCGATCACCTGCCACGACTTATCGGCGAGCTTCTTCATCTCCGCCTGGATCGCGTCCTTGGACGGCTGCGATAGCTTGTTCCAGGTGTTGAGGTTCACAGCCCAGATGCCGATCGTATAGCCGACAGGCAGGCGGAACATGGTATCCACGACCTCGCCCCACTTCGCCTTGTAGCCGGGCATCGTGCCGGTGATGCCACAATCGGTGACGCCTTTTTCGAGGGCAGGCACGACTTCGCCAAACGCGATCGTCACACCAACGCCGCCGAGTGCCGCAACGAAATCGGACTGCGACGTGCCCTGGACGCGAACCTTCTTGCCCTTCAAATCGGCGATGCTCTTGATGTCACCCTTGCAATAGAAAACCTGCTCGGGGAATGGGAACGTGCCAAGGATCATCGCGCCGTTGCGCGCCATTGCCTTCTGCATCTCGGGCAGCCAGGCGTCGGCAATTTCGCGACCCATTTTGAAGCCGCGCGCCACGCCGGCGATGTCGGACGCTTCGATGATCGCGCCGCCGTCTTCGACGTAGATCGGCAAGGCTGCCGCGAAATCAAACACGCCCTGCTTCAGCAGGCGAATGACTTCCGTCCCTTTCAAGTTGACCTCGGTGATCGACTTGATGTTGCCCTTGAGATTGCCGCCGGTCGCTTCCGGCAGATCCTTGGTCCAGAACGGCTGCTCGAGCTTCTGCCAGTTGGTCAGAAAATTCCACGTGCCGACCACGTTGAACTCACGCTTTTCGACCTGCTGGGCCAGCACCGGAAGCGATGCCGCTGCTGCAATAGTTGCCGCAACGCAAGCGATGGGTAGTGTCAGTTTCATTCGTACTTCCTCCCTTTGAAACACTAGAAAAACAGGCTCATGCGCCTCACAATGCAGCGAGCCGGTTGTTGAGGCGATCCGTGATGAGCATCGACCCTGGTTTATGGGTGATGCAGAGCGGCGGGCGCGCGTTGAGAACGACGGATTGAGGCGTGACCCCGCAAGCCCAGAATACCGGGAGCAGCCCCTTTTCGACAACCGGTGGCGGATCGCCATAGTCCGGCTTCATGATGTCTTCGATGCCGATCGCCTCGGGCAACCCGATATGGACGGGCGCGCCATGCACCGACGGGAAGCGCGAGGTAATCTGGATCGCGCGGATGGCGTCGGCCGGCGTCATCATGCGCATGGAGACGACCATCTTGCCGTGGAACGGTCCCGCCGGAACGCAATCGATCGAGGTCCGGTACATGGAGACAACGGTATCGCGGCCGATGTGATAGAGCGGGATGCCTTCCTCGATCAGTGGCTGCTCGAACGAGAACGAACAGCCGAGTACGAAGGTCACGAGATCGTCGGTCCAGTAGCGGAGAATGTCGGTCGGTTCGTCGACGCACTCGCCGTTGCGGAAGACGCGATAGCGCGGAATATCCGTGCGAATGTCGATGTCACCGAGATCGGGAAGCGTCGGATCTCCGACGGCACTCATGCCGATCACTGGGCAGGGCTTGGGATTGCGCTGGCAGAACGCCGCGAAATCCATGGCGAAGGCCTTCGGCAGGATGCACAGGTTGCCTTGGACGTATCCTGGCGCATGACCGGCCGTATGCCCGGCCGTCTCGCCGTTGCGGCACGCAAGCCGCGCGGCAACCGACGACGGCACCGCGCCCACACCCGAATTCGCAGGTCGATCCAACATTCGAAAGGCCTCCCCAGACCTCGCCCGCCGCAACGCGCCCGCAATTGCTGCAAGGCGGTGCGCGGCGGCCACAAAATTGCATTGGTACGGACAAACGTCAATTTGAGAATCGCAGATTTCGGTGACTTGCCAGTAGATTGAGCGGCGAGATTGGAGATCAACCAAATCAACGCCGGGGCCCGGACGGTGATGCGTATGCCGATCACGTCATCGGGTTGACGGCGGCGGAACCGCGCCCGATGCTCGCCGCCGAACGAACCCGTCATCCGGCCACGAGGCAAACCGATGAGAGCGCAGTTTTTCCGCAGGGCTCTCGCCGTCGTTCTCGGCGCGCTCTCGCTGCTTGCCTTGTCACCGCGCGCTCAGGCGGCGGAGCCGATCGAAATCTTCGACGCGCACCTGCACTACAACTGGGAGCCGAAACCATACCTGCCGCTACAGGATGTGCTCGCGCTCTTCCGCAAGCATCGCGTCACCGGCATTCTCGCGACCAGCCGGCCGAACGTCGGCACTCACGCACTCGTCGCGGCAAAAGCGGAGGGCCTCTGGGTCGTCCCCTTTATTCGGCCCTACCGGATCCGGGCGGATATCGGAAGCTGGTTCAACGATCCATCGATCTATGATCTCGTGATTGAGGAGTACAAGCGCGGCGGCTATCGCGGAGTCGGCGAGTTCCATCTGACCGGCCGCGCTGCCGCGACCGATTGGGTGCGCAAGGTCGTCGATTTCACGGTCGAAAAGGATCTCTACCTGCACGCCCACGCCGACGCGGAAGCCGTCGAAATTCTGATCGGGCACAATCCAAAGAGCCGGATCATCTGGGCGCACACCGGGTTCTCGCTTGCGCCTGAACGAGTCGCGGCACTCCTCGACAAGCACGCGGCACTGTGGGGAGAGCTTTCTTATCGCGGCGGAATCAGCGACGACGGAGGCACTCTCACGCCGGAGTGGCGCGCGCTGTTCGAGCGCTATCCCGATCGCTTCCTGATCGGCTCGGACACCTGGACGAACGATCGATGGGCCAGCTACGGCGACATCATCGCCCGCTATCGGCGCTGGCTGGCGCAACTTCCGCCGGAGATCGCCGCCAAAATCGCGCATGGCAACGCGAAGGCCCTGTTCGGCGGCGCTGCACCTGCGGTGCGGTAATGAGTGGGCCAGCTACCCCGCGAAGCTCGATCGCAATTGCGCGGCCCAGCGGCCGTAGAGCTGCGTCACCACCCAGATCGACCGATAGCTCCCGATCGCCGAGCCGTCGGCGCGGTAGCGCGTGAATTGTACGTCGAGGTGCACCTTGTCGGGCGACGCCGCGATCAGATTGCGGAAATCCCAGGCGCTGTGGTGCCAGTCGCCCCCCGCCCGCTCGCGGAAATCGGTGAAATAGCGCTCGGGCCCGTCCCAGATCCGCATGCCGGATCCGGCAAGGCGATAGTGTGGAAAGTGCAGCGTCGCGGCGATGGCATCGGGATCGCGGGCATTGAGCGCGGCGATGTGCCGGTCGAGCACCGCGAGCGCCGCCGCCTCAGGGTTCAGTTCCGCTTCGACCATTCGGCGCACTCCATCACGTTTCACACCCGGCCGATTGGTGCTGTTGACGCCGGGCCTGCGACCCGCGCACCTTCGATCGATCACAACACGCAGGAGCCGCCAATGAAGCCCGTCGATCCCAAAACAGCAAGTGCGGAAGTGCGCGCCGTCTTCGAGGACATCAAGACGTCACGCAACGTGAAGACCGTGAACAATTTCTGGCGCTACCTCGCGCACGAGCCGCGGATGCTCAAGCACACCTGGGAGAGCCTGAAGTCGATCATGGGACCTGGCCACCTCGACCCGCTGACAAAGGAACTGGTCTACGTCGCGATCTCGATCACCAACAACTGCGAGTATTGCATGGCGTCACATACGGCGGCGGCCCGCGCCAAGGGAGCGACGGATGCCCAGATCAACGAGCTGTACGCTGTGGTTGGCCTCGCCAACATGACCAACCGGCTCGCGAACGCCTACAAAGTGCCGGTGGATGATCAATTCAAGGATGCAACCTGACGGTTCTGCCACCTGTTTGCCGTTGTTTTGCTCTAACCGAGGGTTGGGGTGTGTCAGGGTTCGCGCGGAAACGCCGCGGCCAGTCAGCCATCGCAATGTTGCGTCAATTGGCTACGATGTCCTGGGCATGGGCGTCAGGTGTGGTATTTAAGTGCACGCCGAGCCGCGCAAATCACGCGGGCCTTGGACGGGCACCACCCCGAACATGACCGGCCATCAGCCACTTCAGAACGACGGTTATCATGTCGCCAGCCGATCAATCACACGAATGGTTCCTGGCGCGCGACGGCCAGCAGCACGGCCCGATCAGCGCCGCCGAAATGAGCAAGATCATCGAGTTGGGCTATCTGCTCCCCAACGATCTTGTATGGCGCCAGGGGCTTGCTGATTGGCAGCCGGCGGCGTCCGTCTTCCCGCCAAAAACCGCCGCAGAGACGCCACCCACACCGGCGCCCACCTCGGCAGGGGCCGCAATTGCCGCTCGTACTGCCCCCGGTTCGGCCTCGGCCCCGGGGAATGACGCCAAGGGCGATCCGGTCGCCGATCGAAGCGCGGCGACCAATCGCACTCAGGCGCCATCCGCCAAGGCCACCGATCCGCGCGAGATCATCGCGCAGGAAGCCGCACGTCGCGAGGAAAGCGCGCGGCGCGCCCGCGAAGAGTTCCAGCCCGGCGGTCCACGCCAGGCAATGCCGCACGGGATGCAGAGGGGCGAACCGCAACGCGGCGAGCCAATGTCGAGCGCCCGCGACTCGGCAAGTCGGCGCATCGATCCGGTGCCCCCCGCCCGCGCTCGCGCACCCGAGGCTGCCAGTTCGAGAAGCGGCCCCGAGACTTCAAATCAGAAATCCGGGCCTTCCGATACGCACGAGGACGATTGGGACGACACCCCACGGCGCCGCATTCCGCGTCTCGCGGTCGCGTCGCTGCTGATGATTGTCTTGCTTGGCGGCGGCGCATTTGCGCTGCATACGACCGGGCATCTGGATTCGCTACTGGCCCGCCTCTCGTTTACGTCCTCCGAACAGAAGTCGGCGACGCCCGTGGTTGTTGCCAAACCGGACGCGCGGAAACAGGCCCAGGCTGGCTTTTCCGACAAGCCCGCGGCCGTCGACCAGTCGTTCCAACGCACCGAACTGTGGCGGCTGCTGAAGACCGAGTTCCCCGACTGGTATCAGCAGCGCGTACTCGAGACCGCGCGCCTGAAGTCCGAGGGCAAGCCGGACAAAGATATCTCGCAGCAACTTGCTGAAAACCTCGTGGCGCTGCGCCGCAAGCACGTGACGGACGCTCTGGCCGCGAGCCCGCAACACCTGAAGTCGGTCGCAAGCTCGTTCCTCGACAATCTTGAGCGGCTGTCGAAGCACAGCATCGATGCCTGCTACGGCTTCATCTCGCAGGGCGAGACCAGCCCCTTGATCGTCGAGCTGACCCAGTCGTCCGAACATACGCCGGCCCTCCAGCAGCAATCCGCGGCGATCTTTGCCGCGATCGCCGAGGGCCGCCGCAGCCCGGCGAAGCATCCGCCGCCGACACGCGACGACTACGACAAGCTCGCGATCCAGCTTGCCAAGCGCGGCTGGAGCCCGATAGATCTGCAGCTCTTCTCCGACGCCCGCTCGCTCGCCCGCGCCACACCGGAGCGCGTCTGCAAGATGGTGCAGGACTGGTTCGCCGCCCAACTCGCCGTCGGCGACGAGGAAGTCCAGGTGCGCCTGCTGATCGAAGCGCTGAAGCCGGTGGTGGCCGGCTGATCGGGTGTCCACTCCGTATCGCGGCACTTTCGCCGGGGTCCAACCGACGCCCCAATTGCCGCAGACGCTTGCTGGCCAACGGAACAGCGTCTAGATCAACCACATGAAGACGACCGCCCAGACCCTCGCCAATCCGACCCGGTTCATGTCGCTGAGCGGCAACCTCCTGCCCTGGGTCAGCGGTGCGGCCATCGTCGTCCTCGCATACGGGCTTTATCTCGCGTTCTTCTCGGCGCCGCCCGACTACCAGCAGGGCCAGACCGTCAAGATCATGTTCGTCCACGTGCCGTCGGCATGGCTGGCGATGGGCGTCTATCTGCTGGTTGCGATCTCGAGCTTCGGCCTCCTGGTGTTCCGTCATCCTCTCGCCGACGTCTCGGCCAAGGCGGCCGTACCGATCGGTGCCGCCTTTACGTTCCTGGCGCTGGTCACCGGCGCGCTGTGGGGACGGCCGATGTGGGGCGCGTATTGGGTTTGGGACGCGCGCCTGACGTCGGTGCTGATCCTGTTCTTCCTCTATCTAGGACTGATGGCGCTTCGATCGTCACTGGACGATGAGACCCTCGCGGCCAAGCTGACGGCGATCCTGGCGCTGGTCGGCGTCGTACTTTTGCCCGTCATCAAGTTTTCGGTCGACTGGTGGAATACGCTGCACCAGCCGGCAAGCGTGTTGAAGATCGGCGGCCCAGCGATCCATTCGTCGATCCTCACGCCGCTATTGGTCATGGCGGTGGGTTTCGGCCTCGCGTTCCTCGCGATGCACTTGATGGCCATGCGCAACGAGATCCTGCGCCGACGTGCAAGGGCGCTGACGCTCTCGCATGTGAGCCGTGCGGATGCCGGCACGGCGGCCGCAGCGAAGGGATGACGAGATGGACCTCGGACCGCACGCGGCCTTCATCATCGCCTCTTACGCCATTGTCACGATTGTCATGGTCGGCCTCGTCGCCTGGCTGATCCTCGACGGCCGCCGTCAGCAGCGCATTCTCGATGACCTCGAAGCGCGCGGCGTGCACCGTCGCTCGCGCGGCGCGGATGTGGCCCGATGACCGATGAGACATCGGATTTGGCGGTTGCGGCCGCGCCCCCCGCGCGCCGGCGACGCCTCATCGTTCTGGCGCCGCTGCTTGTCTTCGGCGCTATGGCAGGCATGTTCGCGTTCGCGCTGACCAAGGGCGATCCATCGAAGCTGCCATCGGCGCTGATCGGCAAACCGGCGCCGCCCCTGGCGCTGAGCGCCATCGAGGGCCTGCAAGACGGCGATCGCGCGGTTCCGCTGCTCACGCAGGACGTGCTGGTCCAAGGCAACGTGACGGTCGTCAATTTCTGGGCGTCATGGTGCGGACCGTGCGTGGAGGAACACCCGCGCCTGATCGAACTCGCGAAGGTACAGGGCGTCCGCGTCGTCGGCGTCAACTATAAGGACCTCGGCGCAAACGCACGGCGGTTTCTCGGCCGTTATGGCAATCCGTACGCCGCCATCGGCGCCGATACGACCGGCCGCACCGCGATCGAATGGGGCGTCTATGGGATGCCTGAGACGTTCATTCTCGACCGCAAGGGCCAGATCGTCTTCAAGCACGTCGGGCCGATCACGCCGACAGCACTGCGCGCGACTTTGCTGCCGGTTATTGAACGGGAACGCGGGAAGTAATTGCTACTTGCAATTCGACGCCACAGCCGCCAGTGCCTGCGAGATGCCGGCGAGGGAGTAGGTATCGGTCGTCGACGTGCCGCGCTCGGAAGTCCCTTGCACGGTCATCGTGCTGCCCTTGCGCATCGCTTCCAGCAGCTTCAACTCCTCGGTTGCATCGGCGACGTAGGCGCGGTCACCGCTGACGAACAGCTTGAAGCTCGACGATCCGACCGCGAGCGTCACGTCGCTGCCTTTACGCAGCGCATAGCCGAGCTTGACGCTGATTTCCGCTTTGACGCCGTCCTTGGGCCAGCTCGACACGTAGACGAACGCCGGGTCGCGCTTCGCGCTGGCCGGCTCCTGCTTCGATGGCTGAGACGTCGCGAAGCACAGGAGGCTCGCGGCCTCTCCATGCGTGAAGGTCGTCCAACTCGAGAATGTCCCGATCGTTTTGACGGATTGCGCCATGCCGGCGCCGCTCGCCATCGTCAACATCGGCACCAGTGCGGCGGCGGCAACGAATGCGCGCATCGCGCCGGTAAACGTCCATTCTCGAACCAACATGAAACCTCAATTCTCCCTGAACCTGCGGATCGGTTAAGCCGCGAAGTGCGGCATCGTTCCGTCTATACCTTCGTACTGCGCACGACTCGGCCGCCTTGCACATGCGGCTCTGGCGCGGCGATGGGCCCACCCTCGCCAACAGGCCGCACCGCGAAGCGACCGAGCGATTTCACGCGATCATACATGACGATCGCTCCCGCCATCGCCACGTTGATGCAAAACGTCGTCGGTATTTTGACCGTATAGTCGCACCGCGCAAGCATCTCGGGTGACAGCGACCCGCGCTCCGGCCCGAGCACGTACGCCGCCCGCAATGGATGGCGAAAACTCGGCAGTTCGATCGCCTCGTCGATCAGTTCGATGCCCACCAATCGGCAGCCCTGCGGCAAGACCATGTCATCGATGCCGGACCAGCTATAGTGCGGCAAATGCTGGATGCCTTTCGACGTGTCGGCAGCCGCTTCCCGCGCCTGATACACGGCGCCGACGGTGAAGGTGAAGCTCGCGCCGAAGCCATGCGCCGACCGCATGAGGTTGCCGACGTTGAGGCTTTTGGATATGCGCTCGGCACCGATGGCGAAATAGCCGCGGTTGACGGGCGGAACGGGTATCGGGCTCATGGTTCGGGCGCTCCCGGACTGCTGCGATGGTAGGAGGTGTCACATGAAGGCCGCCCTGTGCAAGTCGCTGGATGGTCCGGGCGCGATCGTCATCGAAGAGATCGCGGAGCCCACCCCTGCGGTCGGGGAGGTCGTGGTCCGAGTCGGCGCAGCGGCTCTCAACTTTCTCGATACCTTGATTACGCGAGGCAAATACCAGTTCAAGCCGGAACTGCCGTTCTCGCCCGCAGCCGAGATCGCAGGCGTGGTGGAGGCGGTCGGCGACGGAGTGAACAAACTCAAGATCGGCCAGCGCGTCTGCGGTTATATCGGCTGGAACGGCGCGCGCGAGAGGGTCGCGGTGCCGGCGAAGCTGATGATCCCGATCCCCGATGGTGTGACTGATGCTGCGGCTGCCGGCGTCAGCGTCACCTATGGCACGGCCATGCATGGGCTCAAGGATCGCGGTGGGCTCAAGACTGGTGAGAGTGTCGCCGTGCTCGGCGCCTCCGGTGGCGCGGGATTGGCCGCCGTCGAAATTGCCAAGCTGATGGGCGCACGCGTGATCGCCGTCGCGTCGAGCCCCGAGAAACTCGCGATCTGCCGCGACCATGGCGCCGACGACCTGCTCGACTATGCAGCGACCGACCTCAAAACCGGCCTCCGCGAACTGACCGGCGGCAAGGGCGTGGATGTCGTCTACGATTGCGTCGGCGGCGAATATAGCGAGGCCGCGCTCCGGTCGATCGCGTGGGGCGGGCGGCTGTTGGTGATCGGCTTCGCAGCCGGTGTCATTCCGAAAATTCCACTCAATCTGTATCTGCTCAAGAACGCTTCCGCCGTCGGCGTCTTCTGGGGCGAAATGATCATGCGCGAGCCGGCGCAACACCGCGCCAACATGATTGAGGTTTTGAACTGGGTGGCGCAAGGCCGGCTCAAACCGCACGTGCATGCCACCTATCCGCTGGCGCGCATCGGCGAGGCTATCGACGCGCTCGACAAGCGCCGCGTGACCGGTAAGTTGATTGTCGAGATCTGAGCCCTTCCCTCGGCGCACGCGCTCGAACATACGTCGCACCCGAACCCCAACGCACATGCCCAACCCGCCATGCGGCGGGCAACCACGATTGCGAAACCATGACTGCGGATCAACTGCTGATCGTCGCCGGGGCTTTCGCTGGCGGATTTGTCAACGGGCTCACGGGTTTTGGCACCGGCATGACCGCGCTGGTGCTGTGGCTTCACGCGCTCCCCGTGACGGTTGCGGCGACCCTGGTGCTGGTGTGCTCTGTCGCCGCGCAGATCCAGTCGCTGCCGTCGATCTGGCACGCACTCGACATGAAACGCCTGGCGCCGTTTCTGATCGGCGGCCTCGCCGGCATTCCGCTAGGCACCTGGCTGCTGGTGCAGGTTTCGGTCGGCACGGTGAAGTTCTGGGTCGGACTCGTGGTCACCGTCTACTGCTCGGTGATGTTGCTCGGGAGTTTCCGACCGAAGGTCGCATGGGGCGGACGTGCCGCGGACGGAGTCATCGGTTTGCTGGGCGGGATACTCGGTGGCCTCGCGGGCCTCTCGGGCGCACTGCCGACCATCTGGGCCAGCCTCCGCGACTGGAACAAGGACGCACGTCGCGCTGTGTTCCAGGGCTTCAACCTGACGATCCTGTCGGCGTCGCTCGTCGTGCACGCGGCGGCCGGGTTGGTTACTCCCGAGCTTGGACGCGCCGCCCTTATTGCGCTTCCCGGCACCCTTATTGGCGCCTTCCTCGGCCAGCGCATCTACCGCCGCCTCGACGATCACGGCTTTGATCGGCTGGTACTGGCGATCCTGCTTGTGGCGGGCATTGCGCTGCTCTGGTCGGCACTTTAAGTCGCTTCGTTAGCGCCCTTGCTTCAGAAGTCTCATCGCGTCGCGCAGGATGAGCGCAAGTCCGTGACCCATTCCGCCGCCGCCGCGTCATCGCCCGCAACGGCTTTCGGCGATCGGACGCGGGTCAGGTACGCGACCGCCGCCGTGTGAAAACGTGAATCGCGCTTCGGATCGGAATAAACGCCGACGAGTTGCAGCGCGCCGGCCTTGACGCCAGTCTCCTCCATCAACTCGCGCCGGCAAGCGTGCTCCACCGTCTCGCCGACGTCGACGAATCCGCCGGGCAGCGCGTAGTGGCCGACAAATGGCGGATGCTTACGGCGGATGAGGAGAACGCGGCCCTTGGCATCGACGGCCACGCAGTCAGCGGTCAGTCGCGGCGTTACAGGTTTCGGCATGCGCATCAGTGCTCGTGCGGCTTGGATTTTTCGAACGCTGCCTTTTGCGCGGGCGACGCATCCTGTTGATATTTCGCCTGCCACTCCTTGTAGGGCATCCCGTAGACAATCTCCCGCGCCTCGTCCTTGCTGATGGTGTGGCCCGAAGCGCCCGCCGCCTCCTGATACCAATTCGAGAGACAGTTGCGACAGAAGCCCGCCAGATTCATCAGGTCGATGTTCTGCACGTCGTTACGCTCGCGCAAATGCTCGACGAGCCGGCGAAACGCGGCCGCCTCGAGTTCGGTCGTGGTCGCATGATCACGTTTCGTCATTGCTCGCTTCTCCTTCGATCATGAGTCGCTGATGACGCCGCCAATCCGACTTAGGTGCAGATCGGCTCGGTCCTTCAGTGCGTGAACCAATGCGACGACGCGATCGCCCCAGGCCTGCTGTCCAGTCTCATCCCGGATCAGGTCCTGGCGGATTTCGATCAGCGCATTGGCGAGGCCGCGCGCGGTTGCGTGCTGCCATAGGCAGTCCCCTTCGAGACTGCCCTTGTACGGCTCGTTGTCACCGACGATGAGAGTTCCGTCGGCGTTGAAATGATCGAGCATCGGTTGCGCCAGACGCGCGTCGCGATCCCAGAGTATGCCGACATGCCAGGGACGCGGCACGCCCTTCCAGCTCTCGGTGAAACTGTGGATCGAGATGATCGCGGGTGGCACGCCAGTGGCGACGCAGCGGTCGAGCACGGCGTCAACCGCATCGTGATAGGGGCGGTAGTAGCGGTCGACGCGCCGGGTGCGCTCGGCCGCATCGAGATGCCGATTGCCTGGGATCACGGCGCCATCCGAAAGCCGCATGATCAGCGTCGGATCGTCGGCACCGCGATTGGGATCGATCAGCAGACGCGAAAACCGCGTCAAAACTGCCGGCACGCCGAGCGCCGCCGCGACCGCCCGCGTCACCGCCGCCGCGCCGATGTCATAGGCGATATGACGCTTCAGTTGCGACTCGGGCAGCCCTAAAGTGCCGTATCCCGGCGGAAACGCATTGCCGGCGTGGTCGCAGAGCAAGACCAGCCCACCGTCCGCTCGCCCCCCAACGACCTCGAAACTCTCGGCCTCGAGCGGCTCGATCGATGGCATGCAATCCCTGACTGGTTCGGACGTGTCGCGCATGACGCCCCCATCCTAACGGGAAGCCATCGCAATGGCCAATCGGCGCTCGCGTATCAGCGCCGCATCACGCGCAGCCCGAGAACCCATCCGCCGCCATCTTGGCCTCGTAGGGGGCGGTCACGTTGGCGCCGAGCGTCAAGCCGGGCTTCACATCGTCCCAGTTGGTCGGCTTGAGGATAACGAACCACCCCTTGTCGTAGGGATCGGTGTTGGCGATCGCAGGATTGGCGACGAGATCATCGTTGACCGCGACCACCTCCCCCGCCGCTGCCGATTTTGCCGGCCCCACCCACTTGCCGCTCTCCACCGTCGCGCAGCTTTTGCCCGCATCGACCTTGCGGCCCGCCTTCTTCGGCGTGAACGCGACGAGTTGCCCGGCCATTGCGGTCGCCACCGTGGTCATGCCGACTTTGACTGTCCCGTCGCCCTGTTCCTGGAACCAGATGTGGTTGTCCACGTCGTACAGGAGATGGTCGGGAAGGTTGCAGCCTTTGACGACGGGCATTCTGAGGTCTCCAGTGCGGTACGTTCAAGTCGCGTTCGGTCGGTCAATGTCCCGTTGCGCGCAGCGGCTTTGCCGAACAGCAGAACTCGCCGAGCCCCGAGACGGCGATCTTGCCGCCGATGAACAGGACGAGATGCCGCGCAACCATGCCGGCAAGCGTGATGCGGTGGCCGGTGTCAGGATGATCCGGCTCGCCGGTAATCAAGTTGTAGTGGTACGCAAGTTCGCGACAGGTCTCGCGGCAGGCATTGAACGATGGTTCGCCACGCGCGCCTTGACGGTGAAGGGCCAGCAGCCGGAACCCCTCCTTGCGCTCTCGCGTCGGAACTTGCCCGCGCGCGCAGACCCACGCTTCGAGCACCGTCTCGCCAATAGCCAGCAACTCGGCTGCAGAGTCCTCCGGCGCGCGAGAAGGCTCGACGACGATCGCATCGATGCGATCCTCGATCTCGGCGAACGAGAGGCTCGCGACGTCAACGCTCATTGCGCCCTCCGCAATACCAACCGCACAACAGACCCCCGGCCGATATGCCGGCTGCCTTCGTCAAGCACCACATCGGCCTCTTCGAGCAACTCGAAGGTGGCGCCGGTGAAATCGTCGCGCAGCATGGCCTCCGTGTAAAGCATCTCCGGCGGTGGACCGCCGCGGCCACCAGCGGCGCGCTTCTCGACATGCTTCGGCGTGAAGGCTTCGAGCACCAGAATTCCGCCGGGTTTCAGCGCGTTCAGCATCCGTCGATGGAGAGCGCGGCGCGCGGACGGCACGAAATGCACAAAAATCGATGCGACGCCGTCGAACGCATTGACCGGCCAAATCCACGCATCGAGATTGGCGTGCTGGATATTCGGCTGCACGCCGCGCGACGCGGCCAGCGCGCGCGCCTTCTCCACGCCCACCGCCGATGCCTCCACAGAGACGACGTCAAACCCTTGTCCGGACAGCCAAACGCCGTTGCGTCCCTCGCCGTCACCGGGCACGAGAATGCGGCCGCGCGGAGCAAAGCGATTGGCCTGTGCGGCTAGGAATTCATTCGGCTCGGTGCCGAAAATGTAGTCTGGCCCGGCATAGTTGCGATCCCATTTGGGGCCAGTCACGACGTCGTGGGCGATGACATCCTCAGCCGTCATGTCAGACGCTTCTCGATGATAAGATCCATCGAGTCCGAGATGTTCGTGTGGATGCCGAGCGCGCGCGGCCCGATGCCCAGAGCGAGCCCGAGAAGCTGCGTGAAATAAAGCACCTTCACGCTCGTCTTTTTGCCGAAACGCTTCTCGGCGCGCACTTGATGCATCTCGAGACCCGTGTGGCAGGTCGGGCATTCGGTGGCGATCACCTCGGCGCCGGACGCTTCGGCCGCCTGGAGAATGTTGAGCACGAGCTTCGTCGACGTGTCGCTGTCCGAGAGCGTATGTGCGCCGCCACAACACGCGGTCTTGAGCGGGAAGCTCACGTTCTCGGCACCCGCCGCGGCGAGCAGGTCATCCATGAAATGCGGTTGGCTTGTTGATTCCGTACCCGGCCCCTTGTCCTTCTCAGGAAAAATGTGGCGCGGGCGCACGTACATGCAGCCGTAGTAGTTGGCGATCTTGAGCCCCGCGAGCTTGCCCTTCGTGCGTTCGCGCAGGCCCTCCTCGCCGATTGTTGCCTTGAGCCAATCGAGCGCATGGATGGTTTCGGCTTGGCCTGCCTTGTACGTCGTGTGACCAGCCTTGCTGCTCAGCTTGTCAACGACATCGATCGACTTTTGATCGTGCGACAGGTCGTATTCGGCTTTCTTGAGGTTGTGGTAGCAGCCATTGCACGGCGCCATCACCACATCCATTCCGTCTTCATTGACGGCCTGTGAAAGCACGCGCGCCGACAGATACGTCTGGATCTTGGGATCGACGTTCTTGACCTCCATGGCGCCGCAGCAGTTCCAGTTGGTCACGTCCTTGAGCTTCAGATCGAGCTTCTTGGCGATCGCGCGCGTCGAGACGTCGTAGCCGTTGCCGGTCCCTTCGAGCGCGCAGCCCGGATAGTACGCGACGCTCTTGTACTTCTTTGCTTTGTCGGTGACGTCGACCATGTCTCACTCCGCCGCTTCGCGCATCGGCACACGCGTCTGCGGTGCGGCGCCTTTGCCATGGATCGCGGCTTTCTGTTCCGCCTCGACCTCGTGGATGTAATCCTCCAGCGCCGCCTTCGCCTTGCCCCAGCCGCGCGTTTTCGGCTTGAACACCTGCTGCCACGCCATTTTGATTCCCCACTTCACGGGAAGCCGCTTGCCGATCGCGAACGCGATCGCCATCAACCAGTCCTGCATCAGCGGTTGGCCGGTTTTACGCAGGAATTTGTGCAGGACCTCGGTATCCTCGATCCGTCCGCGCTGGACGATCTGGTGAGTGAACTCTTCGTCGAAGATGTGCGAGGGGGATGCCGGTGTATATCCCTTCAGCGTCAGCCAGTGCGCCGTCGCTTTCATCACGCCTTCGGGCTCGACGTCGCGCGGGCAGATGTGTGTGCATTTGTGGCACGAGACGCACTGCCAGATGATGTCCTTGTCGCGCAGCAGCTCGGCTTCCATGCCGGTGCGAATGAGATAGATCCAGTAGCGCGGGTTGAAGCGAGGTTCGATCGCGTTGATCGTGCAGGCGTTGGTACACGAGCCGCACTGCCAGCAGCGATGGATCTTGTCGCCGCCGGGCATCGCGGCGATCTCATCCTCGAGGTTCTCATTGTAGTCCGTGATGACGCGCGACTCGATGAAGGTCGACCAATGACCGGAAACGTCGACGCCCTCGATCACGAGGTTGTCGTGGGTCTTCAGGTTCTCGGGACGGATCAGCGATTTTTCGTGGATGGGCATCGGTCCGTTCCTCAGCTCAGCCGCTTGATCGCGTCGACCGACAGCGCGTCGATGGCGCCGCTGCGCCCGCGACGGCGCGCAATGCGGTCAAGGCCGAGAATGCGACGCGTGTGCTCGAGCGGATCGGCCTCAGCCGAAAAATCGGTCTTCAGGTACGCACCGCCCTGCGCGTTGATGTAGTCGCCGTAGATCTGAGCCTGCAGCAGATCGACGTACCAGAGCATGTCGCGGAAGAGACCGTTGTCGGAAAGGAACTGCGATAGCTCCTCGCGCAGCACCAGGAACGTCTCGTGGCCGTCTGGAATGTCGATGATGAGGCTATCGACATCGTCACCGATGGTCGGATCGTGCCAGATCTCGCGGATGACGCCGGTGTTGGCGCGCGCGTCCCAAACCCAGCGGTGCATCAGCGGGTAGTGCTCGGGATAGACGCCGTGCAACAGCTCGGAGGCGAGATCGCGCACGAAGCGATTGGCCTTGTCATCGGGGAAAGCCTTCTTGAAGGCCGCTACGCGCGCGTCGCCGCTGCCGGGCGTGTGCGCGTCATGCAGGAGCTCGACGACGGCGGCGCGCGCACATGGCCAGCCGACCGTATCGATCAGGCCAGAGATTCGGCGGCGCACCGTCGCCATCAGGATCGTGACTTCCTCGAAGGCGTCGCGCTCGATCGATGCGGCCTTACCGGTGCCGAGGCGATCCTGCAACACATCCGACTTGAGCTTCACCGCCGCCGCAAAACGTTCGATGCCACCGATCGGCTCGGCCGCACGGATCAGCGCTTCGAGCGCGAGGCGCAGCTTAGCGCCCGACAGATGCAGCACCGGGCGAACCGCTGCCGGCGCATCTGCCGGGCTGAAATATCGATTGCTTGCGGCGGCCATCACCAAGACCTCATTCCGCCGCCTGAAGGATGCGTCCCTGCGCTGCCGCGAGTGCAGAGAGCGCCGCTGCATTGGCCTGCGCGATGGAATCGTCGATCGTCTCCGGACCGATCGCTGCGCCCGCGACGAACACGCCCGGCCGCGACGTCGCACCCATGACGCCATAGGTGTCCTTTCGCGCGATATAGCCGTGCTTGTGCAGTTCGACGTCGAACACGGCGGAAATCGTCATATTGTCGACGTTCGGGTCCATGCCGATCGCGTGCACGACCATGTCGAAGGGGATCGTGATCGGCCGCTTCACGAGCGTGTCCTCACCTTTGACGATCAATTGCTTCCCGTCGCCCGTCACCTCGGCGATCCGCGCCTTGATGTACTTGACCTTGAACTCCTCCTGGCTGCGCCAGTAGTAGTCGCTCTCGTAGTGGCCGTAGGTGCGGATATCCATGTAGTAGATGTAGACGTGGCAATCCGGGAGTTCCTCGCGGATCTCCATTGCGATGTTGGCCGACACCGTGCAGCAGATTTTCGAGCACCATTCGCGGCCGATCTGTCGGTCGCGCGAACCGACGCAAAGCAGGATCGCAACGCGCTTCGGCTTGCGCCCATCGGACGGGCATTTGACGCCCTGGCCCGACGAAATCATCTGCTCGACCTGCGTGGTTGTCACGACATCGGGGAACATACCGAAGCCCCACTCCGGTTTATTTACGCTGTCGAAGTGCGTGAAGCCCGTGGCGAGCACGGCCGCGCCGACTTCATGCCGGCTGCCATCCGAGAGTTCCGCGACGAAGCCGCCTGGCTCACCCGAGAAGCGCGTCACCGTCGTGCCAAGCTTGCGCGTCACGGCGGCGTCGCTCGCGACGCGTGAGACCATGCCGCCAATTGCATCCTTCGCCCACAATCCCGACGGCACGAGCTTGGCGTAGCCCGACTGGATCGGCGCACCGCCGAGGATGGCGGCCTTCTCCACGAGCACCGACGCGCGTCCGACCGTTGAGAGCGCGTGCGCGGCTGCGAGCCCCGCCGGTCCGCCGCCGACAACGAGAATGGGTTTGGTCATGTCGGCGCTCCGGTTTTCAGTTCCTTCGCCATGCGGGAGGAGTCGCCCCACGTCGAAAGCCATATCAACGCGTCGGTTACACTGGAGATCGCGCCGCGCAGCGCGGAACCACCCAGCGTCGTTCCGCGGAGATGACTCTCGGCGGTGCGCAAGTGCGATAGCTCCTCCTCACGAATCGCGAGGATCGCCGCGTAGAGCTCCCGGTCCTTGTCGCGTAGGAAATGGAGTTGGTCATCGAGATGTCGGTGCACTGCCGCTTCGACCGCTGCCGTGCACGTCCAGATGGTCTGCCGCCCCATGACGGCCGTGACGAACCCGAGCACGCTCCCGCCCAGACTCCACAGCGACATGACGCGGCATGGTCGCGCCGATCGCGCCGGCATGGCCTCGCGAAATACCCTGCAGTGCTCGATCTCATGCTCCAGCATGTGTTCCAACTGAGGAACGACTTCAACGCACGTCCGCTTCGCGACAGCAATCTGCGCGCGATAAATGCGGATCGCACCATATTCTCCGGCATGGTTGACCTTGAGGATCCGCCGCACCGTCAATGCATCAGCGGGCGCGAGTGCTGCCCTTTCCGATCCAGCCCGTCCTGCCGGCACCAAATCGGCCTTCGAAAGGGGTCCGATCATCATGCCATCCGCTGCATAAAGGCCAGCCGGACGCCGAGCAGCACGAACAGCCCGCCAAGCGCGCGCTCGATCCAGGCCCGCGTAGCGCTACCGGCGCGGAATGCCGACGAGGCGCGGGCTGTGGACCACGCGATCGCTAGGCAAACGAGCGTCCCGGTCGCGCAGAAGATGAGGCCAAGGGCGATGAACGCCAGCGCCTTCGACGGCGCCTCAGCCGAAATGAACTGCGGCAGGAAGGCGAGGAAGAACAGCGCCACCTTGGGATTGAGCGCGTTCGTGAGGAAACCTTGCAGAAAGATGGCGCGCAGCGAGATGGCAGCCGCGCCATCGTCGTTCGCAGCACTCCCAGCACCGGCATGGCGGAGCAGGGAAACACCGACCCACACCAGATATGCCGCACCCGCCAGCTTGAGAATGAGAAACGCCTCGGCCGACGTGGCGAGGATCGCGGAGAGCCCAAGCGCCGCCGCTGTAATGTGCACCCAACATCCGGCTGTAATGCCGATAGCGGCCACCGCTCCAGCCCGCACGCCGAGCTGTGCGCTGCGCCCCATGATGTAGGCCATGTCCGGACCGGGCGTGATGTTGAGCAACAGCCCCGCCATCACGAACAGCCAGAGATCGGTAATGCCGAGCATGCCTCACTCTCCGGGCGGCGGCGGAGGAATGACCTCGCGCTTGATCGGCTTGAAACCGGGGCCCGACGTGATCCGCAGGCGCGGATCGTAGAGCTGATCGGCGGGCGCGGTTTTGATCTGCTCGAGATACGCCTCGAACTCGACCTTCTTCTCGTGCCAGTCGATGCCGAGCTTCTCCATCAGGCGTTCGATCGGGCTCGCGTGCCAGTGCGTCTGGACGATTTTGTAGGGATGCGCGCCGCAGACGAGCGCGGCGAACTGGCAGTCCGCGAGCACCGGCAGCTCATAGGGCTTGCCCGCGGCGCGGCCGATCCACTGGTTCTTGTCGAGCGTGGTGATGCAGCCGGTATCGTGGCCGATCATGACGTCTGCATTGGCCTCTTCGACGGCGACCTTGATCTTGCGGTCGATGGCGAAGGAGCGTGTGAACTCGCGTTCGGAAATGATGTGACGGAAGCCGAAGCCGCAGCAATCGTACCAGGTCTTGTAATCGATCACCTGCGCGCCAAGCGATTGGATCAATCCGGTCGAGACGGCGACGCGGTTTCCTTCCAGAACGTCGTCGTCGTAGATCGCGTCCTCAGGCACCATCTTGTAGACGTGGCACGCCGGATGGATCGTCGCGCGCACTGCGGAAGCGTCGATCGTCTGATGATCGGCGATGCGGCGACGCATGACGTGCAGCCACTCGGAGTAGTGCACGACTTCCTCGGGGATCAGCAGCTTGCCGTCGACGAGGCGGCCGAGTTTCCCGAGGATCTTGGTCACGCTCTCGCGCAACTTCGCGGAGTGCATGAGATAGGCGCGCACTTCCTTGTAGTTGCCGAACGACGTGCCGCAGTGGACGAGCGGATAGAAATAGCCTTCCGGCAATCCCTGAGCTTTGGCCGAGACGTAGGCCTGATGGAAGTTGCGCAGAAAGACGGCGGCGAGGCTCTCGATGTTGCCGATGCCGGAGCCGTGGTAGTTCCACGCCGTGCACGAGGTCTGGTCGGTTTCGTCGAGATAGCGCGTGCCGAGCTTGTTCTGCAGCCACAGCAGAGAGACGGGATAGCCGGGAATGTTACCGCACTGGCCACAGCTTTTGTGATGCCAGAGCTGCGTCGTCGGGATGCGCTTGGTCCAGCCGTAGAGCGTCTTGACCTCGACCGGCTCGTGCTGATCGGTGATGCGATGGACGACGATCTGGCCGTCCTTTTCGAGCTGCCACATGATATCGCGCACGTCCTCGACGCGATCCTTGTTGGTCAGCATCGAGCGGCGATCGATGCGCTGCTCAACCCAGGCAGTGGCAGTCGCAGCTTCACCCGCGGAGAGATTTGCGGGCTTCCATTCGGCGCCGTGACCAGTAAAGCGCTCGCCGGGCTGGGCCGGACGGTTGGTCGGATCGCTCATTTCTTGCTCCTGCGGCGCGAGGATTTAGCGGGCGATTTTTTGGGTTTCTCGGTGGACTGAGCGGGCGGCTGCGCCATCATCGCATCGAGCCGCTTCTGCATTTTCTTAGGCGAGACGTCCTCGATCTGCGTCTGGATCATCCATACGTGACCGAACGGATCTTCGATCTGGCCTGTGCGAAAACCATAAAACTCATCCTGGACCGGCCGCTTCACTGACGCGCCAGCCTCGACCGCGCGCGCGACGACCGCATCGGCATCAGCGACGCCAAGGCACATCGTCACCGTCGTGCCGCCCAGCGCCTTCGGGCCGGCGATGCCCATCTCGGGAAACTCGTCCGACAGCATCACGCAGGTATCGCCAAAGTCGAGTTCGGCGTGGCCGATGCGATCGCCCATCGTCAGACGGTAGCGCTCCTTGGCATCGAAGGCCGCGGCATAGAAATCGATCGCCGCCTGCGCATTGGCAACGCGAAGGTACGCCACGGCGTCGCCGTAGCCTTTGGGCGCCTTGTATTTGACCTTGGACATGCACTCGTCTCCCGCGCCGAACCCGACAAAATCATTCGTCGTCGTCAGCGTCCTCCTGGTCCTCCAGGAAGTCGCTCCAGTCTTCGCGCTTCTCTTCCATGATGTCGGTGATGACATCGAACAAATTCTCGTCGATGCCCTCGAGCTGGTCGAGGACACCGGTCATCTCCCAGATCGTATAGAGCTCGACCGAGGTCTTGAGGTTGACCTCCCAGGCCGTCTCCGTGGTGTTCAGCGTCGCCATCGGGATCGCCTTGCGCAGCAGCTTCAGCGGCGCGTCGACCTTGGTCAGGTTGGGTCCCCAATCGGCGAAGTGCTGGGGGTTGATCATGTCGGGCGCAAGCTGATTGCCAGTCGAGATCAACTTCAGCATGACGCGGCTGAAGGGGCGCAGCACGTCCTTCGCGGACTGCATCTGATGCTTGATCGCCACTTCGCGCATCAGCATGACGAGGCCGCCGGGCGAGTTGCGGAACGGGCAGCGGGCGGCGCAGGTGTAGCACTGGGCGCAGGACCAGATCTTCTCTTGCATCGCGTCGTAGATGCCTTCGAGGTTCTCGGTCCACAAAAGCTGCACGATCTCGCGCGGGGAAAAATCGTAGTAATGCGCGGCGGGGCAAGTGGCGGTGCAGATGCCGCAATTGAGGCAGCCGTGCAGCTCGTGGTCGAACCGCATATCGTCCTGTAAATCGCGGAAGATTGCCTCGAGCTTGGCGCGCGGCACGACCGGCGCATCCGAAATAGGATCGCCGATGAAATCCTGTACGCGTGTTGTGGCGCCGTCAGACATGCGTCCGCCTCAGCGTTCGAGGGTCAGTAACTCAGTACCTTGGTATCCTCGCCTTCCATGATCTCTTCGATCAGGTACGCGCCGCCGACGATGCCGGAGCATTCGGGAATCAGATCGTCCTGCTTCATGTCGAAGAGGTCGAGGTTGGGCGAGCAGCAGAGGAATTTCACACCGGCCTCGTGCGCGTCCTTGATGAAATCGTAGACGGTCTTGGGGCTGCCCGGCTTGACGACGAGGCCCTGAGCGACGCCCTTCTTCATCAGGCGGCCGGAAGTCGCGGTGCAGATCACTTCGACCTCATAGTCCATCGCCGCGGCGACGGAGGCCTGGAAGATCGGCGCGCCCAGTTCCTCGCCGTTGCGAGGATCCGTATTCGCCATGATGATCACGAGCTTCTTGGCCATGCCATTCCTCCACTCGCGACGGCTTCGGGACGAATCCCCGCGCCTCTCGCCTGTTCTTGTTTGCTGCCTCGATCGGGCCGCGACGCATGGCAGCTCGGCGAGATCTCGGCGCACGCCGACGCTTCCTTGTAGGAGCAGCCTGGAATCCTTATACAGTGGCCGCCGCAAAGCGGCAACCGAACATTCGCATGTGTGAATATGCACGATCGACCGGCTGAGGTCGCGTTGCGAACGCCGTTGATCAAGCGGCGCGTGCAAAAAATGTCCGCCCGTCGAGCACATCCAATGGCGGTCCAGGGGAAGGAATGCCGAAATGTCGGTCGAGCCCAAGGCGCCGCCGGAAGAGCGCGGGCGGATCGTCTGGGCCGTCATTTGGATGCTCGGCGCGCTCGTCTCATTCACCTTGGTTGCGATCGCAGGCCGCGGAGCGGCGGCGCGTGGCCCTGACGCGCTCCAGATAGCCGTCTGGCGGACTCTGATCGGATTCTCGATTCTGGTCGTCATTGTCATCGTCCACGGCATTCCGCTCGGCAGTCTCCGCTCACAGCGGCCCAGCCTCCAGGTGATCCGCAATCTCATACATTTCACGGCGCAGTTCAGTTGGCTCTATGCGCTGACCCGCATGACACTCGCGGAGCTGACCGCGATCGAGTTCACCGCCCCGATCTGGGTCGCGCTGCTCGCCCCGTTCCTCATCGGCGAGCGGCTGACCATGATCCGTCTGGTCACGGCGATTTTTGGCTTCGCGGGCGTGCTCGTCGTCGTTCGGCCGGGCGCGATCCCGCTCAGCGATGGGACGCCGTTCGCCCTCGTGGCGGCGATCGGCTTTGCGCTATCGATGATCACAACCAAGCGGTTGCTGCGTGGCGATAGCGCTTTCACGATTCTGTTCTGGATGCAGGGGCTCCAGGTCGTGATCGGACTGGCAATCATCTATGGCCGCTATGCCGCGGGTTCCGGCGAAGGCCTCGTCATTCCCGACCCGGTGACGTTCGCATGGCTTTCTGGTGTCGGCGTGTTCGGGCTCACGGCGCACTACGCGCTCGCCAAGGCTTTTACACACGCGGACGCGATCATCGTCGCGCCAATGGACTTTTTGCGACTGCCGCTCATCGCCATGGTCGGACTGTTCATCTACACCGAACCATTGGATCCCTGGGTGCTGGTCGGCGGGATTATCGTCGTGTCGTCGAATCTCCTGAACATCCTCGGCGAGCGACGAATGCGATCCGGACGCTGACCCTCCGACGAGCCGCAATCGAGCCCAATGTCCATGACCTCCACCTCTCCAATACCACCGCGCGCCGGGCACGCCGCCTTACTGGCGGCGCTGTGGATGGCCGGCACGCTCGCGATGATCTCGTTGCTGGCGGTTGCCGGCCGCGAAGCAATGCGCGCACTGCCGACCATGGACATGATCTTCTATCGGAGCTGGATGTCGCTGCCGGTTGTAGTCCTGATCGTACTTGCGACAGGCGGGAAACTGACCTCGCTCGCGACGCAACGGCTGGGTATGCACGCTTGGCGCAACGCCGCTCACCTCGCCGGCCAATTCACCTGGTTCTGGGCGATCACGCAAATCCCCCTCGCGGAAGTTTTTGCGCTGGAATTCACGACGCCGCTGTGGGTGGCGCTGCTGGCGCCGCTCATTCTTCGCGAGCACATGACGCTGTCGCGCTTCGCCGCGGTGATCCTCGGTTTCATCGGCGCACTCATCGTGATCCGCCCGACCGGTGTCGCGATCGGCCTCGGCACGGCGTCGGCGCTGACCTGCGCGTTCGCCTACGCATTTTCGTATATCGCCATGAAGCAGCTCACGCGGACCGAGGCGCCGCTGACAATCCTGTTCTGGCTGTGCGTGTGCCAAGGTATCTACGCGACGGTGCTGACGTTCGGGCGGCTCACTTGGCCCGATCCGACGACGTGGGGCTGGCTTGTCGTTGTGTCGCTTAGCGGGCTCGCGGCGCACTACTGCATCGCACGCGCCTTTGCCCTGGCGGACGCAACCATCGTGACGCCGATGGACTACCTGCGCGTGCCCCTCATCGCGTTCGTTGGCTGGCTGGTCTATGCCGAGGCGCTCGACCCGCTGGTCCTCGTTGGCGGCGCCGTGATCGCTGCAGCCAACATCGTCAACCTTGTCGCGGAGCGGCGAGCGAAGCCGACCTGACCGGCACGTTTCGCTCTTTTCGCGCAACCGGATTTGAATGCTATAACTGCCTGATCGTCCGCCCCCGGAGCCCAGCGCATGTTTGCCACCTTCTTCCACGAGCTCAAGGCCGCCAAGGTCCCGGTCACGCTCAAGGAATATCTGACGCTCATGGAGGCGCTGCAGGCCGACCTCGCCGACCAGCGCGTCGAGCATTTCTATTATCTCTCCCGCGCGACACTGGTGAAGGACGAGCGCCATCTGGACAAATTCGACCAGGTCTTCGGCCACGTCTTCAAGGGCCTCGAACTGATGAGCGACGCGGTCGAGGCCGCGATTCCCGAGGAATGGCTGCGCGCCGTCACCAGCCTCTATTTGTCGGAAGAGGACAAGAAGAAGATCGAGGCGCTCGGCGGCTGGGACAAGATCATGGAGGAGCTGAAGAAGCGCCTCGCCGAGCAGAAGGGGCGCCACCAGGGCGGCAGCAAATGGATCGGCACCGGCGGCACATCGCCCTACGGCGCCGAGGGATACAATCCGGCAGGCGTGCGCATCGGCCAGAAGGAGAACCGCAATTTCCGCGCGCTGAAGGTGTGGGACAAGCGTGAGTTCAAGGATCTCGACGACAAGGTCGAACTCGGCACGCGCAACATCAAGGTGGCGCTGCGGCGCTTGCGTAAGTTCGCGCGCGAAGGTGCGGCGGACGAATTGGATCTCGACGGCACGGTGCGCGGCACGGCACGCAAGGGCTACCTCGACATCCAGATGCGGCCCGAGCGGCGCAACGCCATTAAGGTCCTGATGTTCTTCGATATCGGCGGCTCGATGGACTACCACATCAAGCTCGCCGAGGAGCTGTTTTCGGCCGCCCGCGCCGAGATGAAGCACATGGAGTATTTCTACTTCCACAACTGTCTCTATGAGTTCCTGTGGAAGGACAACAAGCGGCGTTGGACGGAGCGGACGCCGACCTTCGACGTCCTGCACAAATTCCCATCGGACTACAAAGTCGTGTTCGTCGGCGACGCGTCGATGAGCCCCTACGAGATCACGGTGCCCGGCGGATCGGTCGAGCACATGAACGAGGAACCCGGCGCGGCCTGGATCAAGCGCGTCACCGGCATCTACGAAAATGCGGTTTGGCTCAATCCGGTGCCGGAAGCGCATTGGAGCTGGACGCCGTCGATCAAACTGGTCAGCGATCTCATGGAGGGCCGCATGTATCCGTTGACCCTCGACGGCCTCGACAAGGCCATGAAAGCGCTGATGCGCTGAGGCGCCCCCTTGAACAGACGGCGGTGAGACTACACATCCCCGTGAAGCTTTGGTCTCCCGTTACTCCCGCCTTCGATTCGACCCGCACCCGATGGACCTGAAAGGGCCCTTCCTCTGATGGATTACCTGCTTACGCTTGCCGCCGACCCAGCCGCATGGGCGGCGCTCGTGACTCTGATCGTCATGGAAGTCGTGCTTGGCATCGACAATCTCATCTTCATTGCGATACTGACCAACAAGCTCCCCGAGGAACATCGCGCCTCGGCGCGGCGCATCGGCATCGGCGGAGCGCTGATCCTGCGCCTGCTGCTGCTCGGCACGATCGCCATCATTGTCACGCTGACGGCGCCGATCCTCACGATCCTCGGCAAGGGTTTCTCGTGGCGAGACTTGATTCTCATCGCCGGCGGTATGTTCCTCGTTTGGAAAGCGACGAAGGAGATCCATCACCGCGTCGATCCGGATCCCGACCCCGACGCGTTCGGCAAGGTCGTCGGTCTGTCGTTCGCCGCCGCGATCGTCCAGATCCTGATGCTCGACTTGGTGTTCTCGATCGACAGCATTATCACCGCCGTCGGCATGACGCCGCATGTGCCCATCATGGTGATCGCGGTCGTTGTTGCCGTGCTGACGATGATGCTCGCGGCGACGCCACTCTCGAACTTCATCGGCCACAACCCGACGATCGTGATGCTGGCTCTCGGCTTCCTGCTGATGATCGGCACGATCCTTGTAGCCGAGGGCTTCGGCGCCCACGTGCCCAAGGGCTACATCTACGCGGCGATGGCGTTCTCGGCGGTCGTCGAGGGCCTGAACATGCTCGACCGGCGGGCGCGGCAGCGCCGCCGGGAATCCGGGATCCCGGAAAAGCGCTGAGGACCGCGTTACTTTCGGGTGAGCGCCTTCATGCCGAGCACGGCGACGTCGTGCGTGCGTTCGAGACGGATCGCGGCCTCGTAGTCGGCCTTGGCCTTATCGGCAGTACCGAGCAAACGGTGGATCTCGCCGCGGTTTGCAAACAGATCCGCGCTCTCGTCGAAAAATGAGATTGCGCGATCGTAGTCCGCCAATGCTTCGGCGAGTTGCCCTCTGGCCTTGTGCACTTCGCCGCGATAGGCGTGCGCCGCCGGATAGGTGGGATTGAACGCGATCGCCTGCTCGAAATCGGCCATTGCGAGATCCAGCCTGTCCTCCTCGAGGTGGACGATCCCGCGATTGAGTAGCGCTTCGGCCCGCAGATCTTCGGGCAGACCGGAGTCGTCGATAATACGGGTACAAATCAGGGCGCGCTCGTCGTTGTCGATTTCATCGTCCTGGCAATCGCCCAGCCGTTCGGAAATGTCATCGGCGGCGGCGCGCGCGGTTCCCGGCGCAACGACCGAGCCCGCCAGCAGGCCACAAAGCATCCCCGCCGCAATCGCCAACAGAAGGCGCTGCATCCCGTCTTCCCCCATCCACCATCCGCATCCCACTTGGCCCATCGCTCGATGTCCGAGTCCGAGAGCTTTGCGGCCCCCATCAGCCGCGTGAGGGCCAGCAGCTCTAGTCGGGCGATATGCCTCCGACAAGCGTCGCGACGGCTAGCGCGAGGGCCGTGCACCAATATGACTTATCCACAGTGTTGCAGCCGCCACATTCCCGAGCGCATTGCGATCCGCCATGGTCAGGCAAATTTCAGGGGGACCACGATGGCGGGCTCGGACGACGACGTCCGCGTGGATATCGACTTAGGCGAAGCCGAACGCGAAGCGGACCGCATTCGCGCGTGGCTGATCGCATTGCGCCGCCGCCATGATCTGGCGCGCTTCGAATTCACGCATCACGTTCGCATCGTGCCTGCTGGACCGACCTACAGCCATCCGATCCTGACGCTCGGCACCCGCTTTACCGAGACCGAGGACCTTCTGCTCTCGACATACCTGCACGAGCAGATGCACTGGTACCTTTGGCTGCTCGGCGGCCCCGATCACGACCCGGTCTCGCCATTCTTCGACGAACTCGTACGCCGCTACCCGCAGGCGCCGATCTGGCTGCCCGAGGGCGCGCGCAGCTACGAGCAGACCTACATGCACCTCGTCGTCTGCTGGCTCGAAATCGAGGCAACCGCCGAGCTGATCGGCCGTACGCGCGCCAACCGCATGGCCGACACGACATTTGGCTATCGCTGGATCTATCGCACCGTGATCGCCGACCGCGATCCGCTGGGCGCGCTGTTCACGGAGCACGGTTTGTATCCGATGCGGCCGGCGCCGGAACTGATCGCTGAGGAGAAAGCGCGTCGCCGCGCCGAACTCGATGCCGAAGACGACGCCGGAGCTAGCCGTCGCGGAGCGCGGCGAAAAACGTCTCGAGCAGCGCCCGGCTCTCGGCCTCGGCGAGGCCGGGGTAGACCTCCGGCACGTGGTGGCAAGTCGGGTGGCTGAAGACGCGTGGGCCGGTCTCGACGCCGCCGCTTTTCGGGTCCGCGGCACCATAGTAGAGCCGACGGACTCGCGCGAATGAGATCGCGGCTGCACACATCGGGCAGGGCTCGAGGGTCACGTAGAGATCGCAGTCCGTCAGGCGCTCGGAATCGAGCATCCTCGCCGCCTGCTGGATCGCCAGGATTTCGGCGTGCGCGGTCGGGTCCTTGCGGGCACGCGTTAGGTTGTGCGCTTCCGCAATGACCACGCCGTCGGGCCCGACGACCACCGCCCCGACCGGGACCTCACCGAGATCGGCAGCCGCGCGCGCCAATTCCAGCGCCCGATCCATATGGCTTGATGTGCGCGGTGATGTCATAAGCAGGCGATCCAAGACATAAAGGCGGCGATACAGCCAACGCGAGCCGCCCACAAGCCCGGAGTTTTCGAATGCGCACGCCACGATCCGGCTCCCGCCCGCCCGGCAGGCGCGGCAGTGCGCCGAACCGACCGCGGGGGGATCGAACCGGACCCGATGCGGGGGGCGGCTCGAAAGACGGGGCGAAAGCCGGCGCGCGGACCTACCGCGAACGGCCGCGGAGCGACCGCCCGGAACGCACGCGCGACGCAGGCGCGGGCGACGGCGCAAGAGGCGATCGGCCCCACCGCGAACGGCCGCGCGGCGACCGCCCGGAACGCACGCGCGACGCAGGCGCGGGCGACGGCGCAAGAGGCGATCGGCCCCACCGCGAACGACCGCGCGGCGATCGCCCGGAACGCGCTCGCGAGGGCACCGGCCAAAGCGGCGCCCGCCCTGATGTCAAACGCGGCGTCAGACCCGAAGCACCGTCCGGCACCAGATCGACTTTCAGACAGGGGGCGGGCACATCAGGTAAACGCGGCGGATCGTCCCGCGATGAGCCCCAGCAGGCGCCGCACATCGCGTCCGCATCGCGGCGGCCACGCTACACGCCGGAAGCGTCCGGCCGGCCGACCGCGGAGATGCGCGTCGCGAAGGCATTGGCCCGCGCGGGCCTGTGTTCGCGCCGCGACGCTGAACGGTGGATCGTCGAGGGCCGCGTTCGCGTCAATGGCAAGACGATCGCAAGCCCCGCACTCGATGTCGGCCCCGACGACCGGATCGAGGTCGATGGCCGCCCGCTTCCCGATGCGGAGCCGATCCGGTTGTGGCGCTATCACAAGCCGCGCGGTCTCGTCACAACTCACCGCGACACCGATGGGCGGCCGACAGTGTTCGAGAAGTTGCCGCCCGAGATGCCGCGCGTCGTCTCGATCGGGCGGCTCGATCTCAACACCGAAGGTCTGCTGCTGCTGACGAACGACGGAGCATTGGCGCGACACCTCGAACTCCCAGCGACCGGATGGCTGCGCCGCTACCGCGTGCGCGCGCACGGCCGCGTCGATCAGGCGGCGCTCGACAAGCTGAAGAACGGCATCACCATCGACGGTGTTCGTTACGGTCCCGTCGAGGCAACGGTCGACAAGACGCAGGGCGCCAACATCTGGCTGACCGTGGCGCTGCGCGAAGGCAAGAACCGCGAGGTGCGCAAGATCCTCACGCCGCTGGGACTCGACGTGAACCGGCTGATCCGGATCTCCTACGGTCCATTCCAACTGCTCGATCTCGAGCCCGGCGCCGTCGAGGCCGTGCGGCGTCGCGTCATCGCCGACCAGCTCGGCCACGATGTCGCGACGGAACTCGGACTGATCGATCGCGAGGCGCAGGCCGAAGCACGGCGCTCGCGGTCTCCCCGTGCGCCGTCTACCCAGGCGAAGGATGCGGACGACACATGAGGATCGTCAGCGGCACATTGCGGGGCCGGACATTGGCGACGCCGAGCGACGACGCGATACGCCCGACATCGGATCGCGTGCGCGAAGCCATTTTCAACTGGCTGCTGCATGGTGATCCGGTTGCGCACATCGATGGCGGCCGCGTCATCGACCTGTTCGCCGGCACTGGCGCCATGGGTATCGAGGCGCTGTCGCGCGGCGCGACGTTCTGCTTGCTGGTGGATGACTCCGCGGCCGCGCGCGGGCTCATCCGACGCAACATCGAAGCGTTCGGGCTGACGGGCGTGACCAAGGTCTGGCGTCGTGACGCAACCGACCTCGGCGACGCCACGACCATGACGCCGTTCGATATGGCGTTTCTAGATCCTCCCTATGGCAAGGGCCTCGGCGAGAAGGCGCTCGCCGCGCTGGCGGCGGGCGGATGGCTGGTGCCGGATGCGCTGTGCGTGCTCGAAGAGCGCAAGGGCGTCACGATCGACGTTCCTGACCGCTACGAAGCGATCGATCAGCGCGAGTGGGGTGATACGCAGGCGGTGCTGCTGCGGTTCGTTCAACAATCCCCTCTCCCCGTCCTTACGGGGAGAGGGCAAGGGTGAGGGGCGGCAACATACGCAAACGCAGAGTTTTCTGCCGCCCCTCATCCCGACCTTCTCCCCGTGAGTACGGGGAGAAGGATAAGAATCAGCGCCGCCCAAACAGGCGCTCGATGTCGGCGCGGGAGAGCGAGACGTAGGTCGGGCGTCCGTGATTGCACTGGCCGGCGCGCGGCGTCGTCTCCATCTCGCGCAGCAGCGCATTCATCTCGGGTCCGGTGAGACGGCGGCCGGCGCGGACGCTGCCGTGACACGCGATGGTGCCACAGATCGCGTCGAGGCGCGCTTCGAGCAAACCAGTCGTGCCCTCCGCCAGCATCTCGCGGGCGAGGTCCTTGACCAGAGCCGCCACATCACACTGCCCGAGCAGCGCCGGCGTTTCGCGCACCAGCACCGCCGACGTGCCGAACGGCTCCAACGCGAGGCCGAGTTCGGCGAGCTGATCGGCCGCTTCGGCGAGTCCCGCGACCTCATCGGCATCGAGATCGACGATCTCCGGGATCAGCAAACCCTGGCGCTTGATGCCACCATTGGCGAACATCGCTTTCATGCGTTCCAGCACCAACCGCTCGTGCGCTGCGTGCTGGTCGACGATGACGATACCGTCGCTGGTCTCGGCGACGATATAGGTGCCGTGGAGCTGCGCGCGGGCGGCGCCGAGCGGATAGTCCTCCACCTCTCCGTCCGGCATCGGCACGTGGGGCGCGTCGGCCGCGACCTCGGCGCTTGGCATCGAAAGACCGGCGAGAGGCTCCTGCATCGCCTCACCGAAACCGGCGGCGAAACCGCTTTGTCTCGATGGTGGCGACCATGCGTGCGACGGCGACGGCGCTTCTGTCCGCCGTGCCAGCACATCGAGCATCCGCGCGCCACCTTCGGCGCTGGCACGATGACCGGAGCGCTCCAGGACTTCGCGGATGCCGCCGACGAGAAGTGAGCGCACGGCACCCGAATCGCGAAACCGGACTTCGGACTTGGCGGGATGCACGTTGACGTCGACGGTGCGAGGATCGAGTTCGACGAACAGCGCCACGAGCGGATGGCGCCCCTTTGGAACCAAGTCACCATAAGCGCCGCGCAGCGCGCCGAGCAGCAGCCGGTCGCGTACTGGGCGCCCATTGACGAAAAGGAACTGCAGGCCGGTATCGGGCCGGTTGAGCGTCGGCAAGCCAACGAACCCGTGGAGCCGCACGCCGTCGCGCGTACCATCGAGCGGCACGGCGTCAGCCAGAAATTCGCGGCCCATGATGCGGCCGAGGCGAGCGAGCAAGCCATCCGGATCGGGTGCGCATGCGGGAAGACGGAGGCCAACCCGCTCGCCTGTCGTCAGCGAAAATCCGATCGCGGGATGCGCCATGGCGAGCCGCTTGACGATCTCGGAGATCGCAAGGTTTTCGGCGCGCTCCGATTTCATGAACTTGAGCCGCGCCGGCGTCGCGGAGAAAAGGTCACGCACTTCGACGATCGTGCCGGGATTGAGCGCGGCGGGACGCACCTCGCCCTTGCGGCCACGATCGACGGTTATGGCGATGCCGTGGTCTGCATCTCGCGGCCGCGTGCGGATTTCGAGGTGCGCGATCGACCCGATCGAGGGCAGCGCCTCGCCGCGAAAGCCGAGCGTCGTGATGTTGAACAGATCCTCGTCGCGGAGCTTCGAGGTCGCGTGCCGCTCGACCGCAAGTGCGAGATCGCGCGCATCCATGCCCGCGCCGTCATCGGTGATGCGGAGGAGTGCGAGGCCGCTTCCCGCCGCGACGATGTCGATCTCGCCCGCGCCGGCGTCGATCGCGTTCTCGACGAGTTCCTTGACGACGCTCGCCGGGCGCTCGACGACTTCGCCGGCCGCGATCCGGTTGATCGTCTCGGGTGTCAGTTGGCGGACAGCCATCAGAGCCACAATCCCCGGCCGCGGTTGATGCCGCGCCCGCGGTTGGGCAACGGCGCGCTATTTGGCGAGGCGCTCGCGCGTGAGCACCTTGGCGAGTTCGACTGCCGGCTGATCGAAGGGGTCGACGCCCATCAGCATGCCGGCGAGAATCGTCTCGAGCATGAAATGCATCATCAAGCCGCCGAGCGTCGCTTCGTCAAGCCGCTCGATATCGATTGTCCGCACCGGCCGGCCGGCACGCGCGAGCGCTTCGGGAACCGCGTGCGACTGAGCAGCGACCAGTTCACCAACCGTGCGACCGGCCATCACATCGATTCCGGCGAGCTTCGCGAGCGCTGGATCGATGGTGGGGCCCGGATCGGCGTTGACGACCCGGAGCACGGTCATCGCGTGTTCGCGCGGGCCATCCATGAAAAGCTGAAGCTGGCTGTGCTGGTCGAGCGGGCCAATGCAGCCGAGCGGCGTCGTCCCCTGCCCACCCTTGCCGAGGCTTTCGGCCCAAAGCTGCACGTACCAGGCGCCGAGCCGCTGCAGGCGATCGGCGTAGGACATGAGCACCATCACGCGGGTCGATTTCTCGCGTGCCAGGGCAACGGCGAGCGCAGCGCCGACCGCGGGGGCGCAGGCCGAGGGATGGGTCGCCGACAGCATTTGGTCGATCGCAGCTTGGGCACCGGCGCGGAGCGCGCGGACGTCGAGACCGCGCGCCATCGCCGGCAGCAGGCCGACCACGGTCAGCGCCGAGTAGCGCCCACCAATCGCTGTGGGATGATCGAGAATGGGAATGCCGCGCGCTTGGAGGAGATCGCGCAAACCATTGCGGACGCCGGCGCGCGCGGGTTCGGTGATCCCGAGGAACAGCTCGGCGGAGCGCGCACCAAGGCCGGCCGCATCGACGGCCTGCAACGCGGCAATTGCCTGCGCCAGCGTCTCCGGTGTGCCGCCAGATTTGGATGTGATGATGAAGCGCGTGGTTGCAAGGTCGACGTTCTTGAAGGCGAGCGCCAGCGTGCCGGCGTCGAGATTGTCGTAGAAGCGGGTGCGCGGGCGCGTGCGCTGCGCGGCGTCCGCGGTGCCGGGAACATTCCATCCGCCGAGCTGAGCGAGCGCCTGCCCGCCGAGGCTGGAGCCGCCCATGCCGAGAAACACGATCAACTTGGCGCCGCTCGAAAGCCGCGCCAGCGCCTGCTCGGCGGCAACAATGTCGGCTTCCTCGAGTGGCAAACGCAGCAGCGGCAAGCTGCCGGTTGCGTGAGCCTGTTTGAGATCGGCGAGCGGGCCGGTGAGCTTGTCGACCCAAGCCGACAGCGTGCCAGCGGAAAGGCCGTGCTCGCCGATGCGGCCATCGAGGCAGCCGCCGATGTCCTGGCGGTAGAGCCGAGTGGCAGCGCCGCCCTTGCGGGCCGACAGTGCAAGTTCAAGCTCCACCGCGTCAGACATCATTTCCGCTCCGTAAGTCCCGTCCATTGATCAAGCGACGATCGCGCAGCCTTTAACTGCGCGAACCGCTTATCGCGTCAAACCTTGCGGTTTGCCGACCACCGTGACGATCAGCTCATCGGTCTTGAGCAACTCGCGGGCGACACGCTTGACGTCATCGAGCGTCACCGCGTTGACGAGCGCGTTTCGCTGATCGATGTAGCCAATGCCATAGCCCTCGAACAGGAAGCCCAGGAGCTGATTCGCGATCTTGGCGTTGGTGTCGAAGCGTAGCGCGAACGATCCCGTGAGATAGCTCTTCGCGTTCTCGAGTTCCGCTGGCGTTGGCCCATCGTCCGCCATGCGCTTGAGTTCCGAGCGGATGACATCGAGCGAGCGGCCCACCTCCTCGTTCTTGGTCGCGACGCCGCCAGCAAAGATCGACGCGCGCCGGTAGGGCTGAAGGTAGCTGTAGACGGAATAGGCGAGGCCGCGCTTTTCTCGCACCTCCTCGGTCAACCGCGACGCGAAACCGCCGCCGCCGAGGATCTGGTTGAGCACGAACGCCGGCATGAACTCCTTGTCGTCACGCGCAACGCCGCGCATCCCGAACTGGACGACCGACTGCGGCACGTCCATCTCGATCACCTGGAGTCGGTCCTTGGCCATCGGCGCCGTGGCAGCGACGGGGGCGAGGTCGGCCTTGGCCGGCAGATCGCCGAATACGCGGTCGAGGAGGGCGCCGAGCTGTGCCGCGTCGATGTCGCCGACCGCGACGACCTTCAGGTTCTCGCGGGCGAACGTGCGCTTGCGAAAGCCTTCGAGATCGGCCTGCGTGATCGATGCAATGGTCTCGGGCGTGCCGTCCGCGGGACGGCCATAGGGATGGCCGGAGAAGGCGAGCGCGCTCCAGGCGTTGCCGGCGACACGGTTCGGGTTCTTGGCCGCGAACGCGAGGCCGGACAGGAGTTGCTTGCGCACCCGCTCGATGGCGTCCACGTCGAACCGCGGCTGGGTGACGGCGAGACGGAGCATCTCGATCGAGGGCTCGCGGTTGGTAGTCAGCGTCTCGAAGCTGCCGTAGAAGCCATCGCGCGAATCCTCGAAGCTCATGCGGAACGCGAGTTCCTCCATCCGCTCCTGGAACTTCGTCGAGTCGAGCTCACCCGCGCCCTCGTCGAGCATGGCGCCGAGGAAATTGGCGAGGCCTTCCTTGCCGACCGGATTCTGGGCGCTGCCGCCGTCGAACGCAAAGCGCAGCGCCAGCAGTGGCACGGCGTGTTCCTGGACGAGCCAGGCGTCGATGCCGCCCGGGCTCCTGACCGATTGGATCTTCATGGCATGGGCCTTCGCGCTGAGGAGGGGAGCTGCCAGGCAGAGAAGCATGGCGGAGGCAACGACCGGGAGGCGGCGGGGGCGGACGAAGAGTCGGCCGCGGAGAAGAGCTGAACTGGACATGATACTGAGCCTCGCTGTGTCGTCTCGTTGAAGCGTTTCATAGTGTCGGCGCGGCGCTGCTTCGGGATGGCCGCGCGATCGTGCGTTACGTGTGTCGAGCTGTCACTGAGCCGACTGGTTTCTGTCAGGAGCGCGAACCCGGCTTGGTGGCGGGTTTGGTCGCCATGCCGGGTACGGTGTCGGGGACGGCTGGCAGCAGCGTCCCAGTCACCGAGCGCCGGATGTCGAGATGGCGGACGGCTGCCTTCACATCTTCGGCGGTGACCTTCGAGAGCCGCTCAGGCCATTCCTCGATGTCCTTGATGGTCGAACCGACGGTCAGCGCCCAGCCATAGCGACGCGCGAGCGATGCCTGATTGTCGGTCTGGTAGATGTACTCGGCGAGATAGGCCTTCTTCGCCCGGTCCAGTTCGGCTTCGGTGACGCCGTTCTTGGCGATATCGGCGATTTCGCCATCGATCAGACTCTCGATCTTCTCGAACGGTACGCCATCGTTCGGCACCGCAGAGAACGCGAGCTTGCCGTAGTCACGTGAGGAACCCGAGTACCAGCCGCCGGCGCTCGAGACGACCTGTTCGTCGACGACGAGCTTCTTGTAGATGCGGCTGGTCGGTCCGGATGCGAGTATCTTCATGAGCAGATCGAGAGCTTCAGCCTCGCCCGGCGCCGCCGTGGTATAAGCCGGCGCAATGTACTGGCGCTGCCAGGTGCGGCGCCCGGCACGCGGATCCTTGAGTTCGATGCGACGCGCGGCGCGCTGTGGCGGTTCAGACGGCCGCTCGCGTGCCATCACCTCCGGGTTGCGTGGGATCTGGCCGTACGTCGCCGCGGCAAGCTTGTGCACCTCATCGGGTGTGACGTCACCGGTGACCACCAGGATCGCGTTGTTGGGCGCGTAGAAGCGCTTGTAGAAGGTGAGCGCGTCAGTCCGCGACAGCTTCGCCATCTCGTGCTCCCAGCCGATCACCGGAATGCGGTAGGGATGCGCGAGGTAAAGTGCGGCATCGATCTGCTCGGACAGGATCGAGCCGGGATTGCTCTCGACGCGGCTGCGGCGCTCCTCGAGGATGACGTCGCGCTCGGTCAGGACTTCCTTTTCGTCGAGCTTGAGGTTGACCATGCGGTCCGCCTCCATCTCCATGACCTTGGGCAGGCGGTCCTTGGAGACGCGCTGGAAGTAAGCGGTCACATCCTGGGCGGTAAAGGCATTGTCCTGCCCGCCGAGCCGCGACACGATCTTGGAAAATTCACCATTCGGGATCTTGTCCGTGGACTTGAACATCAGGTGTTCAAGGAAGTGCGCGATCCCCGAGACACCCGGCGGCTCGTCGGCACCGCCGACGCGATACCACACCATATGCGTGACGACGGGCGCCCGATTGTCCGGGACGACCACGACGTGCATGCCGTTCGGCAGGGTGAACTCGGTGGCGCGCGGACCGGATTGGGCGAGCGCAGCAGCGGGGGCGAGGGAGAGCATGGCTGTTCCGATGATGAGGGGGCGAACAGAAGACAGGGCTCGCATGAGCATGATCAGTTCCTACGCACAGGGATGCGGGTAGTCGCACCACGTTTCGCTCTCAGCGTGCCCAAATCGCACACCACGGTCGCACATCAAATCCGACATCGCGTGCCCAAGGTTTGGGCGAGCGATACCTTGTTGCGCGATCTCGAGCGCCAACAGCCAACCGGCAATCCATCCGACCCGCTACAGTGCCATTATATCGGGTCAGGCGCTCGCTAATGCGTGCGATCGCAGGACATGGCTGACATCGCGGTCGCTCGGGCGCCCTTCACTGCTCAATCCAACAGGCCATTGCAGCGAGAGCGTGGCGAGATTGACACGAATTGGCGCCTTCTTGTGTCAAGGTTGCATCTCGAACAGTGTATCGCCGTTCGACACACTGAAATCATTCAGTTTTTTCTGAACGATCGCCACCGCCACACGCGACAGAAGGTGGCATGTCCGACACACAACCTGACAGGCAGGGCGATTTTGGCTGCGGGAGGGCAGTTGTCAAATGACAACATGTTCATGTTTCAGGGTGTCGCGGCCTTATTTGCCGCTAGCCGGGAGCGGCGACATGGCTTCTTCGAGGTCCGCCGAGGCCGCAAGCCAGGATTCCTCCGCCGCTGCCATCCGGCGGGTGATGTCGGCCCGTTCGATCGATAGCCGCTGAGCCTTGGCGGGATCCTCGTAGGCGCGCGGATCGGCGAGCGCCGCATCGATCTTGGCACGTTGCGCGGTCAACACTTCGAGCTGCTTCTCGGCCGTCTGCACGGCACGTCGCAACGGCGCCGTTTCCGCGCGTCGCGCCGCCGCTTCTCGCCGCTGATCGGATCGCGCAACCTTCGGCGCTCCACCACCGCTACCACTCGCCCCGGAATCGCGACGCGATCGCGTCTGCTGGCCACGCTCGGCGAGCAGTTCGGTGCGGTAGCCTTCGAGATCGCCATCGAACGCGCGCACCGTACCGCCTTTGACGATCCACAGCCGATCGACGCAAGCCTCGATCAGATGGCGGTCATGGCTGATCAGGATGACGGCGCCGGGAAAATCGTTGAGCGCCTGGATCAACGCCTCACGGCTGTCGACGTCGAGATGGTTGGTCGGCTCGTCCAGGATCAGCAGATGCGGCGCATGGAATGCCGTCAGCGCCAGCAGCAGCCGCGCCTTCTCGCCGCCGGACAGCCGCGACGCCTTGGTGTCCGCCTTGTCGTGCGAGAAACCCCAGGTACCGAGCCGGGTGCGCTTCTGTGCTTCCGTCGCATCCGGCATCAGCGCCGCGATCTGATCGTACGGCGACCATCCAGGGTTGAGATCGTCGAGCTGGTGCTGGGCGAAATAGCCGACATTGACCCGTTGTGCACCAAAGACCGCGCCGGCGATCGGCGCGAGCCGGCCGGCGATCAGCTTGGCGAACGTGCTCTTGCCATTGCCGTTCTGGCCGAGCAGCGCGATGCGATCGTCCTGGTCGACGTTGAGGTTGAGGCCGGTCAGCACCGGGGCGTCGGGCGCGTAGCCGACGGCCGCGCTTTCGAGCCTCAACAGCGGGCTCGCGAGCAGCTTCTGCGGCGCCGGCAGCCGGAACGGCACGACGCTCTCGTCGACCTGGGCCGCGATCGGCTTCATGCGCGCGAGCGCCTTGACGCGGCTCTGGGCCTGGGTCGCCTTCGATGCCTTGGCCTTGAACCGAATGATGAACGCTTCGATGCGCTTGCGCTCTTCGTCCTGGCGCTTGGCGAGCTTCGTTTCGAGCCGCTGGGTCTCGCGCCGCGCCTCCTCGAAGTCGTCGTAGCCGCCGGCATAGAGCGTTAGACGGCCGCGCTCAAGGTGGAGGACGTGGCTGACGGCGCGGTTGAGGAGGTCGCGATCGTGGCTGATGATCACGACGGTATGGGGATAGGTGCGCAGGTACGTTTCGAGCCACAGCGTTCCCTCAAGGTCGAGGTAGTTGGTCGGCTCGTCGAGCAGCAGGATGTCCGGCTCGAGAAACAGCACCGCCGCCAGCGCGACGCGCATCCGCCAGCCGCCGGAGAACTCGCCGCACGACCGGTTCTGAGCGTCTTCGTCGAAGCCGAGCCCTGCCAGGATCTGCGCCGCCCGGGCGGGCGCGGCGTGGGCGTCGATGTCGCCGAGGCGCTCGTGGATCTCCGCGATGCGGTGGGCGTCCTCGGCGGATTCCGCCTCGGCAAGCAAGCTCGCGCGTTCGGTATCCTGAGCCAGCACCCACTCGATCAGCGATTCGGATCCGCCGGGCGCCTCCTGCGCCACATGCCCGACGCGCAGGCCGCGCTGGATCGTGATCGATCCGTCGTCGGGCGTGAGATCGCCGATGATGAGCTTGAACAGCGTCGTCTTGCCGGCGCCATTGCGGCCAACGAGCCCGACTTTGTGGCCGGTCGGAATCGCGCACGTGGCGCCTGCCAGGATCGGCCGCCCCTCAATGCGGAAACTCAGGTCGTTGATGTGCAGCATGGCGCCGCACTTAGCCCATCCATGGCCCGCTTGTCACCCCAGACGTCATCCGAGTTGGACGCGGAGCGCGGCGGCCGCGGCAATCGGGCCCAGCACCAGCGAGACAAGCGAGAGTGCCGCGAGGATGAGCAGGGAGGCCCCCCCACCACCCGACGGCGCCAGTAGCAAGGCATCGATTGCACCAATGCCGAAGATAAGAGTCGGGATGTAGAGGGGCAGCACAAGAAGCGCGATGAGCAGCCCGCCACGGCGGCTGCGCAATGTCAGCGCCGCGCCGATGGTGCCGATAAAGCTGATCGCCGGCGTACCGATGAGCATGGTCGCGACCAGCGGCGGGTAGGCGGCAAGGTCGAGGTTGAGCATCAGCCCGAGGACGGGTGCCAGAAGCGCCAGCGGCACCGCCGTCGACAGCCAATGGGCGAGCCCCTTCGCCGCGACGACCGCTTCGAGCGGTAGCGGCGCCGTCGCCATGATGTCGAGCGAGCCGTCTTCGAAATCGGTCTCGAACAGACGCCCGAGCGATAGCAGCGCGGAGAGGAGAAACGCCAGCCACAGAATTCCCGGCGCGATCCGCGTGAGCAGCGCCATGTCCGGCCCGAGACTCAGCGGCAGCATCGCCACGACGATCAGATAAAAGCCGAGCGCGGCGCCGACGGCGCTGCCTTCATGGAGGGCGAGGCGCAGGTCACGCCCGAGGAGAGCGAGGAAGGCGCTCATAGCGCGATGTCCTCGCTCATCGCGACAGTCTCCAGCGCCAGCGTTCGCTGGGCCGCAAGCCCGAGCGGCGCGTGCGTCGCCGCGACCAGGATGCCGCCACCATCGAGATGGCCTTGCATTTGCCGCGCCAGCCACGCCTGCGAGTTGGCATCGAGCGACACGGTCGGTTCATCGAGCAGCCACAGCGGTCGCTTGGCGAGCAGCAACCGCGTGAGACCCAGCCGCCGCTTCTGGCCGGCGGAGAGATAACCCGCCGGGATCGATTCGATGTCGAGGAGGCCGACCGCATCCAAGGCGTCGTCGACGCTGGCCCGGTTATCGCCGAGGAAGCGCGCCCAGAAATGTGCATTCTCGCGTACCGTCAGTCCCGCCTTCACGGCATTGGCGTGGCTGACGTAGTGCGCGCATTC
>LNFM01004344.1_pt1 | contig 48686 bp, 48 predicted proteins | sample 596031 | NCBI WGS metagenome assembly LNFM01 (sample SAMN04254537, study PRJNA301005) | activated carbon metagenome | isolation source: dual media filters at the Ann Arbor, Michigan drinking water treatment plant | place: USA: Ann Arbor
ACAAGAAGGGCGAGCTGGAGCTTGAAACCGGCAAGAAGCCCAAGGACGCCCTGGTCTATTTCCAGGAAGTCGAGCGGCTGTATCCCTATACCGAATTCGCCAAGCGCGCCCTGATCATGCAGGCCTTCACCCATCACAAGGCGAAGGAATACCCCGAGGCCCGCGATGCGGCGCAGCGCTTCCTGGACTTCTACCCGGGCGACGAGGATGCGCCCTATGCGCTGTATCTGATGGCGCTGTCCTACTACGACCAGATCGACGATGTGGGCCGTGACCAGGGGATCACCTTCCAGGCCCTCTCCGGCATGCGCGATGTGATCGAGACCTATCCCGACAGCGAATATGCACGGTCGGCGATCCTGAAGTTCGAGCTGGCCTTCGACCAGCTGGCCGCCAAGGAAATGGAAGTCGGTCGCTACTATCTGAAGCGGCGCCACTATGCCGCGGCGATCAACCGGTTCCGGACTGTCGTCGCAGATTTCCAGACCACCACCCACACGGCCGAGGCGCTGCACCGTCTGGTGGAATGCTATCTGGCGCTTGGCCTGACTGACGAGGCGCAGACGGCTGCCGCGATCCTGGGCTACAACTACCAGTCCTCGCCGTTCTACGACGACAGCTTCCGCCTGCTGAAAGGCAAGGGTTTGTCGCCAGAGGCCAAGGGTGAAGGCTGGTTGCGCACGATCTATCGCCAGATGGTGAAGGGCGAGTGGTTGTAGGGATGGTGCGCTATCGCGCACCCCACGAGGCCTGCGATGCTGCGTAGCCTTGATATCCGCGATGTGCTGATCATCGACCGGCTGAGCCTGGAGCTTGGAGCGGGCCTGAACGTGCTGACCGGCGAGACCGGGGCGGGCAAGTCGATCCTGCTGGATGCCCTGGGCTTCGTGCTGGGCTGGCGGGGCCGGGCGGAGCTGGTGCGTCAGGGGGCATCGCAGGGCGAGGTGACGGCAGTCTTTGATCTGGCGCCCGGCCATGCAGCGCGGACGGTGCTGGAAGAGGCGGGGATCGAGGCCGAGGACGAGCTGATCTTGCGCCGGGTCAATGCCGCCGACGGGCGCAAGACGGCTTTCGTCAATGACCGCAGGGTCTCGGGCGAGGTCTTGCGCGACCTGTCGGACCATCTGGTGGAACTTCATGGCCAGCACGACGACCGCGGTCTGTTGAACCCTCGGGGTCACCGGTCACTTCTGGATACCTTTGCCGGGTTGGACCTTGCGCCCTTGCGGGCAGCCTGGACGGCGCAGAGGGAGGCTCGGGCGGCCTTGGCCGAGGCGGAGGGGGCCTTGGCGCGAGCGGCGGCAGAGGAAGAGTTCCTGCGCCACGCGGTGGCTGAACTGGACAAGCTGAACCCTGAACCGGGCGAGGACGAAGCGCTGGATGCACGGCGGCGGCTGATGCAGGGCGCGGGGCGCATTCGCGAGGATGTGGCGAAGGCGCTGGCGGCGCTGTCGGACGAGGGGGCCGAGGGCCGGATGCGCGACGCGCTGCGCTGGCTGGATGGCGCGGCCGAGAAGGCCGAGGGGCGGCTGGACGCGCCAATGGAGGCGCTGAACCGGGCGCTGATCGAGCTGGGTGAGGCTTCGGACGGGGTCGAGCGGGCGCTGGAGGCGCTGGATTTCGACCCGGGAGAGCTGGAGCGGATCGAGGAGCGGCTGTTCGCGATCCGGGCGCTGGCGCGCAAGCATGGCGTGCTGGCGGACGATCTGGGTGGATTTGCCGACGGATTGCGGGCGCGGCTGGCGGCGATCGACGGGGGGGCTGCGGGGCTTGCCAAGCTGGGCAAGGCGGTGGCCGAGGCAGAGGTCGGGTATGCGACCGAGGCCGCGCGGGTCACGAAGGCGCGTGTCGCGGCGGCCAAGCGGCTGGATACGGCTATGGCGGCGGAGCTTGCGCCCCTGAAGATGGAGCGGGCGGTCTTTGCCACCGAGATCGCAGCGGGCGAGCCGGGGCCGGAGGGCGTGGACGCGGTGACCTTCACGGTGGCGACCAACCCCGGTGCGCCGTCAGGGCCGCTGAACCGGATCGCCTCGGGTGGGGAGCTTTCGCGGTTCCTCTTGGCGCTGAAGGTCTGTCTGACCGGGGACAGCCCCGGCCTGACGCTGATCTTCGACGAGATTGACCGGGGCGTCGGCGGGGCGACGGCGGATGCGGTGGGGCGGCGGCTGCAGGCCCTGGCCAAGGGCGCGCAGGTGCTGGTGGTGACCCATTCGCCGCAGGTGGCGGCCTTTGGCGCGCAGCATTGGCGGGTGGAAAAGCGGGTCGAGGGTGGCGCGACCTTGTCCAAGGTGCTTGCCCTGTCGCCGGACGCGCGAATCGAGGAGATCGCCCGGATGCTGGCGGGCGACACGGTGACCGAGGCCGCACGGGCCGCGGCGCGGGCGTTGCTGGCAGGTTAGGCGTCCTGCCCAAAGCTGCGGCGAAAGTGTGGCGACCTATGCGTCAGGCGCATGACGGTACTTCGCAGTCGACTCTTCAATGCTGCACCGCGGCGTCCTATCTTCATGCCAAGAAGAAAGGACACTATCATGTTCAACCTGTTCAAATCGCTGGCCTCTGGCAAAGCATTCCCCCGTCTCGCGGACCTTGAGCGCGACTATCTGAACGCTTCGGTGTCGCGGATCGACCTCGAGCGCCGCCAGCGCGAGATCGAAAACGGGCTCTTCCGCCGCTCGAGCTTTGATCTCTGATCAACCCTGACCCGGGACAACCTTGCCCGGGTTCATCAGGCCCAGGGGGTCGAGGGCGCGCTTGATCGTGCCCATCACCTCCCAGGCGGGCCCGTGTTCGGCAGCCATGTGCGGCAGTTTGCCAAAGCCCACGCCGTGTTCGCCGGTGATCGTGCCGCCAAGGCGCAGCGATCGTTCCGCCATCCGCGCTGCAAGCCCCTTGGCTGTCGCGATCTCGGCAGGAACGGCAGGATCGACCATCAGGATCGCATGGAAATTCCCGTCGCCAACATGGCCGAGGATCGGGCCGGGGATACCCGAAGCGGCGATGTCGGCGCGGGTCTCCTCGACCGCTTCGGCCAGACGCGAGATCGGGACGCAGACGTCGGTGACGACGGCCTTGGCCCCCGGGCGGGACGCGAGGATTGCATGGTAGGCATTGTGACGCGCGGCCCAGAGGCGGGTGCGATCCTCGGGCTTTTCGGCCCAGTCCAGACCTTCGGCACCGTGTTCGGCGGCCAGATCGCGAAAGCGGGCGACGTCTTCGGCCAGGCCTGCGGGGTGGCCGTGGAATTCGACCAGCAATTGCGGGGCAACGGGGAGCGTCAGGCGCGAATAGGCGTTGCAGGCAGCCACCGTCTCGGCGTCCAGGAATTCGATCCGCGCGGGCGTCAGGCCCATCTGCATGGTCGCCATCACGCAATCCACCGCCGCCCCGACCGAGGGAAAGGCGGCCACGGCGGTCATCACCGCTTCGGGCTGGCCATGCAGCCGAAGGGTCAACTCGGTGATCAGGCCCAGAGTGCCCTCGGACCCCACGAAAAGCGCCGTCAGGTCGTAGCCCGCCGAGGATTTCGGTGCCCCGGTGCCGGTGCGGATCACCTGGCCGTCGGCCAGCACGACCTCCAGCCCCCGCACATTGTCGCGCATCGTGCCGTAGCGCACGGCCGTGGTGCCCGACGCGCGCGTGGCCGCCATCCCGCCAAGCGAGGCGTTGGCTCCGGGATCGACCGGGAACATCAGGCCGGTGGTGCGAAGCTCTTGGTTCAAGGCCTCCCGCGTGATGCCGGGCTGGACGCGGACGAGGCGATCTTCGGGGCGGATGTCCAGAACGGCGGCCATGTCGCGGAAGTCGACCACAACGCCACCCGAGACGGCAAGGGCGTGGCCTTCCAGCGAGGTGCCTGCACCCCAGCCGATCATGGGCACGCGGTGCGTGGTCGACCAGCGCGCAAGGGCGGCGACGTCCTCGGTCGTGTGAGGGAAGAACACGGCATCGGGCAGGCCTGCGGTCACCAGGCTTTCGCTTTGGCCATGTTCGGCAAGAATCGCGGGGGTTGTCGAGAGGCGGTCGCCGAAGATGGCGCGGAGATCGGCAAGGGCGGGATCGGTCAGCATGGGGTGAAGCCTAAACCGTCCAGCGGGGGGCGCAAGGTCTGGCCCTTTCCCGCGCTTTCGGCTATCAGGCGCGCATTCCGAAAAACAGGAGTCGCCCCGATGAAAGCCGCTGTCGTCACCTTCCCCGGGTCGAACTGCGACCGCGACCTTGCGGTGGCCTTCGAGGGCGCAGGCTTTGAGGTGACGCGGGTCTGGCACAAGGACAGCACGCTGCCGGCAGGCGTCGATGTGGTCGGTATCCCCGGCGGGTTCAGCTTTGGCGATTATCTGCGCTGCGGTGCGATTGCGGCGCAGTCACCGATCAGTGCGGCAGTGCGGGCCCATGCGGACCGCGGCGGCTATGTGCTGGGCATCTGCAACGGGTTTCAGGTCATCACCGAGATGGGCCTGCTGCCCGGTGTCCTGATGCGCAACGCGACGCTGAAATTCGTCTGCCGCACCGTCACGCTGAAGGTCGCGACCGGGCAGTCGGACTTTACCTCTGCCTACAAGCCGGGGCAGGAAATCCAGGTTCCGATCGCGCATCATGACGGCAACTACACCATCGACGCCAAAGGTCTGGCCCGGCTGCAGGCCGAGGATCGCATCGCCTTCACCTATGCGCAGAACCCCAACGGCAGCATGGGCGACATCGCGGGTGTCCTGTCGGAAAACCGCCGCGTGCTGGGGATGATGCCGCATCCGGAACGCGCGACCGAGGCGGCTTTGGGTAGTACCGACGGCAAGGGGCTTTTCGCCTCGCTGATGCGCGGGATGGCGCTGGCCTGAGCCGCATCGGCTTGAGGCCCCATCGGGCGGGGCCTACTCTGCCTCTATGACCGCCACTGATCCCAGTTCGATCTCTGCCACAACGCCGGGCCTGCCCTGGCGTGCCAAGCTGGTGGTCGTCCTTTTGGTGCTGCTGGCGATCGTTGTCGTGCTGGTGTCGAACCGGCTTCTGACCGACCGCTACACCGCCGATACCCGCAGCCGGGCCGAGGTTCGCCTGGCGCTGTACACCGGCAACCTGATGGCGGAACTGCAGCGCACATCGGTCGTGCCGCTGCTTCTGGCCAGCGACCCCGATCTGATTTCGTCTTTGAAAGGCGGGGATTTTTCGGGCACCTCGGCCAAGCTGATCAAGTTGCAGGCCGAACTGGGCGTGGCCTCGATCCGGCTGGTCGATGCCGATGGCCGGGTTGTCGGCGCGACGAACCGCAACCTTCTGGGCACCAGCCACCGCAACGCGACCTATTTCGTCGAGGCGCAGCGGTCGAAGGACACGATTTTCTCGGCGGTCCGGCGCGACACCGGCGGGTTCGACTTTCTGTATTCGCGCAAGGTGATCGATGGCAGCGCGACTTTGGGGGTGATCCTCGTTTCGGTCGACCTGATGAAGTACGAACGCGCCTGGGCGGGCCTGCAGGACGCGATCATGGTGACCGACAGCGAAGGCACGGTGATGCTGGCGACCGAGCCTCGCTGGCGGGGCCTGCCCTCCAGCGAGGCGCTGGCGCTGCGCGATCCTCCGTCCGCCATCGCGCGGGCGCTGCGGGCGACCGCGGAATGGACCCAGGACCCGCCGGACGCCTATGTGCGCGGCGAGGCGGTGATGCGGACCGAGGCGCGGGTGCCGTTCCGCGGCTGGAAGATCGCGACCTTCACCGCCTATGGCTCGGTCCGGGATCAGGTGAACGGAATTCTGGCGCTGGAGATCATGGGGTTCGCGATCCTGATGGCCTTCACCTTCTACCTTTTGTCCCGGCGCGCCTGGTCGCGGTCCTTGTCGTTCCAGCGGGAATCGGCGGAACTGCGGCTGTTGAACGCGCGGTTGCAGCGGGCGATTGCGGAACGCGAGAAGGTGAAGAAGGACCTCGAGGTCGCCGAACTGACCCTGGCCCAGTCGTCGAAACTGGCGGCTTTGGGTGAGATGTCGGCGGCGGTCAGCCACGAGCTGAACCAGCCGCTGGCCGCGATGAAGACCTATCTTGCGGGGGCGCGGCTGTTGTTGCAGAGGAAGCGGCTGGATGAGGCGCTGTCCAGTTTCCAGCGCGTGGACGACCTGATCGAACGCATGGGTGCGATCACGCGGCAGTTGAAGTCTTACGCGAGGAAAGGCGGAGAAGCCTTTGAAGAGGTTGATCTTCGGGCTTGCGTGTCCTCGGCCCTTGCGATGATGGAACCGCAGTTGAAGGCGCGCGTGGTGAAGATCAGCCGGGGCATGCCGCGGCAAGCGGTGATGGTGATGGCCGACCGGCTGCGGCTGGAGCAGGTGATCATCAACCTTTTGCGCAATGCGCTGGATGCGACGAAAGACATGAAGGACCCGCAGATCGACCTTCTTCTGTCGGCGGGCGAAACCGCGACCCTTACGGTGCGCGACAATGGCCACGGGATCACCGATCTCGAGAACCTCTTCGAACCCTTCTACACGACGAAAAAGCCGGGAGAGGGCGTGGGGCTTGGCCTTGCGATCTCGTCCGGGATCGTCACCGATCTGGGCGGCCGTCTGACCGCGCGGAACGGCGAAGGGGGCGGCGCGGTTTTCGAGATGCAGTTGCCGATCCTGGGCAACAAACAGGAAGCAGCAGAATGAAGAGGTCCACATGGCCCGGGCAATGAAAGTCGCAATCGTCGATGACGAAGCAGACATGCGGCAGTCGATCAGCCAGTGGCTGGCGCTGTCGGGGTTCGACACAGAGGTCTACGCCAGCGCGGAGGACGCGCTGAAGGTGATCGGGCCGGATTTCCAGGGTGTGGTGGTCAGCGACATCAAGATGCCGGGGATGGACGGGATGTCCTTCCTGAAGCGGCTGATGGGGCAGGACAGTGGTCTGCCCGTGATCATGATCACCGGCCACGGCGACGTGCCGATGGCGGTCGAGGCGATGCGGGTGGGGGCGTTCGACTTTCTGGAGAAGCCGTTCAACCCGGACCGGATGACCGAGCTGGCCAAACGGGCGACCCAGGCCCGGCGGATGACGCTGGACAACCGGGCGCTTCGGAAAGAGCTGTCGGATGGATCGACCATCATCAAGAAGCTGATCGGGTCCTCCCCTGCGATGGAGCGGCTGCGGGAGGATATCCTGGACCTTGGGCAGGCGGATTCCCACGTCCTGATCGACGGCGAGACGGGGACGGGCAAGACCCTCGTGGCGCACGCCCTGCATGCTGTGGGGCCGCGGGCGTCGAAGAAGTTCGTGGCGATTTCCTGCGCGGCCTGGTCCGAGGACAAGCTGGCAGCGCGGCTGTTCGGGCCGGGGGAAGACGGCACGTTGCCACTTGTTGAAGAGGCGCGTGGGGGCACCTTGTGTCTTGAGGACATCGAGGCGATGCCGAGTGCCCTTCAGGCGCGGCTTCTGACCTTCATCAATGACCAGGGTCTGCCGCCCGAAACCCGGATCATCGCGATCTGCAACAGCCATGCTCCGGATACGACCCTGGAGCAGACGCTGCGGCCGGATCTGTTCTACCGGCTGGGGGCGATGACGATCCTGTTGCCGCCCTTGCGGACGCGGGGCGAGGATATCCTGCAGCTGTTCACCCGTCTGTCGGAACAGTTCGCAGAGGAATACGGCTGCGATGCGCCGCAGGTGACGGCTCAGGAAGCGGCGCAGCTGTTGCAGGCGCCCTGGCCGGGGAACGTGCGGCAGCTGGTGAACATCGCCGAGCGGGCGGTGTTGCAGAACCGGCGGGGGTCGGGGTCGATCGCGTCGCTTTTGATGGCGGAGAACGAGGCTTCGGGGCCGGCGCTGACCACGGAAGGCAAGCCGTTGAAGGACTATGTCGAGGCCTTCGAAAGGATGCTGATCGACAACACGATTTGCCTGCCGCGCCGGACCCTGAACGAGAAGATGGCCAAGTATGGGCTGACCCGGGGGGACTACGTCTGACGGGGGCTGTCCACACAGGACGGGTCTGGTGAGGCCAATAGAATCAAGGGTTTGCCTGTGGGCGTTAGGGGTTTGTTAGGACTTGTTTGCGCCTGGTCGAGCGGCCCTTGACGCCCAAGCCACGCCTTCCGCGATCTCCGACGAGAAGACGACGTCGAACGACGAAGGTAGGGTGAGCCGACTTGCCGCTCTCCTTTCGCCGTGGCTAACTGCGCCGGTCACGAACGGGAGACAGGCGGTTGCGGGTCAGGTGGTGGGTCGGGTGTTTCGTCCTGGCGGCAGGTCCGGCGCGGGCGGAATGTACCGGCGGCGGCTGCCTTGACGGGCTGGCGCAGTTGGTGCAGGCGGTCGTGGCCTACGGGCTGATCGGCATCGTCCTTCTGGTTCTGCTGATTGTGCCGCGCTGGCGAAAGGTCGGGGTTCGCGGGCTGCTTCTGGTCCTGGGTCTGGCGGTTGGTGTCCCTGTCCTAAGTCTTGCCTGGCAGCGGGTGCAGCTTTGGTGGATGGAGACCGGCGAAGTGCTGGGCGATCTGCCGAGGATGGCCGCGCAGACCCCGCTTTTGATCGCCGAGGACTGGACCTGCGAGAGCGGGCTGTGCTCGGCGGTCCTGCAGGGACGCGGGGCGACCGGGGTCACTGCGCTGCCGATCGGCGCGCTGGAGGGCCGGGACATGGGCGCGCCCCTGGTTCTGGCCGAGCTGCCGTTGGAGCACTGGTCGCAAGGCGAGGGCGGCACCCTGCGGCGGCGCGTGTTGTCCGAGGTGGAACGCACTGCAGCAGCGCCAAAGATCGATTACCTGATCCTGTCCCGGCCGATCTGGTACGGCGCGGGTCCGGGGTCGCTGGAGCAGGGCCTTGACCTCGGCAAGGGCGTCGTCCTGCGCCTGGGCATGGCTCCGGTGACCGGGGGGGCGGGGCGTATCGCCTGGGGCGAGCTGACTTTCGACTATCTTGACCTGGCGCTGGTGCGGGAAGCCTTGGGCATTCCGTTGGCCCCCGGCAACTGGACGACAGTGTGGAACGACCCCATGGCACCGGACCTTGTCGCGCGGTCGCTGTGCGGCCGGGGCGCGGCCGAGCCGGACTGGGCCTGCACCGACGCGGCCTGGCGTTAGGTCTCGCCATCGGCCTTCGAAATTCGCCATTGCCCTTGGCCTGTCTTTGCCGATAGGGTCGCGGGAAGGCAGTCTGTCTGCCCGAAGAATTCTCTCCCTTGGGGCCTGGGCGCGTCAGAACGTGTCGCCCCGGGGGAGCCGGATCGGCCGCAAGGCCGTGCACATTGTCGGCAAGTCCTTGGATTTGTTGGCTTGATTAGGTGGAGGGCCCGAAAGGCCCTTCAATTGTAACCGCGATGAGGCGTGCAGGCATTTTGCGCAACGGACCAGTCGACCCGATGGGTCGGAGACCGCTGCATGTGCCCGCTGCCCGCGCTCAGACAAGTCGCCCCCTCCGTTCCGTATCCCCGTCTGGTCCGCCAGGCGACCCGTTGCGCTTGGGGCGCAGTGGACCAACATGTCAAAGAAAATGCTTATCGATGCCACCCACACCGAGGAAACTCGGGTGGTCGTGGTCGACGGAAACAAGGTCGAAGAATTCGACTTCGAGACCGTAAACAAACGCCAGCTTGCCGGAAACATCTACCTTGCCAAGGTGACGCGCGTCGAACCCTCGCTGCAGGCGGCGTTCGTGGAATACGGCGGCAACCGGCACGGCTTCCTGGCCTTCGCCGAAATCCACCCCGATTACTACCAGATCCCGGTGGCCGACCGTAAGGCGCTTCTGGAGGAAGAGCGGGCGATGGCCCGCGCCGAAGAGGAAGAGGACAACCGGCGGTCGCGCCGCCGTCCGTCACGGCCTTCAGGGAAGGCCGAGCAGGTGAAATCGGACGATGCCGTGGCCGAAGGGCCGTCGGGGATGGACGTGGTCGATCTGGGCGAGGACGAGGTTGCGGACGGGCCGCTGGTCCAGGCGGCCTCGGACGTGCAGGACGATGCGCCGGTCGAGCATGACCACGGGCATGATCACGGGCATGACCATGGGCATGACCACGACCATGATCATCACAACGGTGAGGTCGAAAACGGCAATGGCGGGCGCTATCGCGCGGTGGATCATGCCAGCGACACCGATGACGAGATCGAATCCATCGCCGAAGAGGATGTCGCCGAGGAAATCGCCGCGCCCCGTCGGCCGCGCGCCCGGCGCTACAAGATCCAGGAAGTCGTCAAGGTCCGGCAGATCATGCTGGTCCAGGTCGTCAAGGAAGAGCGTGGCAACAAGGGTGCGGCGCTGACCACTTACCTCTCGCTGGCGGGCCGCTATTGCGTCTTGATGCCGAACACCGCGCGGGGCGGCGGGATTTCCCGCAAGATCACCAACGCGGTGGATCGCAAGAAGCTGAAGGAAATCGCGGGCGAGCTGTCGGTGCCGGAAGGCGCAGGCCTGATCGTGCGGACCGCAGGTGCCAAGCGGACCAAGCCCGAGATCAAGCGCGACTACGAATACCTGATGCGGCTGTGGGAGCAGATCCGCGAGCTGACGCTGAAGTCGATTGCTCCGGCCAAGATTTATGAGGAAGGCGACCTGATCAAGCGGTCGATCCGCGACCTTTACAGCCGCGAGATCGACGAGGTGCTGGTCGAGGGCGAGGGCGGTTATCGCACCGCCAAGGACTTCATGCGGATGATCATGCCGAGCCACGCCAAACAGGTGGTGCGCTATCAGGACCAGACGCCGCTGTTCGCGAAGTACCAGGTCGAGGGCTATCTGTCGGGTATGTTCAACCCGGTGGTGCAGCTGAAATCCGGCGGCTACATCGTGATCGGGGTGACCGAAGCGCTGGTGGCGATCGACGTGAACTCGGGCCGGGCCACCAAAGAGGGGTCGATCGAGGAAACCGCGCTGAAGACCAACGTCGAGGCGGCGGAAGAGATCGCGCGCCAGCTGCGGCTGCGGGACCTTGCCGGTCTGATCGTCATCGACTTCATCGACATGGAAGAGCGCAAGAACAACCTGACGGTTGAGAAGCGCCTGAAGGACAAGCTGAAGACCGACCGGGCGCGGATCCAGGTCGGGCGCATCTCGGGCTTTGGCCTGTTGGAGATGAGCCGGCAGCGGTTGCGGCCGGGGATGCTGGAGTCCACCACGCAAGCCTGCCCGCATTGCCATGGCACCGGGCTGATCCGCAGCGATGACAGCATGGCGCTGCAGGTGCTGCGCGCGCTGGAGGAAGAGGGGACGCGGAAGCGGTCGAAAGAGGTGCTGCTGAAGGCGCCTGTGGGGATCGTGAACTATCTCTTCAACGCGAAACGCGAGCATGTGGCGCTGATCGAGGCGCGCTATGGCATGGCGGTGCGGATCGAGGCGGACCCGGTGATGGTGTCGCCGGACTACTCGATCGAGAAGTTCAAGACCGCGATCCGGGCGGTGCCGGAGGGTCCGGTGGTGTCGGGCCATGCCGGGCTGATGGGCGCGCCGGTCGAGGAATGGGAAGAGGACGACGAGGATATCGTCGACGATCTGGTCGAGGACGAGGCCGAGGAGGCCGAGGTTTCGGTTGCGTCCCCGGCATCCCCGGCGGCTCCGGCTGCGACGGGGGATGGCGATGGCCAGCCCGGACGCAAGAAGCGGCGGCGTCGGCGGCGTCGGCGGGGTGGCCAGCGTGAGAACGGCGGTCCGGCGGGCGAGGATTCGGCGGAAGCCGGGGCCGAGGGCGACGACGACGAGGATGGCCCGGACGACGGCGAGGAGGCCGGTGAGGCCGAAGCGGTGGTCGTGGCCGAAGAGCCGAAGGCAAAGCCGCGGCGCACGCGCAAGCCGCGCGGGGCCAAGGCCGATGCGGCGGAGGCTGCGGTTCCGGTCGAGGCGGCCGTGGTCGCAGAGCCGGTCGCGTCGAAGCGAAACCTGCGCCGAAGAAGCGGGCCAGCCGGGCAAAGGCTGTGACGGCGGAAGCTCCGGCTGTTGAGGCTCCGGTCGCGGAAGCGCCCGTTGCCGAGGTTCCGGTCGCCGAAGCGCCAAAGCCGAAGGGTCGGTCGCGGGCCAAGGCCCCGGCTGCAGTGCCTGAGATGCCGGCGCTGGCCCCAGATCCGGGGATGGCGGTGGCCGAAACGGTGGTCGCCGATCCGGGCGCGGCTGAGGCGGCGGCATCCGATCCGGATGAGCCGAACAAGCCGAAGCGCAAGGGCTGGTGGTCGCTGGGCCGCTGAGGCGGGTCACAGAGATACGGGACGGGCGGCTTCGGCCGCCCGTTTTCGTTCAGCCCCGGCGGAGCAGGTGCAGCGTCACCGTCCCATCGCGCCGGTTGCCCAGATAGGCGTGACCCGCCTCGGCGCAGAAGTGCGGCAGGTCGATCTCGGCCATCGCATCGGTCGCGCGGACGCACAAAACGGTGCCGGGCGCGAGCGACAGGAGCCGCTTCCTCGCGCGTAGCACGGGGAGGGGGCACAGAAGCCCCTCGCAATCGACCATATCGTCCCAATCCGGCATGCAGGCGGTGTAGCGGGCGGGCGGCGGCGCGGCAAGGTTACAACCCTGCCACGGCACTGTGACGGGGTGACCCGGTGACGGGGCGCCCGAAAGCCGCTATCTGGGTCAGGACATGTTCGGAATCGAGATCATTGACGCTGCCCTTCTGCCCGCGATGCTGGTCGCGCTGGTCGCCGGTGTCCTGTCATTCTTGAGCCCCTGCGTCCTGCCGATCGTCCCGCCTTACCTGGCCTATATGGGCGGCATCTCGATGGGCGACATGCGCGACGGGGTGGATCGGCACCGGGTGATCTTGCCCGCGCTTTTCTTCGTCATGGGCCTGTCGACGATCTTCCTGCTTCTGGGCTTCACCGCCTCGGCCTTCGGGAGCTTTGTCCTGGACAACCAGGTGCTTTTGGGGCGGATCTCGGGCCTGGTCATCATCGCCTTCGGGCTGCATTTCCTTGGCCTTTACCGCATCCCGATCCTTGACCGGGAAATGCGGGTCAATGCGGGGGACCGGGGCGGATCGGCCTTTGGGGCCTATCTGCTGGGCCTGGCCTTCGCCTTTGGCTGGACGCCCTGCATCGGCCCGCAACTGGGCGCGATCCTGTCGCTGGCGGCGCAGGAAGGCAGCATGGAGCGGGGGACGCTCCTTCTGGGCGTCTATGCGCTTGGGCTGGGACTGCCCTTCCTGTTGGCGGCGATTTTCATTGAACATTCAATGGCCTTGATGTCGAAGTTGAAACGCCACATGAAGTTGATCGAGCGGCTGATGGGCGGTCTTCTGGTCATCGTCGGGCTCGCGCTGGTGACAGGGGCCTTCACCGATTTCAGCTACTGGATGCTGGAGACCTACGACGTGCTGGGCCTGCCGTTGCCGGGTTAAGCGCGGTTTCCCTGACGCTTACCTGTCGTTAAGGTGACGACGGCACAGTGGCGGGATGGGCGTGGCAAAAGACGAAAACAGCGCGGACGGCAAGGGCCCAGATCGGGCCTTCCGGCGGCATGTGCTGTATATTCCGGGTTATGATCCCTTCCCCCCGCGCCGCTACCGTGAGCTTTACCGGACCGAAGGTGCCGCCCAGGCGGCGCTGTCGGGCTATGATCTGACGATCCGCCCCCGCGCGGGCGAGACCTATGGGTGGAACGTCACCGCCCAGATCGAGGGCGGAGCGGTCGAAGCCGAGGTCGAGGTTCTGGTGTGGTCGGACCTCGTCAAGGCCTCGATGGGGCGCGGGATCCTTGGGACCTACCTGCAACTGGCGCGGACGGCGTGGCTTTATGCGTCGTCGGGTGCGCTCCGGCGGCTGATCCGGCTGCGCAAGGGTCCGATGATCGCAGCCCTGTATCCGGCAGTCGTCCTGGTGTTGCAGGCGCTGGTGGCGGCGATTGCCGTGGCGGTGGTGGCAGTGTTGGCGGCTGGCCTGGGGGTCTGGCTGCGCGCGGGCCTGGCGCTGCTGGCGGGATGGGCCGTGCTGGAAGGGTTCCGGCGGATCGACCGGCGGCTTTATGTCTACTACCTGATGCATGACTACGCCTTTACCACGGTCGACGGCGGGGCCTACCCGGTGGTGCTGGAGGAGCGGCTGCGGTTCTTTGGCAAGCGTCTGCGCGCGGCGCTGGCGTCGCAGGTGGACGAGGTGCTGGTGGTCGGCCATTCCTCGGGGGTGCATCTGGGGGTTTCGCTCTTGGCCGACCTGATCCGGGAGGGGGTCGCGAAAGGCCCCGCGCTTGGGTTCCTTTCTTTGGGGCAGGCGGTGCCGATGGTATCCTTCCTGCCGGGGGCCGCGCGGTTGCGGGGCGACCTTGCGTATCTCTCGGCGCGGGAGGAGCTGACCTGGGTCGATGTCTCGGCGCCCGGGGACGGCTGCAGCTTTGCACTGTGCGATCCGGTGGCGGTCAGCGGGGTTGCGCCCGAGGACCAGCGCTGGCCGCTGGTGATTTCGGCGGCTTTCACTCAGACGCTAAGACCGGAGACTTGGGAGGCGCTGCGGCGGAAGTATTTCCGGCTGCATTTCCAGTATCTCTGTGCTTTCGACAACCTGAAGGGTGGGACCTGGGACTACGACTATTTCCGCATCACGGCGGGACCCAAGACCCTGGCCAAGCGGTTTCGGCGGCGGAAGTCGTCGTCAAGTCTGGTCACGACGCCGCTGAGCCCGTTCCGGGACGTGGCTTGACGGTGCCGCCGAAGCCCGAGCCGCGTGCCGACAAGGTCTCGCTTTTGGGGCATCTGCGGGCATTCCGGCGTGACATCCTGTCGGCACAACCGGCGCGGCTCTACCGGGCCTGGATGGCCGAGTTCCGGACGCCGTTCTTCCGGAGCTACCTGTGCAACGATCCTGACCTCGTGCGGCGGGTGCTGGATGAGCGGCCCGGTGATTTCCCGAAGTCGGACCGGGTGACGGAAGGGCTGCGGCCGCTGCTGGGCCGGTCGGTCTTTGTGACCAACGGCGAGGAGTGGTTGCGCCAGCGGCGGATCATCGACCCGGCGTTCGAGGGCGGGCGAGTGAAGGACAGTTTCCCGGCGATCTGGGCGGCGGCGGAGGCGGCGGTGGCGCGGATGGACCCGGGCGAGGTGGAGATCGAGCTTGCCGCCAGCCATGCGGCGGCGGATGTGATCTTTCGCACATTGTTTTCGATCCCGATCGAGGATGAGGTGGCGCAGGCGGTGTTCCACGAGTTCCGGGCCTATCAGCGGTCGGCGCCGATCCTGAACCTGGGCGCGTTCCTGCCCTTGCCGGCTTGGGTGCCGCGCTTGCACCGGGGGGCGACGAAGCGGTCGGCCAAGGTGATCCGGGGGTTGATCGAAGGGCTGACGGCGGGGCGGGCGGCGGCGATTGCGGCGGGGACGGCTCCTGCGGACCTTGCGACGCGGATCATGACGACGCCGGACCCGGTGACGGGAGAGCGGTTCGGGACGGCGGAAATGGTTGACCAGGTGGCGATCTTCTTCCTGGCGGGGCACGAGACGAGTGCCTCGGCCCTGGGGTGGGCGCTGTATCTGCTGGCGACGCATCCGGAGGCGCAAGAGAGGGTGGCGGCGGAGGCTGGGGCGTTGCGGCCGGAATTCGGGGTGATGGCCAGCTTGCGGTTCACGCGGGATGTGTTCCGCGAGGCGCTGCGGCTGTATCCGCCGGTGCCGATGCTGGTGCGCGAGACGGCGCGGGCGGAGGAGTTTCGCGGGCGGAAGGTTGCGAAGGGGGCGCAGGTGGTGATCAGCCCCTGGCATCTGCACCGGCATGAGCGGCTTTGGGAGCGGCCGGATGACTTTGACCCTGACCGTTGGGCGGGGGAGGTGCCGCAGGGCGGGTATCTGCCGTTCTCACGGGGCCCTCGGGTCTGTCCGGGGGCAGGGTTTGCGATGCTGGAGGGCACGCTTTTGCTGGCGCATCTGGTGCGGGCGTTCCGGTTTGAGGCGGTGGCGGGCCGCGTGCCGGTGCCGGTGGCGCATCTGACGGTCAGGGCGAAGGACGGGATCTGGTTGAAGGTGACCCGGCGGCAGCCCCTCACCCCCGGCCCCTCTCCCCAAGTGGGAGAGGGGTGACCCCGGCTTCAATCGCTGTCCCCGGCGATCTGCGCCAGGACCTGACCCTTGCCACGCAGGCGCATCAGCATCGGCACGATCAGCGCGAGGGCGGCGATGCCCAGAAGGCTGGCCGACAGGGGCGTGGAGACGAGGGTTGTCCAATCGCCCTGCGCGATGGCAAGCGCCCTGCGGAGCTGCTGTTCTGCCATCGGGCCAAGGATCAGGCCGACCACGACGGGGGCGATGGGGTAGCCGTAGAGGCGCAGGCCATAGCCGAGGAAGCCGAAGAGGAGGAGCATGGTCAGCTCGACCGGGGAGGGGTTGACGCCGATGGTGCCGAGAGTCGCGAAGAGGAGGATGCCCGCGTAAAGCCAGTGCCGCGGGATGCGCAGGAGCATGACCCAGAACCGGATCAGCGGCAGGTTCAGCACGAGAAGCATGAAGTTCGCGATCAGGAGGCTGGCGATCAGGCCCCAGACGAGGTCGGGTGCGGTGGCGAACAGCAAAGGCCCGGGCTGCAGGCCGAACTGCTGGAACGCGGCCAGGATGATCGCGGCGGTGGCCGTGGTCGGCAGGCCGAGCGTCAGGAGGGGGACCAGCGTCCCGGCGGCGGCGGCGTTGTTTGCGGCCTCGGGGCCGGCGACGCCTTCGATGGCACCGTGGCCGAACTCCTCGGGGTGTTTCGACAGCTTCTTTTCGGTGCCGTAAGACAGGAAACTGGCGATGTCGGCGCCGCCTGCGGGCATGGCCCCGATGGGAAAGCCGATGGCGGAGCCGCGCAGCCAGGCGGGCCACGACCGGCGCCAATCCTGCCGGGTCATCGAGACGGGGCCGTTCAGGGCCTCGACCTTGTCATCATGGCCCGTGGTCTGGGCCGCGACGAACAGCGCCTCGCCCAGGGCGAAAAGGGCGACGGCGAGAGTGGTGACCTCGATCCCGTCCAGAAGCTGGGGGACGCCGAAGGACATCCGGGCCTGGCCAGTGAGGCCGTCGATACCGACAACGGCGAGGCCCAGGCCGATGAAGAGCGAGGTCAGGCCTTTCAGCGCCGAATCGCCAAAGGCGGCGGAGACGGTGACGAAGGCGAGGATCATCAAGGCGAAGTATTCGCGGGGGCCGAAGACCAGCGCGAGCTTCACGATATGCGGGGCGAGGAAGGCGAGGGCGAGGGTTGCCAGGAGGCCTGCGACGAAAGAGCCGATGGCGGCGGTGGCAAGGGCGGGGCCGCCGCGGCCGGCTTTGGCCATGCGGTTGCCCTCTAGCGCTGTGACAATGGACGCGCTTTCTCCGGGGGTATTCAGCAGGATCGAGGTGGTCGAGCCGCCATACATCCCGCCGTAGTAGATGCCCGCGAACATGATCAGCGAGCCTGCGGGGTCGAGGCCGTAGGTGACGGGCAAGAGAAGGGCGACGGTCAGGGCCGGGCCGATGCCGGGCAGGACGCCGACGGCGGTGCCGAGGGTCACGCCGATCAGGGCGTAGAGCAGGATCATTGGGTCCATAGCGGTGCCGAGGCCCTGGAGGAGGAAGTCGAAGGTGCTCATCGTGTCACCCTCCGAAGATCAGGGTTTCAAGCGGGCCGGCGGGCAGGTTCAGCTGCAACAGCCGGTCGAAGATGCCGTAGACGACGAAGGACAGGGCAAAGCCTGCCGCAAGCGCCAGCGGGATGCGACGTTCGCCGAAGCCGCGCGCGGTGGCGGCGAAGAGAAGGCCGGTGGCGAGAATGAAGCCGATCACGTGCAGAAGGGCGATCTGCAGCGCGACGCCGCCGCCGATCCACAGAAGCGGCACGGGGTTCTGGCGCGGGACGGAGGCCACGGCCCGCTTCATCCCGTTCAGCGCGGTCAACACGGCAAGCAGGATCAGGACCCCGCCGACGACCTTGGGCATGGCGGCGGGGCCGATCCCGGCATAGCCGCCATCCTGTGGCAGGCGGCCCGCATCCCAGAGAAGCACCGCCCCGAAGGCCGCAAGCAGCGCGGCGATGATGAACGCCGCCCCATCGGGGCGGCGTCCGGTTCCGGTCTGACCGGGACCTTGCGATCCGGTCATTTCACCAGACCGATGTCCTTGAGGATCGTGGTCGTCGCCTCGACCTCTTTCGCCAGCTGCGCTTCGAAATCTGCGCCCGACAGGTAGGTGTTGGCCCAGCCCTTGGTCTCGAGAGCAGTTTTCCAGCCGGCCGAGTTCACCAGCTTGTCCACGTCGGCAGAGACGGCGGCCTTCTGTTCGTCGGTCAGGCCGGGGGCGGCCGCGATCATGCGCCAGTTCTGCACGTTCACGTCATAGCCCGATTCCATCAGCGTCGGCGCATCGGTGCCCGGCCATTTCTCGGCGGTGGAGACGGCGAGCATGCGCATGGTGCCAGCCTCGACCTGGGGCAGGAATTCGCCCACACCCGAGATGCCTGCGGTCACCTGATTGCCGAGGATGGCCGCGAGGGCTTCGCCACCACCCGAGAAGGCGACATAGTTGATCTTCGTCGGGTCGACGCCTGCGGCCTTGGCCAGAAGGCCCACGGTGATGTGGTCGACGCCGCCCGCCGAGCCACCGGCCCAGGAGACGGAGCCTGGATCGGCTTTCATCTTCTCGACCAGGTCCTGGATCGTCTGGATGTCCGAGCTTGCGGGCACGGCGATGCCCACGGCTTCGCCAGTCAGGCGGGCGATGGGGGTCACGTCGGCCAGGGACACCGGCGAGGCGTTGGTCAGGATCGCACCGACCATGACATAGCCGCCGACGATCAGCTGCTTCGGGTCACCGCTGGCCGAGGCTGCGAATTGGGCGAGGCCCACGGTGCCACCTGCACCGGGGACGTTCTGGACCTGGACGTTGCCCGAGATGCCTTCGGCGACCATGACCTCCTGGATAGTGCGGGCCGTCGAATCCCAGCCGCCGCCGGGGGCAGCGGGGGCCATGATCATGTAGTCTTCGGCAAAGCTGGCAGTTGCGGCGGCAACGGCAAAGGCCGCGCCGAGAAGGGCGTGTTTCATGTCTTTTCCTCCCATGGCGCGTCAGCGCGCCGGATTGTGCGGGCGGGCACCTCCTCGTGCCCGTCCCTTGGGAAAGTGCACCACAGAAAGCTGTCAGGAAGCTGACAGCGGCAGTGGGGGTCAGCGCAGGGCGTCGTGCCAGCGTTCGAGGAGGCGGGCGCGTTTCGACTGGTCGAGGTAGGCAAGAAGCCCGGGGCTGACCGGAACGGGGCGGAGCTGGTCGCCCAAGGCCGCCTCCATCGCGCGGGCGGTGTTCTGGCCAGACACCTCCAGCGAGACGGCGGCAAGGCGCAGGCGGTCGGCCATGATGGTCTGGCCTTCGCGGCCCATGAGGAAGGCAAGGAAGGCGGTGCCGAGGTCAGCCCTTGAGGCGGCGCGGGGGACAAGGCCGACGCGGCTGGTGACGACAGTGAAATCCTTCAGAAGGACGACGCCGAGGTCCGGGTTGGCCCGGGCGCGGGCATCGGCATAGGAGCCGAGGATGTTGTAGCCAAGCGCCAGGCGGCCGTCTTCGACGCGGTCGATGATCTCGGCGCTGGTGGAAAAGGTCTGGAGACCCGCGCGGCCCATCGCGGCGACAAGGGACCAGATGTCGGCGAAATGTTCGGCGTCGCGGGCGAGGTAGAGGTAGCCCACCGCCGAGCGGGCGACGTCGTAGGTGCCGATGCGGCCGTGCGCCTGCGGGAGCTTCAGCCAGTCGATCATCTCAAGCCGCGACTGGGGCGGGCCGTCGGGAAAGGAAGGCTTGTGCCAGACGAGGACGCCGGGTTCGTAGGTCAGGGCAAAGGCCATGTCGCGCCAGTTGGCCCAGTCCGGCCAGTCTCGGGCGAGGGGCACGTCGACGGGCTGGGCGTAGCCGTCGTTGGCCAGTTTCACCTGCAGGTCCATGCCGGAGGAGAAGACGAAATCGGCGGTGGTCTGGCCGGCATCGGTCTCGGAGGTGACGCGGGCGGCGATGTCGGCGGCGAGGAGGTCTTCGTAGACGACGGTGATTGTGGGGTGTTCGGCCTGAAAGGCGGTGATCAGGGGCTCGGCCAGGGGGGTGTCGAGGGTTGAGTAGAGGGTGAGAGTGGCCTCTGCCGGTCCCGGCGCGGGGAAGCGCGCGGGGTCGGCCCAGACGGGGAGGGCGAGGAGGGGGAGGATCAGGCGCCACATGGGGCGGAGGGTGCCTGATGTGGGGCTGCGGCTCAACCCGGGAGCGGAGTTTTCGAAAACTCCGGTTCGGAGCCTTTGAAGGCTCCGGTGCGATTTCTTCGAAGAAATCGCCTCCCCAGCGCGACCGGGGTGCTTTAGGCTGACACGGGGGGAAGAGATGCGGTTGTTGCTTGTCGAAGATGATCTGCCTTTGGCCGAGGCGCTGACTGCGCTTTTGGCGGGGTCGGGGCATGCAGTGGATTGCGTGCATGATGGTCTTGGGGCCGAGGCGCTGCTGCTGGCGGAACAGTTCGAGCTGGTGATCCTGGACCTGAACCTGCCGGGGCTGGATGGATTGAGCCTGCTGCGCCGGATAAGGGCGCGGCAGCCGTCGCCTGCGGTGATGATCCTGACCGCGCGGGGCGCGCCGGAGGAGCGGGTGCGGGGGTTGGACCTTGGGGCGGACGATTATCTATCGAAGCCGTTCGACGTGCGCGAGTTCGAGGCGCGGGTGCGGTCCTTGTTGCGGCGGCAGGCGGGGTTGAAGTCGTCGGTGGTGCGGCTGGGGGGGTTGGATCTGGACCTCACGACCCGACAGTTCGTGGCGGAGGGTGTGGTGCTGGACCTGCCGCCCCGGGAACGCGCGCTGTTGGAGCTGTTCTTTCAACGCGCGGGGAAGGTGGTTGCGAAAGAGGCCATCGTCCAGTCGCTGACCTCTCTGGACGACCTTCTGTCGGACAATGCGATCGAGCAGTATGCCTCGCGCCTGCGGCGGCGGATCGCGCCCTATGGGTTGGTGCTGCGCACGGTGCGGGGGCTGGGGTACATGCTGGAAAAACCGGCGGAGGCGCCGTGAGGGGCTATTCCCTACGGCGGCGGTTGATCCTGTGGCTGAGCCTGGCCACGGCGGCCTTGGGCGTCATAGCGCTGGCCGACACCTGGCGCGAGGCGGTGGCGACGGCGCGGGGGCTGTCGGACCGGGTGCTGGAGGGCTCGGCGCTGGCCATCGCCGAACGGGTCACGGTGGACGAGGGCGGGGGGCTGGAGGTCGACATCCCTTTCGCGGCGCTGGAGATGTTGGCCTCGGCGGCCGAGGATCAGGTGTTTTACCGGGTCGATGCCCCAGCGGGGCAGTTCCTGACCGGGTATGAGGCGCTGGCGCTGGTGCCATTGGACGAAGAGGGCATCGGCTTTGCCGACGGTCGCTTTGAAGACGTGCCGATCCGGTCGGCGACGCTGATGCGGCGGGTGTCGACCGGGTCGGAGTCGGTGGCTTTCACGGTGACGGTCGCCGAATCGACGCTGGCGCGGTCAGAACTGGCGCGGACGATCCTGATCCGGTCGGCTGTGCGGATCCTGGCGTTGATGCTGTGCACGATCGCGCTGGTCTGGATCGCTGTCACGCTGGCCTTCCGCCCGCTGGACCGGCTGGGTGCGGCGATTGCCGAGCGGACGCCGGACGACCTGCGCCCGATCCGCGAAGCGGTGCCCCTGGAGGCCGCCCCCTTGGCTGGGGCGGTCAACAGTTTCATGGGGCGGCTGGAGGATGCGGTGGCAGCGCTGCGACATTTCACCGGCAACGCCAGCCATCAGCTGCGCACGCCCTTGGCGACCTTGCGCACCCAACTGGCGCTGGCGCGGCGGGCCGGGGATACGGCGCAGGGGGAGGCGGCGCTGGTCAAGGCCGATCAGGCGCTGGTCCGGGCGGAACGGGTGCTGGCGCAACTGCTGGCGTTGGCGCGGGTGGACGCGATGGCCACCGGGCTGAACCTTGGGCCGGTCGACCTGGCCGCGCTGGCGCGGGACCTGGCGGCCGAGGCTCTGCCGCAAGCCGATGCCCGGGGGATTGATCTGGGGTATGAGGGGGCCGACCGGGCAGAGGCGCTGGCCGAGCCGGTGCTGGCGGCCGAGCTGTTGCGCAACCTTGTCGACAACGCCGTGGCCTATGCCGGGTCAGGCGCGGTGGTCACGGTCCGGGTGCGATCCGATGCCGACGGTGTTCTGTTGGAGGTCGAGGACAACGGGCCGGGCCTTCCTGCGGACAAGCTGGCCGAATTGCGAGCGGGCGCCCTGCCGCAGCGGATGGCGCCGCAGGCGGGCGGATCAGGACTGGGGCTGGCCATCGTGGCCGAGATTGCCGACCTTTTTGGAGCGACGTGCCGGTTCGACACGCTGACGGAGGGTAGGGGACTGAAGGTCAGCTGCCGGTTCCGCGCGTCTTCGTAGGGTGGGCGATCCGCCCACCGCCCGGTCAGAGAAGCTCGACCCGGTAGCTTTCGATCACGGTGTTCGCCAGAAGCTTGTCGCACATCGCCTTGACGGCGGTCTCCGCGCGGGCCGCATCGGTTTCGGCCAGGTCGAGTTCAATCACCTTGCCCTGACGCACGCCGGTCACGCCCGCAAAGCCAAGCGAGCCGAGGGCATGGCGCACAGCCTCGCCCTGCGGATCAAGGACGCCGGATTTCAGCATGACGGTGACGCGGGCTTTCATCGGGGCCTCCGGGTTGCAGGGTGCCCGGTCATTAGCGAAGGGGCAGGCGGTGGGCAAGGCGCGCCAAAATTCTTCGGCGAAGAATTTTGGCGCTGGATCAGTTGATCAGCGTCGGCTTCATCTGATGGGTGACGTTCGAGGGCATGACGCCCAGACGCCGGGCAAGCTCGCTATAGACGTCGCCCATCGGCTGCGGATCGGGGATCGAGCCGTCCGGGCGTTCGGGCTGGCGCATGTCCCAGAGGCGGCAGCTGTCCGGGCTGATCTCGTCGGCGACGATCAGGCGCATGAAGTCGCCTTCCCAGATGCGACCGACCTCGATCCGGAAATCGGCAAGACGGATGCCGACGCCCATCATCACGCCGGACAGGAAGTCGTTTACCCGGAGCGACAGGGCCACGATGTCGTCAAGGTCCTGCTGGTTAGCCCAGCCGAAGGCGACGATGTGTTCCTCGGCCACGAGGGGCAGGTTCAGCTTGCCGTCCTTGAAGTAGTATTCGACGATAGGGCGCGGCAATTGCGTGCCTTCGGGGATGCCAAGGCGAGAGGTCAGGGGCCCTGCGGCGAAGTTGCGCACGACGATTTCCAAGGGGATGATCTCGGCCATGCGGACCAGCTGTTCGCGCATGTTCAGCCGGCGGATGAAATGCGTCGGCACGCCGATCTGGTTCAGACCGGACATGAAGAACTCCGACAGGCGGTTGTTCAAGACGCCCTTGCCTTCCAGCGTCGAGGGCACCGCCACCGAAGAGCTGCTGTCGTCCTTGAAGTATTGCACCAGCGTGCCGGGCTCGGGTCCTTCGTAAAGGATCTTGGCCTTGCCTTCGTAGACCTTCTTGCGCCGTGCCATGGTTCACTTCATCCGGGGGTGTGGGCGGAAGGGCAATCCTTCAAGCCGCTTTTATTGGCCTATAGTCCAAGGGGGCAATACCCGCAAGGCGCGAGCCGTCTATGGCCCCAAGGGGGCTTGCGGGGACGGGGCGGGATGGGCATATGGGGAGAAACGCCAGGCAAGTCGGGGGAGCCCATGACCACGTTCGACGATCGCGAAAACGCCTTCGAGGCCAAGTTCGCCCATGACAGCGAGATGCAGTTCCGGGCCGAGGCACGGCGCAACAAGCTGGTCGGGCTTTGGGCGGCCGCCTTGATGGGCAAAACGGACGATGCGGCGGCGGAATACGCCATCGAGGTCGTCAGCGCCGATTTCGAGGAAGCGGGCGACGAGGACGTGGTGCGCAAGGTTGTCGCCGATCTGGCGGGCAAGGCCAGCGCCGAAGAGGTCCGCGCCAAGATGAAGGAAATGCTGCCCGTCGCAAAGGCGCAGCTGATGAGCGAGATCTGATCCCTTCCTGGTAGGGGTAAGAATAGGCGCGGTCCTGCGGGGCCGCGCTTTTTCTTTGTGCATTTGAAACGTTAACCGGATCGCCAGTCGTGGCGGTGCAACTTCTGTCCCTTGACAGGCGGAGGCGACGGTTTGCGGCGGTTGGAAATGGTGGGGGCCGTGCGCCCAAGGGTTTACCGGCGGCTGCTGTGGACGGCGGGGGTCGGGGCGCTGTTCCTGGCGCTGCTGGCCCAGCGGCTGCAGGCGGTCGATCCGCAGCTGGTGTTGACGGCGCTGGGTGGGATCGGGCTGATGCCCTTGGCCTGGGCGATGCTGGCCACGGGGATCAGCTTCTGGGCGGTGGCGGGGTATGACCAGGCCTGGCACCGGCATCTTCTGACCGGGATCGACCCGGGCCGCGCCTCGCGCGCGGGGTTTGCGGCAATTGCCATAGGTCAGACCGTGGGGCTGGGCGTGGTCAGCGGCGCGCTGGTGCGCTGGCGGATGCTGCCGGACCTGGGGCTGATGGCGGCGATGCGGCTGTCGGCTCTGGTGGCAGCGTCCTTCCTGATGGCCTGGACGGTCCTGGCCTCGGTCAGCCTGATGGTGCTGCCCGGCGCGCCCTATGCGGGACTTGCGCCCTTCGGGCTGGCGGCGGTGGCCCTGGGTCTGGGCGCGGCGCTGGCGCTGGGGCGGGCCTTGGTGCCGAACCTGTTCACCATCGGGCGGCTGCTGTCGCTGGCGGCGGTCGACTGCCTGGCCGCAGGGGTGGCGCTGTGGCTGCTGATCCCGGGCGATCTGGCGCTGGTGACGTTCCTGCCGGTGTTCCTGCTGGCCTTGGGGGCGGGCCTTGTCTCCGGATCGCCCGCCGGGCTTGGCGCGTTCGAGATCGTGCTTCTGGCGCTGTTGCCGGGAGAGCCGCAGGCGGGGCTTCTGGCGGCGGTGTTGGCCTGGCGGGTGATCGGCTACGGCCTGCCTGCGCTTGCCGGTGCGGGGGTGGCGCTGCTGGCGGCGCCCGTTGCGGAAGATCGCGGGGGGCGGTCAGGGCTGCCGCCGCCGCAGATCGCCGAGGCGGGGCTGGTCGCGCAGGGCGAGCTTTTTGCCCATCCCGAAGGGTTTGTGGCTGGGCGCACGGCGCATGGGCTGGTCGCGCTGTCGGCGGTCGCTGATCTGGGGCGGTTCTGCCGGGCGGCACGGGAGGAGGGGCGCTGTCCGGTCCTCTACAAGCTGGCCGGTCGCCCAGCCGCCATGGCGCGGCGGGCCGGGCTGCGGGTCCTTCCCGTCGCGCGCGAGGCCTGGCTCCAGCCGCTGACCTTCCGCCTGGACGTCCCTGTCCGGGCAGGACTGCGCCGCAAACTGCGGCGGGCCGAGGCGGCGGGGGTGATCGCCAAGGTGGAGCAACGGCCCGATTGGGCCGCGCTGGCCCGGCTGAACGCGGACTGGACCCTGGCGCGCGGGCGGGAGCACGGCTTTGCCATGGGGCGCTTTGACCCGGACTATCTGGCCGGGCAGGTCGTTGTCGTGGCCCGGCTTGGCGCCGAAGCGGTGGGGTTTGTCAGCTTTCACTCCGCCCGGATCGGCGACGAGGCGATCTGGACGCTGGACCTGTTGCGCCCCGGTCCAGCGGCCCCCGAAGGCACCGCACAGGCGATGATCCTTGCCGCGCTTGATGCGGCGCGGGCAGCGGGCGTGCGGCACCTGTCGCTGGCTGCCGTTCCGATCGGCGCGCGCGAGGCGGAGACCGGCCCGGTCGCCCGGCTTGGGCGTCGCTTCGCGCCCGAGGCGATGCGCGGTCTGGACCAGTTCAAATCCGGCTTCGCGCCGCGCTGGCAGCGGCTGTACATCGCGGCACCCTCCTACGTGGCGCTGATCCTGGTCGGGATCGAAATCTGGCGCCGGGTCTGCCATCCGCGAGAGCTGGTCCACATGAGGCGGACCACGGCTCATGATGAGGAATATGAATTTGCCTATCGCCGCAACCCATGGCAGAGGGAGGGGGACACGCAGGCCTGAGGGATACTGGACATGACCGACGCGCTGACCCGGATGCTTGCCGCCCGTGACTGGATCATGGCGGATGGCGCGACGGGGACGAACCTGTTCAACATGGGCCTCTCATCAGGCGAGCCGCCGGAGTTCTGGAACGTCGACGAGTCTGCGAACATCCGCAAACTTTACGGCGATGCGGTCGCGGCCGGGTCGGACCTGTTCCTGACCAACACCTTCGGCGGCAACGCGGCGCGGCTGAAGCTGCACAATGCGCAAGGCCGCGTGGGCGAGTTGAACCGGGTCGGCGCCGAACTGGGCCGCGAGATTGCCGACAAGGCGGGCCGCCCCGTGGTTGTCGCAGGCTCGATGGGCCCCACGGGCGAAATCTTCGAACCGATGGGCACGCTGACCCATGCGCTGGCCGTGGAAATTTTCCACGAGCAGGCCGAAGCACTTAAGGCAGGCGGCGCGGATGTGCTGTGGGTCGAGACGATCTCGGCCCCCGAGGAATACCGCGCGGCGGCGGATGCGGCCTTGCGGGCGGACATGCCCTGGTGCGGCACGATGAGCTTTGACACGGCGGGCCGGACGATGATGGGCACCACCTCGGCGACGATGGCCGATATGGTCGAACGCCTGATCAACCCGCCGATCGCCTTTGGCGCGAACTGCGGCGTGGGTGCGTCCGACCTGATGCGCACCGTGCTGGGCTTTGCCGCGACAGGCACCGAACGCCCGATCATCGCCAAGGGCAATGCTGGCATCCCGAAGTATCACGACGGCCATATCCACTACGATGGCACGCCGGAGCTGATGGCGGAATATGCGGTCATGGCGCGGGACGCGGGCGTGCGGATCATCGGCGGCTGCTGCGGGACGATGCCTGAGCACCTCCGCGCGATGCGGGTGGCGCTGGAAAGCCGTCCCAAGGGCAACCGTCCCTCGCTGGAGGTGATTCAGGCCAAGCTTGGCGGGTTCTCCTCGGCCTCGGACGGGACCGGCGACGATACCGGGCCGAAGCGTGAGCGTCGCGGGCGTCGGGGCTGATGGCGGGCGCGCTCCTCTGGCAACGGGCCGAGGGCGCGCTGGTGTTTGTGGGGGCGCTGGCGATCCTGACGCTGGACTGGCAACCGCTGGTCTGGTGGCTGGCGATCCTGATCTTCTTTGCGCCGGACCTGTCCTTTGCAGCCTACCTTGCCGGTCCAAAGACGGGGGCCGCCGCCTACAACGCGGTTCACTTGTATGGCTTTGGCCTGATCGTCATGGTGCTGGGTGCTTTGGCCGACCTGCCATCGATCACCGCTTGCGGCTTTCTCTGGCTCGCCCATGCCGGATTTGACCGGATGCTGGGCTATGGGCTTAAGCTGCCCACGGGGTTTCAGGATACCCATCTGGGGCGGATCGGACGCGGGTAGGGCAAAATCCTTCGAAGGATTTTGACAAAACTTTTCGAAAAGTTTTGGCCCGGACGCGCCGGGTCAGAACAGCGTCAACTGGTCGCCTACCATCGGGGGTGGGGCAAACAGGTCAGTCCGCAGCGCCGGAAGACCTTCGCCCAGGCCGAGCCGCTTGCGGGCAAGATCGGCGCGGCGATGGATCAGGTCGGCCCAGAGACCCTGGCCCCGCATCCGGGTGCCGAAGTCGGGGTCGTAATCGCGTCCGCCATGCAGTTCGCGCACGCGGCCCATCACCCGGGCGGCGCGGTCGGGGACGGTGGAGTCCAGCCAGTCGCGGAACAAGGTCGAGACCTCCAGCGGCAGGCGCAAGGGGATGGTGTTCGCTGCCGTCGCCCCGGCGTCGCGCCCGGCCTGCATCACGGCCTCAAGTTCATGATCGGTCAGGGCCGGAATCAGCGGCGAGACCTGGATGCGGACCGGAATGCCGGCCTTTGCCAGACGTTCGATCATCTGCAGCCGACGGCGCGGGGTCGGTGCGCGCGGCTCCATCTTGCGGGCAAGGCCCTCGTCCAGCGTGGTGACGCTGATCGAGACGGAGGCCAGACCTTGCGCCGCCATCGGCGCGATCAGGTCGATGTCGCGTTCGATCGTCGTGCCGCGCGTGGTGATCCAGACCGGATGGCGGAAGGCAGAGAGGACTGCCAGGACCCGCGGCATGATGGCGAAGTCACGCTCCACCGGCTGATAGGGGTCGGTGTTGGTGCCGATGGCAATCGGAGCGACCTTGTAGGACGGGCGGCGCAATTCGGCCTCCAGCACCTCGGCGATGCCGGGGCGGGCGATGAGGCGGGTTTCGAAATCGAGACCGGGCGAGAGGTTGAGATACGCATGGGTCGGGCGGGCGTAGCAGTAAATGCAGCCGTGCTCGCAACCCCGGTAAGGGTTGATCGACCGGTCGAAGGGCAGGTCGGGCGAACGGTTCCAGCTGAGCGCCGAGCGGGGCCGTTCGACGCGGACCTCTGTCGCGACCAGACGCTCCTCCTCGGGGAGGTCCCAGCCGTCGTCATAGGCCTCGCGATCGGTCGCCTCGAACCGGCCGGAGCGGTTGGTGTCGGACCCCCGCGCCCGCAGGCGCTGGCCGGGCAGGAGATTCGCCTTCGGGCTCATCGTCTCAGGATAGAACATATTGTGAACATCGCCAAGGCCGACCTTCCCCGCCCGACGGCGTTCTGGTCAGGAGACCGGGACGCAGAGGCTTTCTTCCGCCGCACCCTCCAGCGTGATGGCATAAGTGAAGAGATAGCGGCCGTCGTCCATGGCCGAGAGGAGATAGCGGCCTTCGGGCAGCGCCTCGCCGACGGCGGGGAGCCGACCGAAGTCCAGATCGCCGGCACCATTGACCGTCTGTTCCCAGCTGCCCCTGTTGCCTTCCGGCGGAATGATCAGCACCGTGACCGTCCGACCGGGACCATAACCGCTGATCCTGACCCGGACCCCAATCCCAAGCCCGACCTGCGCGGGAAAGCGGTCGCCGCGAACGACGTAGTCCGCCGGGCGGAAGATCCGTTCATACTGACCGCCACTGGCCGTTGGCGCCTTCACGACCACGTCGGGCGCCCGGTCACAGTGGCCGCCGGAGGCCAGAACCTCGACCGGGACCGCCGAACGGATCATCTCGGACTGGGCTGGGCCTGCGATAGCGACAAAAGCCAGCATCCAGCGCCACATCCGTCATCCTCCATTTGCATGCGGGTTGCGCTGCTTGCCTTCGGTGCGGAAGAATCGAGAAAAATTTCAACGGTGACAACCGCTTTCTGTCGGCTTTCATCCGGTGTATGTCGTTTGCCGAATAGTGGCAGTGTCGCTTTGCGACCATCACCATGCAAACCTTTCCGCTTGGAGCACGCCCCATGGCCGACGAAGACGACATCATCCTGTCTGAACTTTCGGATGACGAGCTTGTGCTGCAGATGCATGATGACCTCTACGACGGTCTCAAGGAAGAGATCGAAGAGGGTGTGAACATCCTGATCGCGCGGGGTTGGGCGCCCTATGACGTGCTGACCAAGGCTCTGGTTGCTGGCATGACCATCGTCGGTGCCGACTTCCGCGACGGGATCCTGTTCGTCCCCGAAGTGCTGCTGGCCGCCAACGCGATGAAGGCCGGGATGTTCATCCTGAAGCCGCTTCTGGCCGAAACCGGTGCCCCTCGCATGGGCAAGATGGTGATCGGCACAGTGAAGGGCGACATCCATGACATCGGCAAGAACCTTGTCGCGATGATGATGGAAGGTGCCGGGTTCGAAGTGAAGGACCTTGGCATCAACAACTCGGTCGAGAAGTACCTTGAGGCGCTGGAATCGGAAAAGCCTGACATCCTGGGGATGTCGGCCCTGCTGACCACGACCATGCCCTACATGAAGGTCGTGATCGACACGATGAAGGAAAAGGGCCTGCGCGAGGATTACATCGTGCTGGTCGGCGGTGCGCCCTTGAACGAGGAATTCGGCAAGGCGATCGGCGCGGATGCCTATTGCCGTGACGCCGCCGTGGCCGTGGAAACCGCCAAGGCCTGGGTCGCGCGCAAGCACAACGCGATGAACGGCTGACGCACGGGTCTGTGATTCGCGGGGGCTTGCGCGACAGGCCTCCGCAGCGCAGATTGAATGTCAGGGAGACGCAGCCGATGCCCTTGACCCATTTCCTTGGACTGATTGCCCTGGTGATGATTGCCGCCGGTCTGACGATCTGGCTTGCGCTCTGGACTGGGGTGCCCTTCGCGGCGCTGGCCTTTGCGGCGCTGTCGGCCAGCGTGATCCTGACCTGGACCCGGGTCAGCCGGTAATCCCGTGATTGATGACCTCACCCTGTCCGAGACCGGGCTGGCGCCAGCCCGCGCCGGGCGCATCCTGCTGATCGCCTGCGGGGCCCTGGCGCATGAGATCCTGGCGCTGAAGGCCGCGAATGGCTGGGCGCATATGGATCTGCAATGCTTGCCGGCGAAGCTGCATCTCTGGCCCGAGAAGATCATCCCCGCCATGGAAGAGGCTGTTGCGGCCTCGCGGGGGGTCTATGAGACGGTGTTCGTCGTCTACGCCGATTGCGGGACCGGGGGGCTGTTGCAGTCCGCCTGCGAGCGTTTGGGCGTCGAGATGGTCGAAGGCCCGCACTGCTATGCGTTCTTCGAGGGCAACGCGGTCTTCGCCGAACGGGCCGAGACCGAGTTCACGGCCTTCTATCTGACCGATTTCCTGGTTCGGCAGTTCGATGCCTTTGTCTGGAAGCCGATGGGTCTGGACCGGCACCCCGAGCTGCGGGACATGTATTTCGGGAACTACACCAAGCTGGTCTATCAGGCGCAGGTCGATGACCCGGCGCTGGATGCCAAGGCCGAGGACTGTGCCAAGCGGTTGGGCCTGGCCTATGAGCGGCGGTTCACCGGCTATGGCGATCTGGCAGTGGCACTGTCCCGCGTCGCGGGCTAACCGGCGAAATCCGTGATGACGGCGACACCGGGGGCGGTGGGGCCGTCGAAGGCGTGCAACTCCGCGGTGGCATGAGAAAGGGCGACCGTGCGGGCGACGATGGGGCTGACGTCGATGCGGCCGGTCTCGATCAGGCTCAGCAGCGTCGGGTAGCGCCAGGCGGGCATGCCCCTCGTGCCGAAAACTGACAGTTGGCGCATATAAAGCGTATTCATGTCGATCTGCATCTGCGCGGTGTGGCCTACGGGCAGGCCGACCTGAACGTGGCGGCCGAGGGGTCTGAGGCACTTGAGGGAATTGTTGGCGGTGGCCTCGATCCCCAGCGCTTCGACACTGACATGGGCGCCGCCTTGGGTCAGGTCGACGATCTTCGCGGCGACGTCGCCGTCGCGGGCATCGAAGGCGGCTTCGGCACCAAGGGCGAGGGCGTGGGACAGTTTTTCGGGGACAACATCGACGACGATGACCCGCGCACCGAGCGCCTTGCCGATGAGGAGGCAGGAGAGCCCGATGCCGCCGGTGCCGTGGACGGCAAGCCATTCGCCCGCCTGGAGCGCAGCGCGCCCGGTAAGTGCATGGAAGGCCGTCGTGACCCGGCAGCCGAGGCCGGCGGCGAGGGCGGGGGACAGGCTTTCGGGCAGGCGGGTCAGGTTGTGGGCATGGGGGACCGAGACATATTCGGCATAGGCGCCCCGGTCGCCGAAGCCCGGCACACGCTGGCTGCGACAGGTGGTGGTCTGGCCCGACCGGCATTCGGGGCAGTTGCCGCAGGCAAGGATGAAGGGCGCGATGACGCGGTCGCCCTTGCGCCATTTTGCCAGGGGTCCGGCCTCGACCACCTCGCCGCAGTATTCGTGGCCGGGGATGTCTCCCGGTTTGACTTTGGGGTGTTCGCCCACCCAGCCGTGCCAGTCGCTGCGGCAGATGCCGCAGGCGAGGGTTTTCAGGACCACGCCGTCCGGTTCGCAGACCGGGTCGGGGACAGCCTCCAGGCTCAGGGGTTCGCGGTAGGCACGAAGGACGGCGGCGCGCATCAGAGGCTCCGGTAATGGTTCAGGCAGAAGACCCGGATGGCCGAGGCGAGGCCCTCCTCTCCGCGACGTGCGGCGTCGATTTCTGCCGCCAGGACGTTGAGGGGGGTGGCTTTTTCGGCAGCGATGGCGCGGAAGGCGTCCCAGAACTCAGGTTCCAAGGAGACCGAGGTGCGGTGGCCGTGGAGGGTGAGGGAGTGTTTGGCGGGGCGGGTGGTCATGGGGGGGACCCTAGCGCAACGGTTGGCATTGTCATCGGAGTTTTCGAAAACTCCGGTTCGGACCCTTCAAAGGGTCCGGTACGATTTCTTTGAAGAAATCGTCTAGGCGACCCTGCGGATCGGTTCGCGATTGCAGAAGATCACGAACTGGCCAGCATTCTCGACCACAGGAAACCCACGGCGCTTCATTTCGTCGAGAAAGGTCTCGCGGCCAACGTATCGTTCCACGTCGCGGACTTTGCGGCGAATGACCCCGCCTTCGCGTGCGGCCTGTGACGAGAACAGATGCGAGATCCACTGATCGGACGAAAGGAATTCCGGCCTGATTGACATCGGCGCACCTCCTGTCGCAACCCTGCCAAAGCAGGGTTAACCGCAGGTTACTCGGTATCTCGCTTGTGGCCGTCCAGCGCACGCGCAGCCTTTTCCGCCCGCAGCTTTTCCAGCTCCCGCTCGGCTTTCGTCCGTCCGTGCTTCGCGGCTTTGGCGTCCGCCTCTGTGCGGGCGGCTTTGCGGGCCGCCTGCTTCTTTACGGTACGAAGGTTGACGATCTCGGCCATCAGCCCTTCGGGCCGACCATGTCTTCGGGGCGGACGATGCGGTCGAAGGTCGCGCCATCGACGAAGCCCAAAGCGATCGCTTCTTCCCGCAGGGTCGTGCCGTTCTTGTGCGCGGTCTTCGCCACCTTGGTCGCGTTGTCGTAGCCGATCGTGGGTGCCAGCGCCGTCACCAGCATCAGCGATTCCTTCATCAGCTTCTCGATCCGGGGAATGTTCGCCTGCGTGCCAACCACCATGTTGTCGGTGAAGCTGGAGGCGGCATCGCCCAGCAGTTGGATCGACTGCAGGACGTTGTAGGACATCATCGGGTTGTAGACGTTCAGCTCGAAATGGCCCTGCGACCCGGCGAAGCCCACGGCGGCGTCGTTGCCCATCACATGGGCGCAGACCATGGTCAGCGCCTCGGCCTGGGTCGGATTGACTTTGCCTGGCATGATCGACGAGCCGGGTTCGTTTTCCGGCAGGATCAGTTCTCCAAGCCCGGAGCGGGGGCCAGAGCCAAGCAGGCGCAGGTCGCTGGCGATCTTGTAAAGCCCGACCGCGACGGCTTTCAACGCGCCCGAGAACATGACCATCGCGTCATGCGCGGCTAGGGCTTCGAACTTGTTCGGGGCAGTGACAAAGGGCAGGCCGGTGATCTTGGCGATTTCGGCTGCGACGCGTTTGTCAAAGCCGACCTTGGTGTTCAGGCCGGTGCCGACGGCAGTGCCGCCTTGCGCCAGTTCGTAGATGTCGGGCAGGCACATCTTGACCCGCGCGATCCCCTTGTCGACCTGGGTCGCATAGCCCGAGAACTCCTGGCCCAGAGTCAGCGGGGTCGCATCCTGGGTATGGGTGCGGCCGATCTTGATGATGTCCTTGAATTCGTTTGACTTCGCCCAGAGCGCTTTGGACAGTTTCTCCAGCCCCGGGATCAGCACATCGCGGGTGTGCATGCCGATGGCGACATGCATCGCGGTCGGGAAAGTGTCGTTCGAGGACTGGCCCATGTTGACATGGTCGTTCGGATGCACGGGTTTCTTCGAACCCATCACGCCGCCCAGCATCTGGATCGCGCGGTTCGAGATCACCTCGTTCGCGTTCATGTTCGACTGGGTGCCGGACCCGGTCTGCCAGACGACCAGCGGGAAGTTGTCGTCGAACCTGCCGTCGATCACTTCCTGCGCGGCGGAGACGATGGCATCGCCGAGGTCCGACGACAGGTCGCCCTGCGCCATGTTCACCACGGCGCAGGCGCGCTTGATCACGCCCAAGGCGCGGATGATCGGGACCGGCTGGCGTTCCCAGCCGATGGGGAAGTTGATGATCGACCGCTGGGTCTGGGCGCCCCAGTACTTGTCGGAGGGAACCTCCAGCGGGCCAAAGCTGTCGGTTTCGGTACGGGTTGCGGTCATCGGGGCCTCCTCGCAAGCTCTGAGGCCCCGCATAGCGCCGGACGCGCGCGAAATCAATCCGGCATGCAATGGTATACCGAAAACCTCAGGCGCGGCGGAAGCGGTAGACCGTGGCGGGGGGCAGATTGGCCCAGACCTTGTGGCCCTTGTTCACCTTCAGCCCCAGGCTTTCCACGGTTTCCGGTGCAAGCGGCGGGCGGGGGCCGTAGGTGAACTGCACGTAGTGGCCACGTGGGGCGAGGATGGCGAAAGCGGCGTTCACGATGCCTTCGCGCACCTCTGCCGGCATCGACAGAAGCGGCAGGCCGGAGATCACGGTGGCCACGCCGGGAGGGATCAGGTTGGCGGCCTCTTGTGCGGGAAGCTGGTGGACGGTCACGCCGGGAAACTTCTTCCGCAGGTAGTCGACGAATTCCTCGTCCAGCTCGAACAGCGTGACGTTTTCCGGCGGGACGCCACGGGCGAGGATCGCCTCGGTAAAGCGACCGGTGCCGGGGCCGAATTCGACCACCGGGCCGCTGTTCGGGCCAAGGCCCAGGGTCATCGCGCGGGCCAAGGTGCGCGACGACGGCGCAATGGCCGAGACCTGGCGGGGGTTTTTCAGAAGCCTGCGACGGAAGAGTGCAAGGTCACTCATCAGTGCTTGCGGAACTGGTCCAGGGAGACCACCTCGGCTGCTTGCCGTTCGGGCTCTTCCTCGACCTCGATATCCTCTTCTTCCTCGTCGTCGTCATCGTCCTGTTCCTGCGTCTCGAAGCGCAGGCCGAATTCGACGGACGGGTCGACAAAGGTTCGCAGGGCGTCGAAGGGGATGACCATCGGTTCGGGATTGTTGCCGAAGCTGAGGGTGACACTGAAGCCTTCGTCGGTGACGATCAGGTTTTCAAACCAGTGCTGCAGGACGACGGTCATTTCGGTCGGGTAGCGTTCCTTCAGCCAGTCCGCCAGTTGCACCTCTGGGTGGGTGGTGTCGAAGGTGATGAAGAAATGGTGCGCTCCGGGCAGGCCGTGTTCGGCCACATCGGTCAGGACCGACTGGATCAGGCCCCGCATCGCGCGGTGCATGAGATTGCCATAGTCGATACTGCGTGCCATGGGCGCCGTCCTTTCGCGGTTGGGTTGCAGCATAGGCAATTCGGGGGCCAAGGGAAGGGGCGGCAGGACAGGATGTTGACCTGACCCTAAAGAAGCCCGAAAGCCGCCGAGGCGAGTGCTGAAATCGCAAGCACGGCAACCAGCGACCAGTGGCGCCAAAGCAGTGTGTAAGCGGCGAAAACCGCGATCAGTGCGGGAACCGGGCGCAGGCTTGCCGGGTCCGGCAGGATCAGGCTGAGGGGGCCAAAGGTGAACTCGGGCAAGGTGGCGAAGAGGACATGCAGCGCGAACCACAGCGAGAGATTCGCGATGACGCCCACCACGGCCGCCGTGATGGCCGCAAGCGCGCCTGAGAGGCGGGGCATGTGGGTCAGGCGGTCGATGAAGGGCGCGCCGGCAAAGATGAACAGGAACGAGGGGATGAAGGTCATCCACAGCGCGATGGCCGCCCCGGCAAGGCCCAGCGGCCAGCCGCCCTGCTGGTGCGCGGCCATGAAGCCCACGAATTCGTTGACCAGAATCAGCGGGCCGGGGGTGGTTTCGGCCAGCCCCAGCCCGTCCAACATTTGCGGCAGAGTCAGCCAGCCCTTGTCGTCAACCACCTCCTGCGCCATCCAGGCCAGCACCGCATAGGCCCCGCCAAAGGTCAGGATCGCGAGTTTCGAGAAGAAGATGCCGATTTCGGCCAGCCTGCCGGGGGCGGCAAGGATCAGGGCGGCCAGGGGCAGAAGCCAGATCGCAAGCCAGGCCGTGGCGGCGCGCAAGGATTGCGCCAGGGCTGCAGGCGGGGGCGGGGCTGCGGGATCGCGGTCAGCGCGTGCCGTGCGAAGGAACCCCCAGAGACCGGCGGCCAGGATGATGAGCGGGAACGGCAGTTTGAAGAGGAACAGCCCGGCGAAGGCGGCAAGGGCGATGACATAGGCCTCGCGCGATTTCAGGGCGCGTCTGGAGACGCGGATCAGCGCTTCGATCACGATGGCGATCACGGCGGCCTGGACGCCAGTGAAGAGGGCCGCTACCACCGGGACCTGCCCGAAGGCAGCGTAGATCAGGGACAGCGCCAGCACGACCAGCGCGCCGGGCAGGACAAAGAGCCCGCCCGCGATCAGCCCGCCCTTCACGCCGTGCAGCCGCCAGCCGATCCAGGTGGCCAGCTGCATCGCCTCGGGCCCCGGCAGGAGCATGCAGAACGAGAGTGCGCGCAGGTAGTCCGGCTCGGTCACCCAGCGCTTTTCGTCCAGGATCACCCGGTGCATCAGGGCGATCTGTGCAGCGGGACCGCCGAAGGACAGGGCGCCGATCCGGGCGAAGGTGCGGGTCAGGTCGGACAGGTTCGGCTGTGCGGGGTCGGGGGTCATTCGGGGCGTCCTGCGGGCCAGTCGTGGCCTTCCTCGTGCCCGTCGCGGGCCCAGCGATACAAGGCGTCGTAAAGCGCCAATCCGGCGTCAAGCTGTTGCAGGTCATCACGAAACATCCGTGACAGCCCGACCGACAGGGCCAAAAGACCGGCCGCCTGCGGGGCCAGATCGTGCCGGTCGGTATCGGCGGCCCGGATCACCAGCGCCATCCGGTCAAGGGCGTCTGTGTGCAGCTGGAAGTCGTCCAGCAGGGCATCAAAGCTGCACTGGTCGCCCCGGTGGCTGAAGGTCACGCCTTCGATGTCGAAGGGGGTTGCGTTGAAGCGGTCCGCGACGGCCTGGACCTCGGACGGCGCAACGAACAGGAAGCAGGCGGCGGGATCGATAAAGCGGCGGATCAGCCAGGGGCAGGCGATGCGGTCGATCTTCGGGCGATGGCGGGTGACCCAGAGGTCCGATGCGGGCAGGGCGGTGAGGGGCGTCATCGGCAGACCGGCCGCCTCCCAGGCCAGGGCTCCGCCTTCCAGAACCTCGGCCTGCCAACCTTTCGTGCGCAGGAGTGCGGCCGCACCTTCGGACAGTTTGCGGCCTTTCATGCAGACCACGACGGCCCGGCCCGGGGCATCGCTGAGGTCACCGATGGTGGTATGGGGGGTGATCCGGGTGGTCGGGATCAGGCGGGGCAGGGCCTCTAGATCCTCGGGCAGGCGGACGTCGAAGATGGCGGGCGCATCGGGCGTGCCTATAAGGCGCATGGTCTGGGCGGGTGTGATCAGGCCGAACTGGGGCATGGCTGCATCCTTGGCATTGGGTCAGGGATGCGACGCTTGGGCCTTGGCCTCACGGGGTGGACGCGAACCCCATGGCGATAGGGGTAGGCAGTTCCCGGCTGGCGGTCAAGGGTCAGCCGATGGGTTTGGTCAGTTCGCGCAAAAGCTTCAGCCGCAGCGTTTCGGCATAGTCCTGCAGTCCCCGGGCCGAGACGACAAAGCCGCCGGGGGTGATGACCCAGCGGCGGTAGTAGTTGGTGATCGGGAAGGCGGGGCCGGGTTCCTCGATCGCGATGGCGTTGATCTGGATGCCCGCTTCGGTCGCCTCGCCGCGGGCCTGCGCATCGGTGAAGCCGGCATTTTCCTGCCCGTCGCCGGAGACGTCGATCACCTTGCGGCGGCAGTCGAGGACAGCGGCCAACTGGGCAGCGGCAAAGCGGAGGCCTTCGCCCACGGCGGTGTCCGAGCCGTAGAAGGCGCGGTCGACGGCGGCAGCATCGCTGGCAAAGCGGGTGACGGCTTCGGGTGTCAGCATCCTTTGCCAGGGCAGGACGATGGCCTGCTGATCGAGGCCGGACCACTGGACGACAGACAGCGCGACCTGCCCCCGGACAAGCGCCTCGGCGACCTCGGGGTCGGACAGGGCGGCGGCCAGGCCTTCGGTCTGCAGCCGGTATTCGCCGCCGTCGATGGAGCCGGAGACATCAATCGAAAGGACCAGCGCCGTCTCGCAGGCGAGGGCGGGCTGGGCCGTCAGGCAGGCTAATAGGGCCACGCGAAGCATGGCCGAGGATGCGGCCTGCAATGGGGTCTGGCAAGGGGAAGGAAGGTGCAGGTTTCTGTTGCCAGGTACCTGCGAACCCCGCCTTACGGTGCTAACCGCAAGGGCTTAGTTTTGGTATTGCGAGCCGCTTACGCGACCGATAACGGTGGTACCTCACCGAGCGAAAGCTGGCCTCTTTGGTCGTTCGTCGATCCTATTTCGGCCCCTTGCCCCCGCAACGAACGGGAATTTGGTGGAGCCGCCGGGTACCGCCCCCGGGTCCGAGCCGATTATTACAGGTGCGTTTATCGCCATAGTCGGAGTTGCCCCCGACAGGATCAATATAGGGGGCGGGGGCGGGGGGTGCAAGGGTGGGTGTCCAGGGTGGACAGGTGGCGGGCAGTGAGGGAAATCAAAAGGTTGGCTGCGGACGTTTACGAATTGGTGGGGTTCGGGCGCGGCGTGGGCGTGATGTGGCACGCGGTATCCTTTCGGACCAACCATCCATGACTGTGACGGATCATCGTCTTCATTCTGGACAGCGCTTTCCCGAAATCCATTTGACAGCGTTCGAGCGAAGCGGGTTCGATGTAGCCACGGCACCGATCCCGCCGGTTGCCGACGAATAGGACGATCTTCCTACCCATACAGGTAGTGCGCGGTGGTACGGTCTGAGAAATCCTCAGCCGTGTCAGGCAGGTGGGCTGCCTGCTTTTCCGGAGATGGTCCGGTCGGGGTGATCAGCAGAATTTCAGAAGTCCTTCAGGACTTCCGTGCCGGATAGGCGCAGGTTTCAGCAAGGTATTTCAAGGTGCGTTGGCGATGAAGACTTTCGAAATGATGAAGCATTTCAGAACGTTGTCCTTCACTCTCCTGTTGGGCTCCGGAGTATTCCCTTCCTCCGGAGCCGCTTTTTCCTGCGCAGACCTGGCGCTGGTCCTGGCGATCGACGGGTCGGGCAGCATCAACGACCGGGATTTCAGCCTGCAGCAGACCGGTTATGCGAACGCGTTCAGAGACGAACGCGTCCAGGACGCGCTGGGGCAGGCGGGACTGGTCGATGTCGCCGTCGTTCTTTGGGGCGACGCTGAGATTCCGCCGCAGATATTGCCCTGGCGGCGCATTGCCTCGGCCGACGACGCGGTTGGCCTGGCTGCAGAGATTGGCCGGATGCCGCGGCGGGTGACTGGCGACACCGGCATCGGACGGGGGATCTGGTTGGCGCTGGACTTGCTGGAGAGCGGCGAGGCCTGTGCCGCGCGCCGGATCATCAACGTGTCGGGAGACGGCAAGGAATCCTTCGGCGCGAGGTCGCGCCACCACGTCTCGTTGGCTTTGGCACGAGAGCGGGCGGACCAGATGGGCGTCACGATCAATGGGCTGACGATCACGATCGAGGCGAGCGACCTGGAAGCCTGGTACCGCACCCGAGTGATCACGGGGCCGGACGCCTTCGTCATGACGGCAAATTCGTTCGACGCATTCGGTGCGGCGATCATCCGGAAACTGGCGCGCGAGATTGCTCTGCCCGTGATGGCAGAGGCCAGGATTGGGCAGGAGGTGTTGCCATGAGGACGTTTCTGATCGAGCGCGATCTGGAGGGCATCTCGATGCCGGACCTGCACGGGCTGGTCGCGGCCAGCCTGCGGCAGGTGGCACGGATGCGGGACGAGGGCGACCTGGTGCACTACCTGGGATCGACCTTCCTGCCGGGCGAAGGTCTGTGTCTGTGCCTGTACCAGGCGAAGGACGAGGCGGTCCTGGCCAGCCTGAACCGCGCGGCCCGGTTGCCGGCCAAACGCATCGTCGATGCAATTGCGCTGGCGCAGGAGGTGTGACCCGTTTCTGACCAACGGGCAAGGCACACTCAAAGCCTTGCTAAAGCGCCGAAGATGTCCGTAGGCTTTGCCCGATCAGCTGGGTAAAGGCCGTCGTCATGCCAGATGGCAAGGTGAACGCTGCGGAGGCGTCCGAGTTCCGGTTTGCCGGTTTCACCCTTGATTTGCGGCAGGGGCGCCTCTGGGATGCGTCCGGAGACATCCAGCTTCGCCCCAAGCCATTTGCGCTTTTGGGCTACATGGTGCGGCATGCCGGCAGGGTGCTGTCGAAAGACGAACTGCTGGATGCGGTCTGGCCGGATGTGATTGTGACCGAAGACTCACTGTCGCAATGCGTTCATGCGTTGCGCGATGGCTTGGGGTCGGCGGGGCCCAGTCTTGTGAAGACCGTGCCACGGCGGGGCTATCTGTTCGACCTTCCTCTGTCAGCCGATGCGCAAGCCGGGACTGTGGCAGGCCCGATTGCGGGCGGTTCATCGCTTCTTGCACCGAGACAGAGCAGCATTGCGGTCCTGCCGTTTTCCGTCGGGCCGTCGCTGTCGCCGGAGGTCCAGCTTTGGTTCGACGGCGTGGTGAACGATGTCATCAGCCAACTGGCACGGTTGCGCAGTTTCGATGTGATCGCGCGTGGCAGTACCTTTGCCCTGCGCGATCTGGTCAGCACTGCGACGCGCGCCGGAAAGCGGCTTGGTGCGGATTATGTGGTGTCGGGGTCGGTCCTGCCGGACGGCGACGGGTTTCGGCTGCTGATCGATCTGGTCAGGACCGACGTGGGCACGATCCTATGGACGGACGAGATCGGGGTGGATCGACCGGGCCTTCTGAGGCTGGTGGGGTCACTGGTCGACCGGATCACGGCATCGGTCCTGTCCGAAGTAACGACCGCGGAGCGCAATCGGGCGCGGCTGGTCCCGGATCAGTCGCTGACGGCGTGGCAGGCCTATCATCGAGGGCTGGAGGCTTTTGGCACCTACAGCGAGCCGACACTGATGCGGGCGCGAGCTTACTTTGCGCAAGCGATCGAGCTGGATCCGGGGTTCGTGCGGGCCTTTGCAGGGCTTTCGGAATGTCAGGCCTGCCTGGCGCGAGCGCCGTTCTGCACGGATCAGAAGGCAGAAGCGGCAGCAGCGTTGCGGATGGCGGAGACGGCGATGCGTCTGGACGAGGCGGCTCCGGCCGCCCAGTTCGCCTATGCCCATGCCCGCTGGCTGCACGGTTCGCCGGAAATCGCGCGGGTTCATGCCGAGCAGTCGGTCACCCTGAGCCCCAGCTTTGCCGATGGCTTTGCCGAAATCGGGTTCTACGGGGCGCTGTACGGTGATCCCGATCAGGCCTTTGCCAGCCTGGCCCGGGCCGAAGTGCTGAATCCGATCAATCCGTTCATCGATTCCGTGCAGATTGATCGTGCCGTTGCGCATCTGCAGAGGAACAATCTGGAGGATGCGGCATGGTGGGCGACCAAGGCGGTCAGCAGGCGTGAGAGCTACGCGCAAATGCAGATCACCGGTGCGATCGTGCTGGCCGCAGCCGGGCATCTGGTCGCGGCGCAGTCGATCGTGAAAATACTACGGGACGAAAACGCCGTGTTCGATCCGCTGAAGATCTTCAAGCCACCATTCAGCATTGCTGGTCCGGCGAAAGACCTTTTGCTGCGGGCGGTGGCCGACCTTGGATTGTGACTGACCCTGCGCCAAAAGAGAACGCCCGGGGTTTCCCCCGGGCGTCTGCAGACTGTTCGATTGTCGGTATCAGAACCCCGACTTGATCAGCTCGAATTCCTCGATCATGCGGTCGCGAAGCTCGGTCGTGGGCGGGGACTGCACGAAAAGCGGCGTGGTCACCGGGTCGACATAGGCGGCTTGCAGCGCCTCGGCCGGGATTTCGGCCATCGCGGCGTCGTTTGCCAGCGCGTAGCCGATTGCGTCGAGGAGCGGCTGGGCCGAGGAATGTGCCAGAAGCGAGTTGATGTGGTCGTAGGCCTTGTCCTCGACCCCCGGCGCGTCCTTCATGTTCACAAAGCCGCAGTACCAGGTGGCAGCGCCTTCGGCGGCGGCGCGGTTGAAGCCGACGGGGAAGTTCTCCGCCTGCAGGATCGCGACCGGGTCGTTCCAGGACCAGGCGACCTGAACCTCGCCCGAGGCCATCAGCTGGCTGAGTTCCGAAGGGTCGGACCAATAGGCGCGGACGTTCGGGTGGACCTTGCGCAGCCAGTCGGCGGCGGCGGTGAACTGCTCATCAGTCACGTTGTCCCACGAGGTCACGCCGGTGGCCATGAAGGCCAGCGACCAGACGTCGTCGGTGTTGTCGGGCATAGAGATGCGGCCGGCATATTTCTCGTTGGCGAAGACCTGGACCGAGGCCACGTCTTCGGCCGGAACCGTCTCGGCGTTGTAGGCGATGGCGGTGTAGGCATAGTCGGTCGGGATGAACCAGACGCCCTGGTCATTGGTGAAAGGTTCCACCATGCGGGCCGGGACATTGGCGAATTCGGGGATCTTCGAGGTATCCCACGGCTCGATCAGGCCTGCGTCGATGTAGCGCGGAACCGCGGCGGCGCAGGGGTGCACGACATCGGCATTGAAGCCGGAAGACACCTTCTGGAACGCCTCGTCATCGTCGGCGAAGAAGACATAGGACGGCTTCTGGCCGTGCTTGTCGACATAGGGCTGCAGCATCCCGTCGATCTCCCAGCCGGCCCAGTCGAGCACGGTGAAATCCGGGTCGGCCGCATGGGCGGCGACGGACATGGCCAGCACGGACGCGGCGCTGATCAGGGTAAGGGAATGTCGGGACATATGTGCTCCTCTGCGAGACATGCAGGCGGCGCGGGTGGCCGCGGCATGTGCATGGTTTGTCTGAAGACGCGGCCCCCTCGGCGCGTCCTGGGGAAAAGAGTGGTGGGCACACCCGAAAAGGACAAGGGGAAATTGCGGGATTTTGTGGCCGTTGCCGCGGAAAACGGCACAAATTCAGGTGACCTAGGGTCAGGTTGCCTGATTGCCGGGCGGTTCGGCAGGTCTGTTGACGATGCAGCGCATCTGCGGCTTCCGGCTTGCGGGACGGCGGTGGGGGCGGTAGTCGTTGGGGTGACGCCGGATGCTGCGATGCGGGTCCGGCTCTGGCCCGGGGCGAGACAGTCGCGGGTCTGGCTGGAAGACCTGCCGCAGACCGGGGTTCCCCGCACTGCGTGCGGGTTCCGCGCTTGATCTGGAGTTCGTTCGTTCGCAGTTCCCGGCGTTTTCCTCGCCAGTCCTGTCCTCGCATGCTTTCTTCGAGAACGCGGGCGGCAGCTACCCTTGCGTGCAGGTGGTGGACCGGCTGACCCGATTCTACCGCGACCGCAAGGTGCAGCCCTATGGGCCCTATCCGGGGGCACAGGCGGGGGGCGCGGAGATGGACGAGGCGCGGACCCGGTTGGCCGCGATGATGGGGGTGGCGCGCGAAGAGGTGTCGTTCGGTCCGTCGACTTCAGCCAACACATACGTTCTGGCGCAGGCGGTGCGGAAGTGGCTGGCGGGCGGCAAGGGCGCGGTCGTGGTGACGAACCAGGACCACGAGGCGAATACGGGCGTCTGGCGGCGGTTGGCGGACGACGGCATCGATGTTCGCGAGTGGAAGCTGGACCGTGCGACCGGGTCCCTGGACCTGGAGACGCTGGATTCGCTTTTGGCGGATGGCAAAGTGAAGCTGGTCTGCTTCCCGCATTGTTCGAACGTCATCGCCGAGATCAACGATGTGGCTGCGATCTGTGCGATGGCCAAGGCGGCGGGGGCGCGGACAGTGGTGGACGGGGTGAGCTATGCCCCGCACGGGTTCCCGGATGTGGCGGCGCTGGGCTGCGACGTTTACCTCTTCTCGGCCTACAAGACCTATGGCCCGCATCAGGGGATCATGGTGCTGCGTGAGGGTTTCGGGATGGAACTGCCGGGGCAGGCGCATTTTTTCAACCATGGGGTCCTGTACAAGCGGCATACCCCGGCAGGCCCGGATCATGCGCAGATCGCGGCTTGTGCGGGGATGGCGGATTACATTGATGCCTTGGCCGCGCGGCATGGCATTGCCGGTGATCCGGCGGCGCGGAACCGGGGGGTGCATGACCTGATGCGGGCCCAGGAAGTGGCGGTGATCCAGCCTTTGCTGGACTATCTGGGGCAGCGGAATGATGTGCGGCTGCTGGGGCCGCGGGACGCCGCGCGGCGGGCGCCGACGGTAGCGGTGGAACTGGACCGGGTGGCCGAACCGGTTTCTGAGGAACTGGGCCGCAATGGAATTGCCTGCTGGGCGGGGGATTTCTATGCGGTTCGGCCGCTGGAGGCGATGGGGATCGACCTGGAGAAGGGCGTGCTGCGGATGTCGGCGGTGCATTATACCTCGGCCGAGGAGGTCAGCCGGTTGATCGCGGCCTTGGACCGGGTGTTGTGAGGTCAGCTTAGCGGAGCGCTGGCGCGCAAGCCTTTGCATCTGTCCCTTGCGCGAAGAGGCGCAAGGGACGGTGATTGGGGGTTTTCCACCCCCAAACCCCCGAGAGTATTTGGAAAAAGGGCAAGGGATAGTGATCCGTCGGTCGTGGGCGCGCGTATGCTGAAGAACTGGGGAATTCGCCTGCATGACTGACCGACCGTTGATCCTGTGGTTCCGCCGCGACTTGCGGCTGGGGGACCAGCCGATGCTGTCGGCTGCGGTGGCGTCGGGGCGGCCGGTGCTGCCCGTCTTCATCCTGGATCCGGAGACCGAAGCGCTGGGCGCTGCGCCGAAGTGGCGGCTTGGCCTGTCGGTCAAAGCCTTTGCGGCGACGCTGGAGGGGTTGGGTGTCCGGCTGATCCTGCGGCGGGGTCCGGCGCTGGAGGTGTTGCGCGAGCTGGTGGCCGAGACCGGGGCGGGCGGGGTCTGGTGGTCGCGGCTGTACGATCCGGCTTCGGTCGCGCGGGATACCGGCGTCAAGGCGGCGCTGAAGGCAGAGGGGGTCGAGGCACGGTCCTTTGCCGGGCATCTGCTTCACGAGCCCTGGGAAGTGCAGACCGGACAGGGCGGCTATTATCGGGTGTTCACCCCCTACTGGAAAGCCACGCGGGGGATGGGAGTGGCGGCGCCGGAGCCTGGACCGACTGCGCTGCGCGGGATCGGGGTCTGGCCGGGTTCGGACCGGGTGGAGGATTGGCGGCTTGGGTCGACGATGAACCGGGGGGCTGCGGTCGTCCGTCCGTATCAGGCGGTGGGGGAGGCGGCGGCGCGTTCGCGGCTGCGGGATTTCCTGGCGGGACCGGTGGCGGGCTATGCGGAACGGCGGGACTTCCCTGAGGTGGCGGGGACGTCGCGCCTGTCGGAGAACCTCACCTACGGCGAGATCGGCATCCGCGAGGTCTGGCACGCAGGGTTGCGGGCCCGGGACGAAGGCAAGGCGGGGGCGGAGAGTTTTCTGCGGGAACTGGCCTGGCGCGAGTACAGCTACCATCTGATGCACCACACTCCGCATATCACCAGCGGCAACTGGAAGCCGGAGTGGGACGGGTTTCCGTGGCGTGGCGACAGCCCGGAGGCCGAGCTTTGGCGGCGGGGGATGACGGGGGAACCTTTCGTCGATGCGGCGATGCGCGAGATGTACGTGACGGGGACGATGCACAACCGGGCGCGGATGATCGTGGCAAGCTATCTGACCAAACATCTGATGACGCATTGGAAAGTTGGGCTGGACTGGTTTGCCGACTGTCTGACCGACTGGGACCCGGCGGCGAATGCGATGGGCTGGCAATGGGTTGCGGGATCGGGGCCGGATGCGGCGCCGTTCTTCCGGGTGTTCAATCCGGCGGGGCAGGCCGAGAAGTTCGACAAGGACGCGGCTTATCGGCGACGGTTCATCGCGGAGATGTCGCAGCAGCCGGGCCCGGAGGCGCTGGATTACTTCAACGCAGTGCCACGGTCCTGGGGCTTGCGGCCGGATCAGAGCTATCCGAAGCCGGTCGTCGACCTGGCCCAGGGCCGCGCAACTGCCCTTGCGGCATATGGTGCACGAAATGCTTGAGCAAAACGCCCGGTTTGGTGAAACTGCCGGGATCGACATCGACCCTGGGGGTGGGGCCATGGACGTACTGACGACAGTGGAGGGCCAGACGGGCCTGCCGCGCTATTTTGCGACGGCCTATGACGTGGCGGGCCGATTGGGCGAAGGCCGGTTGGACTTTGTCCTAGGCGACGGGCGACGGTTCCGGATCGAAGGCCGGGAGCCTGGGATCGCGGCCGAGATTCATGTGGTGAACCCGGACCTCTTCGCGCGGCTGGTGCGCGAGGGGGACCTGGGCTTTTGCGACGGATATCTGGATGGCTGGTGGACGACGCCGGATCTGCAGGCCTTTCTGGACCTGATCCAGCGCCCGGCCAACAACGTCGTCGGCGACGGCTTTCCCGGTCTGGGCCTGATCCGCGCCTATGAGCGAATGCGGTTCTGGCTTCAGTCGAACTCCAAGCGGCAGGCAGCGAAGAACATCAGCTACCACTATGATCTTGGGAACGAGTTCTACCGGCTGTGGCTGGACGACACGATGACCTATTCCTCGGCGATCTTTGCCAATCCGCAGGAAAGCCTGGAGACGGCACAGCGCCGGAAATACGCCAGCATGGTCGACCAGATGGGGGCGCAGGCCGGTGACCATGTGCTGGAGATCGGCTGCGGCTGGGGCGGATTTGCGGAATATGCCGCGAAGGAACGGGGCCTTCGGGTCACCGGCCTGACGATCAGCCAGGCGCAGCACGACTATGCGGTGGAGCGGATCGCGAAGGCAGGGCTGGCGGACCGGGTGGAAATCAAGCTGCAGGACTATCGTGACGAGCGCGGGTCCTACGACGGCATCGCCTCGATCGAGATGTTCGAAGCGGTGGGCGAGCGTTACTGGCCGGTCTATTTCGACACGCTGCGCAACCGGCTGAAACCGGGGCGGAATGCGACGCTGCAGATCATCACCATCGACGACCAGCGCTGGCAGTTTTATCGCAAGGGCGTCGATTTCATCCAGAAATACATCTTTCCGGGCGGCATGTTGCCTGCGCCGTCGGTCCTGCGGGCCGAGGTCGAAAAGGCCGGGCTGCGCGTCAAGGGCTCGATCGAGTTCGGCGAGAGTTACAGCATCACCTTGCGGCGCTGGCACGAGAGCTTTGCCGATCGCTGGGGCGAGGTGCGCAAGCTGGGATTCGATGACCGATTCAAGCGGATGTGGGATTTCTACCTCGCCTCTTGCGCGGGGGCGTTTCAGGGTGGAAACTGCGACGTGACGCAGATCACGGTGACGCGTCCTAGTTGAGGACTTGGGAATGGCTTCAAAAATGCCGACCGGCGCCAAGCTGATGGCTGCGGTCAGTTTCGCGGTCGTTGGTTTCATCCTGGCAAACTACTACGCGCTGAACATGCCCGATGCCTCTGCCGCGGGCCCGATCCGCGAAGGGGCGGCCGTGGTGGGCGCCGTGGTTGGCTGGATGGTGATGGGGCCGACGGTCGGCCGGGGCTATGTCGAGGCCGCAGGCTCCGGGATCAAGACCGCGGTGATCCTGGCGGTGGCGGCGCTGTTCCTGCTGGCAATGCGCGAGATGCTCGAAAACTCGATGAAGATGCGCTACGACACCGCGCTGGATGCGATCCTGGACGTGTTCCAGACCATGGCGCAACGGTCGCATGCGCTATTGTCGCTGGGGGTGTTCGGCACGATCCTTCTGGGTGGCATCATCGCCGGGCTGCTGACCGAGAACGCGGGTCGCCGCTGGAAATAGCATGACATCCGACGCAGAGGACCTGCCGCCCGAGGTAACGGCGGTGGTTCTGGGCCATGAGCCTGCGGAAGCAGCCGGACGGCTGACGTTCTTCCGGGCGGTGATGGGCGAAGTTGCCGCGGCCCCGGATGCCGAGGGCCTAATGCTGGCGCGTCTGATCATGCAGTCCTACGGCAGACTTCCGTCCCGGACGCTTGCGCGGCGGTTGCCATCGCTGCGGGTCGAGGCGGCCAGTCGGCTACGGGCGACCGAGGCGCGGGGGGCGGTTCTGCGGCAGGGGACGGGCGAGGTGGTGGCGGGTCAGCCAGACCCCGCGCATGCCGGGTTCTTTGCGGTCAACGTGCATCACCTGCGGCATCGGCGGTTCGACGGGACCTTCAGCGATTCCCTCACCCGCGAGGTCTTTGTTGTCGGCGATGCGGTCACAGTGCTGCCCTATGATCCGGTGCGCGACCGGGTGCTCTTGATCGAGCAGTTCCGGATGGGGCCGTTCGGGCGGGGTGACCCTTTGCCCTGGCAACTGGAGGCGATCGCGGGCCGGATCGACCCGGGCGAGACGCCCGGGGACGCTGCCCGGCGCGAAGCGGTCGAGGAGGCGGGGCTGGTGCTGGGCCAACTGGAGAAGGTGGCGGAATACTACCCGACGCCGGGGGCGGTGGCGGAGTATCTCTATTCCTACGTGGCGCTGTGCGATCTGCCCGACGGCGTGGCGGGGGTCTTCGGGGCCGAGGAGGAAGGCGAGGACATAACGGGCCATCTTCTGTCCTTCGACCGTCTGGTCGAGGTCATGGCCTCGGGCGAGATCGGCAATGCGCCGCTGTTGCTGACGGTGCTGTGGTTGCAGCGCGAGCGGGCGCGGCTGCGCGGGTAGGGGCGGTGGGCGTGTCGCCCACCCTACGCCTGAGCCTTTTCCTGCGCCGTTCGGCCTCTGCCCGACCCCGGAGGGTTTCGCACCCTCCGGACCTCCCGCGGGATATTTGTGGAAGAGAAAGACCTTAGAGATTCAGGCTGACCCAGGCGCCGTTGCGGGCCGAGGAGCGGACGCAGGCGTCCACAAAGGCCACGCCTTCGATTCCGTCCTTGAGGCCGGGGAAGGTGGTGCCTTCTGGAACGGGGGTGCCGGTCTTTGCGGCGCGGATGGCGCGGGCGGCCTCGG
>LNFM01004383.1_pt1 | contig 48663 bp, 44 predicted proteins | sample 596031 | NCBI WGS metagenome assembly LNFM01 (sample SAMN04254537, study PRJNA301005) | activated carbon metagenome | isolation source: dual media filters at the Ann Arbor, Michigan drinking water treatment plant | place: USA: Ann Arbor
CGGTGGGCACACGCTCACCGTCGATGCGCAGGTCGGACACCACCACCGGCGGCAGGTAGCTCCAGGGCTTGAAACGCTCGGGCTCGATGACCAGCAGGCCGACACTGCCGCCGTAGAGCAGCCGGCCGTCGTTCAGGCGCAGGTAGGAACGGAACCAGCCCGTGCCGATGTCGACGCCGTCGGCCGCGCTCAGTTCGTGGCGGCTGCCGTCGCGCGGGTCGTAGACGAGCTGGTGCGTCCAGATGCGCCCCTGCGCGTCGTCCAGCAGATTGGCGCCGACGCTGCGCTGCGCCGGCTCCTGCGCCGCGGCCACGGCGGCAAAACGCGCCTGGCGGCCGTCCCAGTCGGTCATGCGGTGCAGGCCGGCGCCGGTATCCACCCACAGCACCTGGCGGCGATCGACCAGCAGGCCCAGCACCAGCGTCTTCAGCAGGCCGTGACCGGGCGGCGAGGTCACCGGCTGCAGTGCCGCCTGCCCGGCCTCGGCGTGGTACAGGCCGCTGTTGCCCCCCACCCAGACACTGCCGTCGGCACCTTCGGCCAGCGCGTTGACGTTGCCGGTGAGCGCGCCGCCGTCGACCAGCCGCGCACGCTCGAAGCGGCCCCGCGCGGGGTCGCGCCGGTAGACACCGTCCTGCGTGCCCACCCAAAGCACGCCGTCGCGTGTGGCCAGCATGCGGCGCGCCCGGCCCTGGCCCGCGCGGTGCCGGGCCACCAGCTGCCTTTGCACGCTGAATTCGTAGATGCCGGTGTCGGCACCCACCCACACGCGGCCGTCGGGGGTCTGCGCGATGGCGCCGACCAGGCCACCGGCAAAGCCCTTGGCACCCGGGCCGTGGGGCCGGATCTCGCCGATCAGGCGCAGCTGCGCGTCGAGCACGGCCACGCCGCGATCGTTGGTGCCGGCCCAGATCTCGCCATGCTTCAGTTGCGCCAGGCTGCGCACGTCGGCTTCGGCCAGCACACTGTCGTCACTGCCTTCGCCGCGCCGCACCCACAGGCCGGGGCTGGCGCTGTAGCGCTGCAGGCCCCCGCCGTAGCTGCCGACCCACAACCCGCCCGAGGTGTCGCGCAGCAGTGCCACGACGTTGTGGCCGCCGACGCTCCAGGGCTTGCGCAGGTCGCGCCGAAGATGGCGCACGAGGCGCCCGTCGGCCGTGCGCAGGTCGATGCCGCTTTCGCGGCCGACCCAGACTTCGCTTTCGTCGTAGACGGCCATGGACAGCACGGCACCGTCGGCCGCGTCTGGGGTGTCGGCGGTGCGCTCGATCCACTCGGCGGCCATCGGCCCGGTGTCCACGCGCAGCAGGTCACCCTGGCGTGTGCCCACCCACAGCCGGCCGTCGGGCGTCTCGCCCAGCATCGATACCGTGCGGCCGGCCAGGCTCTCGGCCGCACCCACGTCGGACAGCGCCGGCGTGAAGCGCGAACTGCCCCGCGTGCGGCGCGCCAGGCCGTTCCAGGTGCCGACCCAGAGGTCGCCGACGCGGTCGACGAGCAGCGACTGCACGCGGTCGTCGGGCAGGCCGCCGGCGCTGCGGCGGTGGTGCTCGAAGCGCGCCGCGCCCGGCGCCAGGCTGTGCAGGCCACCGCCGGTGGTGCCGACCCACAACACGCCGTCGAGGTCGAGCGCCAGCGCCCGCACCGTGCCGTTGGCCAGCGCGCCCGGCGTGGCGGGGTCGGGGCGGAACCAGGTCCAGCGCTGAGCCGCGATGTCCAGCCTGGCCAGGCCCTCGCCTTCGAGGCCGACCCAGAGCACGCCACCGGGCGCGGCCAGCAGCGTGCGCACGAAGCTGGCGCCGCGCGGACCGGCCTGCGGCCCGCCCACCGGCACGGGGCGCAGCTGGTAGCCATCGTGGCGCACCAGGCCGACCGTGGTGCCGACCCAGATCAGCCCGGTCTCGTCCTGCGCCAGCGCGGTGACGACGCCGTCGTTGATCGAGCGCGCGTCGCCCACCGGCGCGAGCCGGGGTTCTGCGAGCGGGTCGCGCTGCGCCGCGGCCGGGCCTGCAACGAGGCCGGCGGCGCACGCCAGCAGAAGCAGGACGAGGAAGCGGGCCATGACGGCCGGCACTATAGCCAGCGCCCTCGACAGCGCCCGACGCACCCGCGCACGCCGAGCGGCGGACCGGCGCGGACTTCACGCGCACGGCGTTTCCCGCCGCCGCCCGCACCTGGCCACCGGCTGTGCGGCCCGCCCTGCCCTCAGCCGATGCTCTCGACCTGCCGCGACTGCTGGTAGGCCGCACCGAAGCGGTTGGCCAGGAAGTCGGGCAGCGCCACCTGCTCCTGGCGCACGAAGCCGCGCTGCGGCAGCTTGCCCTCGCGGAACAGGTCGACCGCGGCGCACACGCCGGCGGCGGTGGTGATCTGGATGGCGCTGAGCGGGTGCGTCTCGCTGCGGTCGGCGAAGATCTTGCGCGCAAACACCTCCTGCACCAGCGCCCCGCCGCGCATGCCGCTGACGGTGACGAAGACCAGCACCACGTCCTGCATCGTGCTGGGGATGCTCTTGCGCATGATGGCCTTCAGCGTCTCGGTGTCCTGGTTGAGCTGCAGTTCTTCCAGCAGCATCTTCATCAGCATCTGGTGGCCGGGGTAGCGCACGCTCTTGTAGTCCAGCGTCTGGACGCGGCCGGCCAGCGTCTCGCACAGCGTGCCCAGGCCGCCACTGGTGTTGAAGGCCTCGTATTCCGTGCCGTCGAGGCTGAAGTGCTCCAGCCCTTCCAGCGGCAGCACTTCGATGTTCTTGCCGCCGCGGATGGCCTCGCAGGGGTGGCAGTACTCGTTGATGAGGCCGTCCACGCTCCAGGTGAGGTTGTACTTGAGCGCGTTGGTCGGAAAGGCCGGCAGCGCACCCACGCGCATCTTCACTTCCTGCAGCGTGTCGAAGCTCTGCGCCAGGTGGTTGGCGACGATGCCGATGAAACCCGGCGCCAGCCCGCACTGCGGCATGAAGGCGGTGGGCGCGCCGTCGGCCAGCGCGTGGATGGCGCGCGTGGCGGCCACGTCTTCAGTCAGGTCGAAGTAGTGGCAACCGGCCTCGCGCGCCGCCGTGGCCGCGGTGGTGGCCAGGTGGTAGGGCAGTGCATTGACCACGGCCTGCTGGCCGCGCAGCGTGGCCAGCAGCACCTGCGCGTTGGCCGTCTCGGCCACGCGGGTCTTCACCGGCAGGCCGGCCAGGCGCGCCAGGGCCTCGGGGCTGCGGTCGACGACGGTGACTTCGTAGTCACCACATTCGGCCAGCAGGCGGGCGATGGTCTGGCCGATGTGTCCGGCGCCGAGCAGGGTGATGCGCATGGCTTGCTTTCCGTCAGGGGTTGAACTGCCGGCAGTCTAGGCAGGACCGATGACGAAAGAAACGCAGCAATCGTCGAAATAAACTCTGTTCTCGACGAATCGACTTACCGGCGCGTCGATCCGCAGCAGGGTCCGCTGCGGTCGTCGTCAGCCTAGGCCGAAAGCAGTTGCGCCTTCAGCCCGCGCGCCGCGGCGCGCTTGGCGCGTGTCGCCGCCTTCTCGTAGGCCATCTCGGCGGCTTGGCGCATCTCCAGCGCCCGCGCCAGCGCCGCTTCGTAGCGTTCGATGGTGTAGGTGTTCTCGGTACCGATGTAGATGGTGCGGCGCTGCGGCTTGTCACCGAAGCGGGGTATCAGCACCATCAGGCTGCAGTCGCGCGTGTGGCTGCTGGCCCGCGTGCGCACCACCGGCCCGGTGATGCCCGGCGGCAGGCCGCTGCGCTTGTTGACGCTGGGCCCGCGCTGCAGCAGCGAGGGCGCCGGCAGCGCGGCGATGCGCTTGAGCAGTTCCTTCGTGGCGCGCTGCAACGACGCGGCGGCGCCGCTGCCGTCGCTGCTGTGGTCGGAGAACAGCTTCGTGCCCCCGTAACGCAACTGCCAGCCGTGCGTGGCCCGGTGGTCGATGCGCTGTATGCCTTGCGGCACGTCGAATTGCTCTCCACTGAAGATGGTGACGTGGCGGACTTTCATGCGGAACCCCTGCGACGGAGACGGGGCCTGCGCCCTCGCGCCCTCAGGCCGGTGGCGTGCCCGGCGGCTCGCCACTTCGTTTGCACTCTAGGCCGGCGCGTGCCGCGGCGCGCCTGTGCCGCAGCACCGATGTTTGATGCCCGACAATGAGCGGCATGTTGCTGGACACCCTGGACCGCCGCCTGATCGCCCTGCTGCAGGCCGACGCGCGCACCAGCACCGCCGACCTGGCACGCCGGCTGGCCGTGGCGCGCACCACCGTGCTGGCGCGCCTGACACGGCTGGAGCGTGAAGGCGTGATCGTCGGCTACACCGTCCGCTTGGGGCAGGAAGAAGGCGACCGCGGCGTCGAGGCCTACGTCGGCATCACCACCGAGCCCAAGGCCGGTGCGCTGGTGACGCAGCGCCTGGCGGCGCTGCCCGAACTGCGCCAGCTGTGCAGCGTGAGCGGCGAATTCGACTACCTGGCGCTGCTGCGCGCCGAATCGACGGCGCGGCTGGACCGGCTGCTCGACGAGATCGGCGCCATCGACGGCGTCACGCGCACGACCACCAGCGTGGTGCTGGCGCGCCGCATCGACAGGATCTGACCGTCGCCGACGCTCGGCCTCAGCGCGCGAGCTCGACGCGCATGGCGTCGATGACGGTCTTGTAGTCGGGCGTGTTGAAGATGGCGCTGCCGGCCACGAAGGTGTCGGCGCCGGCGTCGGCCACGCGGCGGATGTTGTCGACCTTGATGCCGCCGTCGACCTCGAGCCGGATGTCGCGGCCCGTCTGGTCGATCAGCTTGCGCGCCTTCTCGATCTTGCGCAGCGCGCTGTCGATGAAGCTCTGGCCGCCGAAGCCCGGGTTCACGCTCATGATGAGCACGAGGTCGAGCTTGTCGATCGTCCATTCCAGCACGTCCAGCGGCGTGGCCGGGTTGAACACCAGCCCGGCCTGCTTGCCCTCGGCCTTGATGAGCTGCAGCGTGCGGTCGACGTGCGCGCTGGCGTCGGGGTGGAAGCTCACCAGGTCGGCGCCGGCCTTGCAGAAGGCCTGCGCCAGCGCGTCCACCGGCTGCACCATCAGGTGCACGTCGATGGGCACGGCGCTGTGCTTGCGCAGCGCCTGGCAGACCATCGGGCCGAAGGTCAGGTTGGGCACGTAATGGTTGTCCATCACGTCGAAGTGAATCCAGTCGGCGCCGGCGGCGATGACGTTCTTGACCTCGTCGCCCAGGCGGGCGAAGTCGGCCGAAAGGATGCTGGGCGCGATGCGGTAGGTACTCATGGGGGCATTCTAGGCAGGGCGCGCGGCCGGCGAAACCTAGAATGCGCGCGATGGCCAAGCCCGAATTCACCTGCGAAGTGCGCGTGCAGTACCTGCCCGAGCAGTCGCAGCCGCCCGAGGGCCCCTACGCCTTCGCCTACACCGTGACCATCCGCAACACCGGCGCCGTGACGGCGCAGCTGGTGGCGCGCCACTGGGTGGTGACGAATGCCGACGGCCAGCGCGAGGACGTGCGTGGCCTGGCCGTGGTGGGTCACCAGCCGGTGCTCAAGCCCGGCGAGCACTTCGAATACACGAGCTGGACGCGGCTGGACACGGCGCATGGCGCCATGCGCGGCACCTTCTTCTGCATGACGGAAGACGCCCACGCCTTCGAAGCCGAAGTGCCCGAGTTCGCGCTCGTCTACCCCGGCGCCCTGCACTGACGTGGGCTCGACGCGCCGCCCGGCCCTGGCCGGACTTCGCCGCTGAGCGCGCCGGCCATGGCCCAGGCCTGGGACCTCACTGCGCTCATCAACGCCGCCGACCCGAAGGCGGGGCAGGCCGAACGCCACCTGTGGCTGGTGCGGCTGCTGGAATGGCTGCGCCACGCACCACGCGCCGCGGTGCCCCCAGGAAGCGACGACCTGCGCACGCCGCTGCCTGTCGTGCGGCTGCGCCACCTGCTCAACCAGGTCGAGAAGAACCCGGCGCTGCAGGCGCGTGTGCGGGGCGTGGCGCAGGCCTTCTGGCGCGACATCGACGCCGCATCGCTCTTTGCCGACCTCGGCTTCGGCGCGCGCCGCTCCTTCGCCAGCGAACTGCTCGCGCGCGTGCAGGCGCTGGTGCTGCCGGGCACGCCCGAGACGGCCGACCTGGCCTCGCTGTTCCACTTGCTCTTCGCGCCTGGGGACGCCACCTGGGTGGCCGCGCTGGACGCCTCGCTGCTGGCGCGCGCCGCGCAGCTGCTGGGCCCCGACGCGGCCGCGACACGCGCCGTGCTGCTGGACGCCATCACCATCCTGGTGAGTGCCGTGCACGGTGCCGGCTACACCACCGCGCTGCGCCAGCGCATGGACGCCGCAGCGCTGCAGTCCCAACCCTTCCGCCAGCTCACCGGCGCGGCCGCCACGCTGCGCGAAGCGGTGCTGAACGGCGACGAAGCCGGCGCCCTGCGCGCCGCCGCCTACCTGCGTGCGCTGCTCGATGCCTGCCACCGCGCCGCGGCCAGCGTGATGCCGCATCTGGAGCAGTACGGCATCTCGGTGGACATCGTCTACGAGCTCGACCAGCTGCAGGGCCGTATCCGGCGCGTCGAGCAGCTGGTGGACTGCGTGCTGGCCCGCGACGGCCTCGTCGAAGGCCAGCGCCTGCTGCTGGAACTGCTGCGCGTGCTGCAGCAGCACAGCGGCCTGCGCAGTCTGGTGGCACAGCACTACTCGCTGCTGGCGCGCCAGGTGGCCGAGCGCAGCGCCGAAACCGGCGAGCACTACATCACCCGCACCCGCGACGAGTACCGCGACATGCTCAGGCGTGCCGCCGGCGGCGGTGCCGTCATCGCCGGCACCACCCTCATCAAGTTCGCGCTGACGGCGCTGGGGCTGTCGGCCTTCTGGGGCGGCTTCTGGGCCGGCACCAACTACGCGCTGAGCTTCGTCGTCGTGATGCTGCTGCACTGGACGGTGGCCACCAAGCAGCCCGCGATGACGGCGCCGGCGCTGGCCGCCACGCTGCCCACCGATGGCAGCGCCACCGACGTCGAGCTCGAGACCTTCGTCGACCGCGTGGTGCAACTCATCCGTTCGCAGATGGCCGGCATCCTGGGCAACGTGGCGGTCTGCGCGCCGCTGGTGCTGGCGGTGCAGCTGCTGTCGACGCTGGTCTTCGGTGCACCCCCCGTGGGTACGAAAGAGGCGGAATACGTGCTGGGCAGCATCACGCTGCTGGGCCCCACGGCGCTCTTCGCGGCCTTCACCGGCGTACTGCTGTTCGCCAGTTCGCTGGTGGCGGGCTGGGCCGAGAACTGGTTCGTCTTCCACCGCCTGGACAGCGCCATCGCCTGGAACCCGCGCATCGTGACCACGCTGGGCGCGGCGCGGGCGCAGCGCTGGGGGCGCTGGTGGCGCGCCAACGTCTCGGGCCTGGCGGCCAACATCTCGCTGGGGATGATGCTGGGCCTGGTGCCGGCACTGCTGACCTTCTTTGGTGTGGCGCTGGACGTGCGCCACGTCACGCTGGCCAGCGGCCAGCTCGGCGCGGCCGTCGGCGCCTTGGGGCTGTCGACGGTGCTGACGGCGCCCTTCTGGTGGTGCGTGGCCGGCATCGCCGTCACCGGGCTGCTGAACCTGACGGTGAGTTTCACGCTGGCCTTCCGCGTGGCGCTGCGTTCACGCGGCGTGCGCCGTGTCGACCGCCGGCGCATCGGCAGCGCCCTGTGGCGCCGGCTGCGCACGCAACCGGTGGCCTTCCTCTGGCCGCCCGCGGCAGGCAGCGAAGCGCTTCGCGTCGAGCACTGAGACGCCACCGCGCGGCAGCAACCGGTGGCGTCAGCGCGGGGGCGTGTCGTCGTCGTCGCGCCTCCGGCCCGAGAACATCGTCCACCAGACGATGAAGAGCAGCAGGCCCAGGGCCAGCAGCGCTTCGAGGATCAGGAGCCACATGTCGACATCCCCCTGCGCCTTCAGGTCGCGACCACGACATGGGCGTGGCCCAGCGCCTTGGCGTCCTGCAGCGCACGTTCGGCGCGTTGCAGGGTCTGCGCCACGCTCTCGCCGGCGTGGTGTTCGGCCAGCCCGGCCGAAAGGGTGACCCCCACCGCCGCGCTGCCGTGCAGGATGCGCAACGCGCCCACCTTCTCGCCCAACCGCTCCAGGCCGCCGCGGGCCAGCGCCGCGCGGGTGTCGCTGAGCATGAGCACGAAGTCGTCGCCCTCCCAGCGCGAGAGCATGTCCGACAGCCGCACGTGGCGCAGGGCCTCCTGCGCCACCGCGCGCATCACGGCGTCGCCCACCGCGTAGCCGTGGGCCTCGTTGACGGGCTTGAAGTTGTCGATGTCCAGCACGGCCAGGCAGAAGGTCTGGCCCGAGCGCACGCAGCGCTGGTGTTCCTGCGCCATCACCATGTCCATGTGGCGACGGTTGAGCAGGCCGGTGAGCTCGTCGCGCGTGGTGTGCTCGCGCAGCCGTGCCAGCGCCTGGGCCAGTTCGGCACGTTGCAGCCGGCCACGCTGGCGGATGCGGCACAGCCGCGCGGCCAACACCGACACGGCCGGCATCATCGTGGCCACGGCCAGGAAGTGGCCGAGTTCGACGGTCCACGGATAGTCGACCGGCCGCCACACGGCCATCAGCGCCATGGTGGCGCCGAACAGCCCCACGGCGTAGGCGCTGACCCAGCGCATCTGCCGCGGCGAGGCGATGAACATGCCGAACATCAGCACCACCATGACCAGCGGGAAGACGGCACCGCGGCCCTCGCCCAGCAGCGCGTAGGCGACGGCCCCGCTGCTCAGCGCAAACAACATCTGCGGCACCGTCAGCGACGCGTCGGTGCAGCGCCGCGACCAGCCGCTGCGGATGAGCGCGAAGAACACGAGCATGCCCAGCAGCGTGAGCACCGACCACCACGCCACGTGCAGCGTCCGCGCCGTGCCCACCCAGGCGTAGTAGTTCATGCCGACGACGCCGGGCGCCAGCAGCAGCAGCGCCAGCCCGGCCTGCGCCATGCGCACGCGGTGGACGGGCTCGGTGCCGAGCAGCAGGTCGAGCAGGCGGGTCATCGGGGGGGTGCGGGCGCGCTGTGACGTTGGGTGTCGCGCCGGCCTGCCGGCGAGGCAGCTAGCGTAGCGCACTCGCGCGCCGTGGCCACGCCAGGGCGGCGGCACAAGGACGCGAGCCCCGCAAAGGCGGGGCTCGCGGTGGCCGCGGCTTGGCGGCACGCGGCCGGGTTCCGGTCTGGCCTCTCAGTTGCGGCGGCGGGCGGCGCCGGCACCGACCAGGGCCAAGGCCACCAGGGCCAGCGAACCGGGCTCGGGCACGCCGCAACCGGCACCCGTGCATTGGTTGTCCGTCGTCAGACGGAAATTCTCGAAGGTGTAGGCCGGTCCGTTCGGGTTGCGCGTGTCGCTCTGCTGCAGGCGGATGCCAAAGGAGCTGTCGCCGCTGGTCAGCGCGGCGCTCAGTGCGGTCTCGACGTCGAAGCTGAGGATGTCACCCACGGCCAGACCGGCCGTGCTGAACGAACCGATGAAGGCCGTGGTGGCGACCTCGAAGTCGGACAAGTCCTCCAGGTTGTTGCCTTGGTAGGCATAGACATCGATGAGGAAACTGCCACCACCCTGGCCGAAGAGACCGTCGGTCAGGTAGACGTTGAAGCTGACGAAGGCCGTCGAAGGCACAGCCAGCCCGCCGATGTTGTATTCGGACAGCCCCCGCACCTCTTCGTTACCGAAGAAGCCCCCCACCTCGGCCTTGCCCGCCGGGTTGCCGAAAGCGCCACCGGTGTTCGAGTGGTAGTGCGTGCCGACGCCGACGGCGCCGGTGTAGTCGTCCGCCACCGAGTAGGTGAAGCCGTTGGTGATGAGGTCGGCCCGTGCCGCCGTGGCGGCGACCAGCGTGAGGGCCAGCGCGGCGGCGCAGCGCTTGAAGGATGTGTCGAGCATGACGATGACTCCCGGTGGATGGCAGCCCGCGACCGCGGACCGTGCTGATGTCCACCCTATTCGCACCGCGCCGCGTGCCGTTGCGCCTGCTCAACGGCAGACGAAGACCTGCGTCCGTGCGCCTCAGCCGCCCCCGGCCAGGTGCCCCAGCGGCAGCGCCGCACCGGCCTTGACCTCGCCCAGGCTGAAGCTCGTCTGCACGTCCTTCACGTGCGGCAGCTTGAACAGCGTCTGTGTGGCCCAGCGCGCGAAGGCGTCGAGGTCGGTGGCCATCACCTGCAGCTCGAAGGTGCCGGTGCCGCTGATGTAGTGGCAGGCCACGACCTCGGGCAGTTCGCGGATGGCGGCCTCCAGCGCCTGCGTGGCTTCGGCGTTGTGGCGCTCGGCGTCGACGCGCACGAAGGCCAGCACGCCCAGGCCGATCTTGCGGCGGTCGATCTCGGCGCGGTAGCCGGTGATGTAGCCCTGCGTTTCCAGCCACTTCACGCGCCGCCAGGTGGGCGCGGCGCTCAGGCCGATGCGCGCCGCGAGCTCGGCGTTCGACAGCCGCGCGTCGGCCTGCAGCTCGCGCAGGATGGCGACGTCGTAGCGGTCGAGCGTGTCGCCGGCCTTCTCGGCCGCTTCGGCCGCGGGGATCAAGGTTTTCCCTGATTTGGTGCGTATGGGCATGATCTTGTTCGCTGATCATGATTCTCGGCATTTTCCTTGCGCCGTGCATACGCCAGCTGGCATCAAAGGAAAAGACATGCGCGGCCGCTTTCCCTAAACTGCCCCACGCCCCCAGGTGCCCCCAGGAGCCCGCCCCGCATGAACGCCCCGCTGCCCGACGCCGTCCGCAAGGCCCTCGAATCCGTCACCCTCGACGACAAGTACAGCCTGGCTTCGGGCCGCGCCTTCATGAGCGGCGTGCAGGCCCTGGTGCGCCTGCCCATGCTGCAGCGCGAACGCGACCAGCGCGCCGGGCTGAACACCGGTGGCTTCATCAGCGGTTACCGCGGCAGCCCGCTGGGCACCTACGACCAGGCGCTGTGGGCCGCGAAGAAGCACCTGGCCGACAAGCACATCGTCTTCCAGCCCGGCGTCAACGAGGAACTCGGCGCCACCGCGGTGTGGGGCACGCAGCAGCTCGACCTCTACCCGGCGGCGAAGAAGTACGACGGCGTGTTCGGCATCTGGTACGGCAAGGGCCCGGGTGTCGACCGCTGCAGCGACGTCTTCAAGCACGCCAACATGGCCGGCACCGCCAGGCACGGCGGCGTGATCGCCATCGCCGGCGACGACCACGTGGCCAAGAGCAGCACGGCGGCGCACCAGAGCGACCACATCTTCAAGGCCTGCGGCCTGCCGGTGTTCTTCCCGAGCGACGTGCAGGGCATCCTCGACATGGGCCTGCACGCCATCGCGATGAGCCGTTTCAGCGGCGTGTGGAGCGGCATGAAGACGATCCAGGAGGTCGTCGAGTCTTCGTCCTCGGTCATCGTCGACCCCGACCGCGTACGGATCGTGATACCGGACGACTTCGCCATGCCGCCCGGCGGCCTGCACATCCGCTGGCCCGACGCGCCGCTGGCGCAGGAAGCGCGGCTGATGGACTACAAGTGGTACGCGGCCCTGGCCTACGTGCGCGCGAACAAGCTGAATCACAACGTCATCGCCACGGCGCAAGACCGCTTCGGCATCATCGCCAGCGGCAAGGCCTACAACGACACGCGCCAGGCGCTGGCCGACCTGGGGCTGGACGACGACACCTGCCGGCGGCTCGGCGTGCGTCTGCACAAGGTCAACGTGGTGTGGCCCCTGGACGCCACCATCACGCGCGACTTCGCGCAGGGGCTGCAGGAGATCCTGGTCGTCGAGGAAAAGCGCCAGGTCATCGAATACCAGCTCAAGGAAGAGCTCTACAACTGGCGCGCCGACGTGCGCCCCAACGTGCTGGGCAAGTTCGACGAGGCCGAGGGCGAGGGCGGCGAAGGCGGCGAATGGAGCCGCCCCAACCCCACCGACAACTGGCTGCTGCGCGCCAAGGCCGACCTGACGCCGGCGATCATCGCCAAGGCCATCGCCAAGCGGCTGAAGAAGCTGGGTGTCGACCGCGACATCGCCGCGCGCATGGACGAACGCCTGGCCGTCATCGCCGCGCGGGAGCAGCAGCTGGCCGCGATGAAGACCGACACCGGCGAGCGTGCACCCTGGTTCTGCAGCGGCTGCCCGCACAACACCAGCACGCGCGTGCCCGAAGGTTCACGTGCGCTGGCCGGCATCGGCTGCCACTACATGGCGACCTGGATGGACCGCAGCACCAGCACCTTCAGCCAGATGGGCGGCGAAGGCGTGGCCTGGGTGGGGCAAGCACCGTTCACGAAGGACACGCATGTCTTTGCGAACCTGGGCGACGGCACCTACTTCCACAGCGGCAGCCTGGCCATCCGCCAGAGCATCGCCGCGGGCGTGAACATCACCTACAAGCTGCTCTACAACGACGCCGTGGCGATGACCGGTGGTCAGCAGGTGGGCGAGCGGCCCGAGGGGCACAGCGTCATCCAGATCCAGAAGAGCCTGCTCGCCGAAGGCGTGGGCAAGCTGGTGATCGTCACCGACGAACCGCTGAAGTACGCCGGCGTCGGCCTGGAGCCCGGCGTCACGGTGCACCACCGCGACGAGCTCGACCGCATCCAGCGCGAGTTTCGCGAGATCCCCGGTGTCAGCGCCATCATCTACGACCAGACCTGCGCCACCGAGAAGCGCCGCCGCCGCAAGCGCGGCAAGCTGGCCGACCCCGAGAAGCGGGTGATCATCAATGAGCTGGTGTGCGAAGGCTGCGGAGATTGTTCCGTGCAGAGCAACTGCCTCAGCGTCGAGCCGGTGGAGACCGAGTTCGGCCGCAAGCGCCGCATCAACCAGAACAGCTGCAACAAGGACTTTTCCTGCGTGAAGGGCTTCTGCCCGAGCTTCGTCACCGTCGAAGGTGGGCAGCTCAAGAAGCCGAAGAAGGAACAGAAGGGATCGCTCGCCGGCCTGCCGCCGCTGCCCGAACCGACGCTGCCGCTGGCCGAGCGCGCCTGGGGCATCGTGGTGGGGGGTGTCGGCGGCACGGGCGTCATCACCATCGGCAGCCTGCTCGGCATGGCCGCGCACCTCGAAGGCAAGGGCGTGGTGACGCAGGACGCCGGCGGCCTGGCGCAGAAGGGCGGCGCCACGTGGAGCCACGTGCAGATCGCCAACCGCCCCGAGGCCATCTTCACGACCAAGGTCGACACCGCGCAGGCCGACCTCGTGATCGCCTGCGACAGCATCGTCGGCGCCTCGAAGTACACGCTGGCCGTGATGCAGCAGGGCCGCACCTTCGTCGCGCTCAACACGCACGGCACGCCCACCGCGGGCTTCGTGAAGAACCCCGACTGGACGTTCCCGGGTGGCAACTGCGAAGCCGCCGTACGCGCCAGCGTCGGCGAGGCCTGGGTCGGCGCCTTCGACGCACAAACCGTGGCCACGCAGCTGCTGGGCGACAGCATCTATACCAACCCGCTGATGCTGGGCTACGCCTGGCAGCTGGGGCGGGTGCCGCTGGGTTACGCCGCGCTGATGCGCGCCATCGAACTCAACGGCGTGCAGATCGACACCAACAAGGCCGCTTTCGAATGGGGCCGGCGCTGCGCACACGACCTGGCCACCGTGCAGGCACTCTTCCAGGCGCAGCAGGTCATCAGCTTCTTGAAGAAGCCGTCGCTGGACGAGACGGTCAGGACACGCGTCGACTTCCTCACCGGCTACCAGGACGCGGCCTATGCAGCCAGCTACAAGGCCTTCGTCGACCAGGTGCGTGCGGTGGAAACCCCGCTGGGCGGTGGCACCGCGCTGACCGAAGCCGTGGCGCGCTACCTGTTCAAGCTGATGGCCATCAAGGACGAGTACGAGGTGGCGCGCCTGCACACCGATGCGGCCTTCACCGTGAAGATCGCCGCCATGTTCGAGGGCGACTACAAGCTGGTGCACCACCTGGCGCCGCCGGGGCTGTCGAAGAAGAACGACAAGGGCGAAGCGCAGAAGTCGCCTTACGGTCCCTGGGTGCGCACGGCCTTCGGCTGGCTCGCGAAGATGAAAGGCCTGCGTGGCGGTGCGCTCGACGTTTTCGGCCGCACCGAGGAACGCCGCATGGAGCGCGCACTGATCACCGAATACCGCACCTGCATCGAAGAACTGCTGCCCACGCTGAACGCCGGCAACCGCGCGCTGGCGGTGGAGATCGCGCGCATCCCGGAAGAGATCCGCGGCTACGGCCACGTGAAGGAGCGGCACCTGAAGGCGGCGCGGCCGAAGTGGGATGCACTCATGGCACGCTGGCGCGCCGGTGACCTGAAGCAGGCCGCCTGAGGCCATGGACGCGCTGGCCAAGCACCACCAGATCCACGGCGTGCAGCCGGTGCTGCCGGTGCCCGACGTGGCTGCGGCCGCCGACTGGTTCGTGCGTGTGCTGGGCTTCGACGTCGACTTCCTGCTCGGTCAACCCGTGGCACAGCATGGCCGCGTGAAAGCCGGCGACGGGACTTGGGGCGCCGCGGTCTACATCCACCTGTCGCGCCACGAGGGCCCGATCCAGCCTTGCGGCGCCACGCGCCTTCATGTCGGCCACGACATCGACGCGCTGCACGCCCACGCCCTGGCGCAAGGCGCCACGGTGCTGCAGCCACCCACCGACCAGCCCTGGGGCCTGCGCGAGATGGTGCTGCAGGCACCCGGCGGCCACCGGCTGGTGCTGGGGGCCGAGACGGCCCCGCTCGACCGGTGAGCTGGCCGGCCGTGACCGCGGCGCGGGCGCAAGACACCGCGGCGCGCCTGCCCTTCGTCGTCGCGGGCCGGGCGCTGGGTTCGGTGTCACGCGCGCACCTCGAGGCGCTGCGGGCCTGGCCCGCGCACCTGGCCATCGACGACGCCGGCGTGACGCTGATCGCAGAGGACCGCGACGGCGCGCTGGCCGAGATGCACGCCGGGCTGCGCGCGCAGGGACTGATCCGCGCCTGGCGCGACGAAAGCTTTCCGCTCTACGACCCCGTCACACTCGAGCCGCTGGCGCTGATGGAACGCGCCGCGGCGCGCTTCTGGGGCACTTTGACACTGGGCGCCCACCTCAACGGCTACGTCGCCGGCACCGAGGGCCGGCCCGAGCTGCTGTGGATCGCGCAGCGTTCGTTCAGCAAGCCCACCGACCCCGGCCTCTTCGACAACCTCGTCGGCGGTGGCGTGCCGGCGGGCCAGCCGCCCTTCGAGGCCCTGGTGCGTGAAGCGATGGAAGAAGCCGGCCTTGCGCCCGATCTGCTGCGCGCCGCGCAGCCCGCGCGTGTGCTGCGCCTGCACCGCGACATCCCCGAAGGCCGGCAGCTGGAAGACCTTCACGCCTGGGACCTGGCGCTGCCGCCCGGCTGGGCGCCGCACAACCACGACGGTGAGGTGGCCGGCTTTCGCCTGCTGGCTGTGGCCGACGCGCTGGCGCTGGCGGCCGGCGACACGATGACGGTCGACGCTGCGCTGGTGACGCTGGACTTCGGACTGCGCCACGGCCTGTTCGAACCCACGGAAGCCGCGCCACTGGACGCGGCGCTGTTCGCCTGCACAGTCCGACGCAGTCAAACGGCTTGAACGACCGCGCGGCACGCCGCCGGGATACTGCGGTGCAGCATGAGCACCACCGCACTTCCGACGCGCTACACCGCCACCGCCATTGCCCTGCACTGGCTGCTGGCGCTGATGATCGTCGGCAGCTTCGCCGTGGGCACCTACATGGTCGACCTGCCCTTCTCGGTGGCGCGGCTGAAGCTCTACAACTGGCACAAGTGGGCCGGTGTGCTGATCCTGGCGCTGTCGGCCGCGCGCCTGCTGTGGCGCCTGACGCACCGGCCGCCGGCCGACCTGCCCATGCCTGCCTGGCAGCGCCGCGCCGCGCACGGCGCACACCTGGTGCTGTACGCGCTGTTCTTCGCCGTGCCGTTGATGGGCTGGGCCTACAGCTCGGCGGCCGGCTTTCCCATCGTGCTCTTCGGCGTACTGCCACTGCCCGACTTCGTTGCCGTCGACCGTGAACTGGCCGAGGCGCTGAAGCCCTGGCACGGCCGTCTGGCCCAGGCGCTGGCCGCCGTCGTGCTGCTGCACGTGGCCGGCGCGCTGAAGCACCAGTTCATCGACCGCGACGGCCTGCTGCGCCGCATGTGGCCGGGTCGCGGCTGAGGCGTCCGGGCCGCCCTGTCACACCACTTCCAAGGATGTACCCATGTCTTCCCGTCTGCTGCTCACGCTGACCCTCGCGGCCGCCCTGCTCGGCGCGCTGATCCAACCCGCTCTCGCGCAACCCAAGCCTGCCGTGCTGCAAGCCGCCGGCAGCGAGATCCACTTCACCACGCGGCAGATGGGGGTGCCGGTGGAAGGCAGGTTCGGCAAGTTCAGCGCCCAGATCACGCTCGATCCGAAGAAGCCCGAGACCGGCAGCGTCGCCCTCAGCATCGACACCGGCAGCGCGCGCTTCGGCAGCGCCGAACTCGACGCCGAGGTACCCAAGCCCATCTGGTTGAGTGTCGCGAAGTTCCCCCAGGCCCGATTCCAGAGCACGGCCATCAAGGCCGCCGGGCCGGGGCGTTTCGAGGTGACCGGCAAGCTGACGATCAAGGGCATCGTGCGCGACGTCAGCGTGCCCGTGCACGTGACGCAGACCGGCGCGGGCGCCGCCGCCATCAGCACGGCCAGCGGCAGCTTCGCCATCAAGCGCCTGGCCTTCCAGGTCGGCGAAGGTGAATGGACCGACACCTCGCTGCTGGCCGACGACGTGCAGATCCGTTTCAAGCTCCAGCTCACCGGCCTGGCGCCGCTGTGAGTCTCACCCGTCTCTTGCCCCTTACCCCTTCAACCACCCAACTCCGGACGACCATGACCAAGACCCTGATCACCGCCGCCCTGCTTGCCGCCGCCTTCGGCAGCGCCCAGGCCCAGAGCACCACCTACGCCATCGACCCCGCGCATACCTTTGCGTCCTTCGAGATCGTGCACTTCGGCACGTCCACCATCCGCGGCCGCTTCGACAAGAAGGAAGGCAGCGTCACCATCGACCGCGCCGCGAAGACGGGCAAGGCCGAGATCACCATCGACATGGCCTCCATCAACACCGGCGTGGCGCCCTTCGACGGCCACCTGAAGAGCGCCGACCTCTTCGACGTCGCGAAATTCCCGACCGCGAAGTTCGTCGGCGACAAGTTCACCTTCAGTGGCGACAAGGTCACCGCAGTCGCCGGCACGCTGACGCTGATGGGCAAGACCCAGCCCGTGACGCTGAAGGCGAGCAACTTCAACTGCTATCTGAACCCGATGGTCAAGCGCGAGGTCTGCGGCGGCGACTTCGAGACCACGCTGCAGCGCAGTGCCTTCGGCATCACCTACGCGCTGCCGGCGGCCGCGCCCGACAACGTGCGCCTGCTGGTCCAGGTCGAAGCCGTCAAGCAGTAAGGCCGGCCAGGCGCGGCACGGTGCTCCCGGCCGCGCTGGGGCAAGATCGGCGCATGAGACTGACCGACGGTCCGCGTCTGCAGGCGCGCTACGCCACGTTCGCGCTGCTGACGCTGGCCGGGCTGGTGCAGCCCGCCGCCGCGCAGCCGCTCACCTACCGGCTCGACCCCGCCCACAGCTGGGTGCATTTCGAGGTGCTGCATTTCGGCACCTCGACCATCCGCGGCCGCATCGGCCCGGTGAACGGCCGTGTCACGCTGGATACGGCCGCCGGGCTTGGCGAAGTCAGCCTGGCCGTGCCTACGGCCAGCGTCAGCACCGGTATCGGCTTCTTCGACGCCAGGCTCCGCGAGGACGACCTGCTGGCCAGCACGGCCCACCCCACCGCCTACTTCGTGGCCACGCGCTTCGTCTTCGACGGGCCGCGCGTGCTCTCGCTTCGCGGCGAATTCACTTGGCGCGGCGTGAGCCAGCCGCTGACGTTGACCGCCTCGCGCTACGCCTGCCGCAATGACACCAGCGGCCCCGCGCCGGTGCAGGTGTGCGGTGGCGACTTCGAAGGTGAGGTCCTGCGCAGCGACTTCGGCGCCACCTTCGGTCTGCCCTTCGTCGCCAACCGCGTGCGGCTGGTGGTGCAGGTGGAGGGGCGACGGCCCTGAGCCGTATCGAACCGCGTTACTTCGAGGTCCAGAAGTCGTAGGCCGCCAGGCCGATGCCGCCCAGCAGGATGAGCGAGATGTCCAGCTGCGGCAGCTTGTGGACGTAGGGCACGAAGAAGGCCACCAGCAGCAGCAGCCCCACCAGCCCGGCCAGCTTTTCGATCTTCTTCATGCTTAGCTCCGTTTCACGAATTCATGGACCAGCCAGCGCGCCGAGCGCAGCAGGCGGGCATCGTCGTGCCGGCCGGCCACGGCCTGCACGCCCAGCGGCAGTCCGCCGGACAGGTTCAGCAGCGGCAGCGACACGGCGGGCAGACCGCCGAAGCTCCACACCGTCTGCATGATGGGGTTGCCGGTGCTGGCCAGGCCCCTGGGCGCGCCGCCCAGCGCCGCCGGGCAGAGGATGGCGTCGTAGTGCTCGAAGTACTCGTCGAAGGCGCAGGCCACGTGCGGCATGCGGTCCTTCGCGGCCAGGTACTCGCCCACCGGGATAACGCTGCCCTTCTCCACCCGCTGGCGCAGCGTGGGGCTCAGCGCGTCGGCGTGGTGGAGGTATTCACGCTGCAGCGCGAAGGCCAGTTCGGCCTCGTTGACGGTGCTGATCCACTGCGCCGTCTGCTCGACGATGGGCGGCAGCTCGGCCAGCGTCACCACGCCGTCCATCAGCTCGATGAAGGCCTCGTAAGCGGCACGCGCTTCCTCGTCGACCTGCGACCACCAGGGCGTCTTCACGAAGCAGAAGCGCGGCGTGACGGGCGGCTCGCTGCGGCATACCGTGAGCAGCTGCTTGGGCGCGACGCCCCGCGTGGCGGGGTCGAGACCGTCGTCGCCCGACATCACCTCGGCCGCCCAGGCCAGGTCTTCGACGCAGCGCGCGAAGACGCCCACCTGGTCGAGCGAGGGCGACTGGTCGAACACGCCGGTGCGCGGCAGCAGGCCCATCGACGGCTTGAAGCCATAGACACCGCAGAACGACGCCGGCCGCAGCATCGAGCCGTTGGTCTGCGTACCCACCGCCAGAGGCACGACACCGGCGGCCACCGCTGCCGCCGAGCCGCTGGACGAACCGCCGGGCGTGTGCTCGGGGTTGTGCGGGTTGCGCGTCGGGCCGGGCGTGGTGGTGGCGAACTCGGTGGTGACGGTCTTGCCGAAGATCAGCGCGCCGGCGTCGCGCAGCCGGCGCACCACGGTGGCGTCGGTCACCGCATAGCGCCCGGCGTGGATGGGGCTGCCATAGGCGGTGGGGAAGTCGATGGTGTCGATGATGTCCTTGATGGCCACCGGCACGCCGAACAGCGGCGCCGGCGGCTCGCCGCGCGCGCGCGCCGCCTTCAGGTGCTCGGCCTGGAGCCGGACCACGCGTTCGTCGAGGTTGGCGAAGGCGTGGATGCTATCGTCCACGGCCTTCGCGTAGGCCAGCTGCTGGTCGACGAACTCGACGACATCAGCGCGCCCGGAAACGAGGTAGTCCCGCGTTTCCTGGCCCGTCAGGGACTGGACGGTCTGCTCGCTCGTCATGGGCTCACTTGAAGATGTCGGGGTTGACGATGGACGGGTCGTTGACGTCGCGCGGGACCTCCTGCGCCTGGCCGAAGAACTGGTCCGGCAGCCAGGTCACCATCGAGGGGTAGATGTAGGTCAGCGCCAGCGTCAGCAGCACCATGCCGACGAAGGGGAAACAGCCCTGGAAGATGGTCCATAACTCCAGGCCTTTGGGTGCCACGCCTTTCAGGTAGTAGGCCGACATCGCCATCGGTGGTGTCAGGAAGGACGTCTGCAGGTTGATGGCGATCAGGATGCCGAAGAGGATGGGGTCGACGCCGAACACCGGCAGCAGCGGCAGGAAGATGGGCACGAAGATGATGATGATCTCGCTCCATTCCAGCGGCCAGCCGAGGATGAAGATGATCAGCTGCGCGATCAGCAGGAACTGCACCGGGCTCAGGTCCATGCTCAGCAGCACGTCCTTCACCAGGTGTTCACCGCCGAGGTAGCTGAACACCGACGAGAAGGTGGCCGCGCCGACGAACAGGAAACACACCATGGCCGAGGTGCGCGCCGTGAGGTAGACCGATTCGCGCAGGCGGTCCCAGCTGAACGCGCGGTAAATCACTGCAAGGACGATGCCGCCCAGGGCGCCCATCGCCGCCGCTTCACTGGGCGTGGCCAGGCCGAAGAGGATGGAACCCAGCACCGCCAGGATCAGCGCGGCCAGCGGCACGAAGGCCTTGAGCACGAGCATGAAGCTGTCGAAGACCGAGTAGTTGCCCTCGTCCTTCGGCTTGGGGCAAAGTGCCGGGTTGATGACAGCGCGCGTGATGACGTAGATGAGATAGAGCCCGACGAGCGTGAAGCCCGGGATCAGCGCGGCCGCATAGAGCTTGACCACCGAGACGCTGGCCGTGGCCGCGTAGACGATGAGCAGGATGGACGGCGGGATCAGGATGCCCAGGGTGCCGCCGGCGGTGATGACACCGGCCGAGAGTTTCTGGTCATAGCCCGCCTTCAGCATGGCCGGCAGCGCGATCAGGCCCATCAGCGTGACCACCGCGCCGACGATGCCGGTGGCGGTGGCGAAGAGGGCACAGGTGACGAGCGCGGCCACCGCCATCGAACCGGGCAGGAAGCGCAGGCCGATCTGCAGGCTGTGGAACAGGCGGTCGAGGATGTTGGCCCGTTCGATGATGTAGCCCATGAACAGGAACAACGGTATCGAAATCAGCACGTCGTTGTTCATCACGCTGAAGGTGTTCTGCGTGAAGAGGTAGAAGATGCGGTTGTCCCAGAACTGCTCGCCCCCGGTGTAGTAGGCGTAGTAGCCGAAGCTGATGCCCATGGCCATCAGCGTGAAGGCGATGGGAAAGCCCAGGAAGATGAAGACGATGAACAGGCCCAGCATGACCAGGGCGACGACGGGATCACTCATTTCGCGGCCTCACCGGCGTGTTGCTTCAACAGGACCACTTCCAGTTCCTCGACGTCGCCGGTGCGTGCCGGCCACTTGCCGTCGCGTATGCATATCAGGCAGCGCATGACCTCGGCGATGCCGGCTATCAGCAGCGTCAGGCCGGCGACGAAGATCATCAGCTTCAGCGGCCACACCGGCACGCCGGCCGGGCTGTTGACGCTGGACTCCAGGATGCGCGCCGACTCGAAGGAGTAGCGCGCCCCGGTGAAGACCATCGCGAAGATGGCGGGGAAGAAGAAGAGGAAGTACAGCACCAGGTCGACCCTGGCCTGCGTGCGCGGCTGCCACTTGCGGTAGATGAAGTCGCCCCGCACGTGCGACCCTCGCGACAGCGCATAGGCGCCCGACATGATGAAGAGCGCGCCGTACATCATGTAGCTCATGTCGAAGGCCCACACCGTGGGGCTGTTGAGCACGTAGCGCATGAAGACTTCGTAGCAGGTGCTGGCGGTGAGCACCAGCACGCACCACGAGAAGGCATGCCCGACCGCCTTGCTGAAGACGTCGATGACCCGAATCCAGGTTTCCATCTTGGGAGTCCGCGGGGTTGAGAGGAAAACAAAAAGCTGCCGAGGGGGCCCGGCAGCTTTGCAGTTCAGCGTCGCATCAGCTCGGCAGCTTGATCTTCTGCACGTGCTCGAAAGCCAGCTTGTAGTCGGCCTCGTTGGTGAAGTGGTAGAAGCCGACGCGGCGCGACCAGGCCTTGAAGGAGTCGTTGACCTCCTTGAACATGTCGACTTCCTTCTCGAGCTTGGCCGTCACCACGTCCCAGGCCTTGAGCTGACCCAGGTAGACGTCCTTAGAGGTGCGCGAGACCTGCACCTTGTGCTTGACGATCAGCTCCTGCAGGTCCTTCGAGTACTGGTCGTGGGCCAGGGCGGTATTGGCCGACGACGTAGCCTCGGCCGCGTACTTCAGGATCGCCTTCAGGTCGGGCGCCAGGGCGTCGAACTTGGTCTTGTTGAAGATGATCTCGAAGAACTCCTGCGCCTGGTGGTAGGAGCCCATCGAGTAGTACTTGGCCACGTCCTGGGCACCGAAGCGCATGTCCGAGGTCGGGTTGTTGAACTCGAAGGCGTCGATCACGCCGCGCTGCATGGCCGGCACGATTTCGCCGCCGGGCAGCTGGGCCACGGCCATGCCCATTTCCTGCAGCAGGTCGGCGGCCAGTCCGATGGTGCGGTACTTGAAGCCCTTCAGGCCGGCGGCCGTCTTCGGCGCCGGGTTCTTGAACCAGCCCAGCGGCTGGCAGGGCATGGGGAAGGCGAAGAAGCCGACCACGTTCAGATTCATCTTCGCCACCAGCTTGTCCCACAGCTGCTGGCCGCCGCCCTTGTAGATCCAGCTCAGGCCGATCTCGGGCGTGGCGCCACTGACGGGCCCGGTGCCGAAGAGCGAGGCGACCTTGGACTTGCCGTACCAGTAACCCGAGACATGGTGGCCGCCGTCGAGCACACCCTTGCTCACCGCGTCCATGATCTCGAAGGTCTTGACCACGGCGCCCGTGGGCAGGTACTCCAGGCGCATGCGGCCACCGGCCATCTCGTTGACGCGGGTGACGTACTGCTGCGCCATCTCGCTGAAGAGGCGCCTGCGCCACGGCGATCATCGGGAAACCGGCGATGGGGGCGGCCACGGCGGCCGTGGCGGCCTTGCCGAAGAAGCTGCGGCGCGTCTGCTGGGTCTGTGCCGTCTTGTCTGCGGCACCCGCGGCGGCGAGTTCCTGCTGCGAATTCTTCATGATGTCTCCTGCAACGATGGTGTACGGGATGGCCCAAGCCTGCCTTGGGTAGCCAGAGCAGCTTAATGGATGTTGCAGGGCCCACCCGAGCCCAATGCCTTGGGGGTTTCCCCAGCGTGTTCACCTGCTCCATGGGCCGGAAAGGCGCATGGATGCTCGCGATCCGGCGCGTCGGCAGGATGTGGCTTTGGGCCGGCCCAATGCGGCCAGGCGCCACGTGCGGCGCCGGGCCGGGCTGGTCAGGCTGGGGTGCGGCGCGCGGGCGTGCGGCCCGCGTCAGCCGCAGCGCGGCTCAGCGCGCGAACGAGCGCCCGAAGGCGAAGACCGAATTCGGCGCCGTCGTGCGCGGCGGCCGTACCGGCGGCTGCGGCGCGATGGCACGGCGCACCGGCTTGGCTTCCACCGTCGCGCCCTGGGCCTTCTGTTCGTCGACCAGGCTCTCCAGCGTGATGGTGGCCATGTGCTGCAGCATGGTGGCGTTCAGGCGCAGCCACAGCGCCTGCGACAGGCCATCGGCAGCGCTCTCGCCGTCGACGCCTTCCAGCGGGTCGTCCACGGCGGTGACGATGTCGGCCACCGTGATCTGCGCCGACGGACGCCCCAGGGTGTAGCCGCCACCGGGCCCGCGCGTGCTCTCGACGATGCCGTCGCGGCGCAGTCGGCTGAAGAGCTGCTCCAGATAGGACAGCGACACCTGCTGACGCGCGCTGATGGTGGCCAGCGCCACCGGGCCTGCGGCCTCGCGCAACGCGAGGTCGATGAGCGCGTTGACGGCAAAGCGACCCTTGGTGCTCATGCGCATGTGGTTCTCCTTGACTGAATGGGGGGAAAGGCCAACGGACCCAAGCAATGTAGGGATATGAAAGCCACTCGTAAATTCGAAGTTTTGACGAAAACGATTCGTAGAAAGCGCATCATTGCCACCGCCCATGAACTTCAAGCACCTCTACTACTTCTGGGTCACCGCAAAAGCGGGGGGCGTGGTGCGCGCGGGGGCACAACTCCACACCACGCCGCAGACGCTGTCGACGCAGATCAAGCTCCTGGAAGACCGCCTGGGACGGCGTTTGTTCCGCAAATCCGGCCGAAACCTCGAATTGACCGACGATGGCCGCGTGGCGCTGCGGTATGCCGACGACATCTTCGCCCTCGGCGGCGAACTCGAGACCGCGATGCGCGAGCGTGGCAATGGCAGTGCGGCCACGCTGGAGCTCCGCGTCGGCGTCGAGGACGTGCTGGCCAAGTCGGTGGCCTACCGTCTGCTCGCACCGGCGCTCGACCTGCCGCAGCCGGTGCGCCTGGTGTGCATCGAAGGCCAGTTCGACGACCTCATGGCGCAGCTGGCACTGCACCGCCTGGACCTCGTCCTCACCGACGAACCCCTGACCAACCGCCTGAGCGTGAAGGCCTTCAATCATGCGCTGGGCAGCTCGCCGATGAGCTTCCTGTGCACCGCGGCGCTGCGCGAACGGCTGCATGGGGACTTCCCGCAGTGCCTGAACGATGCGCCGATGCTGCTGCCGGGCGGCAGTTCGTCGGTGCGGCCGCAGATCGACGCCTGGCTGGCGCAGCACAGCCTGCGCCCGCGCGTCGTCGCGGAGTTCAACGACAGCGCGCTGATGCAGGCCTTCGGGCGCGAAGGGCGCGGCGTGTTCATCGCGCCGGCCATCGTCGAGGCCGAGATCTGCGCCCAGTTCGGCGTCGAAGTCATCGGCCACAGCCCCGACCTGGTGGAGGACTTCTACGCCATCTCGGTGGAACGGCGCATCCGCCACCCTTGTGTGGCAGCGATCACCCACGCGGCACGCGGCAAGCTCTTCGGCTGAAGCACCCGTGGCGCGGGCTATCCTGCGCGCCGTGCCCGACACCCCATTCCTGCTGCGGCTGAGCGGCGCGCCCTGCGCCTGCATCGCCGCGCACAGCCTGCCGCTGGGCCCCACCGATGCCCTGCTGCTGGCCTGGCTGGCGCTCGAGGGCCCGACCACGCGGGAACGCCTGGCCGCGCTGCTGTGGCCGGCCAGCAGCGCCGAAGCGGCGCGCAATGCGATGCGCCAGCGCCTGTTCCGGCTGCGCCGGCAACTGGGCCGCGAAGCCGTCACGGGCCACACCCTGCTGGCGCTGGCCGAGGGCGTGCAGCATGACCTGGACGATGGCCCGGGATTGCTCGGCGACCTGGGCGCGCCCGACAGCCCCGAGCTCGACACCTGGCTGGCGCAGCGCCGCCAAGCCCGCCGCGCCCGGGCACGCCGCAGCGACGAAGACCGCATCGAGGCGCTGGAGGCCGCCGGCGACGTGGCCGCCGCGTTGCCGCTGGCCCAGGCGCTGCTGGACGCCGAGCCGCTGTCCGAGGACGCCCACCGCCGTGTCATGCGCCTGCACTACCTGCGCGGCGACCGCGCCGCGGCACTGCTGGCCTTCGATCGCTGCGAGCAGCTGCTCAAGCACGAGGTCGGCGCCGCACCCTCGCCACAGACGCTGACGCTGCTGGCCGCCATCGAACAGTCGGCCGCCGTGGCCGGCAGCGCCAGCGTACGCCCGGCCCTGCCCGCCACGGTGCTGCGGCCACCGCGCCTGGTCGGGCGCGACGCCGAACTGGCCGCGCTGCAACGTGGCCTGGGCGCCGGCCAGATGGTGGTGCTGGTGGGCGAGGCCGGCATGGGCAAGTCGCGCCTGCTGCAGGCACTGGTCGCCGTGCGGCCGGGCGTGCTGCACACCAGCGGCCGGCCGGGTGATGCACTGGTGCCCTACGCCACGCTGGCCCGCACGCTGCGGCAGCTGCTCGACCGCGAGCCCGCCGCCGCCGACCCCGCGCTGCACCGCGCGCTGGCACCGCTGCTGCCCGAACTGGCCGAGGGCCCCGCCGGCAGTGCGGCGGCGCCGGCGCAGCAGCCGCTGGTGCAGCCGGTGCTGGCGCTGCTGCAACGCTGCCGCAGCATCGACACGCTGGCGCTGGACGACCTGCACTTCGCCGACGACGCCAGCATCGAACTGCTGCAGACCCTGTGGGCCGCGCCGCGCGATGCCCCGGCACTGCGCCCCGACGGCCTGCCGCACTGGTGCCTGGGCCTGCGCCCGGCTGCCATCGGTACACGGCTGCACGACCTGCTGCAGGCATTGGCCACGGCCGGCCCGCACCTGCGGCTCACGCTGCAACCGCTGAACGTGGCGCAGATGGCCGAGTTCGTCGGCTCGCTGGCGCTGCCCGGTCTGGACGATGGCGCCGCGCCCGCGGTGACCGCGCTGGCCGCCACGCTGTGCCGGCGCACCGGCGGCAACCCGCTGTTTGCGCTGGAAACGCTCAAGCTGGCCTGGAGCGACGGCCGGCTGGCCGAGCTGTCCGCACCGGGCAGGCCAGCGGCGGCCACGCCGCTGCCGCAGCCCGACACGCTGGCTGCGTTGATCGGCCAGCAGCTGGCGCGCCTGTCGCCCGCGGCGCTGCAGCTGGCACGCGTGGCCGCCGTCGCCGGCGTCGACTTCGACATCCCGCTGGCCAGCCACCTGCTGGGCCGCGGCGTCCTCGACCTGGCCGACCCCTGGGCCGAACTGGAAGCGCAGCAGGTGATGCGCGGCGAGGCCTTCGCCCACGACCTGGTGCACGACGCGGTGCTGCAACGCCTGCCCGAGGTCATCGCGCGCCACATGCACGGCCAGACCGCGGCCTGGCTGGAGCAGCAGCGCGGCGAACCCGCGCCCGACGCCGCCACGCGCGCCGTCGACCCCGCACGCGTGGCCGCCCACTGGGAAGCTGCCGGCCAGCGCGCGCGGGCGCTGCCGGCGCTGCGCGCGGCCGCCGAGCGGGCACACCGCGCGTTGCGTGAAGGCGAGCGCATCGGCTTCCTGATGCGCGCGGCCGACATCGCCGAAGCGGCGTCGCGTCCCGACGAAGCCTTCACGCTGGTGCGCGATGCCATCGAAGGCCACATGAACACGATCCGCCAGGCCGACGGCCTGCCGCTGCTCGAACGCCTGCAGGCGCTGGCGCGCACACCGCTGCAACGCGCCCAGGCCGCAGGCGACCGCGCCTGGTACAGCGCCGTGCTGGGCGATTTCGACGCCGCCGTTGCCCAGGGCGACGCGGCGCTGGCGCTGGCGCAGCCGCTGGGCGACACCGGGCTGATTGCAACCTTGCGGCAGCGCCTGGGCACGGCGCTCAGCCTGGCCGGGCGCTTCGACGCCGCGCTGCCGCACATGCAGGCGGCCGAACCCTGGATCCTGGCGCACGCGCCGGCCGACGAGGCTGCCGAGTTCCACGGCAACCTGGCCGTCGTGCTCAGCAACCTGGGCCGTCCGGCCGACGCCCAGGCGCACTACGAACGCGGTGTCGCCCTCAGCCGCGCCCACGGCGATCACGCCGAGCACGCCACGCTGCTGGCCAACTACGCCAGCAGCCGGCTCGACGCCGGCGACGTGGCCGGCGCGACGGCCCAGATCGCCCAGGCGCAGCTGATGGTCAGCACCTACGAGATGGCCGGCAGCAGCGCGGGCTACATCGCCACGCTGCAGGCGCAGTGCGAACGTGCCGCCGGCCGCTACGCTGCGGCGCTGGAATGGTGCCGGCGCGCCGAGCACATCCTGGCCGAACGCAACCCCTCGCGCGTGCCCGTGGCACGGCTGCACCTGGCGCAGGTCTGGCTGGACCTCGGCCAGCACGCCCGCGCCGGGCAGGTTCTCGGCGGCGAGGCGCTGGCCGCCGCGCGCCGCATGCCTGCACGTTACGCCGTGCGCTGGCTGGTGCTGCTGGCGCGCCTGCAGCGCCGCCTGCAGCAGGACTGCACGCCGCTGCTGGCCGAAGCGCAGGCCCTGGCACCGCACGACGGCTGGCCCGAATTGCGCCTGGTGGTGCAGACCGAGCAGGCGCTGGCCCTGAACGCCGGCGACGCCCTGCGGCAGCTGCTGGCGGTAGCCGAAGAGGCGCGCGGCCTGCACCTGCACGGTGCCGAACTGGGGGCGTTGATGCACGCCACGGCGCTGGCCGCGCACGCGGCAGCACGCGCCGAACGCGGCGAGAGCACGGCACGCACGGCCGCCGAACTGGCGCAGCGCGCCCTGGCGCTGGCCGTCGACACCGAGGCCCTGCACGCCGACCGCGCCCTGCGCTGGCTGGCCCCGGCGCGTGCCTTGGCCGTGGCCGGCGAGGCCGACGCCGCCAACACGGTCTGGCAGGCCGGCCAGGCCTGGCTGCGCACCACGGCCGCCGCCCATGTGCCGCCCGAGTTTGCCGACGGCTTCCTGCAGCAGCACCCGCTGCACCGTCTGCTGATGGCACCCGTCCCTGCTGCCCTGCCCGCGACATAACACCCGGCGCGGCGGTGCGTAACGCCGGCGTAACGGCCTGCCGCCTACAACCTCGGCATGGCTGCTGCAACGCGGCGGCCGCGCCAGCAGCAGCCAGGGGAACACGCCATGTTCAGCAACGCACCCACGACGCGACCCGACTTCGCCGACACCCGTGCCGGCGCCGCAGACACGGGCCGCAGCAAGTCCGCCTACAGCCGGCTGGAAGCCGCCGATGCCGCCGACCTGCTGGCCGGCGCCGACGCCGCCGACCTGCACCTGCTGCGGCTGGTGGGCTGCGCGGCGCTGGCCACGCTGGTGCTGGCGCTGGCCACGGGACTGTCACTGTAAGCGTGCGTACACATCTCTTTGAAAGCAGCCAGGCGGAAAATGCGGCTCAGCCCTTCGCCCCCGAGGCCCTTGCCGCGGGCCGCGCCGGCTTGCCGTAGTCGGCCGGCACCCGCATCAGCGACGCGTCGGGCTCGCCGCGCTTCAGGTGCTTCAGCCGGTAGTTCACCTCGCCACTGCGGGGGTCGAAGTCACGCGAGTGCACCGTGACCATCAGCTCGGGCGAAGTCCACACCTCGCGCGTGATCTGTATCGGCTTCTCGTTGCCCACCTTGCCCGCCTCGATGACCCAGGTCGTGCGTTCGCCGTTGGCGCGCAGGCCTTCGATCTCGCGCGCCGGCAGCGGTGTCACCGTGCCCGCACCACGCGGGGCCAGCACCTGCGAACGCCACTGCACGGCCGGTGGCGGCGCCGGGCCATCGCCGGTGGGGCCGGCGACGCCGTCACGCGGCAGGTGGACGATCTCCACCTCCACGCGCCGCTCGCCTTCCGGCATGCCGGGCGCGCCGTGGATGATCACCGGCGTGGGCGGTGCAGGGCGGGCGGGCGGCACGGGCGCTGCCGGTGGCACTGCATGGCCTGCCGCGTCACCCGGACGCACCCGCTCGGCCAGGCCGCGCGTCCATTCACGCATGCGCTCGCCGTACGCCTGCCAACCTGCCGGCTCGAAGACCCCGAACCGCCCGTCGCCGAGACGGCGTGCCGTCTTGCGTTCGGGGTCCAGCACCCAGCTCTCGCGCGCCTGCGGGTCGCGCAGGTAGACCACCGGGCGGCCGCTGCGCTCGAATTCCTGGCGCGTGCGGCCTTCGCCGTCACGGCACAGGCGCGTACGCGTCGTGCGCGTGATGCGGTTGGGCGCACCACCGCTGCCGTCGGCCAGCCACTGCACGGTTTCGTGCTCGGCGTCTGCGCAATAAGGGGCGCCCAGGACCACGCGGCCGTCGCCGGCCTCGGCGCCGCCCACCCAGCTCGCGCCTTCGCTGATGAAGATGCGGCGTTCGACTTCGGCCTGCGCCAGCTGCAGCGGCGGCGCGTTCGGGCCATGCGCCAGCGCCGGCGCAGGCACGGCCGCCTGGGCCAGCGCCAGCCCGACCCAGGCGCTCAGGCCCCCCACCAGCAAGGCCTGGCTTGCGAGGAAGATTCGGGGTCGTTTCATGGTCATGTCTCTCCGTGCGGGATCGCGGCTTCAGTTGAGGAGACGCACCGCCAGCACTTCGCCCGACGGATGCAGCAGCAGTTCGGCGCGCACGGTGTCGCCCGCGCGCGCCGGGTCGTAGGGCAGGCCCAGCGCCGGCAGTCTTTCGCGTTGCAGTTCGGTGGCCACCAGCCAGGCCCCGGCGCTGCCTTGCGGCCAGCGATCGGCAGACGCCACGGGCACGAACTCGCCCTGGCGCGTACCCTCGTCGACCCACCCCGGCAGCGGCGGGGGCAGGCGCAGCATCAGCACCGTGGCCGCCAGCAGGCTGGCGAAGACCGCCGCGCCCGACCAGGCCCACGGGCCGACACGCCCGCCGTGCCGGGGTGGCGTGCCAGCCACCGCGGGCAAGGCGCACGGAGAGGCGCGCACCGCCGCACGTACACGGGCCTGCAGCGCCGGCGGCGGCACCTGCGCCTGCAACTCAGCGCCGGCCTGGCGCAGCAGTTCGCACAGCGGCACGGCCACATCGGCCCTGGCCCCATCAACCGGCAACTTCATCGACTGCTCCCGTCGGCGGCGCCCAGCAGCACCGCCAGCTTCCCGCGCGCCCGGTGCAGCCGGGTGCGCAAGGTGTTGATCTCGACGCCCGCGATGAGCGCGGCTTCGGCATAGGGCCGTTCCTGCAGGTCGACCAGCACCACGGCCTCGCGGAAGGGTGGTGGCAACCGGCGCAGCGCGATCCAGACCTGCGCACTGTCCTGCACCTGCACCAGCCGCTGCTCGGGCGACAGCGCAGCGGCTTGCGCCCCGTCGTTGTCGTCACCGTCCTCGCCCTCGTCCAGGGGGGCTTCCTGGCGCTGCGTCCGCCAGATCGCCGTCAGCGCGTGCCGCGCCACGCCTGCCAGGTAGGCCCCCAGCGCGCCGCGCGCCGGGTCGAAACCCCGCGGACGGGTGGCCAGCGCCACGAAGGCCTCCTGCGTGGCGTCGGCGGCCCAGGCGGCATTGCCGCCCAGCGCCAGTGCATAGCGGTAGACGGGGCCGGCCTCGCGGCGGTAGAGCTCGTCCAGCGCCGCCGCATCCCCGGTGGCCAGCCGCGCGACGAGCTCGGCGCTGTCCACCGCAGCCAGGCGGTGGGGACGGTTCCAGGGCACGAAGGGCATCATGGGCCGGGGCGGTATCAGGCGGGCTCGGGCATGGCGGCGTATTCAGTGCTCCGTATTGGATGCCCGCGGCAGAAAAGTTCCCGCCGGCCTGTCGGCGGCCTCTGCAGCCTGTCGCACCGGCACGGCGCCGCGTCGGCTGGCGCTGGCGGCTGCGAGAGCGCTCGGTACAGTGCACCGTATCCGAACCGCCACCCGCGCCCTCCCCTCCTTCACGCCGAAGCCCCCATGAACGCCACCTCCCCAGGCCCGAGGGCCACCCAGGTCTGGCATGCCCGCTGGCAGCGCTTCGCGGCGGCATCGGTGCGCGCCTTCCACGCCTACGGCACCTGGCTGGTCAGCATCACCTGGAAGCGCTTCTTCGTGCTGGCCTTCGGGCTCATCGTCGTCGTCGCCATCGTGCACGACATGCCGCCCTTCACCTGGACCGTGACCGAGCACGTCGATCCCTCGGTGCGCATCGTCACCCGGCCGGTCCTGCCGCCGCCGCCCGTGAAACCGCCCAGAGCACCCGAGGCGCCCGGCACCCCGTCGCCCGGCGTGCACATCGAACTGCCCAAGGACGGGGACAAGGACGGTATCGACATCAGCATCGGCAAGGACGGCGTGCGCATCACGCCCAAGAAGTCGGGTGCGGCGCAGGCCGCGTCGGCCGCGGCGCAGGTGGCCGAGCAGGCGGCACGCGCCGCGGCGGCTGCCGCGTCGGCCGCCGGCGAGTTGCACATCAGCGTGCCGCCAGGCCCCATCGCCGAGGCGGTGCGCGAGGCCGTGGCCGAAGCGCGCCGCGAGATGGAAGCCGCCGTGCGCGAGGCGCGCCAGGACGCCGAACAGGCCACCCGCGACGCCGAGCAGGCGCGCCGCGATGCCGAGCAGGCCATCGAGACCATCACCGAGGAGATCCGCGGCCCCTCGAAGCGCACCACGCGCCTGGGCATCGGCGACTTCATGATGCAGTTCACCCTGCTGTGGGTGCTGGGCTCGGCGATCCTGAAGTACACCTACAAGGGCCGCATCCAGGCCGAGGTGAAGGCCGCGCAGGCCACCGAGACGGCCGAGGCCGAATCCCTGAAACGCCAGGTGGTGGAAGCGCGCATGGCGGCCATGCAGGCGCAGGTGGAACCGCACTTCCTGTTCAACACCCTGGCCAGCATCGACCACCTGATCGAGACCGACCCGGCCCGCGCCAGCGTCATGCAGAAGAACCTCATCGCGCTGCTGCGCGCCAGCATGCCGACGATGCGCGAGGCCAATGGCGACGGTGGCACCGGCGTGCGCGACCTGGGCCGAGAACTCGCCGTCATCCGCCCCTACCTCGAGATATTGAAGGTACGCATGGAAGAGCGCCTGAGCACCGACATCCAGGTGCCCGACGGGCTGCTCTCGGCCGAGTTCCCGCCCATGATGGTGCAGACGCTGGTCGAGAACGCCATCAAGCACGGCCTGGAGCCCAAGGCCGAGGGCGGCTCGCTGAAGCTGAAGGCCGAGATCGTGCACGGCAAGCTGCAGGTGACGGTGGCCGACACGGGCCTGGGCTTCGGCAAGGCGGCCACCGCGGGCACGGGCGTGGGGCTGGCCAACATCCGCGAACGGCTGCAGCTGCTCTACGGGCCGCGCGCCACGCTCACCGTCACCGAGAACCATCCCAGCGGCACCGTGGTCACCATCACCGTGCCCTACAAGACCGTAGAAGGCACGCCGGCATGAGCGAGATCGCCACCGCGCTGGGTGTCATGGCGCTGCTGCTGGGTGCCGGCATCGTGCTGCTGCTGGGCCTGCTGCTGGCCGTCGTGGCGGTGCCGCTGGCGCTGTGCCTGGTCCTGGTGGGCGCGGCGTTGTGCGTGGTGCTCGGGCTGGGCGGGCCGCTGCTGGCCGTGGTGGTGGTGGCGGCCGTGCTGCTGTCGCCATTGTGGCTGACGTTGTTGCTGCTGTGGTGGCTGCTGCGCCGCCGGCCCTCCACCGCCAAGCCCGGCACCGCTACGATGCACGCATGAACACACCCGACCCCGACGCCGGCGCGTCCCGACCCGCGCCACGCGCGGTGCTGGCCGACGACGAACGCCTGATGCGCGAGCAGTTGCGCGCCCGCCTGGCCGAGGTCTGGCCCGAGCTGCAGATCGTCGCCGAGGCCAAGAACGGCCTGGAAGCGGTGCAGCTGGTGGCCGAGCACCGGCCCGACATCGTCTTCCTGGACATCCGCATGCCCGGCCTGACGGGCGTGGACGCGGCGCGCCAGATCGCCCAGCTGCCGCCACGCGAGGCGAGCGTTGGCGCCACGCCCGACGACGACGAGCTGCTGCCCGAGATCGTCTTCATCACCGCCTACGACCAGTACGCGGTGGAAGCCTTCGAGCAAGGCGTGGCCGATTACGTGCTCAAGCCCGCCGAACGCGACCGCCTGCTGGTGACCGTGCAGCGCATCCAGCAGCGCCTGGCCGCACGCGCCGCCGGCACCGAAGCCCCGGCCGGCCCGCACATGCAGCAGCTGCTGCACCAGCTCGCCGCGCGCCTGAACCCGGGCGCCGCACCCCAGTACCTGCAGTGGATCCAGGCCACCGTGGGCCAGGCCATCCAGATGATCCCGGTCGACGAGGTGCTGTTCTTCATCAGCGACGAAAAGTACACGCGGGTGCAGACGGCACAGGTCGAAGCGCTGATCAGGAAGCCGATCAAGGAACTGGTGGACGAGGTCGACCCGCGGGTGTTCTGGCAGATCCACCGCAGCACGCTGGTGAACGTGAAGGCCATCGCCGGCGTCACGCGCGATTTCCGCGGCCGGCAGATCGTCAGCGTCAAGGGTCACCCCGAGAAGCTCGAAGTCAGCCGCAGCTACACGGGCCTGTTCAAGGGCATGTGAAAACGCGCGGCGCCGCTGTCCGGCGGCGCCCGGCTTGAAACAGGGCTTGCACGGCCGCACCCGCCTCGGCGTGCCGGCCGAAAGCGCCGCACACCCGCTGCGGCCCACCCGTTCGTGACGCTTGTCACGCCCGGCGGCCCCTGCAGCCCGCCGACGATGACGGCTCGCGCCCCGGCCAGCCCCGCTGCCTGGCCGCCGGCCCGCCGCGCAACGCCACACATCTGAAGCATCTGCTCGCAAAGGCGCACCGGCCGTCACCACCGGCGTGCAGGCGGCCCGATAGCGTCCGGCCTGCCCTCAGCTGCCCTGCGGCCCCGCCATGCTTCTTGCACCGATCCAACCCGCCCAACGCCGTTTCGACTTCGCCCGCCGCACGGCGCAGGCGGTGAACCCGGGTGGCTGGGTGACACGCGACGAAGCCATCATGGGCACCGCCATCCACGTCGAGTTGTGGGCCGACGACCGCCGCCAGGGCGAAGCCGCCGCGGCCGCGGTGATGGACGAGATGCACCGCATCGACCGCACCATGAGCCCGCACAAGCCGACCTCGGAGCTGTGCCGCATCAACCGCGAGGCAGCGCACCAGGCGGTGCCGCTGTCCGACGAGATGTACGCGCTGGTCGACCGCGCACTGACCTTCTCGCGATTCAGCGGCGGCGCCTTCGACATCAGCTACGCCGCCGTGGGCCAGCTCTACGACTACCGCCAGCGCGTGCGCCCCGGCGCCGCCGAACTCGAACGTGCGCGCGCCCTCGTCGGCTGGCGCCACCTGGACCTGGACCCGCGTGCACGCACGCTGCGTTTCGGCTTCGAGGGCATGCGCATCGACCTCGGCGGCTTCGCCAAGGGCCACGCGGTGGACCGCGCCGCGACGCTGCTGAAGCGGCGCGGCATCACCAGCGCGATGGTCAGCGCCGGCGGCGACAGCCGCGTCATCGGCAGCCGCTGCGGCGGCGGCCAGGCCGCCCGCCCCTGGAGCGTGGCCATCCGCGACCCGCGCCGCGCCGGCGAGGTGGTGGCGGTGCTGCCGCTCGAAGACGTGTCGGTGTCGACCTCGGGCGACTACGAACGCTTCTTCGACGACGGTGCCGAACGGGTGCACCACCTCATCGACCCGGCCACCGGCCGCAGCCCGCACCACGTGCACAGCGTGACCATCCTCGCCGACGACGGCCTGACCAGCGAAGCGCTGTCCAAGGCCGTGTTCGTGCTCGGCGTGCAGCGCGGGCTGGCGCTGGTGGACAGCCTGCCCGGCGTCGACGCCGTGGTGGTCGACGCGCAAGGCGTGCTGCACGCCTCCGGCGGGCTGCTGCACGGCCTGCCCTCAGCACGCCAGTGACGCGGCGCCCGCCGCCCCTTCATCCCCAGGAGACATCGATGTCCTTCCCTGCCTCCTTTGCCATCCGCCGCCGCACCACAGCCGCAGCCACCCTGGCCCTGCTGGTGCTGGCCGCCTGCTCGGGCAGCGGCGAGAGCGGCGGCGGCGACAAGCTCACCGTCAATGGCGACGTGCCGCTGGTCTACGTCAAGCGCGCCACCGCGCTGCGCGTCAACCCCACCGATGGCACGAACAGCGCTCCGGGCGGCGACCTGATGCTGCGCGAGAAGAGCAGCGCCAGTGCCACCGAACACAACCTCACCGCACGCTTCACGGCCGGCCTGGGCGACGCGTCCGACCCCGAGGTCAGCTACGACGGCAAGAAGGTCGTCTTCGCGATGCGCTGCCCGGCCACCAACACCGCCACGGTGGACGGCACGCCCGGCGGCGTGAAGGCCTGCACCGGGCGCTGGAACATCTGGGAATACGACATGACGGCCGGCAGCCTGACGGCCGGCACCTTCCGCCGCATCACGTCCACCGCCACCGCCGACGACGTCGACCCCGTCTACCTGCCCGCCAACCGCGGCATCGTCTTCGCCAGCAACCGCCAGGCCAAGAGCAGCCTGAACCAGGCGCTAGGCCGCGCCTACTTCGCCGCCGACGAGTACGAGCGCGAACGGGTGCTGAACCTGCACACGATGGGCACCGACGGCAGCAACATCGAGCAGATCACCTTCAACCAAAGCCACGACCGCAACCCGGTCATCCGGCCCAACGGCGACATCATGTTCAGCCGCTGGGAACACGTGGCCGACCGCAACCGCTTCGCCGTCTTCCGCGCCAAGCCCGACGGCACCGACCTGTTCGTGCTCTACGGCGCGCACAGCCCCGGCAACAGCTACCTGCACCCGCGCGACATGGACCCGCGCGGCACGTTCAAGGGCCATGTGCTGAGTTCGTTGATGCCGCTGTCGGGCACGCAGGAAGGCGGCTCGATGCACCTGATCAACGCCGCCGGCTACAGCGAGTTCAACACGCCGGCCAGCACCAGCGTGCCGGCCGCCGGCGGGCAGGTGGAAATCACCGACAACGCGCTCACCGACGGCCGCGCCCTGGCCCTGGGCGGCCGCGCCACCACGCCCTACCCGCTGTGGGACGGCAGCGACCGCGTGCTGGTGGCGTGGCGGCCCTGCGCGGTGACACGCAACGGTGTCGTCGCCCTGTGCACGACGCTGACCGACGAAGAGAAGGCGATGCTCGCCGACGACAACCGCACCATGGCCGCGCGTGCCGCCGACCCGGTGCGTGACAACGCGCCCGCGGCCTACGGCATCTACATGTTCGACCCGGGCAAGAAGACCTGGCTCGTGGTGGCCTCGCCGCCCGAGGGCTACATGTACACCGACCCCATCGCGCTGCAGGTGCGGCCCGAACCCAACGTGGTGGAGCCCACCACCGTCGACCCGGCGCTGAAGGCCCAGGACATGGCGCTGATCGAGGTACGCAGCGTCTACGACACAGACGGCCTGCAGCGCATGGCCGAGCCGATGTTCGTCGCCGCCGACCGACCGGCCGGCTGCGTGCGCAGCATCGCGCTGACCGCGGCCACCGACCCCATGGACACACGCAGCCAGGTGCCCGACCTGGCGCGCATGAAGAACCCGGCCGACCCCGCCTACGGCTGTGCCCCGGCGCGCTTCGTGCGGGCCATCCGCGGCGTGCCGCCGCCTTCGGGTTCGATGGGCCTGCGCCAGGCCATAGGCGAGACCGACTTCGAACAGCAGCAGATCCTGGGCTATGCACCGATCGAACCCGATGGCAGCTTCAAGCTGAGGGTGCCGGCCGACGTGCCCCTGGCGCTGTCCATCATCGACAGCGAAGGCCGCGCCATCCAGACGCACACCAACTGGATCCAGGTGCGCCCCGGCGAACGCCGCACCTGCGACGGCTGCCACAGCCCGCGCCGCGGCGCGTCGCTGAACTCCGGCGTCGTCGTCAACACGCTGCCTGCCGGCCTGAACCCCGCGCTGGCCGCCCAGCACCAGAGCGGCGAGACATTGGCTTCGCTGCTGACGCGGCTGCAGCCCGCCGCGCTGAGCCTGACGGTCGACGCCGTCTTCACCGACCGCTGGGCCGACACCACGCAGGCCGGCGTGAACGCGCTGCCGGCGATCAGCCTGCGTTATAGGGGCAACCCCGATGCGGCCGACGACCTCGTCACCGCCGTGCCCGTCAACGGCGTCATCAACTACGTCGATCACATCCAGCCGCTGTGGACCCGCGCCCGCGGCCCGGCCGGCGCCCACACCTGCACGAACTGCCACGCCGACACCACCAAGCTCGACCTGCGCGCCACCGTGGCCGGCACCGGCCGCCTGGTGTCCTACGAAGAGCTGCTGCTGGGCGACCCGGTGATCGACGCCGTCACCGGGCTGCCGGTGATCCGTGTGCGCGAAGGCATACCGGAAGTGGTGCGCGGCGCGCCGCTGGTCGAAACCAGTTCGGGCGCAGCCAACACCGCGGGCCAGGCGCGCAAGAGCCGGCTGACGGAAATCGTCTGGGGCCAGACCCTGCTGGCTGGCGCCGGGGCACGTACCGCCCATCCCAACCCGCCGGCCACCGTGACCACGGGCACGGGCGCGGCCGCCGTCACCACGGCCATCCCCGACCACGCCACGCTGCTGAACCGGGCCGAGAAGCGCCTGCTGGCCGAGTGGATGGACCTCGGCGGCCAGTACTACAACGACCCCTTCGACGCCAACAGCGGCGTGCGTTCGGTGAGCACGCTCAGCCAGGCCACCTTCATGACCGAAGTGCAGCCCGTGCTGCAGGCGCAATGCGCCAGCTGCCACCAGGCCGGCCTGGGCGCACCGCGCAACCGCTTCGTGCTCACCGGCAGCGAGGAAGGCGACTTCAACGTCACGCTGACGATGGTCAACGACACCTGCACGCCGGCCAACAACCCGCTGCTTTCGCGGCCGTCCACCGTGCCACACCCGGCCGGTGATATCGCGCAGGTCACGGCGCTGCTGCCCGTGGGCAGTTCCGGCTACACGCGCATCGCAAACTGGGTCGCACGCGGCTGCCCCACGCCTTGACGCCGCCCCCTTGAGCTGACCTTCAAAAAGCACGCATGTCGAGACCGACCCGCCCTCCCGCCTTTTCGCTGCCCCTGCTCGCCGCCGCCGCGCTCGTCGCCTGCGGCGGCGGCAGTCCGCTGGACAACCCGCCGACGCTGGCCAACCCGCCGGGTGCCACGGGGCAGAAGCTGTCCTACGCCTACTTCGAGCGCTGCGTCAACGAGGTGCTGAAGACGCCGCTGCCGGTGAACATCAACGGCGCGATATCGGTCAACACATGCGCCTCGGCCGGCTGCCACGACAACGTCACCGGCACCGGCGGTGCGCTGCGCCTGCTGCAGGGTGCCGCCCCTGCAGCCAGCGCCGCCACGGCCGACGAGGTGCGTGCCACCGACATGTACAAGAACTACTACTCGTCGCTGGGCGAGAGCGTGGTGGGCGCGCCCGACGACAGCCGCCTGCTCAACAAGCCGCTGGTTCGTGGCGTGCTGCACGGCGGCGGCATCATCTTCGAGAGCGTGGACAGTGCCGAGGCGAAAGTGATCCGATATTGGATCAGCCGTCCGATGCCGCAAGGCCAGGACGAATTCGGCAGCGCCGCCGCGTCGATGTTCGATCCCGTCAGCGGCGCCTGCAAGCTCGAGTGAAGTCCCCGCACCCCATGCCCCACCGATCGTGGTCCCTGTCGTCGCGCGCTGCTGTCTGTGCATTGGCGCTGCCGCTTCTGCTCGTCGCCGTTCTGCCGGCGCGCGCCGCCGACGCCGCGCCTGGCACGGAACGCCTGCAGGTCGCCGAGCCCTTTCTGGAGATGCGCACCGGCCCCGGCCGCGGCTACCCGGTCTTCTTCGTCGTCGAGAGGGCGCAGTGGGTCGCCGTGGAACTGCGCCGCACCGACTGGTACCGCGTGCGCGCCGAAGGCGGCCAGGTCGGCTGGGTGCAGCGCAGCCAGCTCGAGAGCACGCTCACCGCCGCCGGCAGCACCAAGACCTTCCGCGACCTGCTGCTCGACGACTACCTCAAGCGCCGCGTCGAATTCAGCGGCGGCTGGGGCCGCTTCAAGGGCGAGCCGATGCTGCGCCTGGGCCTGCAGGTACGCCTGGCCGACACGCTGGGTGCCGAGCTCACCGTGGGCCAGGTGCAGGGCCTGTTCTCCGGCACCGACTTCTGGCATGTCAGCCTGGTCAGCGAGCCCTGGTCCGACCGCCGCTTCTCGCCCTACTTCGCCGTCGGCCTGGGCCAGTTCCGCAACATCCCCAACAGCAGCCTGGTGGACGCCACGATCACCGACGCCAAGCTTGCCCACGCCTCGCTGGGCGTGCGCTGGCACCTCGGCGAACGTTTTACGGCGCGGCTGGACTGGACGCTCTACACCGCCTTCGTGGCCGACACGCGCAGCACCGAGTACCGCAGCCTCACGGCGGGCCTCGGCTTCTACTTCTGACCCGCCGCACCATGCCCCTCAAGAACAAACGCCTGCTGGCCGCGGCCATACCCGCCCTCGTCGCCGCGAGCCTGCCCGCCTGGTCACAGACACCGGCTCCCACGACGCCCGCGCCGCAACCCACCGAGCAGGTCATCGTGCCGCAGGTCGACCGCCGCGACGTCAAGCTGCCGCGCTTCGCGTCCAACGACTTCTCGGTCGGCCTGTTCGCCGGAAGTTATGCCACGCAGAACTTCGGCAACAGCGCCGTGAGCGGGTTGCGCCTGGGCTATCACGTCACCGAAGACATCTTCGTCGAGGGCACGTTTGGGCGCACCAAGGTCAGCGACGAGGACTTCCGCGTCGTCTTCCCCAACGTCGGCATCTTCCCCACGCCCAAGCAGACCCTGAGCTACTACAACGTGGTGGCCGGCTACAACCTGCTGCCGGGCGAAGTGTTCTTCGGCCGCAGCAACGCGAAGATCTCGCAGGGCTACATCGTCGCCGGCGTCGGCAGCACCGACTTCGCCGGCCAGAAGCGCCAGACCATCACCGCCGGCTTCGGCATGCGCGTCGTGTTCAAGGACTGGCTGGCCGTGCAGGCCGACGTGCGCGACCACATCTTCTCGCTCGACCTGCTGGGCAAGCGCCAGGACACGCAGAACATCGAGATCAGCGCCGGCATCACCCTCTTCTTCTGACACCCATGCGCCTACGCCTCGCACCTCTCGCCTTCATGCTGACCGTGAGTGCGCTGTCGCATGCCGTGGTCAGCCCGCAGAGTGCCGCACCCGACTTCACGCTGAAGACCGTCGAAGGCCGCAACCTGCGCCTGCAGGAACAGCGCGGCCAGGTCGTGATGGTGAACTTCTGGGCCACCTGGTGCGGCCCGTGCAAGCAGGAGATGCCGCATCTGAACCGCCTCTACGGCAGGTACCAGGCCAGCGGCTTCACGCTGCTGGGTGTCAACGTCGACGACGACCCGCGCCAGGCGATGGCCTTCGCTGCACGCATGGGCCTGAAGTTTCCCGTGCTGCTGGACGCCGACAAGGCCGTCATCAAGCGCTACGACATGGGCAGCATGCCGGCCACCGTGCTCATCGACCGCGACGGGCGCGTGCGCTTTCTGCACCGCGGCTACCGCGAAGGCATGGAAGCCGCGTACGAGCAGCAGATCCGCGAGCTGGTGAAGGAATGAACGCCATGCACCGCACTGCCCGACTGGCTTGCGCCGCAGTGGTCCTCGCCGCCTTGCAGGCTTGCGCCGTCAAACCCTGGGTGGCGCCCTACGAGCGTGAACGCCTGGCCGACCCGGTGATGCAGTGGTCACGCACCGCGCTGGCCGACAAGCACCGTGAACACATCCACCTCGTGCGCGAAGGCGCGCGCGGGGCGACAGGCGTGCAAGGTGGTGGCTGTGGCTGCAACTGATTTGCTGCAACGCGTCTGGACCCTGCTGCGCCGGCTCGGCCGCGCCCTGCCCGGCGCCGCCATGGCCGGCGGGGCCGCAGGAGGTGCCAGCGCCGCCACGCTGCCCGAGAACAAGGCCGAGGCGATCTACCACGTCTACGACGGCGGCGGCGTCAAGGCCACCGGCCCCGCGCTGCTGGTGCGCAAGAGCCTGGCCGACCGTGTCTCGCTCTCGGCGCAGTACTACGTCGACGCGGTCAGCAACGCCAGCATCGACGTCGTCACCACCGCCAGCCCGTTCAAGGAAACGCGCACGGCCTGGGACCTCAGCGCCGACACGCTGGTGCGCGACAGCCTGCTGTCGGTGGGCGTGTCGCGCAGCAGCGAGCCCGACTACATCGCCGAGGCGGTGAACGCCGACGTCTCGCACGAGGTCTTCGGCGGCATGACCACCGTCAGCCTGGGCTTCACGCGCGCACGCGACCTGGTGGGCAAGAAGGGCGAGCAGGGCTGGATCGACCAGGCCAGCCACTGGCAGTACCGCGCCGGCGTGACGCAGATCCTCACACCGCGTTGGCTGGTGAGCCTGAACGCCGAGGCCGTGGCCGACAGCGGCTACCTCGGCAGCCCCTACCGCGCCGCGCGCGTCTTCGGCGCCGCGGTGCCCGAACGCAACCCCCGCACCCGCAGCAGCCGCGCGGTGAAGCTGCGCACGCTCTACGACAGCGGCGAGCTTCTGCCCGGCAGCTCGGTGCGCGCCGAGTTCCGCCGTTACTGGGACAACTGGGACATCCAGGCCACCACCACCGAGTTCGGCTTCGCCAAGTACCTGGGCGAGCGGTTCCTGCTCGACGCCACGATGCGTTTCTACGCGCAGGACAAGGCGCTCTTCTACAGCGACAACGCGCAGGTCGAAACCGTCTACGTCTCGCGCAACCGCCAGCTCAGCACCTTCAAGAGCACGTCCTTCGGCGCGCGGCTCACCTACACCTGGCCGAATCTGCCCGCGGGCTGGGACATGAAGCTGGTCGGCGCCTACGAGCGCAAGAGCTTCCGCTTCTCGGACTTCACTGACCTGCGCACCGGCGGCGCCTACAGCTACGACGCCAACGTGCTGCAGCTGATGGTGCTGGCCAACTTCTAGAACTTCGGGAACTGCCATGCCCCTGCGACTCGTTTCCTTTCTCGCGCTGACCTGGGCGCTGCTGGCGGCGTTGCTGTCGGCGCTGCTGCTGGCCCTGCCGGCGATCGCGGCCGACACCGTGGCGCCTGCTGCTGCTGCTGCCGCTGTGCCTGCAGCCGCTGCCAGCGCGCCGATCGAACCCGCGGCGCTGGACGCGCGTGTGCAGCAGCTCAAGGCCGACGTGATCCGTCTCAACCGCGACCTGCTGGTGCTGGAAGAAGAACTGCTCTACCCCGCCGGCACGCAGGTGGCGCTGTTCGTGAGCATGGATGTGGGCAAGCTCTTCGAGCTGGAGTCGGTGCAGATCAAGCTCGGCGACAAGATCGTGGCCACACACCTGTACACGCCGCTCGAAGTGCAGGCGCTGCACCGCGGCGGCGTGCAGCGCGTCTACCTGGGCAACCTGCGCGCGGGCAAACACCAGATCACCGCCTTCTTCACCGGCCGCGGCCCGCACGAACGCGACTACAAGCGCGGCACGACGCTGGAGTTCGACAAGGGCGTCGAGCCGCGCTACATCGAGCTGCGCATCCGTGACGCGCAGGCGAAGCTGCAGCCCGACTTCGACATCAAGATCTGGCAGTGAAACGTCTTCGCGTTGCTGTGGGCACGGCGCTGGCCGTGGGTGTGATCGGCGCATGGAGCGCCGAGGCGCCTGCGCCGGCCAAACACCAGCCCGGTGCGCCGCAGGTGCTGGCCGCGCCGCACTACGGCGACACGCTCTTTCACTTCTACCAGGACCACACCTTCACCGCGCTCACCGGGTTGATGGTGTCGCAGCACTTCGGCCGCATCGCACCGCACGACGACGAGGCCGAGGTGCTGCGCGGCGGCATGCTGCTGGCCTATGGGCTGCACGACGAAGCGGCCACGGTGTTCGCGCGGCTGATCGAGAACAACACGACGCCCGCGGTGCGCAACCGCGCCTGGTACTTCCTGGCGCAGGTGCGCCACCAGCGTGGCCTGCATGCGTTGGCCGAAGAGGCACTGGCCCGTATCGACGCCGTACTGCCCGGCACGCTGGAGGACGAGCGCCAGCTGCTGCTGGCCCAGCTGCTGATGGCGCGCGACGACTACGCCGGCGCCGCCGCGCTGCTGGACGCACTGCAGGCCAACCCGAAGGCTGCGCCGCACGCGGGCCTGTACGCCCGCTACAACCTCGGCGTGGCCCTGGTGAAGACCGGCGACGTGAAGAAGGGCCACGCGCTGCTGGACGCCGTAGGCCAGACGCCGGCGCCGAACGAGGAACTGCGCAGCCTGCGCGACCGCGCCAACGTGGCACTGGGTTTTGCCACGCTGGCCGCGCAGCAGCCGCGCGAAGCGCGCCTGGCGCTGCAGCGTGTGCGCCTGAACGGGCCCTCGTCGAACAAGGCACTTCTGGGCTTCGGCTGGGCCGCGGCCGAGTTGAAGGACCCGCACCTGGCGCTGGCACCGTGGACGGAGCTGGCCGGCCGCGGCTCGGCCGGTGGCGCAGACGCGTCTGTGCTGGAAGCCCGCATCGCCCTGCCCTATGCCATGGCCGAACTGCGCGCCTACGGCAGCGCGCTGAAGGGCTACGAGCAGGCAGCCGCGGGCTTCGAACAGGAAAGGCAGGCGCTGGCCGAGTCCATCGCTGCCATCCACTCGGGCACGCTGGTGCAGGGCCTGCTGGCACAGAACACCGAGGCGGCGGGCCTGAACACCTCGGCCGGCATCCGCGCGCTGCCGCAGATGCCGCACGGCGCGCACCTGGCGCCGCTGCTGGCCGGTCACGCCTTCCAGGCCGCGTTCAGGAACCTGCGCGACCTGCAGTTCCTCGACGCCAACCTGGCGCAGTGGCAGGACAGCCTGGGCGTCTACACCGACATGCTCGACAACCGCCGCCGTGCCTACGCCGAGAAGCTGCCCGCCGTGCGCGCGAACACGGGTAGCGCCGACCTCGCCGCGCTGGCGCAGCGGCGCGATGCGCTGGCCGCCGAACTGGTGCGGGTGCAGGCCGAGAACGATGCGGCGGCCTACGCCGACGAGCGGGAACGGGCCCTGCTGCAGCGCCTGGCGCGAGGCCAGGCCACGCTGCAGGCGGCCGCCGGCCAGCCCGGCGTCGAGTTGCCCGCCGACGCCGCAGAGCGTCTGCGCCGCGCCGCCGGCGCGCTGACCTGGCAGCTGACGCAGGCCTTCAGCGCCCGCGGCTGGGAGGCCACCAAAGCTCTGCGTGCCGCCAACACCGGCCTGGACCGAGCACGTGCGCAGGACGCCGCGCTCACCCGTGCCCAGCAGGACGAACCTGCGCGCCACGCCGCCTTCGCCGAGCGCATCGCGCGGCTGGCACAGCAGGTGAGCGCCCTGCGCCCCGGCATCACGCTGGCCGCGCAGGCCGTGCAGGCGCAACTGCAGGACATCGCCGTGGCCGAACTCGAGGCGCAGCAGGAACGCCTGTCGGTCTACGCCGCGCAGGCGCGGCTGGCCATCGCGCAGATCCACGACCAGGCGCAGTTCGCGCAGCGCGGCACGGCCGCCGGAGTGACCCGTTGAACCGCGCGCACGCTCCCGGCCGGGTGTCGATCCTGGCGCTGGCCGCCACGCTGCTGCTTGGCGGCTGCGCCGGCCGCAAGACCCTGCCCGGCGACGACCAGCCCACGCTGGCCAGCCTGGGCACACGCCAGATCAAGGTGGCACCCGACGAAGTGGCCGGCGTGGCCGAAGAGCAGACCATCGCCGCCTACCGCCAGTTCCTGCAGGCTGCGCCGAACGCCCCGCAGCGCCCCGAGGCCCTGCGCCGCCTGGGCGACCTGGAGATGGACCGCGCCGACCGCATCGCCGCCGAGGCCACGGCCGCCGGCGGCGCCGAGCCCGACTACAAGGCCGCCATCGCGCGCTACGAGGAGTTCCTCAAGTCCTACCCGCAGGACGCCGGCAACCACCGCGTGCTCTACCAGCTGGCGCGTGCCCAGGAACAGGGTGGTGATCTCGAGAACGCGCTGAAGACACTGACACGCCTGGTCGCCACCTTCCCCGACACGCAGCACGCCGACGAGACCCAGTTCAGGCGCGGTGAACTGCTGTTCGCGATGCGCGACTACAAGCAGGCCGAAGCCGCCTACGCCGCGGTGCTGGGCAGTGGTCAGGCCTCGCCCTTCGTGGAACGCGCGCTCTACATGCAGGGCTGGTCGCTGTTCAAGCAGGGCCGCCTGGAAGAAGCGCTGCAGCCCTTCTTCGGCGTGCTCGACCTCAAGCTCGGCGGCCTGCCGGCCAACGTGCGCGACGAGGCCGACCTGGCCCACGTACGTGCACTCACGCGCGCCGACCGCGAACTGGTCGACGACAGCTTCCGCGTCATGGGCATCGCGCTGTCCAACCTGCAGGGCGCCGAGAGCATTCCTCGTTACGTCACCACGCCGGCGCGCCAGGGCTACCAGTTCCGCGTCTACAGCGCCTTGGGCGAGCTCTACATCCGCCAGGAACGCATCAAGGACGCCGCCGACACCTATGCAGCCTTCGTGCGCCGCCAGCCGCTGCACGCGCAGGCGCCGCTGCTGCAGGCGCGCGTGATCGAGATCTACGAACGCAACGGCTTCGACACGCTGGCGCTGCAGGCCAAGAAGGACCACGTGCTGCGCTATGGCGTCGACAGCGAATTCCGCCGCGCCAACCCCAGCGGCTGGCAAGGTGCGCAGGCGCTGGTGAAGACCCATCTGGTACAGCTGGCGCGCCACCACCATGCGCTGGCGCAGAAGAGCAAGGCATCGGCCGACGTGCAGGAAGCCGTGCGCTGGTACGGCACGCTGCTGACGAGCTTCCCGACCGACGCCGAAGCACCGGCCCACCGCTTCCTGCTCGCCGAACTGCTGTTCGAGGACAGGCGCTGGGCCGACGCTGCGCGTGAATACGAAACCGTGGCCTATGCGCCGGCAGACCTGCCCCTGCGCGCCGAGGGGGGCGCCGCTGCGGCACCGGTGCGCCGCGCCGACGCCGGCTATGCCGCGCTGCTTTCCTACGCCGCGCAAGAGAAGGACAGCACCGACGCTGGGCAACGCACGGCCTTGCAGCGCACGGCCGTGGACAGTTCGCTGCGCTTCGCCGCTGCCTTCCCCACCGATGCCCGCAACGGCGCGGTACTGGTGCGTGCATCGGAACAGCTCTTCGCCCTGGCCGACGCCGAGCTCGCTGCGCGCGTGGCACGCCAGGCGCTGGCGCTGCAGCCACCGCCGACACCCGAACTGCGCCGCACGGCCTGGACGGTGCTGGCCCACCACGCCTTCGAGCAGGGCCGCCACGCCGAGGCCGAAGGCGCCTACGGCGAGGTGCTGGCGCTGAGCCCGCTCGGCAGCCCCGGCCGCGCCGACTTCGTCGAACGCTTGGCCGCGGCCATTTACAAGCAGGGCGAAGCCGCACGCAGCAGCGGCGACGGCCGTGGTGCCGTGGGCCATTTCCAGCGTGTCGCTGCGCTGGGCACCAGCGCCGGGCTGGCGGCCACGTCGGCCGTGCGCGCCAGCGCGCAGTTCGACGCCGCCGCCGCGCTCATCGCGCTGAAGGACTGGGACGCCGCGGCCGTGGCGCTGGAACACTTCCGCCGCCAGCAGCCCGGCCACGCGCTGCAGGCCGAGGTGGCGCCACGCTTGGCGCTGGCCTACCTGGAGCTGGGCCGCAGCAGCCTGGCCGCCGCCGAGTTCGAACGCGTGGCTGCGGCCACCAGCGACACCACGCTGGCCCGCGGTGCGTCGTGGCAGGCCGCGGAGTTGCACGAAAAGGCGGCGCTGGCCGACCTGAAAGACCGCGCCAACGCGCCGCGCCCGGCAGCGCCGCCCCCGAAGACCGCGGCCAGGCGCGCTGTGCCGGCCAAGGCCACCCGCGCGACGGCGGCACGCGCACCGGTCCCGGCCGCGCTGCAGGCCTCGACGCCGCTGCTGGCCACCGCGCTGAAAGCCTACGAGGGCTACCTGCAGCAATACCCGCAGCCGCTTGAAACCGCGGTCGAAGCGCGCTGGCGCCTGGCCGAGCTCTCGCGCCAGGACGGCCAGACCGCGCAGGCAGCCGTCTGGCAGCGCGCCGTGCAGCAGGCCGACGCGCAGGCCGGCGATGCACGAACGCCACGCACGCGCACGCTAGGCGGCCTGGCCACCTTGGCGCTGGCCGAACCGGTATTGGCCGAGTACCGGCAGGTGGCGCTCGTCGAACCGCTGGCCCGGCAGTTGAAGCTGAAGAAGGCGAAGATGGAAGAAGCCCTGCGCGCCTACGCGCTGGCCTCGGAGGCGGGCGTAGCGGAAGTGACCACCGCCGCCACCTTCCAGACCGGCGCGCTGTACCAGGACTTCGGCAAGGCGCTCATGCAGTCGGCGCGGCCGAAGAAGCTCAGCAAGGCCGAGCGCGAACAGTACGACGTGATGCTCGAAGAGCAGGCCTTCCCTTTCGAAGAGAAGGCCATCGAACTCTTCGAGATCAACGCACGCCGCGCCGCCGCGGGCCACTTCGACACCTGGGTGCAACGCAGCTACGCCGCACTGGCGCAGCTGAAGCCCGTGCGCTACGGCAAGGCCGAACGTGCCGACGCCAGCTTGCCCACCGAGGTGGTGGCACTGGAAGCTGCCCTGCAGGCCGCAACCTCACCCGACACCGTGCAGCGTGTGGCGCTGCTGAACCAGCTGGGCATCGCGCAGCGCCGCGCCGGCCACTTCGACGCTGCACGCAACGCCTACGAAGCCGCCATTGCGCTGAACCCCAACGCCACCGCGCCGCAGCTCAATCTGGCCATCCTGCTCGACCTCTACCTGGGCGACAACGTGCGAGCACTCGCGCTGTACCAGCGCTGCCAGGAACTGTCGCCCGCCGACGCACCCGTGCTCGGCCGCTGGGCTGCCGAGCTGAAGGCCCGCAAGCCGACGCCGGCCAGCCCGGCATCGGCCGAGGCGCCGGCGAAGGTGGCCACCACGGCTCGCAAGGACACGCCATGACACCTCGGTTGCCTGCCCTGAGATGGGCACTGACATCGGCCCTGCTGCTGGCTGCCGCCGGCGCGCACGCGCAAGACCGCGCCGAAATCGACCGCACGCAGATCCTGGGCAACCGCGAGCTGCCCAAGGTGCTCTACATCGTGCCCTGGAAGAAGCCGCTGCCCGGCCAGCTGAACGGCCGCCCGGTGCACAGCGTGCTCGACGAAGCGCTGGCGCCGGTCGACCGCCAGGTCTTCCGCCGCCAGGTCGACTACGCCGGCCAGCTTCAGGCGCGTGCCGCCAAGGCACAAGACCCGACTGCCCCGTCCGTTCCCGCCAACCCCGCACCCGCCCCCACCGGAGCCCCCCGATGAACACCTTCAACACCGTCGTCAAGTTCTTCGTCGACTGCGGCCCCTTCCTCTACCCCAGCCTGACGATGATGACCATCGGCCTGGCCATCGCCATCGAACGCTTCGTCTTCCTGCGCCGCGCGCGCAGCGAAAACCGCAAGCTCTGGGACCAGCTGCTGCCCACGCTGCAGGCCGGCAGGTTCAAGGAAGCCGCAGGCATGGTGGCCGGCAGTGACGCGGCCATCGGCAAGATCGTCTCGCACGGCCTGGCGCGCATGGCCAGCGCGCGCCGCCGCGAAGACATCGACCACGCCATGGAAGAGGGCATGATGGAGATCGTGCCGCGCCTGGAAAAGCGCACGCACTACATCGCCACCTTCGCCAACACCATCACCCTGGTGGGCCTGCTGGGCACCATCATCGGCCTCATCAAGGGCTTCACCGCGGTGGCGCAGGTGAACCC
>LNFM01001708.1_pt1 | contig 48649 bp, 43 predicted proteins | sample 596031 | NCBI WGS metagenome assembly LNFM01 (sample SAMN04254537, study PRJNA301005) | activated carbon metagenome | isolation source: dual media filters at the Ann Arbor, Michigan drinking water treatment plant | place: USA: Ann Arbor
ATCCAGAACTGCCTGATCTGCCCCTCGCGATGCCGTCTACCCTGCCAGCGATCCTGCGTCGAGACGAGCACTGCGCTGCCTGCCATTGGCCGCGGGAGCACAGCTTCGAATCGCAGTCGCGACGACAAAGCCATGGCTGAAACTTTACAGCACTCGCTAATAGTGCTTCCATTACCGCCGATCCCGTTTTCGCCGCGCCACGTGCAATCGCCGGCCACCTTGTCGAGAGGAGATATGTCATGTCCATGATCGAATCCGTGTTGCAGGAGCACCGGATATTTCCCCCGAGCGCGGCGTTCGTCGAGCAGGCCAACATCTCCGGCATGGCGGCGTACGAAGCGCTGTGTGCCGAGGCGGAACGGGACTTCACCGGATTCTGGGCACGGCTCGCGCGCGAGCATCTGGACTGGCGACAGCCCTTCACGCAAATCCTCGACGACAGCCAGGCGCCCTTCTTCAAGTGGTTCGCCGACGGCAAGCTCAACGCTTCATACAACTGCCTGGATCGTCACCTGCACACTCAGCCCGACAAGACGGCGATCGTCTTCGAGGCCGATGATGGCGCGGTGACGCGCACCAGCTATCGCCAACTCTACGAACGAGTGTGCGCGATGGCCAACGGCCTCAAGAGCCTGGGAATCAAGAAAGGCGACCGGGTCATCGTCTACATGCCGATGAGCGTCGAAGCTGTCGTGGCGATGCAAGCCTGCGCCCGCATCGGCGCAATTCACTCCGTCGTCTTCGGCGGCTTCTCGGCCAAGGCGCTGCACGAGCGCATCATCGACGCAGGCGCGGTCGCCGTGCTGACCGCCGACGAACAGATGCGCGGAGGACGCGCGATTGCGCTCAAGGTCGCGGTCGACGACGCCATCGCACTGGGGAATTGCGACACCCTCAGGCACGTCGTGGTCTACAAGCGCACCGGCGCCCCGGTGAATTGGACGGCGGGCCGGGACGTCTGGTTGCACGATATGGTGCAGGGACAAGCCGCCACGTGCGAGCCCGAGTGGGTGGACGCCGAGCATCCTCTGTTCATTCTCTATACCTCCGGCTCCACCGGCAAGCCCAAGGGCGTCCAGCACTCGACCGGCGGCTATCTGCTGCAGGCCGTGCTGACGATGAAGTGGACCTTCGATTACAAGCCGCAGGATGTCTTCTGGTGCACGGCCGATGTGGGCTGGGTCACCGGGCACACATATGTCTGCTATGGGCCGCTGGCGGTAGGCGCCACCGAGATCATGTTCGAGGGCGTGCCGACTTACCCCGATAGCGGACGCTTCTGGCGCATGATCCAGGATCACAAGTGCACGGTGTTCTACACGGCGCCCACCGCGATCCGTTCGCTGATCAAGCTCGGCGCGGATCTTCCGAAGCGGTACGACTTGTCGTCGTTGCGCATACTCGGCACGGTCGGCGAGCCGATCAATCCCGAGGCTTGGATGTGGTACTACCAGACCGTCGGCAACAGCCGCTGTCCGGTCGTGGATACCTGGTGGCAGACCGAGACCGGCGGGCACCTGATCACGCCACTGCCCGGTGCCACGCCGCTCAAGCCGGGCTCATGCACCCTGCCCTTGCCCGGCATCATGGCCGACGTGGTGGACGAGACGGGAACGTCGGTCGAGCGCGGCAAGGGTGGCATCCTGGTGATCCGCAAGCCCTGGCCTTCCATGCTGCGCACCATCTGGGGCGATCCGGAGCGTTTCCTGCGCACCTACTTTCCCGACGATTTCCAGGGCAAGCTCTACCTCGCCGGCGATGGCGCAAGTCGCGATGCCAATGGCTATTTCACCATCATGGGTCGGATCGACGATGTGCTGAACGTCTCCGGTCATCGCTTGGGCACGATGGAAATCGAATCGGCGCTGGTATCGAACCCGAAGGTCGCCGAAGCGGCGGTCGTGGGACGTCCGGATGAAGTCACCGGTGAAGCCGTGGCGGCATTCGTCGTCTTGAAGCAAGCGCGCCCGCACGGCAGCGAAGCGCACAAGATCGCTGCCGAACTGCGCGACTGGGTAGCCAAGGAGATCGGCCCGATCGCGAAGCCGAAGGACATCCGCTTCGGTGACAACCTGCCCAAAACCCGCTCGGGCAAGATCATGCGCCGCCTGCTGCGCTCGATCGCCAAGGGCGAGGAGATCAATCAGGACGTCTCGACCCTGGAGAACCCGGCGATTCTCGATCAGCTCAAGGAAGTGAGCTGATCGGCAGAGCCTCAGCAGGCGGGCGCAGGCCCGTCGAGGCTATCCGAAGCAGGTATTGCAGGTATTCGGACCTGGCAATGAGTAGCCCGGCTTCTGCTAGAATGCGCCCCACGGAGAGATGGCCGAGCGGTCGAAGGCGCACGCCTGGAAAGTGTGTATACGTGTAAACGTATCGTGGGTTCGAATCCCACTCTCTCCGCCAAGTCTCAGCATCGCGCTCGAGATCGAACAGGAGGGACGCCGGCCCTGGCATGCCCGCCCCGCTCGCTGAGCAAGCTGGCGCAGCGCCGTTGCCCGGCCGCACGCCGAGCCTTGCGGCGCGACTTGCAACGCACCTAGGCCTCTCGGCACCACGCTTCTATCGCGGAGCGTTCAGCGCATCGATGGCAGCGCGGATCTGTTCGATGCCCGCCGGGTCGTCGAGTGTCGTCATGTCTCCGGGATCCCTGCCCTCGGCCAGCGCCTGGATACTGCGCCGCAAGACCTTGCCGGAGCGCGTCTTGGGCAGCATGTTGACGAAGAAGACATGCGCCGGACGCCCGATTGCGCCCAAGTGCTTGTCGACGACGTCCAGGACTTCGCGTTCGAGCACCGCGTACGCAGCGTCGGAATTCAATTGCGAAGCATCCTTCACGACAGCGAAGGCGAACGGAACCTGACCCTTGAGCTTGTCCGCGACGCCGACCACGGCCACTTCCGCGATATTGGGATGCGAGCACACGGCCTCTTCGATCTCGCGTGTGCCCAGGCGATGGCCGGCGACGTTGATGACGTCGTCGGTCCGTCCCAGGATGTAGTAATAGCCTTCCGGATCGCGGATGCCCCAGTCGAACGTCGAATACACCTGCTTGCCCGGAAAGCTGGTGAAGTAGGTCTGGACGAAACGATCGTCCTGGCCCCAAACGGTCGTCAGACACCCCGGCGGCAACGGCGGCACGATGGCCACGACGCCCTTCTCGTTGTCCGCCACCTCCTCCCCGGTGCCCTCGTGCAACAGACGCACATCGTATCCATAGGCCGGAAAGCTCGGACTGCCGAACTTGGTGGGCGTCTTCTCGACGCCGGGATAGGCGGCCAGGATCGACCATCCGGTCTCGGTCTGCCAATAGTGGTCGATCACAGGTCGCTGCAGGGCGTCAGCGATCCAGCGCGCCGTCGGCTCGTCCAGGGGCTCGCCCGCGAGAAACAGGTGTTTCAGCGACCCGAGGTCGTATTTTCTCAGATAGGACTGATCGTGCTTCTTCAGCACCCGGATCGCGGTCGGCGCCGAGAACATCACCGATACCTTGTGATCCTGCACGATCTTCCACCACACACCCGGATCGGGCCGGATCGGCACCCCTTCATAAACGACGCTCGCCATGCCTCGCAGCAATGGGGCGTAAACGATGTACGAATGTCCGACCACCCAGCCGATGTCCGAGGTGGCGAAGTAGGTCTCTCCCGGTTCGCCGCAGTAGATATGCTTCATCGAGGCAACCATCGAGACCGCATGCCCGCCCGTGTCGCGCTGCACGCCCTTGGGCTTGCCGGTCGTGCCCGAGGTGTAGAGGATGTAGGACGGTTCGTTCGATTCCAGCCAGACCACGGGCACCAGCGCATCCATGTGCACGGCGCGCAACTCGGCATAGTCGACATCGCGACCAGCCACGCGGGCCGACGACTTGTCGAGACCGCGATCGAGAATCAGCATGTGCCGGGGCGGATGTGTGGCCGCGCGCAAGGCTTCCTCGAGCAACGGCCTGTACGGGATGACCTTGCCCATTCGCATGCCGGCGTCCGCCGTCACGATCACTTGCGGTCGCGCATCGTCGATGCGCGCGGCCAGGCTCTGCGCGGCGAATCCTCCGAAAACCACCGAGTGAATCGCGCCCAGCCTGACCGTCGCCAGCATGGCGAAGATCGCTTCGGGCACCATGGGCATGTAGATCAGGACGCGATCGCCCTTGCCCACGCCCAGTGCTTGCAGCATGGCCGCACAACGGTTCACTTCGCGGTGCAACTCGGCATAGGTATACGTGTGCTCGACGCCGGTTTCGGTCGAGATGTAGATCAGCGCGGCCTGCGCGGCCCGAGCCTGCAGATGCCGGTCGACGGCGTTGTGGCACAGATTCGTGCGCCCGCCGACGAACCAACGGGCGAAAGGCGGACGGTCGTAATCGAGCACCCGCTCGAACGGCCGCTCCCAGTCGATCAGCGCGGCCTGCTCGCGCCAGAATCCTTCACGATCCTGCAGTGAACGACGATGAAAGCTGTTGTAGGTCTCAGCCATGGGTCTCCTCCGGGGTTTCGTGCCCGAATCGCGCGGACGGGCACCCTCTGCACAGGCTCTGGGCGGCTCGAAGGGCTGCCTCTTTCATTGTCCTGATCGCGGCAACACCACCAGGGCGATCGTACCCGCCCGATCGAGCCGATCGATCAGTCGGACAACGCGACGATCGCGCGGCCGCGGATCTGTCCCTTCAGCATGCGCGCGCAGTACTCGGGCACGTCAGCCAGCTTGAGCGTATGCGCGATCGCATCCAGATGACGCGGCTTCAGATCGGTTGCCAGCCGCTCCCAGACCTTGCGGCGCAGCGGCATCGGCGTGTAGCCGGTATCGACACCGATGAGGCGCACGCCACGCAGTATGAAAGGCAGCACGTTGGTCTTGAGCTCGATCCCCCCCGCGTTGCCGAAGCTCGCGATCACCCCGCCCTGCTGCATGGTGCGCGTGAGCCACCCGAGTTGATCGCCGCCGACGGAATCGAACGCGCCGGCCCACAGCGTCTTCTCCAGAGGACGCCCGCCCATCTCGTAGGCGGTCCGGTCGATGACTTCGCTCGCTCCCAGCCCCTTGAGGTAATCGGTCTCGGCCCCTTTGCCGGTCAACGCAGTGACGCTGTACCCCAGTCCGCCGAGCATGTCGATGCAAAGACTCGCCACACCGCCGGTTGCTCCATTGACCAGCACCTTTCCCGACTTCGGCACCAAGTCGTTCTTCTCAGCCAGTTCGATGGCCAGGCCCGCGGTAAACCCCGCGGTGCCCAGCGCCATCGATTCGAACAGCGTCAGTCCGGCGGGCAACGGCACGACCCAATCGGCCTTCGCGCGCACATAGCCCGCCAAGCCGCCGTCATGCGCCACGCCCAGATCGTAGCTCGTTGCGATCACGGCATCGCCCGCCTTGAAGCGGGCATCGGAGGAACTCACCACCGTACCGGCGGCATCGATGCCGGCAACGCACGGAAAGCGGCGTATCACCTTGCCGGCGCCAGTGACGGCGAGCGCGTCCTTGTAGTTCACGCTCGAATAGGCGGTCCGGATGACGACTTCGCCGGCATCCAGCTCGTCGAGGCTCGCGTCGGTGACACGCGCGACGGACTTGCCGTTCTCCTCGAAGACTCTCAGCGCCTGGAATCGTTCGCTCATTTCTCTCTCCTCCATGGATTGCGGCGGTTACGGCAGATGCGGCAATGCGAGGTAATCGTGCGTCTGCATTTCGATCAGCCGGCTCACCGTACGATCGACGAACGACGAATTGAGATTGCGCATGAACGCGTCTCCGGACTCGGCGACTTCGAACAGTTCGTGCGCGGGCGCCTCCGCGGCGATCACCAGCTTCACCCTGCGATCATAGAACTCATCGACCAGCCAAGTGAAGCGGCGCGCCACATCCAGCTTGGAGGGACGCAGCCTGGGGACGTTCGACAGCAGCACGGTGTGATAGCGCCGCGCGAGCTCGATGTAATCGGCCTGCCCGCGCGGACCATCACACAACTCGTCGAATTCGAACCAGGCCACCCCATTGCAGATGCGACGCGCTCGAATTACGCGCTCCTCGATGTCGAGCGAGACATCGGCCTCGCCTCGATCCGAGGCGATCGAATCGAACTCCCGCGCCATCTTGGCCTCGATTTCCGGGGAAAGCGGATGGTGGTACACCCCCGCCTGCTCCAGAACGCGCAACCGGTAGTCGATCCCGGAATCGACATTCACCACATCGAGCTTCTGCTTGATCAACTCGATCGCGGGAACGAACTGCTCGCGCTGCAAGCCATGCTTGTAGAGATCGTCGGGGGGCAGATTCGACGTCGTGATCATGACCACGCCCTGGTCGAACAAGCCCTCCAGCAGACGACGCATGAGCATGGCGTCGGTGATGTCGGTGACCTGGAATTCGTCCAGGCAGATCAGCTTCACGTGCTCGGCGATGTCGCGGGCGATGAGAATCAGCGGATCCTCCTGCCCCTGCAATTCGCGCATGCGGTGGTGGATGTCCTGCATGAAGCGGTGGAAGTGCTGGCGACGCTTGGTGGTCGGCGCGCACTCGAAGAATCCGTCCATGAGGAAGCTCTTGCCGCGTCCGACGCCGCCCCACAGATAAAGCCCCTGCGGGGCTTCGGCCGTCCGACGCTTGCCGAGCAAACGCGAGAACCAGGACTCTGGACGCCCGGCATCCGCAAGATCGTCGTAAAGACGTTGAAAATGCGCCAGCGCCGATTCTTGCGCGGCATCCAGGACAATCCCGTGACCGCGGGCATGCTCGCGCATGTGCGCGGCCACGCCTCCCGGCCCGCGCAATGCCCCGGGTACGGATGCCGGCTCGGCCTGCTGCGCGGTCCGTTCGTTCATGGCAGGGGCATGCTTGCGCTGACCGACGATCGATCAGATATGCAGTGTGCGCTTGTCGACTGCCAGCGCAGCTTCGTGCATCACTTCCGACAAGGATGGATGGGCATGCACGATGCGCGCGATGTCCTCGGACGAGGCGCCGAACTCCATCGCCACCACCGCCTCGGAAATCAACTCCGAGGCGAATGGCCCGATGATGTGCACGCCCAGGATCCGGTCCGTGTCGGCATCCGCAAGCATCTTGACGAAGCCGGCGGGCTCGCCGAGGGCGCGCGCGCGGCCGTTCGCAAGGAAAGGGAACTGCCCGGCCCGATACTTCACACCGGCGTCACGCAAGCTCTGTTCCGTGCGGCCCACCCATGCGATTTCCGGGGAGGTGTAGATCACCCACGGCACGTTGTCCAGATTGACGTGAGGCGCCTGCCCTGCCAGCCGCTCCGCCACGGCCACGGCCTCTTCCATCGCCTTGTGGGCCAGCATCGGTCCGCGCACCACGTCGCCAATGGCATAAACGTTCGCGAGGCTCGTTCGGCAGTCGCCATCGACCTCGATGAAGCCTCTCGCATCGAGCTTCAGCCCGACGGCGTCGGCATTGAGACCTTGGGTATTCGGCACGCGCCCCACCGCGACGATCAGCCGGTCGAACTCCGCGCGCTCGTCCTTGCCATCGACGGCATAGGCCACGGTGACGCTCTTCTTGCCCTTTTCGATCGACTGCACCGTCACGCCCGTGCGAATGGCGAGGCCCAATTCCTTGGTGAAGATCTTGAGCGCTTCCTTGGCCACGGCCTCATCGGCTGCCTGCAGAAAACCAGGCAGCGCCTCGAGCACCGTGACTTCGGCCCCGAGCCTGCGCCAGACACTACCCATTTCCAGCCCGATCACCCCGGCGCCGATCACGCCCAGACGCTTCGGCGTCTGCTTGAGCGAGAGCGCTCCGGCGTTGTCCAGGATCAGCTCATTGTCGAACGGCGCCATCGGCAGCGCCCGCGGTACCGAGCCGGTCGCAACGATCACGTGCTTGGCCTGGATCTCCTCGGCTTTGCCGTCCGTCGTCACTTCGATGATATAGCCCTCGGCCGCAGCCGCCTTGAACGCGCCGGTTCCGTGCAGGCTCGTGACCTTGTTCTTGCGGAACAAGCCGGAAATCCCGCCGGTGAACTGATCGACGATCTTCTGCTTGCGGGCAATCATCGTCGGCACGTCGATGCTGGCATCCTTGACGGTGATGCCATGGGCAGCGAACTTGTGCTGGACGCGCTCGTAATTCTCCGAAGATTCGAGCAAGGCCTTGGAGGGAATGCAACCGACGTTCAGGCACGTGCCGCCCAACGAAGGCTTGCCCGCCGCGTTCTTGAAGTTGTCGATGCACGCAGTCTTGAATCCGAGCTGCGCGGCCCGGATGGCGGCGACATAGCCTCCGGGGCCGGCGCCGATGACAACGAGGTCGAAGGCTTGTGGCATGGGTATTCCGTGTGGTTTGACGTCGGGTCGATCGATCGCGACGGGAAGAGGAGCCGGGGGGACGTCAGATCGCAGAGGATCTGCCCGCCGCCCCTATCCTTTTCGCGTCCTGGCTTACAGATCCAGCAACATGCGCGCCGGATCTTCCAACGCTTCCTTGATGGCAACGAGAGTCAGCACGGCCTCGCGGCCGTCGATGATGCGGTGATCGTAGGACAGCGCCAGATAATTCATCGGCCGCACCACGACCTGCCCATTCTCGACCACGGGGCGATCCTTCGTCGCATGGACGCCGAGAATCGCGCTTTGCGGCGGATTGATGATCGGCGTTGAGAGCATGGAGCCGAACACGCCGCCGTTGGAGATCGAAAAGGTGCCGCCGCTGAGTTCTTCGATGCCCAGCTTGCCTTGCTGCGCGCGGGCTCCGAAGTCGGCGATGGTCTTCTCGATGTCGGCGATCGACAGTTGATCGGCATTGCGCACGATGGGGACTACCAGGCCCCGCGGGCTGGAGACCGCCATGCCGATGTCGAAAAAGCCGTGATAGACGATGTCGTTGCCGTCGATCGAGGCGTTCACGATCGGATAGCGCTTGAGGGCCGCCACCGCTGCCTTGACGAAGAACGACATGAAGCCGAGCCGCACGCCGTGCTCTTTCTCGAACTTGTCGCGATACCGATTGCGCAAGTCGATCACGGGCTGCATGTTGACTTCATTGAACGTGGTGAGGATGGCCGCAGTCGACTGGGATTGCACCAGGCGCTCAGCCACCCGAGCGCGCAGCCGCGACATCGGCACACGCTGCTGCGGCCGATCGCCGAGTATGGCGCTGGTGTCGACAGCCACGGGCTGAGCCTTGGGTGCACTCGCCGGAGCAGCCACGCTCGCGGGTGCAACCTGCGTCGCGGACTGTGCGCTGGCGATGACATCCGCCTTGGTCACTCGTCCACCGCGTCCGCTGCCCGCGATCTGCGCCGGGTCGATGCCCTTCTCCTGCGCGAGTTTCCGCGCTGCCGGCATGACTGCGGCGGCCTTCGCTTCGGGTGCTGCTTCGGCCACCATCGACGATTTGGATTCAGCGGGAATCGGCCCGGCGGATTCGCGCTTGCCCTCGGTATCGATCTGGGCGATGACTTCGTTGCTGACGACGGTACCGCCATCGCCCTTGATGATCTTCACCAGCACCCCGGAGGCCGGAGCCGCCAGTTCGAGAACCACTTTGTCCGTCTCGACATCGATCAGGTTTTGATCGCGTTCCACATACTCGCCGGCTTTCTTGTGCCAGCTGACGAGGGTCGCTTCGGGCACGGATTCAGAAAGCTGCGGTACTTTTACTTCAACCAGCATGGCAACTCCGTCTGATTATCTTTGTACGTTGCGGGTGCTGCTCTAATCGACCACGTCGGCCAGGTCGCCGTCCGACAAGGCCGCGTTGATGAACTCCTTCAGCTGCTTCTCGTGCAATGCCTTGTAGCCCGCCGCCGGGGAGGCGGACGAGGCACGTCCGGCATACCCCAACTTCTGGCTGCCCTGCATGTGGCGCAGCAAGTAGTGCTGCACCCAGCGCCAGGCGCCTTGATTGCGCGGCTCTTCCTGGCACCAGATGATCTCGGTGGCCTTGGCGTACTTGTCGATCATCGCCTTCACGTGATCGTGCGGGAAAGGATAGAGCTGAGCGATGCGCACCAGCGCGATATCCTTGATCCCGCGCTCGCGGCGAGCGGCGCGCAAGTCGAAGAACACCTTGCCGCTGCAGAACACGACCCGCTTGACCTTGGCGGCATCGATGTCCTCGTCCCACTCGTCGTTGACCGGGTTGAACTTGCTGTGCTCGAACTCCTCGAGCGGCGACACGGACTCCTTGTGGCGCAGCAGGCTCTTGGGCGTGAACAGCACGAGCGGGCGGCGATACGGGCGGATGACCTGCCTGCGCAACAGGAAGAACATCTGCACCGGCGTGGCGGGCACGCAGACCTGGATGTTGTAGTCGGCGCAAAGCTGCAGAAACCGCTCCAGCCGCGCGGAAGAATGTTCGGGACCGGCACCCTCGTAGCCATGGGGCAGCATCAGCGTAAGGCCGCACAGGCGGCCCCATTTCACTTCGCCCGATGCGATGAACTGATCGATCACCACTTGCGCTCCGTTGGCGAAATCGCCGTACTGAGCCTCCCAGATCACCAGCTCTTCAGGGCTGGACGTGGCATAGCCGTATTCGAATGCCATGACGGCTTCTTCCGAGAGTACGGAGTCGATCACCGTGAAATCGGCCTTGCCGGGATTGACTTGCTGCAGCGGGATGTAGGTGCCCGAGTCCCAGCGCTCGCGATTCTGGTCGTGCAGTACGGCATGACGATGGAAGAACGTGCCCCGCCCCGCATCCTGCCCCGACAGGCGCACCGAATAGCCTTCGTGCAGCAGGGTGGCATAGGCGAGATTCTCAGCCATGCCCCAGTCGAGGGGGAGCTTGCCCTGCATCATCAATTTGCGGTCTGCGATGATGCGCTCGACGCGCGGGTGAAGCTTCATGTTGACCGGCACCTGCGTGAGCTTGTCGCCCAGCATCCGCAAAGTCTCCAGAGAGACGTAGGTGTCGTCACTTTCGTTCCATTTCGTGCCGGTGTACTTCTGCCAGTTGGTCTGGTGCGGCGGGAGGTAGTTGGAGAGCACGGTCTGGTTGGTGTGATGACCGCTATCCATCGCATCGCGATAGGTCTTCACCATCTCGTCGGCCTCGCCGGCGCTGATGACGCCTTCGGCCACGAGCTTGTCTGCATAGATCTTGCGGGTCGTCGGGTGCTTTTGAACCGCCTTGTACATGAGCGGCTGAGTGACCATCGGCTCATCCTGCTCGTTGTGGCCGAGGCGGCGATAGCACACCAGGTCGACGACGACGTCGCTCTTGAATTCGGTGCGGAAGTCCAGCGCGAGCTCGGTCACGAACAACACGGCTTCCGGATCGTCCGCATTCACGTGGAAGATCGGCGCCTCGATCATCTTCGATACGTCGGTGCAGTACAGCGTGGAGCGGGCGTCGCGTACGTCCGAGGTGGTGAAGCCGATCTGATTATTGATCACGAGGTGGAAAGTGCCGCCCGTGCCGAAGCCGCGCGTGCGTGCGAGGTTCAGTGTCTCCATCACGACGCCCTGACCCGCGTACGCGGCATCGCCGTGAATCGTGACGGCCATGACTTCCTTGCCGTCGCGATCCTTGCGGCGATGCTGCCTTGCGCGCACGGAGCCGGCCACGACAGGATTCACGATCTCCAGGTGAGACGGATTGAAGGCGAGCGAGACGTGCACCGGTCCGCTCCCGGTCATGATGTTCGAGGAGAAGCCGTCGTGATACTTCACGTCGCCGGCAAGCACCTTGACGCTCTGCTTGCCTTCGAACTCGGCGAACAAGTCCTTCGGCATCTTGCCGAGCGTGTTGACCAGAACGTTGATCCGCCCACGGTGGGCCATCGCAATGACGACTTCCTGCACGCCTGCGGCCCCGGAGCGCTGCAGCAGATAGTCGAGTTGGGGAATCAGCGTGTCTCCGCCTTCGAGCGAAAAGCGGGTCTGACCGACATAGCGGGCGTGCAGATAGCGCTCGAGGGTCTCGGCGGCCGTCAGACGTTCCAGGATGCGCCGCTTCTGTTCGGCGCTGTAGCTCGGGCGCGACCGGACGCTTTCCACGCGCTGCTGAATCCAGCGCTTCTGGGGAATATCGCTCATGTACATGTACTCGACGCCGATGGTGCCGCAGTACGTCTCTCGCAGCATCGCGAGAATGTCGCGCAACGGCGCCTGGGTCATGCCCACGAGGGTTCCGGCGTTGAACACCGTGTCCATGTCGGCGTCGCCGAGGCCGTAGAAGGCGGGATCGAGTTCGGGGATGTGGGGCTTTTCCTGGCGACCCAGCGGATCGAGCTTGGCGTGCCGGGTACCCTGGAAGCGATGCGCTGCGATCAACTGCAGAACGGCAATCTGCTTGGCAACCTGCTCCTCGGTGACGGTGCCCGGGGCAGCTTGCACGCTTCCGCCACGCCTCTCGCGGGCGAGCTTGACGAAGGCTTCCTGAATGGGCGTGTGGGCCACATCGCGAGGGCCCTGCTCGATTCTCTGCAGTTCTTCGAAGTAGTCGCGCCATCTCGGCTCGACCGAGGCAGGATCGGCGAGGAACGACTCGTAGAGCTGTTCGATGAACGGCGCATTGGCGCCGTAGAGGTAGGAGTTGGACAGCATTTCTTTAAACATACGTTTCTCCGCGAAATCTCCGCGCGAATGACCGCCGCCGTCCCTCCTTGACAGGCTTTACCGCGCCCGGGGACGACGGGCTGGCTGCTTCCGTGCCCCCTCGCGCGGGCGTTCTCTATTTCTTCTTGCGTTGGTCCATGGGCACGAAGGCGCGTTCCGTTGCGCCCTCGAACAGCTGACGCGGACGACCGAGCTTCTGCTCGGGATCGCCGATCATCTCGTTCCACTGCGCAACCCAGCCGACGGTACGCGCCAGGGCGAACAGGGAAGTGAACATTCCGGTCGGAATGCCCAGGGCCTTGTACACGATACCCGAGTAGAAATCGACGTTGGGGTAGAGCCTACGCTTGATGAAGTAATCGTCCTCGAGGGCAATCTTCTCCAACTTCAGGGCCAACTTGAAGAGTTTATCGTCTTTCAAATCGAGTTCTTCAAGAACTTCGTGGCAGGTGCGCTGGATGATCTTGGCGCGGGGATCGTAATTCTTGTACACGCGATGGCCGAAGCCGAACAGGACGGAATAGTCGTCCTTGTCCTTCACGCGCTGGATGTACTCGCCGATCTTGTCCACGTCGCCGATGCTGTTGAGCATGTTCAACACGGCTTCGTTGGCGCCGCCATGAGCGGGACCCCAGAGGCTGGCGATGCCGGCAGCGACGCACGCGAACGGATTGGCACCGGTGGATCCCGCCAGGCGAACCGTCGAAGTCGACGCATTCTGCTCGTGATCGGCATGCAGGATGAGAATTCGGTCCATCGCACGCGTCAGGACCGGGCTCGGCACGTACTCTTCGCAAGGATTGCCGAACATCATGCGCAGGAAGTTCTCGACATAGCTGAGCGAGTTCTTCGGGTACATGAACGGCTGGCCGATGTTGTACTTGTACGCCATTGCCGTGATCGTGGGCATCTTGGCGATCAAGCGGAACGCCGATATCTCGCGGTGGCGGGCGTTATTGATGTCCAGCGAGTCGTGATAGAACGCGGAGAGCGCGCCGACCACACCGCACATCACAGCCATCGGGTGCGCATCGCGCCGGAAGCCGGAATAGAACCGGGCGAGCTGCTCGTGAACCATGGTGTGGTTGGTCACGATGTTGTCGAAGTTCGCCTTCTCCTCGGCGGTCGGCAAGTGGCCGTACATGATCAGGAAAGCCACTTCGAGGAAGTCGCAGTGCTCGGCCAGCTGCTCGATCGGGTAGCCGCGATACAGGAGAATGCCCTGATCGCCGTCGATGTAGGTGATCTGGGAACGGCAGCTTGCCGTCGACATGAATCCCGGGTCGTAGGTGAACACGCCGGTCTTGCCGTACAGGGCTCGCACGTCGACCACGTCCGGCCCGATCGTGCCGCCGAGCATGGGTAGATCAACGGACGGCCGGCCGTCGCTGAACGAGAGGGTTGCGATTCGTTCCTTGCTCATCGTCTATCTCCAAAAAAGTCGATACTTTGCCGAACCGCCCTGGCCCAAGCGGTCATTCCTGCCCTGCCCTCAAGCTGCATGTCGTACCGAGCGCAAACGTTGGACCAGCCCGGCCAGCAACGGGTCGGACGGCTCTGCACGAGCGCTGACCCAGTCCCACAAATCATTATCCGCCTCATCCAGCAGACGTGTGAACGTCGCCAGTTCGTCCGGCGTCATGCTTTCCAGATGCTCGCGCTGGAATACCTCCAGCACGAGGTCCAACTCCAGCAGGCCTCGCTTGCACCGCCAACGAATCCGATCGAGTGCCGCCATGCCGACCTACCTTTGCTCCAATGCGTTTGCTCGAATGCGTAAACCGCCGCGTCAAACAGCCCGCTTGAGCATGATCTCTTTGATCTTGCCGATCGCGCGCGTCGGATTGAGACCTTTCGGGCACACGTCGACGCAGTTCATGATCGAATGGCAACGGAAGAGCCGGTAAGGATCCTCCAGATCGTCGAGCCTTTCGCTCGTGGCCTGGTCACGACTATCGGCAATGAATCGATAAGCCTGCAACAAACCTGCCGGGCCGACGAATTTGTCGGGATTCCACCAGAACGAGGGACACGAGGTCGAACAGCACGCGCACAGAATGCATTCGTACAGCCCGTTGAGTTCCTCGCGCTCCTCCGGCGTCTGCAGGCGCTCGCCTTCCGGCGGCGGCGTGTCGTTGATCAGATAGGGCTTGATGGAATGGTATTGCTTGAAAAACTGCGTCATGTCGACGATCAAGTCGCGGATCACCGGAAGCCCCGGCAACGGACGCAGCACGACCGGCTCCTTGAGATCGGCGATCTTGGTGATGCACGCCAAGCCGTTCTTGCCGTTGATGTTCATTGCATCCGAACCGCACACGCCCTCGCGGCAGGAGCGGCGGAAGGCGATCGAGTCGTCCAGCGTCTTCACGCGGACGAGCGCGTCGAGCAGCATCTGGTCGGTCGGCTCGAGCGGGACGTCGTATTCCCGCATGTAGGGCTTCGCGTCCTTGTCCGGGTCGTAACGATAAATGGATAAACGCATGAGTGTCTCGTCAGATCGATATCAATACACGCGAGCCTTGGGCTCGAACGGTGCAACGGTGAGCGGCTTGAGCTTGACCGGCCGGTACTCCAGGCGGTCGCCGTCCTTGTACCAGAGGCTGTGACGCATCCAGTTCTTGTCGTCGCGATCGGGAAAGTCCGAGCGGTCGTGAGCCCCGCGCGATTCCTTCCGGGCTTCGGCGCAAACCATCGTGGAGCGAGCCACTTCGATGAGATTCTCCAGTTCGAGGGCCTCGATACGGGCGGTGTTGAAGACCTTGCTCTTGTCCTTGATCTCGGTGTGAACGGCACGAGCCGAGATCTCCTTGATCTTGGCCACGCCTTCGACCAGCAGATCCGGAAAGCGGAACACGCCACAGTGCAATTGCAGCGTCCGCCGCATGTCCGCGCCGACTTGGGAAACGCTCTCGCCGTTGGTTTGGTCGTCCAGCCGAGCCAGGCGCGCACGAGTGAACTCGCCCGCATCCGGCGGCAGATCCTTGAGCCCGGGATCGGCATTCAAATCACGGATGACCTGCTCTCCGGCGCTTTTCCCGAACACCAGCAGATCGAGCAGGGAGTTGGTGCCGAGCCGGTTCGCCCCATGCACTGAAACGCATGCGCACTCGCCCACCGCATAAAGGCCGGGCACGATGGTTTCCATGTTGCCGTCTTTGGGCACGACCACCTGACCATGATAGTTGGTGGGAATGCCGCCCATCTGGTAGTGAACGGTCGGAACGACGGGAATCGGATCCTTGGCACAGTCGACGTTGGCGAACTTGAGCGCGATCTCGCGAATGCCGGGAAGCCGCTTGTTGATCACATCGGCACCGAGGTGATCGAGCTTGAGCAGGATGTATTCGCCATCCTTGCCGGCACCGCGACCTTCCTTGATCTCGGTGGCCATGGCCCGCGAAACGACGTCGCGGCTCGCCAGGTCCTTGACCGTGGGCGCGTAGCGCTCCATGAAGCGTTCGCCGTTCTTGTTCAGCAGATAGCCGCCTTCGCCCCGCACCCCTTCGGTAATCAGAACGCCGGCGCCCGCCACCCCGGTGGGATGGAACTGCCAGAACTCCATATCCTCGAGCGGAATCCCGGCGCGAGCCGTGATGCCCAAGCCGTCGCCGGTATTGATGAAGGCGTTGGTGCTGGCCGAAAAAATGCGCCCGGCACCCCCGGTAGCGAACAGGACCGCCTTCGCGTGGAAAATCACGACTTCCCCGGTCTCCATCTCCATCGCGGTCACGCCGACGACGTCGCCCTCGGCGTTGCGGATAAGATCGAGCGCCATCCATTCGACGAAAAAGTGTGCCCGAGCACGCACGTTGCGCTGATACAGCGCATGCAGCATTGCGTGTCCGGTACGATCGGCCGCGGCGCAGGAACGAGCCACGGGGCCTTCGCCGTAATTGCGCGTTTGCCCACCGAAGGGACGCTGATAGATGCGTCCCTCGGGCGTCCGGTCGAAGGGCATGCCATAGTGCTCAAGCTCGTAGACGACCTCATTGGCCTTGCGGCACATGAACTCGATCGCATCCTGGTCACCGAGATAATCGGAGCCCTTCACGGTATCGAACATGTGCCAGTGCCAGTTGTCCTCGCCGTTGTTGCCCAGCGAGGCCGCCACCCCGCCCTGGGCGGCCACCGTATGCGAACGGGTCGGGAACACCTTGCTCAGCACTGCGACTTTCAAATCGGCTTCGGCGAGCTGCAAAGCGGCTCGCATGCCGGAACCACCGGCGCCGACGATCACTGCATCGAACTTCCTGACTGCAAACGCCATCTCACAAGCTCCAGAGAATCTGCACCGTCCATACGGTGTAGGCGACCAGCGCAACCACCACGATCACCATCAGACACAGTCGCAGCGTCGTGTGTTTGACGTAATCCATCAAAACGTCGCGCACGCCGACCCAGGCATGAAAGTAGATCGCCAACAAGCAAACAAACGTCGGCACGCGCATCCAGGTATGCGTGAACACCGAGCGCCAGGTGATGAAGTCGAGCGTAGGCTGCATGGCCAGAACCGCGAGAAGAAACACGGTGTAGACGGCGACGATGGCGCCCGTGACCCGCTGCATCATCCAGTCGCGCAGCCCGTAATGGGCCCCGACCACGATCCGCTTGGCTACCATAGCTGCACCCCCAGAACGAGGGTCAGGATCAGGCTCGCCGCGAGCACGAGCTTGCTGCTCGCACGGGCCTTGCCGAGTTCGACGCCCCAATGCAGGTCGAGTGCGAGGTAGCGCAAGCCGGCGAACAGGTGATGCAGGAACGCCCAGATGAGGCCGAACAGGATGAGCTTGACGATGGGATTGGCGATGACGCCCTGGAAAGTCTCGAAGCTCGAACGCGAGTGGAGCGAGTTATCCAGCAGCCAGAGCAGAAGCGGCAAGCACAGGAACATGCCGACGCCGCTGATCCGATGCAGGATGGACACCAACCCGGGAAGCGGAAGGCGAATGTGGTGTAGTTCTAGGAATTTCGGTCGGGTTTTTTCCATGGATGGCGTCATTTGGACATCGTCATACGTCTGCTCGCTTGCGAGCCGCCCTCGTCCAGGCGAACAAGCACCCTCGACCGGGAGCCGAGAAGGTGCGGAAGCAGCATCGATTTCTTGGACAAGTTAAGTAAAGGCGCCAGGCCGACATCGCAGTGTCGGGCGATCGATTCCAAGCGCAGGTTACAGTTCATTATTTCGACCGCAGAGGTCGGCGAAGTGTAACAGTTTTCTTGCATGCGAAGTACCCTTCAGCAGGTTTTCGAACGATCCGTTCACACGACTCGACACGCTCGCTGCCGCGCTGTTCGGACTATTTGAATGGCCTTTCGGCGCCTTGCTCGCGCAGCGACGTCGGCCCCTCCCAGGTTGACGGGGCGCGCGCCTCGCCGCTATGATCTTCGGCGCTTCGGCGCAGCTTTTTTGCGGCCCCGTCCGGGGCCCGCGCCGGTTCTCCAAACCGCACCTTTCTTCATGCATTACCCGGGAGCCTTCCAATGAAACGCCCGCTTCGCGTCGCCGTCACCGGTGCCGCCGGCCAAATCGGCTACAGCCTGCTATTTCGTATCGCCAGTGGCGAGATGCTGGGAAAAGATCAACCCGTCATCCTGCAACTGCTCGATATCACGCCTGCACTCCCGGCTCTGAACGGTGTGGTCATGGAACTCGACGACTGCGCGTTTCCGCTGCTGCAGTCGATCGTCGCGACCGACGACCCCAAGGTGGCGTTCCGCGATGCCGATGTGGCTCTGCTGGTGGGTGCCCGCCCCCGCAGCAAAGGCATGGAGCGCAAGGATCTGCTCGAAGCCAATGGCGCGATCTTCACCACCCAGGGTCGGGCACTGTCCGAAGTCGCCAGCCGCGACATCAAGGTGCTGGTGGTCGGCAATCCGGCCAACACGAACTGCTACATCGCGATGCGTAACGCAAAGGAACTCAAGCCGTCGAATTTCACGGCGATGATGCGCCTGGATCACAACCGGGCTCTGACGCAGATCGCGCAGAAGGTCGGCAAGCCGGTTTCGGCCGTACGCAAGATGACCGTGTGGGGCAATCATTCCGCGACGCAGTACCCGGATATCTTCTCCGCCGAGGTCGACGGCGCGAAGGTCGCCTCGCTCATCAACGACCAAGCCTGGCTCGAAAAGGACTTCATCCCGACCATCCAGCAGCGCGGTGCGGCCATCATTCAGGCACGCGGACTGTCCAGCGCCGCAAGCGCGGCCAACGCTGCCATGGACCATGTCCGGGACTGGATCCACGGCACCCGCGAGGGCGACTGGGTCAGCATGGGCATTGCCTCCGACGGCAGCTACGGCATTCCCGAGGGCGTCATGTACGGCTATCCGGTGACCTGCAAGAACGGCGCTTTCCAGATCGTTCAAGGCATCGACATCAGCGAGTTCAGCCGCAGCCGCATGGATGCCACGCTGAAAGAACTCCAAGAGGAACGCGATTCCATCAAGCACTTGCTCGGATGAGCAAGCCGGTCCGGCCCGCAGAGGCCCTGTACAAAGGGGAGAAACCGTTTCCGGTCATCCCCTCCTGCGAACATATCGCGGGCAGCGAGAAGCTCATCGTCAAATCGCTGGAGCTGCAGCGCAAACTCGGGCCGATCTTCGATATCACCTGCGACTGCGAGGACGGGGCGGCCGCGGGCAGCGAGCGTGAGCATGCCGAGATGGTCGTGCGCATGCTCAATTCGCCGGCGAACGAACTGCGCATGGCCGGCGTCCGGATCCACGACATCACCCATCCTTGCTGGCAGCAGGACATCGACATCCTGATTCCCGGCTGCGGGTCAGTGCTGGCCTACATCACCCTACCGAAGCCCACCCGCGCGGCCCAGGTGGCACAGATGATCGAATACATCCAGCGGGCGGCCACGAAACACGGCATCGCGCGCGAGATTCCCATCCACGTGCTGGTCGAAACGCACGGCGCACTGCGCGAAGCGCACCAGATCGCCGCTCTGCCCTGGATGCAGGTGCTCGATTTCGGCTTGATGGATTTCGTCTCGGCCCACCATGGCGCGATACCTTCCAGCGCCATGCGTGCGCCGGGTCAGTTCGAACATGCGCTGCTGCGTCGAGCCAAGACCGAGGTCGCTGCCGCCGCCCTCGCGAACGGCATCGTGCCGGCCCACAACGTCTGCCTCGATCTGAAGAACCCGCAGACCGCCTATGCCGATGCCCGCCGAGCCCGCGACGAGCTGGGCTTCCAACGCATGTGGAGCATCCACCCGATACAGATCGAGCCGATCGTGGATGCCATGCGCCCGGATCTTTCCGAGGTCGAGGACGCGGTGAACATCCTGCTGGCAGCCCAGGCCAAGGATTGGGGGCCCGTTCAATACAAGGGCGAGCTGCACGACCGCGCGACCTACCGCTACTTCTGGGAATTGGTACAGAAAGCGAAAGTGACCGGGATTCCATTGTCGCCCACGGCCCAGGCCGCCTTGTTCGGCTGAGGCGCGCCTCAGCCGTCGTGGCCGCTCGATTTTTAAGCAGGCGGACCTCCACGTAGATGTCATGGCCCCCGTGACCGCCCCTGTTCACGACTGGACGCCGGTTCGAAACTCAAGGGCCTGCGGCGTGCGAATCGGAACGCCGCAGTCGCAACCCACGCGAGGCTAGCTCCAGGCTATCGAGGAAGTCAGCACACCATGTCCAACGCCCTCTCCAATGTCCGGCCCGATCCGGACAAAGTCCTGACCGACATCGCCGACTACGTCGCGGAGTTCGTGATCGACAGCACGCTTGCCTACGATACCGCCCGCTATTGCCTGATGGACACCCTGGGCTGCGGGCTGGAGGCGCTTTCCTACCCGGCTTGCACGAAGCTGATGGGGCCGATCGTCCCCGGCACGGTGGTTCCGAATGGCGCCCGCGTCCCCGGGACCCAGTTCCAGCTCGATCCGGTGATGGCGGCGTTCAACATCGGCTGCATGATCCGATGGCTCGACTTCAACGATACCTGGCTCGCCGCCGAATGGGGCCACCCGTCCGATAACCTCGGCGGCATTCTGGCGACGGCGGACTTCGTATCGCGACAGAACATCGCGCGCGGCGGCGAACCCTTGCTCATGAACGACGTGCTCACCGGCATGATCAAGGCGCATGAGATCCAGGGCGTCATCGCGCTGGAGAACAGCTTCAACCGCGTCGGCCTCGATCACGTGGTGCTGGTCAAGGTGGCTTCCACCGCCGTGGTCGCGCATATGCTCGGGGCGTCGCGCGACGAGATCGTCGCGGCCGCCTCCAACGCCTGGATCGACGGTCAGTCGCTGCGCACGTATCGTCACATGCCGAACACCGGCTCGCGCAAGTCCTGGGCAGCCGGCGATGCGACCAGCCGCGCAGTGCGGCTCGCGCTGATGGCGCTCAAGGGCGAGATGGGCTATCCCTCGGCCCTCACCGCTCCGGGCTGGGGCTTCTACGACGTGCTCTTAAAGGGCAAGCCCCTGGTGCTGGATCGTCCCTACGGCGCCTATGTGATGGAGAACGTGCTGTTCAAGATCTCCTTTCCCGCGGAGTTCCATGCGCAGACCGCCGTCGAGGCCGCGCTGGCGTTGCATTCAGACGTCGCCCCGCGGCTGCACGAGGTGCGGGAAGTCATCATCACGACGCACGAATCGGCGATTCGCATCATCGACAAGAAAGGGCCGCTGCACAATCCGGCCGACCGGGACCACTGCATCCAGTACATGACTGCGATCGGCCTGATCCATGGCAGCCTGACCGCCCTGCACTACGAAGACGATGTCGCACGCGATCCGCGCATCGACGATCTGCGCGCCAAGATGCGATGCGTCGAGAACCCGCAATGGAGCGCGGATTATCTCGATCCGTCGAAGCGCTCGATCGCCAACGCGGTGCAGGTCGTGTTCGAGGATGGCAGCAAGACACGCAACGTCGTGGTCGAGTACCCCGTCGGCCACAGGCGCCGGCGCGAGGAAGGCGTTCCGCTGCTGATCGAGAAGTTCAAGACCAACCTCGCCCGTCGCTTCCCGCCCAAGCAATGCGAGGCGATCCTGCGCGTCTGTCTGGATGCGCGCAAACTCGACGCCATGCCGGTGAGCGAGTTCGTCGATCTGTTCATCATCTGAGGACCCGCCAACATGCATGCATCGATGCTCAAGTGCGCCACTGCCGTCACGGTTTTCACCATGCTTGTCGCGAGCGCCAGCGCCGCGGGCCTCTCCGAGGCGCCCAAGCGCAAGCCCGGGCTGTGGCAGCAGACGCTCAGCACGAGCGGGGTCGGCATGCCGCCGCAGACCATGAGCATGTGTACGGACGAGAAGACCGACAGCCTGCTGGAGAGCCAGGCCACGGGCAGCGCTCGCTGCACGCAGCAGTCGATCCGGCGCCAGGGAAATTCGGTCATCGTGGAAGCCGTCTGCAAGGATGGCGCGACGACTGTGCGCACGCATGGGGTATTCACCGGCGACTTCATGTCGCGTTATACGGGCGAACTGCGCTCGACTTTCGATCCGCCGATGCAGGGGATGAAGGAAGTGACGCAAAAGATCGAAGCGCGCTGGGTCGGCCCTTGCAAGCCGGGACAAAAGCCGGGCGACGTGGTGCTGCAGGGCATGGGCGGCATGAACCTCAACGAGATGATGAATGCCGATCCGAAGAAGATGCAGGAAATGATCCAACAGATGCAGAAGATGCAGCAGCAGGCACCCCGCTGATCTACCCACCTTATCCGTCGGGGGCGTATCGCTTTGCCGGCTCCACGTGAGGCCCCTGCCGCCCACGCCCCTGGCATACGAGCGCGCACGCTCCACGACCGAACCGTTCATTCCCCTGCCATCATGACCAACACGCTCCCCGCCACCCTCGCATCGTTCTCGCCCCGACCAGGCGCGAGCGCGCAGTATCACAGGCTCGCCAACCTCGAAGCGGCGGGCTTGGGCCGCATCTCACGGCTGCCGATCTCGATCCGGGTCGTGCTCGAATCCCTGGTGCGGAACTGCGACGGCAAGCGCGTCACCGAGGCGCACGTGCGCAGCCTCGCCGCTTGGAAGCCCGATGCGCTGCGCACCACCGAGGTCCCTTTCGTCGTCGCGCGCATCCTGCTGCAGGACTTGGCGGGCATTCCGGCACTGAACGATTTCGCGGCCCTCAGAGGCGCGGCGAAGAAGCTGGGCAAGGATCCATCCAAGATCGAGCCCCTGGTGCCGGTCGATCTCGTCGTCGACCATTCGATCCAGGTAGACCATCACAATTCCTCCGACGCGCTGCGGCTCAACATGGAAATGGAGTTCAGCCGCAACGAAGAGCGCTATACCTTCCTCAAGTGGGGCATGCAGGCCTTTCGCGGCATCAAGTTCGTGCCGCCGGGCATCGGCATCGTGCACCAAGTGAATCTCGAATATCTCAGCCGTGGCGTCTGGGAAAAAGACGGGGTGTACTACTTCGATTCGACCGTGGGGACGGATTCCCATACCACCATGGTCAACGGCATCGGGGTCGTGGCCTGGGGTGTCGGTGGGATCGAAGCCGAAGCCGGCATGCTCGGGCAGCCCATCTATTTCCTCACGCCGGATGTCGTCGGCGTGCATCTCGGAGGCAAACTGCGCGAGGGGGTTACCGCAACGGATCTCGTGCTCACGGTGGTCGAACTGTTGCGCAAGCACAAGGTGGTGGCGAAATTCGTCGAGTTCTTCGGCGAGGGTGCCGCCAGCCTGTCCGTTCCCGATCGAGCCACGATCGGAAACATGTCGCCCGAATACGGCGCCACCATCGGCTTCTTCCCCGTCGACAGCCAGACGGTGCGTTACCTGCGCGCGACCGGTCGAAACGAGGACGAGATCAGCGCCTTCGAAGCCTACTGGAAGGCCCAAGGCATGTTCGGCATGCCTCGCGCCGGCGAAATCGACTATACGCAGGTCGTCGAACTCGACCTCGATTCGGTGCGTCCGAGTGTTGCCGGACCCAGACGCCCGCAGGATCGACTGCTGCTGCCCGAACTCGGCCAGCGCTTCAGTTCGATGCTGACGACCTCGGGCACCGAAGGAGGCTACGGCAAGCCCACCGCCGAACTGGCTAGGCGCGCTGTCGCCGGCGACACGACCGTCGGCCATGGCGACGTCTTCATCGCGGCGATCACGTCCTGTACCAATACCTCCAACCCCGCCGTGCTCCTCGGGGCGGGTCTGCTCGCCAAAAAGGCGGTGGAGCGCGGCCTCAGGGTGCCTTCCCGCGTCAAGGCGTCCCTCGCTCCAGGCTCGCGCGTCGTCACCGAGTACCTGAGAACGACCGGATTGCTGCCCTATCTGGAGCGGCTCGGCTTCTACGTCGTCGGCTACGGCTGTGCCACCTGCATGGGCAGCACCGGCCCGCTGGAGCCGGCGCTGGAGCATGCGATCATCCAGAACGACCTCATCGGTGTCGCCGTGCTTTCGGGCAACCGGAATTTCGAAGCGCGCATCCATCAGTCGCTGAAAGCGAACTTCCTGATGAGTCCGCCGCTGGTGGTCGCATTCGCCTTGGCGGGCACGGTGCTGCGCGATCTCGATCGCGACCCGATCGCCACCGGCGACGACGGTCAGCCGGTCTACTTGCGCGACATCTGGCCGAGCGACGCGGAGATCGCTGCCCTGATGCCCCACGCCACCGATGGCGAAACGTTCCGCCGCACCTACGCCGACTTCTCGGTCAGCAACGACCTCTGGTCCAGGGTGCCGCCGGCAGACGGCGCGGTGTTTCGCTGGAACCCGACGTCGACCTACATCAAGGAGCCGCCTTTCTTCGCAGGATTCACGGTCCAGCCGACGCCGACGCAAGACATTCGCGGCATGCGCGCGCTGGGAATCTACGGCGACTCCCTCACCACCGACCACATCAGCCCCGTCGCTTCGATCCGCAAGGATTCGACCGCAGGCGCGTATCTGAGCCAATTGGGTGTCGCGCCCGTGGATTTCTCCAACTTCGGCATGCGCCGCTGCAATCACGAAATCATGGCGCGCGGGGCGTTTGCCAATGTCCGGATCCGCAACCTCATGGCGGGAGGCAAGGAAGGCGGCTACACCACCCATCAGCCGAGCGGCGAACTGCTCAGCGTCTACGATGCGGCGCAGCGCTACCTGAGCGAGGGCATTCCCCTAGTGGTTTTCGGCGGCGAAGAGTACGGCACCGGCTCCTCCCGAGACTGGGCGGCCAAGGGGCCCATGCTGCTGGGGGTGAAGGTCGTCGTTGCGCGCGGCTTCGAGCGCATTCATCGCTCCAATCTGGTCGGCATGGGCATCCTGCCGCTGCAGTTCCAGGGCGACGACAGTGTGCAGAGTCTCGGGCTCACGGGCACCGAACAGTTCGACGTGATCGGGCTGGACGAGATCGATGTCAGCCAGCAGGTCACCTTGATCATTCGCCCGGTGAGCGGACCTGCGCGTGAAATCAGGCTGTTGTCGCGCATCGACACGGCCATCGAAGTCGACTATTACATCAACGGCGGCATCCTGCCCTATATGCTGCGCGAGTTGGTGGCGTCCTGAACACAACGGAGTGAGCCCATGAACACGCCCCCGAAAACCCTAGGCAAGCTGCCCCCGAGCGCCTTCGGCACCTTGCAGATTCCGCGTCTGCCGCAGGCGATCGTCGATGGGTTCGCCGCGCTGGTGGATCTGACCGGAACGGTGTCCGATGCGATGGACAATCTCGGATACTTCGCCGCGCTGCCGGCCTCCTCGCTGCCGCCCTCGTTGCCCGGCAAGCGCGTCGTCGGACATGCCGTCACGGTGCGCAACGTCGAGCGCCAGCAATCGGTGCATGCCGCCGCCAGCGAGAAGATCAACAAGATGGGCGAGACCGAGGCCTACAACCTTGCCCAGCCCGGCGATGTGATCGTCATCCAGGGCATCTTCGGCTGCTCCAACATGGGCGGTCAGTCGGCCACGATCGCGCACCGGCAAGGCTGCGCGGCTGCGATCATCGACGGCTCCTATCGTGATCCCGACGCTTCCCGTGACGCGGGTTTTCCGGTCTGGGCCCGCGGGGTGACGCAGATCACCGGCAAGTGGCGCCTGGAAACCGTGCAGATCAACGGCCGCGTGAGCATCTGCAATGTCTCTGTCGATGCGGGGGATCTGGTGCTGGCCGACGATGCGGGCGTCGTCTTCGTGCCGCGCGCGCATGCCGCAGCCATACTCGACGAAGCGCAGAAGATCGATGCCGGCGACAGCAAGAGAAAGCAGGATATCGAGTCGGGCGTCGACATCGGATCCTTGGTCACGAAGAAGTACAAATAGAGGTCACCCATGGCGCTCGCCAGAAAACGCATCGGATTGCTCGTACCTTCCTCGAACTCGACCGTCGAAGTCGAGTTCTATCGCGCCCTGCCCCAGGATGTCTCGCTGCATGTCGGGCGGCTGCCCATCACGCAGGTCGATCCCGAATCGATCGCGGGCATGGTCGATCCCATCGACGCCGAGTCTCGCAAGCTCGCCAGCGCCGATGTCGACGTCATCGTACTCGGCGCGGCGGCGCCAAGCTTCCTGAAAGGAATGGGTTACGACCAGGAGATGTCGGCGCGGATCACGAAGGCCTCGGGCAAGCCCGCCACGACCGCCTCGACCGCGCTGCTGCAGTCGCTCGCCGCGCTGAACATCACGAAGATCGCCTTGGGCACGGCCTATACGCAGAAAGTCACCGACATTGCGATCGCATTTCTCCGAGCCAACGGCATCGAGGTCGTCAAGTCGGAATGTCTGGGCTTGGTCGACAACCTGGAGATCGGGCGCCTGGACGTCGACACGGCGCTCGCGCTGGGTCGGCGCATTGCGTGCGCCGACGCGCAGGCGATCGCCTTCCTCTGCACCAACTGGCAGTCGATGGCCATCCTCGACCAACTCGAGCGCGATACCGGCCTGCCGGTGCTGTCGAGCACTCAGTTCAGCGTCTGGGCCGCATTGAAGACGATCGGCTACGCCGGTCGTATCGATGGCTATGGCCGGCTGCTCAGGGACATGCCGGCGCTGCCTGGCGCCTGAGTGGATGCGCGAATCCGCGATCGCGCAGCGGGGCGCTTGCGCAACAGGCGCAGCGCCCTCCCCGGGGAGTTAAGAGAAAGCCTCCAGGCGACGCGCCAGCCTGTCGGCGCATCGACTACTTCAAGAACTCGCCCTGCCAGCGCTTGTACTCTTTCTGCTTGAGCGCGATGTCGAGCAGTTCGTCGGAGGCGACCTTGTCTTTCAGCGCCCCGGTCGAGCCACCCTCACGCAGATGCTTCAACGTGTCGTATACCGCTTTGACAGCGGCATAGAGCGGCTGATGCCCCTGCAAGGCGACCCGCACGCCGTGATCGGCCAGCCACTTCTTGTCGGAGAGTTCGGGTGTGCCGCCGCCCAGGATGAGCGGCAGACGGCAGACGTTGTGCACCGCTTCGATCTCGGCTCGCGTCGTGCCGCCCACCAGAAAGATCGCATCGACGCCGGTGTCCTGAGCCGCTTTCACGCGCTCGATCGTGTCGGGGATGCCCGAGAGCTTGAGCCCGTTCGTGCGCCCGATCACGACCAGCGAGGGATCCTGCCTCGCGGCGACCGCGGCCTTCAGCTTGCCGGTGAACTCCGCGATCGAGATCATCGACTCGCCCTTGGCGCCGAACGCTGTCGGCAACACCGTATCCTCGATGGTCAGGCCGGACACCCCGGCGGTCTCGCACTCTTCCACCGTGCGCATCACGTTGATGGCATTGCCGTAACCGTGATCCGCGTCGACCATCAGCGGCAGGCTCGATGCGCGCGAGATCCGCAGAATCTGGTCGGCGAACTCGGTCAGCGTCATCACGATGATGTCCGGTGCGCCGAGCACGGTGGCGGAGCCCGTCGAGCCGGCGAACATGCCGACCTCGAAGCCCAGCGACTCCGCGATCCGCACCGACATCGCATCGAAGACCGAGGCCGGATGGACACAGACGTTCCCTTGCAGGATCTGACGATAACGCGCGCGACGTTCGCTGAGCAGCATGTGAGTTCCTTCCGATAGCGTGTTAAGCGGTCTGCACTTGGAGTGTCAGGCCGAGACGGGTTCCATGTCGTCGGGCGGCGAAGTGACGACGATGAAGGTGAGATCGGTCAAGCCGGTGTTGTAGATGGCGTGCGTGACGCCGGGGGGCACGAACACGACATCGTGCTTGCGGACCACGCGACGCTCACCGTCGAGCTCCATCAACGCTTCGCCCTCCAGGACATGATAGATCTGCTCCTGGACGCGATGCGCATGCGGCGCCACGTGCCCCTTGGGCTGGTAGGTCGATATGCGATAGTCGAGCAAACGAGCCCCGGAAGGTTCCGGGCGCACCAGCATCTTGGAGTACGCGCCGCCGAAGTGCCCGGGAAGATCCTCCCACATGACTTCGGCCACGCTTCTTATCGATCCGCGCGCCTGTTCGCTCATGGATGCCCCCGTCGATGCCGCGTCACGGCTTCGCGCCCTGGGCGATCGCCTCAGCCGCACGAATGCCGAAGGTGGCAGCCTTGATCAATCCGCCTACGTAGCCGATGCCTGTCCCGCCCTCGAGGCCGCCGGTCGAAGCACCCGCCGCATAGAGACCGGCGATGGCACCGCCCCCTTGGCGCTGCACCTGCCCGTGCGGATCGATCGCGATGCCGCCCATCGTATAGGTGATCCCGGCGCACAGGGGCACGGCATAGAACGGCGCCTTGGCGATCGGCATTGCCGGTATGCGCAACGACGAGCGCGCCGGCTGCAGGCTTGCGAGTTTGCCCGCCGACAGCGCCTGATTGTAGGCGGCGACGGTGAGTTCGAAGCGCTCGGGAGGAATCTGCATGCTCTGCGCCAACGCATGCAGCGTAGCCGCCTGATGTACCGTGCCGCCGGCCCGCGTCAGATTGGGGTTGGCCGGAATGCGCGCACTCTTTCCCGGGCCGTTCCAGACATCCTCGTCGAACACAGCCCAGGTCGACAACGGATCGGCCAGGCGCGCGATCATGTTGGCGACGAAGATCCCGCCCATGCCTTCGTCGGTGAAACGCTCGCCGCGCGAGTCGACCACGATGCCCGCCGTGCCGAGTTCGTCGAGCTGGGGATAAGGCCAAACCTTGTCGTTGGCGAAGGAGTCGCGCGAGAGCATGTGGCCGTAGAAGGCATCGAGCGCCGTTACCGCGGCGCCCATGCCTTGTGCCATGCGCAAGCCGTCGCCTAGCCCGGTGGCCGCACCGCGCTGCTTGAGCTTGGCCGGCGCCGGCGTGATGTATTTGCCGATGAGTTCGAGATCGCCTTGAAAGCCACCGTCGGCAATGATCACGGCCTTGGCACCGAACTGCGCCGCCTTGCCGCCGACCTCGGCTTCCACACCGACGCAGACACCTTGATGCTCCATGAGCGCCCGGGCGGCCGCGCCGCGCTGGACCGAGCCGCCGCGCTTGAGCAGATTCGCTTCCAGCGTGCGCAGGGTGACATCCGGCCCGCGCCCCTTCCAGTCGAGCCCGGGCGTGATCGGACGAGGCGGCGCCATGACATGCTGCTGCCAGACGATCTGGCCGACGCGTATGAATTTCGCACCCTCGTCCCGCAGCCAGGCCACTGCCCGGCGGGCATCCACGGCCAGGGCTCGGGCGAGTTCCCTGTCGGCCTGACCGAGCGTGAACTCGTCGATCGCCTTCACGAGATCTTCCGCGGGCTCCTCGACATTGTGTCCGTTGATATGCAAGATGCCGCCGGAGAAGCGGGAGTTGCACAGGTACTGGGCGTCGGTGCCTCGTTCCAGCACGACCGCCTTCAATCCCAGTTGTGACGCGCGGCAGGCTGCGCTGAGGCCGCCGAGACCACCACCGACCACGACCACATCGAAATCACTGCGACTGCTCATTGCATCTTTCCTGAACGATGTTTGATGGGCTCGTCGAGCGGCGCACAAAGCTCGGAACCCGGGGCGAACGGCGGGAGGCCGCCGACGCGCCGCTCACTTGGGCAACAACATGTCCGCGATCACGCGCACCAGTTCGACGTAGCTGCGCATCAAGAAGTACACGACGGCGGCTGCGACCGCGCCTGCCACGATGGCCATCCAATGCACGCCCAAGGCGGCGAGCACGGCGCCTCCCAGCAGTGGGAGGATGCCGATGACGACGGCAAGCAGGTTGCCCCGCTCGACGATGAACTTGATGGTCGGATATTGATCCACGAATCGAAGGCTCTCAAGGAATGACGCGCTCGGCGCGCAAGCGCGCGAACAAACGCAGGAACATCTCGGCGCTGTCCACGTGCTCGGCGAACCCGTGCTGGCGCGCTTTGGACAGGTCGGAGACGACGTCGTACTCGCACGCGAAGCGCGAATGGGGCGGCTGGTAGTCGCCTTGCGCCCATCGCGCGATGCGCTCATAGGGAAAGGGGGTCAGGTTGTGCTCGTCAGCGAGTTTGCGCCACACGGACTCGTGTTCGGCAAGAAACTCGGGCAAGCGCTGGGACTGCGGACCTGCTGCCTGCAGACCGAAGAAGCCGGCCAGCTTCGGCCAGAGGTCGCGCCAGTGGAAGACATCGCCGTTGTTGATGTTGAACGCCTCGTTGGCGCAACCCGGCGTGGTCGAACTCCAGATGGAGGCGCGCGCCAGCAATTCCGAATCGGCGACGTTGAATCGCGCGTCGAAGCACGCCTGGGATGCGGGAAAGGCGAACTTGCCCCCGATCGCACGCTGCAGCGTGCCGTAAATGGCCAGTGCGACCGCCAGATTGAGCGGATTGCCACGCGCATAGCCGCATACCGAGTGTGGCCGAGTGGCGGTCCAGGTCCAGCGCCGCCCGCGCTGCCGCTCTCGCACGCAGTCTTCTTCACTGTAGTAGAAGTCGGCACCGGGCACGCGCGGATCGGACTCCTGCGCGGGCACCTTGAATGGCCCCAGATGGCATCCGTAGTACTTCGTTCCCTGCAGCAGATGAACGTTGGCCAGGCCGGGCGCGTGGGCCTCGACCGCGTCGATCACGTGCCGCATCAGCGCCAAGCGCACATCCGGACTGGGGTCGTTGCCGCAATAGAACAGATGCGTGACATCGGTCAGCCGGCCCAAGGCAGCTTCACTCGCCGGCGCATCCGTGAGGTCTACGGCGACATGACGAAGCTTGTCCAGCGGCACTCCGGCCCGCAGCATCGGCACTCGGCGCGATACCGCGTATACGGGCCAGCCCGCCAGCAGCAATTCCTCCACCATCGGCGTGCCCGTGACGCCGGTGGCGCCGATGACCAACGCTGTGTGTGTCGGGCTCATCAATCCACCGTCTGTATGCCGGCTTCTTTGACGACACGGCGCCACAAAGCCCATTCCTTCTTCAGGAAGGCCGTCGCCTCTTCAGGGGTGGTGCTTTCGGCTTCTGCGCCCAGATCGACGAGCCGCGCCTTGACCTTAGGATCGGCGAGCGTCGCGACGACTTCCTTGTTCACGCGATCGACGATGGCCTTGGGTGTATTGCCCGGCAGCACGATCACCTGCCACTCGTTGACGTTGTAGTCCTTCAGCCCGAGTTCCTGCAGCGTCGGCGTCTCGGGAAGCGTGGCCGAGCGCTTGTAGTTCGTTAGCGCAAGCGCCCGCAGACGACCTGCCTTGATATGGGGCGAGGCGGAACTGATGGTGGCGAACAGCATGTCGATCTGCCCGCCGACGAGCGCTGCCACCGCGGGCCCGCCGCCCTTGAAGGGAACATGAACGATGTCGACCTTGGTGTAGCTGCGAAATACCTCTGTCGTGAGGTGGTTCGCGCTGCCGTTGCCGGCCGATCCGTAGTTGAGCTTGCCCGGATTCTTGCGCGCGAGCGCGAGCAGTTCGTTCAGATTCCTCACCGGCAGGGACGGATGTACCGTGACGACCATCGGCACGACCGCAACCTTGCTTACCGGTGTGAAGTCCTTTTCGACATCGAAGGGCAGCTTCCTGAACAGGCTCGGATTGGCACCGAATGCGATGTTGGCGAGCAGCCAGGTATACCCGTCGGGCGGCGCTTTCGCGACGATATCCATGCCCGGAATGGCCGCGCCGCCCGCACGATTCTCCACCAGCACCTGTTGACCCAAACCCTGGGTCAGATGCGGGGCCATGGTGCGTGCCGTGATGTCGGTCGCCCCGCCCGGTGAGTACGGAATGATCCAGCGTATCGGTTTGATCGGATACTCCTGCGCCGTTGCGGCGCCCGCGGCCATCAGGACCAGCGAGCCCCATCCCCATGCCATGATCGTTTTCATCACCCTCCTCCACATACGAATTCATCGGCTCGCGGGCCATCGGAAACAGCCGCGGCGGCGCACGTTCTTCGAAGTTGGCCCGATGCCTCTCGGGACTGCCAGTCTGGACGCGCTTGCCTTGGAATTACAACATATCGCGCGAGCGCAAGATACGCCCCGAGAGCCGCTCGTCTCAGGGCTTCGCGGCCTTCGCCCGATTGAAATCGTCCTCGAGCAGCGTGCGCACTCGGGGCAGCCCGATGGCGACCGCTCCTCCGTCGACCACCACCTCCGTCGCGTTGATGTAGCTCGCCTCGTCGCTTGCGAGGAACAACACCGCCTGCGCCACCTCGTCGGGCCGCGAGGCGCGCTTCAACGGCATCGCGCGTTCGTTCGCATAGCGATACCCGGGCGTGGCGTTCGCTGCCATCCCGGTCTCGCTGACCTGGGCCGGATGCACTGAGTTGACCCGAATGTTCCAGTCGAGCAGTTCCATGGCGGCACTCTTGGTCACCCCGCGCAATCCCCACTTGCTGGCCGCATAGGCCACACCGGGATGTCCGACCAGCCCGGCCGTGGATGCGATGTTGACGATGGCACCCCCGCCCGAATCGCGCATCAAGGGTGCGACGGCCTGGGTGCCCAACATCGGCCCCGTCAGATTGATCCCCAGGACTCGCTGCCATTCCGCCATGTCGATGGTCCGCACGCTGGTGCGGCTGATGACACCGGCGTTGTTGACCAGCACATGCAACTTGCCGTGATCGCGTCGGATGCGCTTGACCGCCTTGGCCCAGCTGGCGGCATCGGTCACATCGAGCTTGACGAAGCTCGCATTCGCGCCGCTCCGGCGGAGCTGCGCAGCAACAGACTTGCCTGCGGCCTCGACGACATCGCTCAGCACCACGGCCGCGCCCTGCTCGGCGAACATGCCCGCCTGTACCCGCCCTTGGCCGCCGCTGCCGCCGGTGATCAGAACGACCTTGCCCTCGAAACGCCTCCTGTTCCTAGCCATGTCTCCCCCTTTTGGTCTGCGTTCAGCGCTCGCGCGCGATGGCTGCATTCACTGCGGGCATGACCTTCTCGGTCATCAGTTCCATCGAGCGGCGTGCGAGTTTCGGCTCGGCCCAATCATGCCCGCAGTAGAGCAGCGTGCCGAAGTCGCCGATCGTATCGCGGAAGGCCAGGATCTGCTCGGCCACGGACTGCGGCGTGCCGGCGATCACCAGCCGATCGAGCATGTACTGCGTGGTCACGGCGTCGTCGGGCAAACCCGGATCGTGCTTGAAAATGTCCGTGGAACCCGCCGAGCGTCGCTTCGTCAACAGATTCCAGAAGTAGAACCCGTAAGGCCCGTCGACGCTCTTGGCATAACGTTGCGCAGTGCCCTCGTCATCGGCCACGAAAATGCTCTTGCACACGCGCCAGTCGCTGCGGTGCGCGGGCAACCCGCCGAGTTCGCAGCCTTGCTGATACATGGGCCAGTGCGTCGCAGCCCACTTGGGCTGAAGGAAGTTGGCCGTGATCGGCTGCCAACCTCGCCGCGCCGCGGCGATGAGTCCCTTGGAATGGGGAACCACCACCGTGACCACGATGGGCGGATGCGGTTGCTGGTACGGCCGGATCATGACGCCCTGCCCGACTTCGGGAATCAAGGTTCGTTCCGTGCTGACGTCCCAGAAGCGTCCCTTGAGCCGGTACGGCGCATCGGTCGTCCACAAGGCGATGATGTGATCGATGGCTTCGACGAACATCGCATTGCGGTCTCGATCGAGGTTGCCCAAGGCTTCCATGTCCGAGCGCAATCCACCGGGTCCGATGCCGAAGATGAAGCGGCCTTCGAGCATGTGGTCGAGCATGGCGACGTTCGCCGCCACCTGCACCGGATGGTTGTTCGGCAGATTCACCGTGCCGCTGCCCAGCCTGATCTGGCGCGTCTGGAAGGCCACGCTGGCAATGAACGTCAGGCACGAAGGTATCGATTCGCAGACGTCGGTCGAATGCTCGCCGATGAACGCCTCGGCGAACCCCAGACGATCCGCCAGAACTACGGCTTCACGGTCTTCCTTGAGTGTTTCGGTCAGATTGCGGCCCGGCGGATGCATGGGCATGGTGAAAAAGCCAAGCTTCATCGGAACTCCGGTCAGATTGCGTGGGTTGCAGTGATTAAGCCGATTCAGTAGCCGCGCACGCGCCGCAGCTCGCGACGCTGGCGCTTCTCAGGCCGTCCGCCGTGCACCGGCTGCGGATCGAGCGCGCCGCGCTTGCTCTCGATCGCCGCCATGCGCGCCTCGCGGCTCGTGTCGTCTTCCTGATAAAGTGTCCTCGCGACTTCGGCCGGACCACGCCGGTCGGACAGGGCCTGCACCGTGATCGACCACGCTTGAGCGCCGATGCGAATCGTCAGCCGGTCGCCCTTGCGCACGGGCTTGGCGGCCTTCACGCGCTCGTCGTTGAGCTTCGCTTTGCCGCCTTCGACCGCTTGCGCCGCTGCGGAACGGGTCTTGAAGAAGCGTGCGGCCCATAGCCACTTGTCGATGCGGGTGCGCCCCTGCTCCTCGTCGTCCTGCCCGCTCGCTGTCGTCATCACGATTCGAAGAAAAGTGTAGGAGTCCGTGCGCCTTTCGATCGTTCGGATCGGGCGCTGCCGGCTCAATGGTAGCGGCTTCCCGCCCGTGCAGCCAGGCACGCATCGTGTTGTGGCATCAGGGCAAACAGGCGACAATCGCCGCATTCTGGATGGAGGTGTCGGGTGCCGGTCGTCAGTCGATTCGAGATCGAGTCGCGGCAGTATCTGGACGAGCAGGGTCGCGCATGCGCCGCCATGCCCGAATGCGCGCGCGACGTCGCCACGCTGACCGACCTCTACCGGCAGATGGTTCTCGCCCGAAGTTTCGATCAGAAGATGCTGGCCTTGCAGCGCACCGGACAGCTGGGCACGTTTGCATCGGGCGTCGGCAAAGAGGCGATCGACGTCGGGATCGTCTCGGCGATGAAGCCGGAAGACGCCCTGCTCGTTACGTATCGGGAAACGACGGCCCAGTTGGCGAGGGGTGTCAGCCTGCTGGAGCTGCTGGTCTACTGGGGTGGCGATGAACGGGGCTCCAATTTCGCGGTGCCCCGGGGCGACTATCCGGTATGCATCACGATCGCTTCGCACTGCTGTCACGCGGTGGGCGCGGCGTATGCCTTCAAGTATCGCAAACAGCCGAGGGTCGCGGTCTGCATGTTGGGCGACGGGGCGACCTCCAAGGGCGAATTCTACGAAGCCATGAACGGCGCAGGCATCTGGCGTTTGCCGATCGTCTTCGTCGTCACGAACAATCAATGGGCGATCTCGGTGCCGCGAGCGGCCCAGACGGCAGCCCAGACGCTCGCGCAGAAGGCCATCGCCGCCGGCATTCCTGGCATCCAGGTCGATGGCAACGATGTGGTCGCGGTGCGGGACGTGGCGTTGGAGGCGCTGGAGCGCGCGCGCAGCGGCGGCGGCCCTGCGCTGATCGAAGCGCTCAGCTATCGTCTCGCCGACCACACGACCGCCGACGATGCCAGCCGCTATCGCAGCGCGGACGAGGTCGCCGCGGCCTGGAAGCGCGAGCCCATCGGGCGGCTGCGCAATTACCTCCTCGCGCAGGGCGCCTGGAGCCGTACGCAGGAGGAGTCACTGCTCAAGGCGTGCTCCGAGCAGATTCAGGCCGCGACCCAGGCTTATCTCGCGCATCCCCCGCCGCAGCCTGCACAAATGTTCGATCACTTGCACGCGGTTCTGCCGGCGGCCTGGGCCTGGCAGCGCGAGGAAGCGCTCGGCGAAGGTTCGCACGATGTCGCCGATCACACTCGTTGAAGCGGTGAACATGGCGCTGGCGCGCGCCCTGGCCGACGATGACGCCGTGGTCGTCCTCGGCGAGGATGTCGGCGTCGACGGCGGTGTGTTCCGGGCCACAATGGGCCTGCTGGAGCGATTCGGTCCGGAGCGCGTGGTGGACACCCCCATCGCCGAGCAGCTGATTACCGGCATGGCGATCGGCATGGCCGCCGAAGGGCTCAAGCCCGTCATCGAGATGCAGTTTTCCGGCTTCGCCTACACCTGCATCGACCAGATGCTCAATCATGCCGGCCGCATGCGGCATCGCACGCAAGGCCGCCTGAGCTGTCCGATGGTTCTGCGCACGCCCTGCGGCGCCGGCATCCATCCGCCGGAGCATCACTCGGAAAGTCCCGAAGGCATGTTCGCGCATATCCCGGGCGTACGGGTGGTGTATCCGTCATCGCCGAGCCGGGCCTACGGCCTGCTGCTGGCGGCGATCGCCGATCCTGATCCGGTCATCTTTCTCGAGCCGACCCGGCTCTACCGCCTGTTCAAGGAAGACGTGCCCGACGACGGCAAGCACCTGCCTCTGGATACCTGCTTCACGCTGCGCGAAGGTTCCGATGTGACGCTCGTCACCTGGGGGGCGATGGTGCGCGAGTCCTTGCAGGCGGCCGAGCGCCTGGAGCACGAAGGCTTCACGGCCGATGTGATCGACGTTGCCACGTTGCGGCCGCTCGATATGGACACCATCCTCGCCTCGGTGGCGAAGACCGGGCGCTGCGTGATCGTCACGGAGGCGGTGCGCAGCGGCGGTGTCGCGGCCGAGATCGCCGCCAATCTGGCCGAACATGGGCTGCTATCCCTGTTCGCGCCCGTCATGAGAGTCGCGTCCTACGATATCGTCGTGCCGCTGTCGCGCCTCGAAGGCCGTTACATGCCGAACACCGAGCGCGTCGTCAGTACCGTTCGCAAGTGTCTCGCCTTCGGTTGAAAACGAACGAATACACTGCATGAAGATCTTCAAGCTGCCCGACCTGGGTGAAGGATTGCAGGAAGCCGAGATCGTGCAATGGCACGTGTCCGTCGGCGACGAGATCGCGGTCGATCAACCGATGGTATCGGTCGAGACCGCCAAGGCCGTGGTGGAGATTCCCGCGCCGTACGGCGGGAAAGTCGCCAGGGTCTTCGTCCAGCCCGGAGAGATCGCCCATCTCGGCGCACCGCTGATCGGCTTCGAGGGCGAGGACACCAGCGCGCAGAGCACGACGGTCGTCGGACGGGTCGAGTCCACCGGACAATTGCTGGCCGAGCAAAGGACTGCGCCCGCCGCCACCGCCGGCATCAAGGCGACACCCGCGGTGCGGGCCTTGGCGCGCAAGCACAACGTCGACCTGACGATGGTTACGCCGACGGGGGCCGATGGGCTCGTTACGGCGGCCGACGTGGAGCGAGCCGCCCGAGACCTCGCCGGACTTGGTCCGCAGGAGATTTTGCGTGGCGTGCGCCGCGTCATGGCTCAGAGCATGACCCTCGCTCATGCGGAAGTCGCCGCCGTGACGGTGATGGACGATGCCGACATCGAGGCCTGGTCCCGAGGCACGCGCATATTGCCGCGCCTGGTGCGCGCCTTGGTGGCGGGCGTCCGGACCGAACCGGGCCTGAACGCCTGGTACGACAGCAAGCAGATCGGGCGCCACGTGATCGAGAAAATCGACCTCGGCATCGCGGTCGACAGCCCCGAAGGTCTCTTCGTGCCGGTACTGCGCAATGTCGGGGCGCTCGCGGCGGACGAACTCGATACTTCGCTTGCACGCTTGATCGAAGCGACCCAGGCGCGTCGCACTGCCCCCGAAGATCTGCGCGGGAACACGATCACCCTGTCCAACTTCGGGACGATCGCGGGTCGCTATGCGTCGCCCGTGGTGGCGCCCCCGACGGTCGCCATCCTCGGCGCAGGGCGCGTACGCGACGCAGTAGTGGCCCAGAATCGGCAGGCTGTCGTCCATCGCGTGCTGCCCTTGTCGCTCACTTTCGACCACCGGTGCGTGACGGGCGGCGAAGCCGCACGTTTCCTTGCGGCTGTTATCGCGGACCTCGAATTGGCACAATAGCGACTTCGCCCCGCTCCGGCGAAAACCGAGCAGGTACAAAGAACCGGCGTGCGCGTCTCGCGTACGCCTCCATGCGAGCAACCGAAAGGAGAATTGAACAATGGGAAAAATGATTGAACTCACCGCGGCGGATGGTCACAAGTTCTCGGCCTACCGCGCCGAGCCCGCCGGCAAACCCAAGGGCGCTGTGATCGTGATCATGGAAATCTTCGGGGTCAACTCGCACATCAAGGCAGTCGCCGACGGTTACGCCGCCGACGGCTACGTGGCGATCGCTCCGGCCATGTTCGATCGCTGGCACCCCGGCCTGGACGTCGGCTACACCGGCGCCGACCTCGACACCGCCCGCGCAGCGATGCAGAAGGCCAAGCTCGACGAAGCGATCAAGGATGTCACCGCGACGTTGAACGAAGTGAAGTCGGCCGGCAAGGTCGGTATCGTGGGTTATTGCTGGGGTGGCACCTGCGCATGGAAGTCGGCATCGAGCGTCGACGGCCTCTCTTGCGCGATTGCCTATTATGGCGGCGGCGTCCCGGGCCTCATCGGTGACAAGCCGAAAGTCCCGGTCATGTTCCATTGGGGCGAGACCGACGGTTCCATCCCCCTGGAGAAGGCCAAGGAAGTCGCCGCGGCCCATTCGAATCAGATCCATTACTTCTATCCAGGTGCGGGACACGGCTTCAACTGCGATCAGCGAGCGTCCTACAATGCCGAGGCCGCCAAGCTGGCCAAGCAGCGTTCGCTGGAGTTTCTGGCCAAGCACGTAGGCTGAGGCTAGCCGGTCAGCAGTCGGGGGATGGCGGTATCGCCGTTCCCGATGTCGGGGCAAGGAGGTTGCGGCTTCCCTGCCCCGCATTCATTCAAGCCCCCGCCATGAAATACATCTTCGAAGTGCGCATGAAACCCGGCTACACCGTCGAGCAGTATGCAGCGGCATGGATCGAGGCCAGCGCGGTCATTCAGCGGACGCCCGGTGCACGAGGCACGTATCTGCATCGCAAGATCGGCGAACCCGACACCTTGTTGGCCATCGCCACGTGGGAATCCAAAGCGCATCGGGATGCCAAGGACGACCAGCGCGACGCCACCGTACGCGCGATCCTCGAGCAGCATGCACGATACTGCGAGACGCGCCTGATCGGCGAGTTCGAGGAGCCTGAATGGTCGGTTCTCCCCGAATCCGCGACCTCGGATCAGTCCAGCCTGAGATAGCCCGGCAGCGTCTCGATGCGGCGGATCCAAGCCACGACTGCAGGATAAGGCGCCAGAGCGATGTTCGCTTGCGGTGCCCGCGCGGTGTACGGATAGCAGGCCACGTCCGCGATCGTCGGGCGACCGAGCGCCAGCCAGTCGTTGTTCTTCAGGCGGGCTTCCAACACGTTGAGGCCCTTGCGCCCCAACTCGGCACACTCCTCGAAGCTTCCGCTGCGCCTTCCCTGCGCGATGCCGCGACCGTATTGCAGTCCGAACTGGATTTCGTTGAGCGCGACCGCCACCCATTGCAGGACTTCGCCCATCTGCCCCGGATCCGAGGGCAGCCACCGCTCGCCCCCGTACTTGCGCGCAACATAGGCGAGGCAAGCGCTGGAATCCCACAGCACCCGGCCGTTGTCCTCCAGAACGGGTACTTGCGAGCGCGGGTTGAGCTCGGTGAACGGCTTGCGCTTGTGCTCGCCGCCGGGAAAGTCGACGATGATGCGTTCATGCGGCTTGTTCAGCAGAGACAGCAGCAGCGCGACCTTGTAGCCATTGCCCGATCCTTTGGTGGTATACAGTTTCATGGCACTCCCCGTGTGCTTGTCGTGATGACTGGACAGCGAAGCGCAACGATACTACAGCGTAGGCATCGGGGTTGCGCGCGTCCGGCGTGGATCGCGGCGCGCGCGGTCCTGCAGAATTCATCGATCGAGGAACCTATGGAGCATCCACGGCTGGAAATACCGACTGACCTGCTGCCGACGCGCTCTGCCGGGGTGATCGTCGTGCGCCGCTTCGCCGAGGGCTGGCGCCTGCTCGTGCTGCGCGCCTATCGAAACTGGGACTTTCCCAAGGGACTGGTCGAAGAGGACGAGGACGAACGCGAGGCCGCGCAGCGCGAGGTGTGGGAAGAGACCTCCCTCGCCGACTTGCGCTTCAATTGGGGGGATGCCTTCAAGGACACGCTGCCCTACGCGGGCAAGAAGGTGTCGCGCTATTTCATCGCCGAATCGCTCGGCGACCCCGTCAAGCTGCCGGTCTCCGAGGAGCTCGGCCGCCCCGAACACGACGAGTTTCGCTGGGTGAGCTTCGCGGACGCGGAGGACTTGCTGCCGCCGCGGCTCGCCATCGTGCTGGAATGGGCGCGCGGCATGGTCGAGGACACGAGCACCGCGTAACGGCCTCGACCCCACGCGGGCGTCCGCGCCCAACCATCGAGACTGTCTCTCCGACCTGGAGAGCGCGGCGCTTCGACATAGGCTGAAAGTGGCGCAGGGCGCTCGACCTTCGCACTCGCCCGCAGCCCTGACCCGAGGCACGTCGCCGGGACGTGTTATGGTCTCCCCGATCCCCAGCCGCCCCGGTCTCTCGTGCCGCCCTGCCCTTCTCCGCCAGCCGACCTCGCTCTCCAGGCCCGAGGCACGATCCTGAACGTCTTCGTTCCGTTCGCGTGCGGGTACTTCTTCTCCTTCATGCTGCGCAACATCAATGCGGTGGTCTTTCCTGAGTTGGTGGTCGCGTTCGACCTGGGCCCCGATGCCCTGGGCATGCTGAGCAGCGCCTACTTCCTCGGATTCGCGTCCTGCCAGTTGCCGCTGGGACTGCTCCTGGATCGCTACGGGCCGCGGCGAGTGAACGCATGGTTGCTGCTGCTGGCTGCGGCGGGAACGTGCATCTTCGCGACCGCTGCGGATCTGAGCGAGCTTGCTTTCGGACGCATGCTGATGGGCGTGGGCTTCGCAGGCGGTCTCATGGCCTCGATGACCGCGTTCGTCCTCTGGTTCGCGCGCGCCCGGATGGCGACGCTGAGCGGCTGGATGCTGGCCGTGGGCGCCGCGGGTGCCTACGCGGCCACGGTACCGATCGAGATCGCTCTGCGCGCCCTCTCCTGGCGAACGCTGTTTCTGCTGCTCGGCCTCGCCGTAGCCGTCGCGGCGATCGTCATTCGATGGCTCGTGCCGGAACGCAAGACCGAGCGCGCCGCTGCTTCATGGCGGCATCAATGCCGGGATCTGACCTCGATCTACTCGCGGGCGGATTTCTGGCGCATCGCCCTCGTAGCCGCTTCCACGCAAGGCGCGGCGCTCGCCCTGCTCGGCTTGTGGGCCGGCCCCTGGCTGCGGGACATCGGGGGACTGGATCGCGCCGCAGTCGCTGAGCACTTGGCCGTTGCGGCGCTCGCCTTCGGCATCGGCGGCATCGTCTTCGGTACTCTGTCCGATCGCCTGGCGCAGCGCGGCATCGACGCGGAACGCACCTTCTTCCTCGGTTGCACGGCGACGGTCCTGGCACTTCTCCCCATGGCTCTTGGCGTGGCGCGCTGGCCCATGCTGACCTGGGGCCTCTTCATCGCCTGCTCGGCCTCCGGGGCTCTGGCCTACCCTCTGCTGACGGCGAGGTTTCCCCCGGCGCTGGCGGGCCGCGTGCTGACCGGCGTGAACGTCGTGATGATGCTGTTCGCGTTCGCCTACCAGGCCGGTGTCGGCGCCGTCATCGGACGCTTTCCAGTCGTCGATGGACGCTATGCCGATTCGGGATACCGCCTCGCCTTTACCCTGGTCATTGCGCTGCAAGTCGCTTCACTGGTCTGGGCGGGAAGCAGTACCCGCTCGCGCAACAAGCCATCGAGCTGATTCGCGCCTTCATAGTTGAGGGCTCGTTTGCTATACTCGGCCGGTTTCACAACGCGGGTTTTCCCTCGGACAACGACGTTGTGTCCGCCTCGTCCCGCAGACGCAGGGGGACGCGACTGCATCACCCCAACCGCACGCTTGCCACGCGCTAGTCGGCGCAACGACCTGTAGACAGGAGCTTTCGATGAGTCAGAACCTCTTCAATACCCAGCAAGAATTCAAGTACGGCGCTGGCAAGAGCGGCAAATACCACTCGCTGCCGGCGCTCGAAAAAGCCGGTGTGGGCAAGCTTTCGCGCCTGCCGATCTCCATCCGCATCGTGCTGGAGTCGGCGCTGCGCAACCTGGACAACAAGAAGATCACCGAAGCGCATATCCGGGAACTGGCCAACTGGTCGCCCAAGGGCGCACGCAGCGCCGAGGTTCCGTTCGTCGTCGCGCGCGTGCTGATGCAGGACATGACGGGGGTTCCGCTGGTGGTCGACTTCGCCGCGATGCGCGAAACCGCCAAGAAGATGGGCAAGAATCCCGAGATCATCGAACCGCTGTGCCCTGGCCACCTCGTCGTGGACCACTCGGTGCAGATCGACAACTACGGCACCGCCGATGCACTCACGAAGAACATGGAGATCGAATTCATGCGCAATCGTGAGCGCTACCAGTTCCTGAAGTGGAGCGCCCAGGCCTTCAAGACCTTCCACATCGTTCCGCCGGGCAACGGCATCTGCCATCAGGTCAACCTCGAGTACGTCTCCCAGGTCGTCTGGCAGAAAGACGGCATGTTCTACCCCGACACCCTGGTCGGCATCGACTCCCACACCACGATGGTCAACGGCCTCGGCGTGCTGGGCTGGGGCGTGGGCGGCATCGAAGCCGAGGCCTCGATGCTGGGCCAGCCCATGTACTTCCTGCAGCCCGATGTGGTCGGCGTGCACCTCAAGGGCAAGCTCAAGGAGGGCGTGACCGCAACCGACCTCGCTCTGCGCATCGTGCAGCTGCTGCGCGAGAAAAAGGTCGTGTCGAAGTTCGTCGAATTCTTCGGCGAAGGCGCGGCCTCCCTGCCGCTGCCGGATCGCGCGACGATCGGCAACATGGCACCGGAATACGGCGCGACTTGCGGCTTCTTCCCGGTCGACGACACCACCATCGAATACCTGCGCATCACCGGACGCAGCGAAGCGGCCGATATTTCCAAGGCCTACTACGAAGCCCAGGGCATGTACGGCATTCCCAAGGCCGGCGACATCGACTACAGCGAAATCGTCGAGCTCGATCTGAGCACCGTCGTACCGGCGGTTTCCGGCCCGCGCCGGCCGCACGATCGCCTCGATCTGCCCGAACTCAAGACCAAGATGGCCGAGTTGATGGGCAAGACCATGGCCGAAGGCGGTTACGGCAAGTCCGCAGCGGACCTCGAACAGCGCTTCGAAACCAGCATCCCGGATGTCGACATCGGCAGCGGCGATGTGCTGATCGCCGCCATCACGTCTTGCACGAACACCTCCAATCCGGGCGTGCTGCTCGGCGCCGGCCTGCTCGCGAAGAAAGCCGTCGAGAAAGGCTTGAAGCCGAACCCGCGCGTGAAGACCTCGCTCGGACCGGGCTCGCGCGCAGTCGAGAAGTACCTGCAAAACGCCGGCCTGCAGCAGTATCTGGATCAGATCGGGTTCAACGTCGTGGCCTTCGGCTGCACGACCTGCATCGGCAACAGCGGTCCGCTGCATCCTGCCATCGAAGAAGCCATCACCAAGCACGACCTCGTCGGCGCCGCAGTGCTGTCGGGCAACCGGAACTTCGAGGCCCGGATCCACCAGGCGATCCGCTCCAACTTCCTCGCGAGCCCGCCGCTGGTCGTCGCCTTCGCGCTGGCCGGCACGGTGAACATCGACATCTCCAAGGATCCGATCGGCACCGGCAAGGACGGCAAGCCGGTCTATCTGAAGGACATCTGGCCTTCCACGAAGGAAATCGCGGATGTCATGAAGTTCGCCATGGACCCGGAGATGTTCAAGAAAGTGTTCTCCTCCTTCAAGGAAGGCAACCCGATGTGGGACGACATCCCCACCACCGTGGGCGCCACCTTCGAATGGGATCCCAAGTCGACCTACGTGCGCAACCCGCCCTACTTCGAAGGCTTCACGATGGAGCCGGGCAAGCCCGCGGACATCAAGAACGCGCGAGCGCTCGCGCTGTTCGGAGACTCGATCACCACCGACCACATCAGCCCCGCAGGGAACATCCGACCTTCCGCACCCGCAGGCCGCTACCTCCAGGCGCAGGCGGTGGGCGTGGAGAACTTCAACACCTACGGCGCACGTCGCGGCAACCATGAGGTCATGATGCGGGGCACCTTTGCCAACGTGCGCATCAAGAACCTGATGCTTCCCGGCACCGAGGGCGGCGTGACCATCCACCAGCCTTCGGGCGAGCAGACCAGCATCTACGAAGCAGCGATGAGCTACCAGAAGGACAACGTCCCGACGGTCGTCTTCGGCGGCGAAGAATACGGTCAAGGGTCGTCGCGCGATTGGGCTGCCAAGGGCCCGCGTCTGCTGGGCGTCAAGTTGGTGGTCGCGCGCAGTTTCGAACGCATTCACCGCGCCAACCTGGTGTTCATGGGCGTCCTGCCGCTGGAGTTCAAGCCGGGCACCAGCGCCCAATCGCTCAAGCTCGACGGCTCCGAAATCTTCGACTTCACGGGGCTGGAGAAGGGCATCACGCCGCGCCAGGATGTGACCATGACGATACGGCGCAAGGATGGGACGAAGGAAAGCGTCCCGTTGACGTTGCGCATCGATACGCCGATCGAGGTGGATTACTATCTCCACGGCGGGATCCTGCCCTATGTGTTGCGTGAACTGATCGCAGCGGCTTAGAACCGCATCGGGCAGGCACCCTGGTGTCTGCCCCAGCCGACACCCGCCGCTCCTCTCGAGGAGCGGCTTTTTTTCGCGCTGTCTCTACCTGCTTCCGCCACGCCGCGCGAACTTGTGTGCGCTCGGGGAGTCTGTCAAGATGGTGCGCGCCCTAGGCGACACCGACTCGTTGTAGCGCCGCGCAGGCGACCCGGAGACCCGCGAGATGACGTCCAAAGTACAGAAATCCGATGCCGAGTGGCGCGAGCAGTTGACGACCGAGCAGTTCGAGGTGGCCCGCAAAAAAGGCACGGAACGAGCCTTTACGGGTCAGTATTGGGATAACCACGCGGCCGGCGTGTACCGCTGCGTATGCTGCGGCAGCGAATTGTTCAGTTCGGCGGAGAAATTCGACTCGGGCAGCGGTTGGCCCAGCTACTGGCAGCCGATCGACCCAAGTGCGGTCCGCGTCGAAGACGACCACAGCCACTTCATGACGCGCACCGAGGTCTTGTGCGCGAAGTGCGATGCGCATCTGGGTCATGTGTTCGACGACGGTCCGGCGCCCACGGGGCTGCGTTATTGCATCAATTCGGCTTCACTGACCTTCGACGAGCGCTCTTGAAGCGTCGATGCCGTCCGCCATGCGTGCCCGGTGCCGTAAGTTGTTTTAGATCGGCTGAGCCGTCATAATCCCGCGCCATGAAGTTTCTCTTCGACATTTTTCCGGTTCTGCTCTTCTTTGCCGCCTATAAACTCGCAGACATCTACGTCGCCACGGGGGTCGCGATTGCGGCCACCTTCGGCCAGATCGCCTGGGTCTGGATGCGTCACCGCAAAGTCGACACGATGTTGTGGGTGAGCCTGGCGATCATCGTCGTGTTCGGCGGCGCCACACTGCTCTTCCGGGACGAAACCTTCATCAAGTGGAAGCCGACCGTGCTGTACTGGCTCTTCGGGGCCGCATTGCTGATCGCAGACCTGGTGTTCCGGAAGAACGTCATCCGCCTGATGATGGGCAAGCAGATCGAGTTGCCCGAAGGGATCTGGACCAAGCTCAATTTGAGCTGGGTAGCCTTCTTCGTGGTCATGGGCGTCCTCAACATCTACGTCGCTTACAACTTCTCGACCGACATATGGGTCGATTTCAAGCTGTTCGGCAGTACCGGGCTCATGCTCGCCTTCGTTTTCGCGCAATCGTTCGCGCTCGCGAAGTATGTGCAAGACAAGGGACCGACCTGACCTTGTTTGCGCCCTACGTCTTTCGCCCGCATTTCATTCGCGAGCGCGCCGCCTCTTCCCCGACGCCCATTACCCCGGTGCCCACGAGAACCTAAGCCCAGTGACCATCGTCGAAGAGATTGAAGAACGCCTGGCTGTGCTCGAGCCCGAGTCGATCGAGTTGATGGACGATTCGGCCAGCCATGCGGGTCACGCAGGCGCTCGCGCGGGTGGCGGGCATTTCGAGTTAACACTGGTATCGTCCCGATTCGCAGGAAAAACGCGCATCGAGCGCCACCGCATGGTGTACGAGGCGCTGGCGCCTCTCATGCAGCGAAAGATTCACGCGCTTGCCCTTCGTACCTTCGCTCCCGGCGAAATCTGAGAGTATCCACATCAATAGAGGAATGTCGATGAAGATCCAAATATCCCGCCTGATCAGTGTCCCGCTGGCGGCGCTGCTGTTGGTTGCGCCGGTAGCTGCGCAGGAAAAGGGCGCGCCGCAGCCAGCCAATGGCGTGGTTGCCACGGTGAACGGCAAGGCGATTCCTCAGGCCCGGCTGGAGATTCTCGTTCGGGAACGCGTCTCCCAAGGCCAGCAGGATTCTCCGGAACTGCGCAGCTTCCTCAAGCAGGAGCTGATCAACCGCGAGGTGATTCAGCAGGAATCGGTCAAGCGCGGCCTGGACAAGAACCCCGACGTGGTGATGCAGCTCGAAATGATGCGCCAGGGCGTGCTCGTGGCGGCCTTCCTGCAAGATCATCTGCGCCGCAATCAGCCCAACGACGCCACCCTGAAGACGGAGTACGATCGCATCAAGGCGCAACAGGGCGACAAGGAGTACCGTGCCCGCCACATCCTGGTGAAGACCGAGGAGGAGGCCAAGGACACGCTGGCTCAACTCGCGAAGGGAGCGAAGTTCGAGGCGCTCGCATCGGAGCGCTCCTTGGACACCGGGTCCAAAGGCAGCGGCGGCGATCTCAACTGGGCTCCGCCGGGACGCTACGTCAAGCCCTTCGCCGACGCCCTGACGAAGTTGAAGAAAGGCGAGACCACCAGGACGGCGGTGCAGACTCAATTCGGCTGGCATATCATTCAGCTGCAAGACGAGCGCGCCATGAAGATCCCGACGTTCGATGAGGCCAAGGGACAGCTTACGCAAATGCTCAGCCAGCAGGCTTTGCAGAAAGTCGTGGCCGATCTGCGCTCGAAGTCGAAGATCAGCGAGTAGAGACGCCTTTTCTCGCGAGATCAAGGTGACGGCGCGATCTCCGCGCCGTTTCCCATTCTGGCTCGGCGAATCCTGCCGAGCTTCCCCGCCCAAGCCGGGCGACTTGCGGGCCACCGAACCAGGGCACCGCGCGCCAGTCGTCCCGTCGTTCGGCATCGCTTAGAAAGGCAGGTCATGGAAGAAGACAAGATTCTTGCATCGAAGCGCGACGGCATCGGTTCGCTCGTGATCAACAATCCCGAGAAGCGCAACGCGTTCTCCATCGACATGTCGCTCGCCGCCGCGGACGTGATCGAGGCGTTCGGTGCCGATCCTGAAGTGCGAGTCATCGTGCTTTCGGGTGCGGGCGACAAAGCGTTCGTTTCGGGCGGCGACATCTCTCGTTTCGAGGGTTCTCGCGCCACCCCTGAACAAGTCGCGGAGTACTCTCGCAAGGCCGCGCGCTTTCGCACCGTGTTGCGCGGTGTCGGCAAGCCCACCATTGCGCAGATCCGCGGTTATTGCCTCGGTGGCGGATTGGCCATCGCTTTGAACTGCGACTTGCGGATTTGTGCCGAGGACGCACAGTTCAGCATCCCCGCCGCGCGCCTGGGCCTAGGCTACAACGCGGACGGCCTGACGCAGCTCGTGCGCCTGGTCGGCCCCTCCGTGGCCAAGGACATCATGTTCACCGCGCGCCGCTTCAACGCTCAGGAGGCCTTGCGCGTGGGACTGGTCAACCAGGTAGTGCCCGCGTCCGAACTGGCCGACCACGTGGCGAAGTATGCTGCCACCATCGTCAACAACGCGCCTCTGACCGTGCTTGCCTCCAAGCGCATCATCGACGAGGTGGCGAAGGATGCGCGGGATCGTGATCAGGCCCTCTGCGATCGCGTCGTTGCCGATTGCTTCGCGAGCCAGGATTACATCGAAGGCCGGCGCGCCTTCATGGAAAAGCGCAAGCCCGCCTTCACCGGCCGCTGAGGCGCGCTCGGTCAGCCGACCCAGACCCGGGCGTTGCGAAACATCCTCGCCCAGGGTGAATCCTCCGGCCAGCCCCGCGGATGCCAGGAGAATTGCACGCTCCGGTAGCAGCGCTCCGGATGCGGCATCAAGATCGTGACTCGGCCATCGGGCGTGGTCAGCCCGGTGATCCCTCGCGGCGAACCATTGGGATTCAACGGATAGCGCGACGCGATCTGCCCTCGGTGGTCGACATAGCGCAGCGCGACGAGGCTTTCGGCCGCGTCCATCTGCGCATCGCTTGCGAACTCAGCGTAACCCTCTCCATGCGACACCACGATGGGTATGCGGCTGCCTGCCATGTCGCGAAAGAAAATCGAGGGCGAATCCCCGACCTCGACCTGAACCAGTCGCGCCTCGAACTGCTCGGAGCGATTGCGCACGAAATGCGGCCAGATTTGCGCGCCGGCGATGATCTCATGCAGATTGCTGAACATCTGACAGCCGTTACAGACACCGAGCGCGAACGCATCGGATCGCGCGAAGAATGCTTCGAACTCCGCCCGCGCGCGCGGGTTGAAAAGGATTGATTTCGCCCAGCCCTCGCCCGCACCCAACACATCGCCATACGAGAATCCACCGCAGGCTGCCAGCCCCCGGAACTCGCTCAGTGTGACGCGACCAGCGATCACATCGCTCATGTGGACGTCGACCGCGCTGAAGCCCGCGTGATCGAAAGCGGCGGCCATTTCGATCTGACCGTTGACACCTTGCTCTCGAAGAATCGCGACCCTCGGACGCACGCCCCGATTGACGAAAGGGGCGGCAACATCCTCCTGCGCATCGAAGGTCAAGCGGGCGTGCAGCCCGGGATCGTCGGGATCCGTCATGCGTGCGAACTCTTCCCGCGCGCAGTCGGGATTGTCGCGCAGAGTCTGCATCCGGAATGTCGTGTCCGACCACGC
>LNFM01002211.1_pt1 | contig 48622 bp, 8 predicted proteins | sample 596031 | NCBI WGS metagenome assembly LNFM01 (sample SAMN04254537, study PRJNA301005) | activated carbon metagenome | isolation source: dual media filters at the Ann Arbor, Michigan drinking water treatment plant | place: USA: Ann Arbor
ACGCCCGGGCGCATCGGCGCCGGCAGCCGCGCCGCCAGGAACGCCCCGACATCCTCCGGCACCGCCGGCGCCACCCAGCCCACCAGCCGGTCCTCCACCAGCCGCACCGCCGCCTCGCGCACCCCCGGATGCGCCAGCAGCGCCGCCTCCACCTCCCCGGTCTCGATCCGCACCCCGTGCAGCTTCACCTGCGCATCCGCCCGGCCGCGATACACCAGCGCCCCATCCGCCCGCCACGCCGCCACATCCCCCGTGCGATACAGCCGCTCCCCCGGCGCACCGAACGGGTCCGGCCGGAACGCCTCCGCCGTCAGCCCCGGCGCCCCCGCATAGCCCCTGGCCAGCTGCACACCCCCCAGCCACAGCCCGCCCTGCACCCCCACCGGCACCCGCCGCATCCCACCGTCCAGCACCCGCGCCACCACATTGTCGACCGGACGCCCGATCGGCACCTCGCCCGCTTCCTCCGCCGCGCCGCAGGTCCAGGCCGTGACGTCCACCGCCGCCTCGGTCGGGCCGTACAGGTTGTGCAGCGGCACCGCGAACCGCCCCCGCCACGCCGCCACAAGGTCCGCCGTCAGCGCCTCCCCCGACGCAAAGACCAGCCGCGGCCGGCCACAGCGATCCTCGATGCCCGCCGCCTCCAGGAAGACCCGCAGCATCGACGGCACGAAGTGCAGCACGCCCACGTCGTGCCGGCGCATCTGCTCCGCCAGCGCCTCGGGATCCCGATGCACCCCCGGCGGCGCCACCACCACCGCCGCACCCACCACCAGCGGCCAGAACAGCTCCCACACGCACACATCGAAGCCCAGCGGCGTCTTCTGCAACACCCGCTCGCCCGGGCCTATCGGATAGGCCCGCTGCATCCACCCCAGCCGGTTGACGATCGCCGCATGCGACACCGCCACCCCCTTCGGCCGACCGGTCGATCCCGAGGTGAACAGCACATAGGCACCGTCCGCACCGCCCAGTTCAGGCAGCCGGCCCGCCGCCGCGGCCGCGTCGATCGCCACCGCCCGGCAGCCCGCCGGTGCCGCCATGCCAGGCCCGCACAGCACCACCCGCAGCCCCGCATCCTGCGCCATCGCCTCCAGCCGCCGCGACGGCTGGCCAGCCTCCAGCGGGCACCACGCCGCACCCGCCAGCAGGATGCCCAGCAGCCCCGGCAACAGCGCCTCGCACCGCTCCGCCGCGAGCCCCACCACATCGCCCCGCACCACACCCGCCGCCTGCAGCGCTCCCGCCACCCCGCGCGCACGCTGCACCAGCACCGCGTAGCTCAGCGTGCGATCACCCCACACCACCGCCGGCGCCTGAGGCGTGCGCGCCGCCTGCGCCAGAACCAGCGCGTGCAGGGGGGTCGCGACAGGGTGTGCAACCGTCGCACCGCCTTCCACGGCCGTCGCGGGCGCGGGCAGCACTGCCGCGAGCGTCGCCGCCGTCGCGAGGCCCTCCAGCATGGCGGACCCTTCGCCAGGGATGCCGGGCCGGCCGGTGGGCAGCGGGATGGGCTTCTGGCGGAGCACATGTTGGCGGTCGCCGGCTGCCGCGTCGTCCGGGCCGGTCGCGACGAACGTCGCCGAGGCGGGTGCGCGCGGCGCAACCGGGACGGGTGCGCGCGGCGCAACGGCCACGGGTGCGCGCGGCGCAACGGCGCCACTCGGCAGGTCCTCGCAGGCGGCGTCGGGCCGGGCCACCACCGCCTCGAGCAGCGCGACCAGCCCGTCCAGCACCGGCGCCGCGCCAAGACCTTCGACGCGCAGCGCCTCCCCCGCGACGACAAGCCGCAGCGCATGGGCCGGGTCCGGGACGTCACAGGCCACCAGGTTCGCGGCGGCGCCGGCATCCACCCGGAAGCCGAAGGCAGCGGTGCCGCCGGGCGTGACATCCTGCCAGCGCCGGCATTCGGCGACCGCCGCCGCGAGGCCCGGCAGCGCCGCCGCGAACGGCCGGCGAAGGTCGGGCGCAAAGACCCCCGGCAGCCACCGCGCCAGCGGCCCCAGCGCCTGCGCGAACATCGCCTGGTCGCGCCCATCCGTCGCCACCGCGACATGGCTGGCGCCCGCCCCGCTGAGGCGCCGCAGCACCAGGTGCCAGGCGCCGAGCAGCAGCGTGTCGCGGTCGACGCCGGCCGCCGCGGCCGCGGCGTCGATGCCCTGCGGCATCGCGGCCTGCGCCGCGTCCATCGCGTCGCGTGCGCCCGGCGGCGGCACCGCCGGGGCGGTGGGTGCAGGCGCCAGCCCGGCCCAGAAGCGGCGCCCCGCCTCGCCCTGCTCGCCGGTCGCGAGGTCGGACAGCCAGCCGGCGATGTCGGGGTATTGCGGCGCCTCGACCGGCGGCGCGCCGTCCAGTTCCCGGCGCAGCGCGGCGCCCAGCAGGACCAGGCCGGGCCGGTCCGCCGCCAGCGCCGGCAGCCGCAGCACGAGCCGGTCCTCCGCGATGCCCACCGTCCAGGCCGGCGTGTCGCCGACCTGCTGCACCGGCACCGCACGGCCGGGCGGGATGGGGAAGCGCGTACGCAGGATCTCATGGCGCCCGGCCAGCGCCGCGAGGGCACGATGCACCGCCTCGGGCACCGCGCCATCCAGGGCGAACACTGCCTGCACCTCGGCCGCCGCGCCCTGCCCGATCCCCTGGTCCCACATCCAGCGCTGCACCGGGGAAAGCTCGTAGGTCTCGCTCACGAAAACGTCCTTCGGCGCAGCATCGCGGCGGTCGCGACAGGCGGCGGCGCGCCGGCGGCCAGCGTGCCGAGCGTCGCGTCCGGGTCGGCCGCCATGGTCCCCAGCAGCGCCGCCATGCGCGCCACCAACGCCTCGACCGCGACGCGATCCAGCGCCGCCGGCCGGTGCAGCGCCGCGCCCGCCACGCCATCGCCGTCACGAAACAGGTTGAACAGCAGGTCGTAGGGCAGGCCGGGCGGTGTCGCCGCGCCCCATTCCACCGTGCAGCGGCCGATCCGCGGCGGCACCGGCGGCGCAGGCTGCCACGACAGCTTGCAGCGGACCGGCGGCAGGCCCACCGCCACAAGGTTGGCCGGCACATGCTGGTGGGCGAAGGCTTCCAGGCAGGCGGCGCGCACCCGCCCGACCACCGCGCGGCCCGTCGCGACGCCGGACATGTCGATCCGCAGCAGCAGCGGATTGGCGAAGAAGCCGATCAGCCCCTCGGCGGCGACATGGCGGCGGTCGGCCACATCGGTCGCGAGGGCGAGGTCCAGCTGGCCCGTCGCCTCGTGCAGCGCCGCCGCCAGGGCGGCCATCAGCGCCATGAATTCCGTCGCGCCGCAGGCTCGCGCCAGGCGGGCGGCCGCGCCGTCGAAGCGCAGCGGCAGGACCGACGCCGTCGGATCCGCGCCCGGCGCAGCGCGTTCCCCCGGCAGGCGCAGCCGCGGCAGGCCAGCCAGGCGCGCGCGCCACCAGCCCAGCGAGGCCGCGGTGTCCTGCGCGTCCATCCAGGCCGCCACGGCGGCATAGCGCGCCACCGGCGGCAGCGCGGCCGGCGGGTCGTCCATCAGCCCGACCAGTTCGCGCACCAGCACGCCGAGCGACCAGCCATCGCCCGCGATGTGGTGCAGCGCCAGCACGAGCACCGCCGCGTCGGGCGCGACGCGGATCAGCCGCGCCCGGAATGGCGGCTCGGCGGCGAGGTCGAAGCGCCGCGCCATCCAGCCAGACGCCTCCGCCAGGGCTGCCTCGACCGACGGTGCGGCGCCATGTTCGAGCCGGAAGCGCGGCGGGTCGACGCGCTGCACCGGCAGGTCGTCGGCATCGAGCAGGATACGCGTGCGCAGCGGTTCGTGCCGCGCCACGATGGCGGCCAGCGCGGCCTCCAGCGCGACAGTGTCGAGCGCGCCGCGCAGCACCATCGGCCCGCCCATCACCCAGCGCCCGTCATCGCCGCGCAGCTGCAGCTCCGCCCATAGCCGCCGCTGCGCGGAACCGAGCGGCAGCGCCACATCCTCGGGCAGCACCGGCAGCGCGCCCGAGCGGCCCGCGCCGCCGAGCAGCGCGGCGATCCCCGCCGGGCTCGGCGCGGCGAACAGGGCGTCGAGCGGCAGGTCGCGCCCGGTCGCCTCGCGCAGCCGCGCCGCCAGCTGCGCGGCCAGCAGCGAATGGCCGCCGAGGGCGAAGAAATCGGCGTCGCGCGGCACCTCGTCGATGCCGAGCAGGCTCGCCATGATGGCCGCGACGGCCTGTTCGAGCAGGTCGCCATCGGATGTCGCGGCCGTGTCCACGGGCTTGGGCAGCGCCCGGTAGTCGGTCTTGCCGCTGGGCAGGCGCGGCAGGGCGGGCAGCGGCACGATCCGCGCGGGTACCAGCGCCGGGGGCAGGCGCGCCGCCAGCGCGGCCCGCAGCGCCGCCGCATCCTGGCCCGGCGCGACCACCCAGGCGATCAGCAACGGGCCTTCGACGATGGCGGCGGCGGCCTCGGCGACGCCGGGCAGGGCGCGCAGCGCGGCCTCGACCTCGGCCGGCTCCACCCGCACCCCATGGATCTTGCCCTGGCGGTCGGCGCGGCCGAGCCATTCGAGCGGCCCGCCCGCCCCGCGCAGCCGCGCAAGGTCGCCGGTGTGCAGCGTGCGCTCGCCTGGCGCCCCCAGCGGGTCGGGGCGGAAGCGCTCGGCGGTCAGGTCCGGTCGCCCGAGATAACCGCGTGCCAGCGCCTGGCCCGACAGCAGCAGGCGCCCCGGCGCACCGCGCGCGACATCGGCCCCCCAGCGGTCGACCAGCCGCGCGCGCGTGCCCTCGATGGGCTGGCCGATCGGCATGGTCGCGCCGGCGTCCTCCGGGTCGAAGCCGTCCTGAACGACGGTCTGGATGGTCGCCTCCGCCGGGCCATAGAGGTTCACCAGCCGGCATCCCGGCAGGCGGCGCGCGAGGTCCTCCGCCAGGCTCCGCGGCACCGCCTCGCCGCCCAGGCACAACCGCCGCAGACTGGCGCAGGCGGCATCGAAGCCGGGTTCGCGCAGCAGGGCGGCCGCCACGCTCGGGACCAGTTGCAACACGGTGGCGCGGGCCGCCGCGATGGCGGCGAGCAGCGCCGCGGCATCGGCCTGCGCGCCCTCGGGCGCCACATGCAGCGCGGCGCCGCCCCGCAAGGGCGCAAGGTATTCCCAGACGCTCGCATCGAAGCCCATCGGCGTCTTGAGCAGCAGCCGGTCCCCCGGGCCGAGCGGCAGCGCGCGGTCCATCCAGGCCATGTGCCGCGCCAGCGCCAGGCGCGGCACGACCACCGCCTTCGGCGCGCCGGTCGACCCCGAGGTGAACAGCACATAGGCGGCGGCAAGCGGCGGCGGGTCGCGGTCCGGCGCGGCGCCATCCGCCAGCCCTGCCCCGTCGATCGGCAACGGCACCGCCGCCGCATCCGCCGCGGCGAGTGCAGCCCGGCCGGTCTCGTCCGCCAGGATCAGCGCCGGGCGCGCGGCATCCAGGATGGCGCGCAGCCGTGCCGCCGGCAGGCCGGGCTCGAGTGGCAGCCAGGCCGCCCCGGCGCGCAGCGTCGCCAGCAGCGCGACGACCTGCGCGGCCGATCGGCCGGCGCAGATGCCCACCAGCACCTCCGGCCCGGCGCCGAAGGCGACGAGCCGGCCGGCCATCCGCTCCACCCGCGCCCGCAGCGCGTCGCTGTCCAGAGTCGCGTCGGCCGCGACCAGGACAGGAGCGGCGGTGGTTCGGTCCACCGGCACAACGCGATCCGGCGTGCCCCACGCAAGCAAGGGCGGCACCGCCCCGGCCGCCGGGCCGTCCAGCACCACCGCGTCAGCCACCACCGGCATGGCCGAGACGCGCCGCGCCGGATCCGCCGCGATCGCGGCGAGCACCCGGCCGAAGGCGGCGAGCAGCTCCGCCGCCTCCGCCTCGCCCATCGCCTCCGCCGCGTATTCCAGCGCCGCCGCACCCAGCCCCGCATCCATAGCCAGTGTCGTGTCGGTCTTGGCGGCCGGCGGCGCGACCGGCACCTCCTCGCCGACCAGCGCGCCGAGGCCGCCATCCGGCCAGGGGTGGTTCTGCAGGACCACCAGGTGGCGCAGCAGCGCATCGCGCCCGCCGCCGGCCGCGCCCGCCGCCTCGACGATGCGCTCGAAGGGCGCGGCGCGGTGGGCATGCGCGGCCTCCAGCGCCGCCATGGCGCGCGCGACCACCGTCGCGCCGGGCGGGTCCCCGCCGAGGTCGAGACGCAGCGGCAGGGTCTGCACCAGCATGCCCACCATCGCCTCGGTGTCCGGGTGGTCGCGCCCGGCCAGCACGGTGCCGACCAGCAGGTCGGTGGCATCCGCCCGCCGCGCCAGCACGGCCGCCCATGCCGCCAGGCCGAGCACGAAGGGCGTGGTGCCGAGCCGCCGTGCGGCCTCCGCCAGCCCCGCCGGCAGTCGGACGCGCAGATAGCCGGGCCCGCCGGCCCCGCGCATCGGCAGGCGCAGCGGCTGCGCCCCGGCCAGTGCCGTGCGCCAGAAGGCGATGGCGTCGCCGGCATCCTGCGCCCGCAGCGCCGCCGCCCAGTCGTGCACGCTGCGCGGCGGCGGCGGCAGCGGCCGCCCGGCATACAGCGCCGCCGCCTCGCGCAGCAGCACGCCGAGCGACCAGCCATCCGCCGCGGCGTGATGCAGCACCAGCATCAGCACATGGTCGTCCGTCCCGATCCGCCACAGCGCGGCGCGCAGGAACGGCCCGGCGGCGAGGTCGAAGGGCCGCGCCGCTTCCGCCGCCAGCGCGGCGTCGAGATCCTGCGGCGCGTCGTGGACGGCAAGGGGCACCGGCGCGGCCGGGTGCTCCACGGCCACCGGCCGGCCATCGCGTTCCACCATCCCGGTCCGCAGCGCGGCGTGGCGGGCCGGCAGCGCATCCAGCGCAGCGCGCAGCGCCGCGACATCGACCGCCCCGCGCAGCCGCACCGCCACCGGCACATGCCATGCCGCCCCGCCGCCGAGCCGTTCCAGCAGCCATAGCCGCTCCTGCGCCGGCAGCAGCGTGGGCGGTGCGCCCTGCGGCAGCTGCGCGCCCTGCGTCGGCGCCGCCGGCAGGCGCGCGGCGAGGCCGGCGACGCTGCCGGCCTCGAACACCGCGCGCAGCGGCAGCTCCGCGCCGAAATGCGCGCGCAGCCGCGCCAGCAGCCGCATGGCCGACAGCGAATGCGCGCCCAGCGCGAAGATGTCGTCGTCACGCCCGATGCCCGGCAGGCCCAGCACCTCGCAGACCAGCGCCGCGACGGCCTGTTCCACGGCACCCTGCGGGGCCGCCCCGGTCCGCGCCGCATCCGGCGTGTCGTCGTGCGGCAGGGCGGCGACATCCACCTTGCCGCTGGTGGTGACCGGCAGCCGGTCGACCCGCCAGGCGCGGCCCGGGACCATCGCCGCCGGCAGCACCGCGCGCAACCGGTCCAGCGCCTGCTCCGCCGGGATGCCGACCACCCACGCGCGCAGCGCCATGGTGCCATCCGCGGTGCGGACCGCCGCGGCATGGGCGGCGGCCACGCCCGGGATCGCGTGCAGCGCGGCGCGGACCTCTCCGGGTTCGACGCGGAAGCCGCGGATCTTCACCTGCCCGTCGGTGCGGCCGAGCATGTCCACCATGCCGTCCGGCAGCAGCCGCACGCGGTCGCCGCTGCGATACAGCCGCGCGCCCGGCGGTCCGGAGGGGTCCGGGCGGAAGCGGTCGGCCGTCATGCCGGGCTGGCCGAGATAGCCGCGCGCCAGCGCATCGCCGCCGATCCACAGCTCCGCCGGCGCGCCGATCGCTGCCGGGCGCATGGCGTCGTCCAGCACCCGCAGCACCGTGCCGCGCACGGCCTGCCCGACCGGCACCCGCCGCAGCGTGCCGACATCCGGCGGCAGGGCGTAGCGCGCGGAGAAGGTCGCCGCCTCGGTCGGCCCATAGCCGTTGACGAAACGCCCGGGCGGCGCGATCGCGCCGCAGGCGCGCGGGTCGAGCGGTTCGCCGCCGACGATCAGCGTGGCGAGGCCGGCGAAGGCGTCCGGCCGCGTTGCCGCCACCGCGTCGAACAGCGTCCGCGTCATGACCATGTGGCGCACCCGCAGGGCAGCGATCTCCGCGGCGAGGCGGTCGGCGTCGAGCACCGTCTCCAGGTCGATCACCGCCAGCGTCGCGCCGTTGAGCAGCGCACCCCAGACCTCCCAGGAGGCGGCGTCGAAGGCGGCGCTGCCGGCCTGCGCCACGACGTCGCCCGGCGCGATATCGGCCAGCGCGCGGTCGAGCGCCAGGCGCGGGATGGCGCCGTGCGGCACGCCGACCGGCTTCGGGACGCCGGTGCTGCCGCTGGTGGCAAACACGCAGGCGAGGGCGAGCGGATGCACCGGCGGCGCCACGAAACCAGGATGGGCCTCGTCCTGCGGCGGCAGCGCGGGCGCATCCAGCACGCGGCGCGCCCCCGCCGCCGCCAGGACCGCGTCGCGGCGCGCCTGCGGCCAGGCGGGGTCAAGCGGCAGATACGCCGCCCCCGCCTTGAGGCAACCGAGCCAGGCCGCGACCATCGCCGCGCCGCGCGGCAGCGCAATGCCGAACACAGCGCCCCGTGCCGGGCCGAGGCTGGCGGCGATGGCGTCGCTCCAGGCATCCAGTGCGGCGTAGGTCAGCACGGCATCGGCGGCGCGCACGGCGATGCGCGCGGGCGCCGCCGCGGCCTGCTCGGCGAAGCGCGCATGCAGCGGCGCGGGGTCCTCGGCCGGCCAGTCCGGGGCCAGCGCGGCATGCAGCGCGCGCTGCGCCGCCGGAAGGCCGGGCGCCCTGCCCGCCGCGACATCCCCCACCGCCGCCGCCAGCGCATCGAGGATCGCCCCGGCGATGCCGTCATCGACCGCCGCGCGATCCCATTCCAGGCTGATCGCCAGCCCCTCCGGCCCCTCGGAGGTCTCGATGACCAGGTCGGCCTTGGCGGCTGGCGAGGGCAGCGCGATCGCCTCGCCCAGGCCCGGAGCGCCACGGCGGTGCGTCACCAGGATACGCGGCCGCGTGGCCTGGGTGGCGACCGCGGCCAAGGCATCCTGCGGGATGTCGGCATGGGCGATCGCGCCGGCGCTGGCGGCGGCGGCACGGCGGATCGCGTCCTCGGCGCTCGGCGCGTCGGACAGGTCGAGCACCACCGGCACCACGGTCGCGAAGCAGCCGACGCTGCGTTCGAAGCCCGTCCCGCGCGTGGTGGCGGGCATGTGCAGCAGCAGCCGTGCGTCCCCGGCATGGCGGCGCAGCACGATGCCGCACAGGCCGAGCAGCGTCGCGAAGGGCGTGGCGCCCAGCGCCCGCCCGGCACCCGCCAGCCCCTGCCAGCACCCGGCAGGGATCGTGGCACCGAGCCGCCCAGCCCCGCTGGCCTGGCGCAGCGGTTCGGCACCGAGTTCCACCGGCGGCACGCCACGCAGCGTCGCGTCCCACCACGCGACGCGATCGGGATGCACCGCCGCCAGCCGCGCTGCCGCGGCGGCATCCAGCGGATCGGCCCCGGGCGCCGGCAGCGCGGCGCGGTGGCCGCCGGGGCCGGACGCGCCGATCAGCAGCGCCAGTTCCTCGCCCAGCACGTCGAGCGAACCGGCATCGCAGAAGGCATGGTGCAGGCTGAACGCGAACACCGCCTCCTCCGGCCCCTGGCGCAGCAGCAGGGCGCGGCCGGGTGGCGCCACGGTGGGGTCGGGCGCGGCGGCGCACCACTGCGCCAGCGCCGCCTGTGCATCCGCCGTGTCCTGGATGTCGAGCGGCAGCGCGGCGTCGGGCTCGACCAGCTGCGCGGCTTCCTGCCCGACCAGCAGCAGGCGCGACCGCAGCGCCGGATGGCGCGCCGCGAGCGCATCCAACGCCGCGCCGAGCAGCGCCGGGGTCATGTCGCGCGCTGCCGCGCCGCGCAGCCGCGTCGCCGCGGTGATCGCATAACCGCGCCCTGCCGCATCCGCGAGCCAGATGGCGCGCTGGATCGGGCTGGCCGGCCCGATCCGCCGACCGGGGCCGAGGAAGCCGAGGATCTCGGCCTTGGCCCCGGCCAGCCGCGCGCGCAGCGCGGGGTCCACCGGGCCGGGTGCGCGCAGCGCCAGGCGGTCGCCTTCCGCACGCAGGATGATCCCGGCGGCGAGCGCCGCCTCCAGCGCGCCGGTCACAGCGAGTCCTCCGTGAAGGTGGGGGGCGGCGCGGCGGGGACGGCGCCGGCATCGAGCCGCGCGGCGATGCGCGCGATGGTGCCTTCCTCCATCAGCAGCGCGAGCGGCAGGGCGATGCCGTGCTGCGCCTGCGCCGCGCCGGCCACGCGCAGCGCGTTCAGCGAATCGCCGCCGAGCGCGACGAAGGCATCCTGCGTGCCGATCGGGGCGGTGCCCAGCTCCGCCTCCCACAACGCGACGAGCGTCGCCTCGGTCGGCGTGACGGGCCGCACCGCCGGCGGCAGCCCGGCCGGACGCGGCTGGCGCAGGGCCGGGGCGGTGGGTGCCGGTGCCGCGGTGCGGCCGTGGCGTTCAGCGACCAGGGCCGCGACCGGGCGCGAGGTCGCCAGCAGCCCGGCGAGGCCCGGCGGCGCCCCGAGCGCCCGGTCGAACAGCGCCAGCGCGTCGTCCGGCGACAGGCCGCCGGGCAGGTGCTCCCCCGTCATGTCGCGATGCCGTGCTTCGCCGGACACGGCCATGCCGGTGCCCTGCCAGCGGTCCCAATGCACCGCGACCGTGCAGCGCAGGCCGGTGGCGACCAGCGCCTCGGCCACGCCGGCCAGGGCGGCGTTGGCCACCGCATAGCCGTATTGCCCGAAGGCGCCGAAGACACCCGCATGCGAGCCGCACAGCACGAAGCGGTCGAGCGGCCGCCCCGCCAGCGCCGCCGCGAGCCCCAGCGCGGCGGCGGGCTTCACCGCGAGATGCGACAGCACCGCCTCCGCCGACAGGCGCTGGACCATGCCGCCCTCGCCGCGCCCGGCGGCATGGACCACGCCGTGCAGGGCGCCGAAGCGGTCGATCGCGCGCGCCACCAGCGCCGCCGGCGCGGCCGGGTCGTCGAGGTCGGCTGCCATGGCTTCGGCCTCGCCACCGGCGGCGGCGATGCGCGCCATGGCGTCGGCCAGCGCCGGGCGGGTGGTGTCGCGCCCGGCCAGCAGCAGGCGTGCGCGGGCGCGGCGCGCCAAGTGTTCCGCCAGCAGCAGCCCGACGCCGCCGGTGCCCCCGGTGATCAGCCACACGCCCTGGTCGCGCAGGGCGGCGGGCGGCGCGGCGGGCAGCGCCTGCCAGTCGCGCGCCCAGCGCCGGCCATGGCGCCAGGCGATGAGCGGTTCGGGTGCGGCGGCCTCAGCCAGCAGGCAGGCCGCAGCGTCCTCGGTTTCGCCGATGTCGATCAAGGCGGCGCGCAGGCCGGGGGTCTCGGCCATCAGCGTCGCGGGGGCGCCGAGCAGCCCGGCGTGTTCGGGCCGCAGCCGCTTCTCGCCGCCCAGGCTGGTGGCGTGGCTGGCGACGACTAGCAGCGTGGCGTCGGGGATGAAGCCCGCCTGCGCCAGCGCCTGCACCCAGGCGGGCAGGCCGGCGGCGCCCTGCGGCTGGGCGGCGATGAAGCCGCCGGCCGGGGGGTCGCCCAAGGCCATCGCATAGACGACATGGGCAGGACGGATTCCGGGCGCGGCGATGTCGGCAGGGGTCTCGGCAAGCCGCACGTCGGCGCCGGCGCGCCGCAGCTGGTCGGCCAGCGTGGCGCCGCGCCGCCCGGCGCCGATCACCAGCCAGGGGCCGGGCGGCGCGGACGGCGGCGGCGGCAGGCTGCGCCAGCCGGCGACCATCAGGCGGTCCGCTTCGGGCAAGGATTCCGCAGCGCCCGGTGCGTCGATCCAGTGGCGCACGCGCGCGAAGACGGTGCGCGGCAGCGTGCTGCGCGGCCCGGAATCCGGCGCCTGCCCGATCACCACATGCGCGTTGGTGCCGCCCAGCCCGAAGGCCGACACGCCGGCCCGGCGCGGCCCGTCGCGCCGCGGCCAGGGGCGCGCGGCCTCAGCCAGCACGAAGCCGCTGGCGGCCAGTTCGGGATGCGGCGGGCCGGGATGCAGGGCGGGCGGGATCACGCCCTCCTCGACTGCCAGCACGGCCTTGATGAGGCCCGTGACGCCCGCCGCCGCATCCAGGTGGCCCAGATGCGCCTTGGCGGCGCCCAGCACGGGCGGGTCCGTCCCCGCGCGGGCCGGGCCGAAGCTGTGTGCCAGCGCCTGCAATTCGATGGCGTCGCCGACCTGCGTGCCGGTGCCGTGGCCTTCGACGAAGCCGATCGCGTCGGGCATGAGCCCCGCCACCTGCAGGGCCTGGCGGATGGCGCGCGCCTGGCCGTCCAGACCCGGCGCGGCGAAGCCGGCGCGCCGCCGCCCGTCATTGGTCACGGCCGAACCGAGGATCACGGCGCGGATGGCGTCGCCCGCGGCCAGCGCATCCGCCAGCCGGCGCAGCACCACGACGCCCGCACCATCGCCCTTCACCGTGCCCGCACCCTGGCTGGTGTACGGCCGGCAGGCACCATCGGGGCTCATCACCCCGCCCGGCTGATGGATGTAGCCGGCGCGCAGCGGCACGGTGATGGACACGCCCCCGGCCAGCGCCAGGTCGCACTCGCCGCCGATCAGCGCCTGCACCGCCAGGTGCACCCCGACCAGGCTGCTGCTGCATGCCGTCTGTACCCCCACGGCCGGCCCATCGAGGCCGAGGTGATAGGCCACGCGCCCGGCCAGCATGTCCTTGTCCACCGCGGCGATGCCGCCCAGCCCGGCCAGCCCTGACGCCGCCGCATGACCCAGCCAATGCGTCGCCATCGAGGCCGAGGCGAACAGCCCCGCCCCCGCGCAGCCCGCCCCCTGCGGCGCGATGGAGGCATCCTCCAGCGCCGCCCAGCAGCATTCCAGGAAGACGCGCTGCTGCGGGTCCATCAGCGCGGCGTCGCGCGGCGCGATGCCGAACAGCGCGGCGTCGAACAGCTCGGCGCCATCGAGCACTCCGCGCGCCGCGACATAGCCGGGCTGGCCGGATTGGCCTGTCGGGTCGTCCTGCGGCGCGATGGCGACGATGCCCGAGCGGCCGGCCAGCAGCAGGTCTCGCAGCGCGTCGATGTCGGGCGCGCCGGGGAAGCGGCCGGCCATGCCGATGATGGCGATGGCGGTGTCGTCGGAGGTCATCATGCGCCGTCCCGCGCGGCGCGGGCGCGCGCCAGGCGGGCGCGACCGGCGCGGCGGGCGCTGCCGTCATCGGCGTCGGCAGGCGGCGCGCTGTCCTGGGCCAGCGCGGCGGCGAGGCCGCGCACCGTCGGATGGCGGAAGATGTCGAGCACCGCGACCGGCGCGCCAGCGGCGGGGGCGCAGGCTTCCGCCAGCCCCGGCACCATCAGCGAATGGCCGCCCAGGTCGAACAGGTTGGCATCCACCGGCACCTCGGCGAGGCCCAGCCGCTCTGCCCAGGCGGCGGCCAGCGCGGCCTCCAGCGGCGTTGCCGGCGCGGCGCCCGTCACCGCCACGGCGGCCGGGTCCGGCAGCGCGGCGCGATCGAGCTTGCCCTGCGCCGTCACCGGCAGGCGGTCCATCGGCACCAGCCGCGCCGGCACCATGTAGCCAGGCAGACGCGCGCGCAGCGCGGCCAGCAGCGTGGCGGCATCGGGCGGCGCATCGCGCCCCACCACCCAGGCGATGAGCGCGCCATCGCGCGCCTCCACCGCCGCATCCGCCACGCCCGGCGAGTCGAGCAGCGCGGCGCGCACCTCGCCAGGTTCGATGCGGTGGCCGCGGATTTTTACCTGTGCATCGGCGCGGCCAAGGTAGTCGAGGTCGCCATCCGCCGCGCGCCGCGCGCGGTCCCCGGTGCGATAGAGCCGCCCGCCCGGCGCGCCGAAGGGATCGGGGATGAAGCGTTCCGCCGTCAGCCCCGGTTGGCCGAGATAGCCCCAGGCGAGGCCGGCGCCGGCGACATGCAGTTCGCCCGGGAAGCCGGGTGGCACCGGCCGGCCCTCAGGCCCGAGCAGGTGCAGGCCGAGGTCATCCAGCGGCATGCCGATCCGGCTGGCGCCGCCCGCCGCCGCATCCGCCGGGCGCACGCGCCGATGCGTGACGTGCACGGTCGTCTCGGTGATGCCGTACATGTTGGTCACCACCGGGGCGGCGTCGCCGCGCCGGGCGAACCAGCCGCGCAGCGCGGCGAAGTCCAGCGCCTCGCCGCCGAAGACCAGGTGGCGCAGCGCCAGCGCCGGGCCGCCCGCCGCCGCATCCGCCGCATCGAGCTGCGCGAAGGCGGAGGGCGTCTGGCTCAGCACCGTGACGCCGGAGCCGGCCAGCAAGGCGAGCACGGCGGCGGGCGACCGACGCAGGTCTTCGGGCGCCAGCACCAGCCGGCCACCATGCAGCAGCGCACCCCAGACCTCCCAGACGGAAAAATCGAAGGCGAGCGAATGCAGGCAGGACCAGACGTCGTCAGGCCCCGGCAGCAGCACGCCATGGCTGGCGGGGAACAGGCGCAGCACGGCCGCGTGCGGCACGCCGACCGGCTTGGGCGTGCCCGTCGAACCCGAGGTATGGATCACATAGGCCAGGTCGTCCGGCCCGGCCTGGCCGGACGGCGCCGGGCCATCGGCCGGCGCATCGGCCAGCAGCAGCGCCGGCGCATCCCAGGGTAGCGGAGCCGACGTGACCGTCAGCCGCGCCGATGCCAGCAGCGCGGCGGCGCGGGCCGGCGGCGTGGCCGGGTCCACCGGGACATAGGCGGCGCCGGCCATCAGGATGCCGATCAGCGCGGCGATGCCATCCGCGTCGCGGTCCACCAGCAGCCCGACGCGGTCGCCGCGCACCACGCCGCGCGCCGCCAGCGCCGCCGCTATGCCGCGCGCGCGCGCCGCCAGCGCGCCATGGCTGGTCCAGGCGATGCCCTGCGGTCCCGGCACGCCGAGCGCCGGCGCATCGGGCCGCGCGGCGGCCTGCGCGGCGAAGCGGCCATGCAGCGTGCCGGCCACCGCGATGCCGCGGTGCGGCCGCCCGGCGGCACCGATCGCCGCCGCTTCGCCGGGTGCGAGGAGGCGCAGCGCATCGAGCCGCGTATCGGGCGCCGCGACGGCATGCGCCAGCAACGCGGCAAAGCCGTCCGCGATGCTGCGCGCGTTGGCCGCATCGAACAGCGCGGCTGCGTAGGTCAGCGTGCCGCCGAAGCCGTCGGCGTCTTCCCACAGGCTCGGTTCGAGTTCGAAGCGCGCGGCGGTGGCGTTCAACGGGAAGGGCGCCGCTGCGGTGCCATCGAGCATCGCCGCATCGAAGGGCGGCTGCAGCGTCAGCGTGGTCTCGACGAGCGGCGTGCGGGAGGGGTCGCGGTCCGGCCGCACGGCCCCGACCAGGCGTTCGAAGGGCAGGCCGGCGGCGATGGCCTCGCGCGCATCGGCCGCGACCTGGCGCAGCAGCGTGCGGAAGGCGGTGCCGCCCGCGCAATCCGCCGCGACCACCGCCGTATCGACGAACAGGCCGAGCGTCTCCTCCGCCCCCGCCGGCCTGCCGGCGACCGGCACGCCGATCGCGAGGCGGTCCTGGTTGCACAGCCGGTGCAGCAGCGCCGCCCAGCCGGCCAGCAGCACGGCGAAGGGGGTGGTGCGCTCGGCGCGGGCAAGGGCGCGGATCGCGTCGGCGGCGGCGGCCGGGATGCGCAGCGGCACGGCGGCGCCGCCGGCATCGCGCACCGGCGCGCGCGGGCGGTCGGTCGGCAGGTCGAGCGGCGGGATGCCACGCAGCCGCGCCGCCGCCGTGTCGAGCGCGGCCAGCATCCCCGGGCTCTCGAGCACGGCGCGACGCGCCGCCGCGAACGCGCCATAGGAGGGACGCGGCGGCGGCGGCAGGGCTTCGCCGCGCAGCGCGGCCGCGAGGTCGCGCATCACCACGCCCATGCCGATCCCGTCGGCGACCAGGTGGTGCAGCACGAAGACCAGCACCGCATCGCCATCCGCCGACCGCACGAGCGTGGCGCGCCACAGCGGTCCGCTGTCGATGCCCTCCAGCGCGAAGGGCGCGAGGGCCAGCGCCTGCACATCCGCCGCATCGCCGTCGACGACCGGCAGCGTGACCGGCGCGGGCGGGTCGATCCGCAGCGCCGGTCCGGGCACCACGCGCCCGCGCAACGCGGCGTGCCGCGCCAGCACCGCGGCGATGGCGGCTTCCAGGCGCGCCGGATCCGCGCCACCCGCGAAACGCAGCGCCAGCGGCATGACATAGGCCGCGTTGCCGGGCGCCAGACGCTCCAGAAACCACAACCGTTCCTGCGCGGGGGCGAGCGGCCAATCGCCCCGCCGGTCGTCGGGCGGCGCCGCCTGGGCGCTCGTCGCGCCGTGCAGCGCGGCAGCGAGGTCCGCCAGGCGCGGCGCGTCGAACAGGGCCTTGACCGGCAATTCCACGCCGAAGCGCGCGCGGATGCGCGACATCAGCGTCATGCCGAGCAGCGAATGGCCACCCAGGGCGAAGAAGTCATCCTCGCGCCCCACCGATGCACGGCCGAGCAGGTCGCACCACAGCGCGGCCAGCCCGCGCTCCGTCTCATTGCGCGGTTGGTCGGGCGCGTCGAAATCGGCCAGAACCTCGACCACGCGGACCTCGGCGACCAGGCCGCGTTCGGCGAGGATGGCGGCGATGGAGCGCGCGGCCTCGGACCGGCGGCGCGCGCGCAGCGGATCATTGGCGGGTGCGCCGCTGGGCCGGGGCAACGGCAGGGCGAAGGGATCGACCGCCATGCCGCAGGGCACCAGCAGCGCATCCATGCAGGCCGGGTCATCCGCCGCGAAGCCGGCTTCGAGAGACCAGCCCCGTGCCTGCGCGCGCAGCGCCGCGAGGTCCACGCCCGCGCCCAGCCTGCCATTGGGGATGCCGGTGATGCGAAGCGGCTGTGCCGCCGCCGCCGGCAGCGCGCCGGTCCACGGCAGGCCGGGGCAAGGCGCGCCTGGTGCCTCGCGCAGCAGCGCGTCGAAGCGCCAGTCGGTCAGTTCGCAGCCGGCGTCGCCGTGCTTCAGCAGGGCGGCGGCAGCCATGCCCAGCGTGCCGAGCCAGGCGGGGTCGATCAGCAATTCGGTATCGTCGGTCACCGGCTGCCCGCCCTGCGCGGCGAAGGCATCGGCGAGGCCGCGGTGGCGCAGATCGCCCAGGAACAGCACGCCGCCGGGGGCGAGGCGCGCGCGCAGCCCGGCCACCACCCGCGCCAGGTAGTCGAGCGAGGGGAAATACTGCACCACCGAATTCAGCACGATCAGGTCGAAGCCGCCGGGCAGGCCATCGACATCCGCCGCGTCGCGCCGTTCCAGCACCACCTTCGCCGCGTCGTCCGGGGCAAGTCGCGCGGCGATGCGCGCCAGCGCGGGCGCGCTGGTGTCGGTCGCGTGGTAGTGCTCGGTCTGAGGCGCCAGCGCGTGCAGGATCATGCCGGTGCCCGCGCCGACCTCGAGCACGCGACGCGGCGCGAGGGCGCGCAGGCGCGCGAGCGTCGCATCGCGCCACGCCGCCATCTGCGCGGCAGGAATGGGCTGCCCGGTCAGCGCGCTGCGCCAGCCATGGAAGGGGTCGGCGGCGGCCTCGTCCTCGGCGTGCAGGGCTTCATGCAGGCCGCGCCATTCGGCGAGTTGCGCCTGCGCGAGATGCGGCGCGGCATCTGCATCGAGCGCCAGCGTCACCAGCGCCAGCGGCGGGTTGCCGGGGCGCACGGCGCAGCCGGTCACGCCGGGCAGCGCCAGAATCGCCTCGCGCAGCGCCTGGTCCAGCGGGGCGCGCTTCGCCAGGGCACGACGGTCGACCTTGCCCGCCGGGGTCAGCGGCAGGGCGGGCAGCATCTCGATGCGCGCGGGCACCAGGGCTTCGGGCAGGCGCTCGGCAAGGGCGGCGCGCAGCGTGGCGGGCTCCGGCGGCGCGGGGGCGATCGGCAGGGCGGCGCCGCCGAACATCCGGCGATGCAGCGCGGTGCCGCCGACGCCGGCCGGCTCGTGCGGGCTGTCGAGTAGCAGGGCGGCGACCTCCACGCCGTCGCGCAGCACGCGCAGCGCCATGCGGTAGTCCGGGTTGAGGCCATTGGCGCAGCGGGTCCAGTCGCAGCGCATCTCGATCTCGTCGCCGGCGCGCAGCGGCAGCGGACCATCGGGCAGCGGCAGCAGCACCGGCAGCCAGGCGTGTTCGCCCTCCAGCGTGTCGAGCCGCGTCGTGTCGTCGAGGTCCAGCGTCAGCCAGGCGAGGATGCCGGCCATGGCGCCGTCGCGCGTGACGACGCGCCGGCTGGCCTGCGTGCCGTGCCCGGCATCGGGCGCCTCGTGGTCCAGCGTTTCGAAGGGCGCGGGGTCGGTCAGCAGGGCCTCGCGCCCGACGCGGCGCAGGCAGAGCCGCAGGTCGAAGCGCCGCCCGGCATCGGCGAAGACGCGCTCGGCATAGTGTGCGCCGGTGGCGGCGAAGCCGGCCGTGGCCAGCACGGCATCGGGCAGTTCGACGGGGGCCGCCAGCGTCAGGCTGCGGCGCGGCAGCATGCGGATGCCCGGATGCCGCGCGCGCACGGCATCGAGGATCGCCGCCGCGCCCTCCGCGCCGCCGAGCGAGCCGACGATCTCGCTGACGCAGACCTCCGGCGCGCCGTGCGGCGTCTCGGGCAGCACCAGGCTTCGCGCATCGCCGCGGATCAGCGTGATGCGGTCGGTCAGCCCAAGCCGCGCGATGGTGGCCTGCGCCTGGCGGAACGACGCTTCCAGAAGTTCCACCGCGAAGACATGCCGCGCGCCGGCGGCGACGCATTCGCGCGCCAGGATCGCCTCCCCGCCCGTGCCGACATCGAGCACGACGCGTCCCGGCACCGCAGCGCGGATCGCTGCGCGATAGGGCGCCGCGCGACGGTCATCCGCCGCCAGCGCGTGGTAGAGCAATTCGTCATAGACGAAGAACTCGGCGATCGAGGGCCACAGCTCGATGCCCTGCGGCGCCGCGACGACATAGGCGGCCAGCGCGCCGTCCTGCGCCACCACCGCCGCATCGGCGATGCCCGGCATGGCGCGCAACGCGGCCTCGACCTCGCCGGGCTCGACGCGCACGCCGCGCAGCTTCACCTGCGCGTCGAGCCGGCCAAGCACCTCGATCCGCCCATCCACGCGCCGGCGCGCGGCGTCGCCGCTGCGATACAGCCGTGCGCCCGGCGCCCCATGCGGGTCCGGGCGGAAGCGATCCGCCGTGAGGTCCGGGCGGTCGTGGTAGCCGCGCGCGAGGCCCGCCCCACCGATGCACAATTCGCCGGTCGCGCCGGGCGGGACGCGACGGCCCTGCGCGTCCAGCACGCGGACCACCGCGCCGGCGATCGGCGTGCCGACATGCGGCACGGCATCGGCCATGGCATCGGCTTCGCCCAGCACGCCCTGCGCGGCACAGACCGAGGCCTCGGTCGGACCATAGGCGTTGATGAGCCGCCGCCCGGGCGCCCAGGCGGCGACGATGCCAGGCGTGCAGGCCTCGCCGGCGGTGACGACGGTGCGCAGCTCCGGCAGGTCGGCGGGCGGCATCTCGCGCAGCAGGGCGGGCGGCAGGGTGGCGTGGGTGATGCGCCGGGCGCGCAGCGTGGCGAGCAGGTCGGCGCCCGGCAGCAGCGCGTCGCGTGGCGCCAGGTGCAACTCGCCGCCGCCGGCCAGCGTGGCGAAGATCTCCGACACGCTGGCATCGAAGCCGGGCGAGGCGAATTGCAGCACGCGGCTGCCAGGCCCGCTGCCGAAGCCGGCCGCCTGCGCCATCGCGAGGTTGGCCGCGCCGGCATGCGTCACCGCGACGCCCTTGGGCGTGCCGGTCGAACCGGAGGTGAAGATCAGGTAGGCGAGGTCCTGCGTCCCGGGCGGCGGCCCGGACTCGCACGCCTCGCCGACCAGGAGCGCGGCGATGTCGATCTCGTCGCCGATCGCGCGCGTCGCGCCGCCGAGCTGCCGCAGCTCCGCGCGCCGTGCAGCGGGCAACGCCGGGTCCAGCGGCAGCCACGCAGCGCCGATGCGAAGCAGGCCAAGCAGCGCGGCGACCATGGGCGCGCTGCGGTCGAACTGCCAGCCGACCACCTCGCCCGGCCGCACGCCCATGGCCTGCAGCGCGGCGGCGGCGCGCCGCGATGCGTCGCGCAGTTCGGCATGGGTCATGCCGCCCGATGCATCGCGCAGCGCCGGCGCGTCGGGCCAGCGGGCGGCGGCGGCATCGGCCAGCGCCGTGAGGGTCGTGGGTGGCGGCGCGGGCGGCCCGTTCTCCTGCGCGGCGATGCGTGCATCCTCGTCCGGCAGCAGCAGCGATGGCGCGTCGATCGGCAGCGACGGGTCGCCCAGCAGCGCATCGAGCAGCCGCGCATAGCGCGCCAGCATGGCATCGACCGCCGCCGCGGAAAGGCGCCCGGTATCGTAGGGTGCCAGCAGCTCCGCCACGCCGCCCTCGATGCTGGCATGCAGTTCCAGCTCGAAGCGCGCCGAGACCGGGCCGTCGGCCAGCGGTTCGGCCACCAGCCCGGCCAGCGCCGGCGGCGCGGCGGGCCTGGGCACCAGGGCAAAGACCTGGCCGAACAGCGTCGCGCCGCCGGCGCCGCGCGCCGGGCGCAACGCCTGCACGATGCGTTCGAACGGCACCTCCTGGGCCGCGAAGGCATCCAGGCAGGTCGCGCGCGCGCGCGCCACCGCCTCGGCGAAGCTGGGCCTGCCGGAGAGGTCGAGGCGCAGCGCCAACGCGTTCGTGAAGAAGCCGACCAGCCCCTCGGTCTCGCCGCGCTGCCGGTTCGCGACGGGCGAGCCCAGCGTGACCGCGTCCTCCCGCGTCAGCCGAGCCAGGAGCACCGCCCAGGCCGCGAGGAGCACCATGAAGGGTGTCGCGTCCAGCCGCGCGCAGGCGGCGGCGAGATGCGGCACCGGATGGCGCAGCCGCCGCGCCGCGCCGTGCCCGCGCGGACCATCGCCGGTCTGCGGCAGCGCCAGCGGGCGCGCGTCGGCCAGGCGTTCCGTCCAGCGTGCCAGCGCGGCGGCGTGGCGGTCCTGGCCGGCGCGGTCGCGCTGCCACACGGCGTAGTCCCGGTAGCGGACCGGCAGCGGCGGCAACGCGGCGTCGCACCCGGCACGCGCCGCATCGTGCAGCGCGGCGATCTCGGCCAGAATCACGCCGAAGGACCAGCCATCCACGGCGATGTGGTGGAACGCCAGCAGCAGGACGTGGTGCTCGGCGCCCAGGCGCAGCAGCCGGGCGCGCAGCGGCCTGTCGCGCGTGAGGTCGAAGGGCCGCGCGGCCTCGGCCTCGGCTGCCGCGCGCAGCGCCGCCGCGGGGTCGTCGTGGCCGGACAGGTCCTCAAGCGGCAGCGGCACCGGGGCGGGCGGCAGCACGACCTGCACGGGCGTGTCGTCCTCGGCGCCGCGCGCGAAGATGGTGCGCAACGGTTCGTGGCGCGCCGCCAGCCCATCCAGGGCCGCGCGCAGCGCCGCGACATCCAGCGCCCCGCGCAGCCGCGTGTTGAGCGGCACGATATAGCCCGCCCCCGCATCGCCACGCCGGTCGAGGAACCACAGACGTGCCTGCGCGAAGCTGGCTGGGGCGCGGTCGCCCTCGGGCGCGCAGCGCGTGATGCCGGCGCTCGGCTCGGCCGCCGCGTCCAGGAAGGCGAGCAGTTCCGGCTTGCGCGCGAGCAGCAGGGCGCGCAGCTCGGCAGTCAGCGCGCCGTCGGGCGCGGTCACGGCAAGCTGGCCGCCATCGCGTGTGCGCAGGCGGATGCCGCGTTCGCGCAGCGCGGCGATCAGCGCCTCGATGGGCGCCAGCGTCAGGGCGGCGGTCACAGCAGCTCGGCCTCGCCCTCGCCCGCTGCATCCTCGGCGGCCCAGCGGCGCGCCTGCACGGCGGCCGCCAGCGCGGCGACGCTGGGCTGTTCGAAGATCGTCCGCAGCGGCAGTTCCACGCCCGTCGCCTCGCGCATCAGGGAGACGGCGCGCGTCGCCACCAGGCTGTCGGCGCCGTGGACGAACAGGTCGCATTCGACGCCAAGCGTGTCCAGCGCCAGCAGGCGCGACCATAGCGCGAGTAGCTCGGCCTCCAGCGCGTTGCGCGGCGGCAGTCCGGGCGCCGCGGCGCGCGTCGGCGCCAGCGCGGCGAGGGCGGCGCGATCGAGCTTGCCGTTCGCCGACAGCGGCAGCGCCGGCAGCACGGTGACGCTGCGCGGCAGCATGTGCTCGGGCAGCAGGGAGCGGGCGTGGTCCAGCACGGCATCGGCCGAGGGCCCGCGCGCCGACGCCCCCGCCTGCGCCACCAGCACATCGAGGCCGAGCGCATCGGGAATGCTGCCCGGCCGCGCCACGCAGCGGCTTTCGGCGAAGCCGGCCTGCGCGAGGGCGATGCGCCAGGCATCGCGCGACAGCAGCGGATGGTCGGGACGCAGGTCCCGGTCCGCCATGCGGTCGAAGCCCTGCTGCAGGCCCATGCCGAGGTCGTAGACCGGGTGGAAGGTGGTTTCCTCGATCGCCAGCAGCATGCCGCCAGGGGCGAGCGTGACGGCCAGGTCGCGCAGCGTCGGCCCGATGCGCCGCGCATCGTGCAGCACGCTGGCCGCGACGATGATGTCCACCGAACCCGGCGCGACGCCCTGCGTCGCCGCCGGGCGGTCGAGGTCGAGCAGCGCGGTCTCGAACCCCGCCACGGTCGCGAAGTCCCGCTCCGCGCGGTCGAGGAAGAAGCGCGAGATGTCGGTGAAGCGATAGGTGGCGCCAGGCGGCAGCAGCGGCAGCAGGTGGCGCGTCGCGGTGCCGTAGCCGGCGCCGACTTCCAGCACGCGCGCCGGCCGTCCCGCCGGCAGGCGCGCCAGCATCGCGGCGAAGGCGCCGGCCAGCGCACGATGGCAGCCGCCGAAGATACGCTCATACAGTGCCGGGATGGCCGGGTCGGCATAGAGCTGCGCCGAATGCACGCGCTCGGTCAGGATCGCGGCGAGCTCGGCGCCGGCCTCATGGGCCCGCAACGGGCGACGCGCGACCCAGGCAGGCCCGCTGCGTGCCAGCGCACCCGTCGCGGCAAGGCGCGCCAGCGCACGGTCGAGCCAGGCCGCATAGCGCGGCGCGATGCCGCAACGCGCGAGCAGCGCCGGCGCCTCCCAGCGCTCCTCGCTGCCCTGGAAGACGCCGAAGGCGGCAAGCGCGGCTTCCACGAGCCGGGCATGGCGCGACGCCTCGGCCTGCCAGGCGCGGCGGAAGGCGTCGTCGGCCGGCTCCGCGAGTGCGGCGGACAGCGCGGCGTCGGCTGCGGCGGCCAACGCGTCGGGCGCCAGCACGGGCGCCGCCGAGACGCCGCCCGCCGTTGTCACGAAGCCGGCCAGCGCCTTGCCGCCCGCCGCATCCTGCGTCACGGCGGCCGCCGCCTGCGCGACGCCGGGCGCGGCGGACAGCGCGGCCTCGACCTCGCCCAGTTCGATGCGGAAGCCGTTGACCTTCACCTGCCCGTCGCGGCGGCCAAGGAACTCCACCAGCCCGCCCGGGCGCACGCGCCCAGCATCGCCGGTGCGATACAATCTCTCGCCGGTGCGCGGATGGCGGATGAAGGCGGCCTCGGTGCGCGCCGGGTCGGCCCAATAGCCCTGCGCGAGGCCGACCCCGCCGATAAGGATCTCGCCTTCCGCCCAGTCGGGCCGCGGCGCGCCATCGGGGCCGAGCACCTGGATCGTCTGGTTCTCCATGGCGCGGCCATAGGGAATGGAAGGCCAGGACGGATCCGGCGCGCCGATCTCGTGCAGGATCGACCAGATCGCGGCCTCCGTCGCGCCGCCCATCGACACGAGGCGCGAAGACGGCCAGCGGCGGCGCGCCGCATCGGCCAGCGGCAAGGCAATCCAGTCGCCCGAGAGCAGCACGGCGCGCGGCGGCGGCGCGGCGCCATCGGCCACGTCGAAGCGCATCTGCAGCAGCTGCGGCACCGAATTCCAGATCGTGACGCCATGCTCGGCCGCCAGGCGCGCCCAGGCCTGCGGGTCGCGTTCCTCGCCTTCGACCGGGATCACCGCCGCACCGCCGGCACCGGGCACGCCGAACAGGTCCCATACCGAGAGGTCGAAGGACAGCGCCGAAAGCGCCAGCACGCGGTCGGTCGGCGTGAGCGCCAGGCGCCCTTCCAGGTCGGCCAGGGTATTGGCCGTCGCGCCGTGCTGCATCGCGACACCCTTCGGCCGCCCGGTCGAGCCGCTGGTGTAGATGATGTAGGCGAGGTCCTCGGGCGTGGCGCAGGCGCCTGCTGCGCCCTCCATCGGCGGCGCGTCCTCGACCGCCAGCGCGATGCTGCCATCGGGCCAGCCCCGATCGACCAGCGCCGCATGGGTCAATGCGACGCGAACGCCGGCATCCTCAAACAGCAACCGCAGCCGTTCGGCCGGCAGCGCAGGGTCGACAGGCAGGTATGCCGCGCCGGCCTCCAGCACCGCCAGCGTCGCGACCGCCTGTTCCCACCCCTTCCGCAGCGCGACGGCGACGATGCTGCCGCGCCCGATGCCCATGCCGGCCAGGCGCTGCGCGAGGCCCCGTGCGCGTGCGGCGAGTTCGCCATGCGTCAGCGCCCGGTTGCCGGCGATCGTCGCGGCGCGGCCGGCATGGCGTTGTGCCGCACGGCGCAGCCCGGCATGCAGGAGCATGGGTTCGCGCAGCACTGTCGTCGCGTTCATCGCACGACGTTCCGCCTGCTGCGCGGCCGGCAGGAGCGGCACCACCGGCCGCTCCCAGGCAACATCGCTCGCGGCGAGGTCCGTCAGCAGGCGCAGGTAGGCGCCGAACATCGCCTCCGCGACACCATCGGGGAAGGCGCCGTCCAGCACGTTCCAGGTCAGCGCGAGTTCGCCGCCGATCTCGGCAACGCCGTGGTCCAGCCACACCTGCGGCGTCTGCGCCGCACGGAAGCCGACCGGCCCGAAGCGATGCAGCGCATCCGCCCCGTCCTCCTTGCCCGGCAGGCCGAGCAGGCTGGTGAAGACCACCGGGAAAAGCATGCCGGGCGGCCGGCCGCGGCGGCGCGAGATCTCGCGCATCAGCGCCACCGCGCCGGGATGCGGGTGCTCGAGGTCTTCCCACAGGCGGCGTTGCAGGCGCGCGGCGGCCTCGGCAAAGCTCGCCCCGGGGCTGCGCTGCACCGCCAGAAGCAGCAGCGCGGTGAAGTCGCCGACCAGCTCCGCCATCTCGGGATGCAGCGGCGGGCGGTCGAAACGCGTGAGGTTCAGCGTGAAGTCCGGCTCGCGCGACCAGAAGGCCAGCGTCTCGGCGAAGGCGGCCAGTACGATCGTGGTCGGGCTGAGCCCGCGCGACGCGGCGCGCGCGCGAATGGCCGCCCAGGCGCCGCGATCCATGCGATGCGACAGCAGCGCAAAGCGTGGCGGGCCGTCGCGGCGCAGCGGCGCCTGCGGCAGCGCGGGCGCATCGGGCAGCGTATCGAGCCGCGCCATCCAGTAGGCGCGCGACGCCGCATAGGCCGGGCTGTCCTGTTCCGCGATGCGGGCCATGACGACATCGCGAAAGGACAGCGCGAGCGGCGGCGGCGTGGCCTTGCCGTCGTAGCGGTCGCGCAGCTCGATGAAGATCAGGTTCAGGCTGTGCGCGTCGATCACCAGCGTGTCGATCCCGACATGCAGTCGCCAGCCATCGGCCAGGCGCGAGGCCTCGAGCCGGAACAGCGGCCAGCGGTCGGGCGGCGGCATTTCCTCCGCCAGGCGTTCGCGCACGCCATCCGGCATGGCGTGCCGGGCGATGGCGTAGTGCGGCACCTGGGCCAGGATGCGCTGCGTGCCATCGGCGCCGACCACCGCGCGCAGCATGCCGTGGCGTTGCACCACGGCGTTCCAGGCTGCCTCGAATCGACCGAGGTCGAGGCCCTGCGCGTCCACCTCGAAATACACATGCGCGGCGGTGCCGCCGACCGCGAAGCTGCTGTCGCGTCCGATCCAATAGGCCTGCTGCACATCGGTCAGCGGGAAGGGGGTGTGCTGCGCGGCGGCGTCGGGCGCCAGCGCGGCCTGCGGTGCGGCGGTGTCGAGCGCATCGAGCCGCGCGGCCAGCGCGGCGACGGTCGGCGCCTCGAAGAACAGGCGCAGCGGCACGTCGCGCGCCAGGCGTTCGCGCAGCGTCGCGGCGATGCGCGCGGCCAGCAGGGAATGCCCGCCCAGCGCGAAGAAATCATCGTCGCGCCCGACGCGCGGCAGGCCGAGCGCCTGCGCGAAGGCCTCCGCCACCGCCTGTTCCGCACCGTCGCGCGGTGCGGCGAAGACGGCGGCCTCGGGTGCCGGCAGCGGCAGCGCGGCGCGATCCACCTTGCCGGTCACGGTCAGCGGCAGGCGCGGGAGCAGCACGAAGGCAGACGGCACCATCGCCGGCGGCAGCAGGGCCTCGAGCGCGGCGCGCAGTGCCGGCACCAGCGCGGCGACATTGCCCGAGGGCGTATTGGCGAGGACGTCCGGCGGGCTCGCCCCGCGTGCCCAGGCCGGCATGCAAGGCGCCGGCGCGCCCGGACGATGCAGGCCGGCATCGAAGCGATCGGGATCGGCCGACGGAGCAAGCACGCAGTCCCAGCCATGCTGCCGCGCGAGCGCCAGCACGGCGGCCGGATCGGCGCCCTGCGTGGCATGTTCGGCCGCGGCGGCGCGCAAGGTGGCGGCGGGCGTGGCGGGGGCGGCGGAGCCCAGCACGCGTAGCGCGGCGCCATCGGCGAGCAGGCGCGCATTGGGCAGGCCCGTCGCGATGAGAGGCTCTCCGCGCGCGAGGAGCGCGGCGAAGGCCGCGAGGTCGGCCGCCGGCACGCAAGGCACCTGCGCCCAATCCGGCGCCACGCGATGCAGCACCGCGGTGTAGCGGTAGCGCGTGAGCTCGTTGTGCGCGGGTCCGGGCTGCAGGCGCAGTTCCACTGCCGCGACGCCATCCATGGTGGCGAAGGCGGCGGGGTCCAGCAGCAGCTCCGCCTCCTGCGCCACGCAGCGTTCGGCGGCGGCAAGCAGCGTGGCGGCGGTCGCGGTATCCGCCGCGCGCGCCAGCTCCGCCGCGGCCGCGAGGCGGCGCTGATGCCGCAGGTCGCGGATATCGGCCAGGTGCACCACGCCGTCGGGGCGCAACGCGCGCAGCGCCCCGGCGATCACCTCGCGCAGATAGGCCAGGCCGGGGAAATACTGCACCACGGAACTCAGCAGCACGCAGTCCAGGCTGCCCGGCGCGATGCCGGAGAAATCCGCCGCGTCCTGGCGGCGCAACGTCACCTGCGGCAGGTCGAGATCGGTGCGGATGCGGTCCAGCGCGACCTGCGATGCATCGGTGCCGCAATAGCTCTGCGTGAAGGGCGCGATGTGCCGCAGCAGCAAGCCGGTGCCGCAGCCCGGCTCCAGCACCGCGCGCGGTCGCCGCGCCAGCACCTGGTCCACCGTGTCCGTCACCCAGTCGCGCATCTCCGCATCGGGGATCGGCGTGCCGGTATAGGTGCTGATCCAGCCGGTGGTGTCGAAGGCCGCGTCGGCGGCACGCTCGGCGCCGTAGATGCGCTGGTCGAACAGGTCGGCCCAGCCGCGCAGCGTGCCCTCGCGCTCGCCATCCGCGGGCACCACCCAGGCGACCAGGCGGCGCTCGCCATCCGGGCCCGCCGGCGTGCCGGCAACGGCCTGCGCGACGCCTGGCTGGGCCAGCAGCGCGGCCTCGACCTCGGCGGGTTCGACGCGGAAGCCGCGGATCTTCGCCTGGCGATCGATGCGGCCGAGGAACTCCACCGCGCCGCTGCTGCCGACGCGGCCGCGGTCGCCGGTGCGATACAGCCGCGCACCCGGCGCGGCCGCGGATGGGTCGGGGCGGAAGCGATCGGCGGTCAGGTCCGGGCGGCCGAGGTAGCCGCGCGCCACACCGGCGCCGCCGACGCTGATCTCGCCCGGCACGCCGCGCGGCACCACGCGCCCCGCCGCATCGAGCAACCGGACCGTGGTGCCGTTCACGGGGAGGCCGATCGGCACCGCGCCCCGCCTGGCCTCGGTCATCCGGTGCGTCAGCGCGAAGATGGTGGTCTCGGTCGGGCCGTAGCCGTTGGTGAAAGTCGCGCCGTCGCCCAGCATGGCGCACACCGCATCCGGCGCGACCACGTCGCCGCCGGCGAGCACCTGGCGGCGGCCGCGCAGCGCGGCGGGATGCGCCAGCGCCATTTCGCGGAACAGCCCGGCGGTGAGCCACAGCCGCGTCACGCCATGGCGGTCGAGGACGTCGGCGAGTTCGCCCAGCGACAGCCGCCCCGGTGGCGCGATGGCGACCGCCCCGCCGTTCAGCAACGGCGCCCAGATCTCGAGCGTCGAGGCATCGAAGGCGAGCGGCGCGTGCAGCAGCACCACCTCGCCTGCGCCGGCCTCCATGAAGGCTGGCGCGATGCAGCGCGAGGCGATGTTGGCATGCGTGACACCCACCAGCTTGGGCGTGCCGGTGCTGCCGCTGGTGACCATGAGCGCAGCGAGGCGGTCGGGCTGGATGGGCTGCGCGCGCGCAGCCGCGCCGGCGTCCTGGACCGCCAGGCCGGGGCCGATGACCAGCGCGGCGCGCGCCTGCGCCAGCACCGCCGCGCGCCGTGCCGCCGGCATGGCCGGGTCGAGCGGCAGATAGGCCCCGCCGGCGCGCAGCGTGGCCAGCATGGCGACCACGGCCTCCGCCCCGCGATCGAGGTCGAGGGCGACGACATCCTCCGCGCCGATCCCGGCACGCGCGATCGCATGGGCCAGCGCGGCGGAGCGTTGATCCAGTTCCCCGTAGCTGATGGCCCAGCCATCGCCGAACAGCGCCGGCGCATCCGGATTACGCGCCGCGACGGCGGCGAAGCGCGACGGTAGATCGCTGCGCTGCGCGGGTGCGCCCACCAGCGGCGCGGCGTTCGCCGCCGCGCGCATGAGCGGCAGCGCCGACAGCCGCGTGGCAGGCTCGCGCGCTGCCGCGTCCAGCAGCGCGAGGTAGCCTTCGATCCAGGCGGCGACCGTCGTCGCGTCGAACAGGTCGCGATTATAGGCCAGGAAGCCGGTGAAGCCCTGCGCCTGCGGCCACAGGTGCAGTTCCATGTCGAAGCGCACGGTCATGCGCGGCGGCGGCAGCACCTCGACGCCGAGGCCCGGCAGGTCGAAGCGCGGCGCCATGGTCTCGCCGGCCTGCACCGCGAAGATGGTGTTGAAGACCGGGTTGGCGGACAGGTCGCGCCCCGGCGCCAGGTCCTGCACCACGCGTTCGAAGGGCAGGTCCTGATGCGCGAAGGCGCCAAGGCAGGCGGCCTTCACCCGCGCGAGGTGCGTCGCGAAATCCGGGTCGTCCGTGCAATCGGCATCGAGCGCCAGCGAATTCACGAAGAAGCCGACCAGCCCTTCGGTCTCGCCACGGTTGCGGTTGGCGACCGGCGCGCCGACGGCGAAGCGCGGCTGGCCCGACAACCGGTGCAGAAGCGCCTGGAATCCGGCGAGCAGCGTCATGAAGGGCGTCGCACCACTGGCCCGCCCGAAGGTTGAGAGCCGCGCGGCAAGCGCCGGCGGGATGTCCAGCGGCAGGCTGGCGCCGTTGAAGCTCTCGTGTTCGGGCCGCGGCCGATCCAGCGGCAGCGCCAGCGCCGGCACCCCGGCAAGGCGCGCGCGCCAATGCGCGAGGGCGGCATCCTCGCGCCCACCCTGCATGGTCTCGCGCTGCCAGCAGGCGACGTCGGCGTAGCGCAAGGGCAGCGGCGCGCCCGCCGAGCCATGGGCGTAGAGCGCGCCCAGCTCCCGCACGATCACCTGCAGCGACCAGCCATCCGCCGCGATGTGATGGATGGCACCGAGCAGCACATGGTCATCGGCCCCGAGCCGCAGCAGGCGCATCCGCATCGGCCGCCCGGCGGCGAGGTCGAAGGGCCGTTCGATCTCGGCCTGCTGCAGCGCGGGAAGCGCCGCCTCGGTCGCGTCGCCGACCTCGAGGGATGGCGGGGGCGGCGGCAGCACGACCTGGCGCGGTTCGCCGTCGATCTCGCGAAACGCGGTCCGCAGCGGTTCGTGCCGCGCCGCCAGGCCGGCCAGCGCACGTGCCAGCGCCGCCACGTCCAGCGCACCGCGCAGCCGCAGCGCCACCGGCATGGTATAGGCATGCCCCGCCAGCCCCAGCCGGTCGAGCAACCACAGCCGCGCCTGCGCGAAGGACAGCGGCGCGGCACCGGGGGGCGCGGTCCCGGCGCGCGGCGGCGGCGGCGGCGCGCCGGCCTCCTCCAGCGCGGCGGCGATGCCGGCGATGGTGGGCGCCTCGAACAGCCGGCGCAGCGGAAGTTCGACACCAAGTGCCGCGCGGATGCGCGAGACAAGCTGCGTCGCCAGCAGCGAATGCCCGCCGGCGGCGAAGAAATCGTCATGGATGCCGATGGCGGCGACACCGAGCGTATCGGCGAACAGCGCCGCCACGGCGTCCTCGATGGGCGATCGCGGCTGGTCGCCGACCGGGGCATCGGGCACGGGCAGCGCGCCGCGGTCGAGCTTGCCGTTGGCCAGCAGCGGCAGTGCCGGCAGCAGCACGATCGCCGCCGGACGCATGTGATCGGGCAGCGAATCTCGCAGGCGCTCGCGCAGCGCGGGCAACGGGTCGGTGCCCGGCTGCGCGGCCACGACATGCGCGACCAGGCGGCCCTGCAGCAGCCCCACCGTCGCGGCGCGCAGTTCTCCGCCGGCGAGCAGCGCCCGCTCGATCTCGGCGGGCTCGACGCGGAAGCCGCGCAGCTTCAGCTGGTGGTCGCGCCGGCCGAGGTAGCGCAGCGCGCCATCGGCGCCGAGCCGCCCCTGGTCGCCGGTGCGATACAGCCGTGCGCCGGGCGCGCCGTCGGGGTCGGGGCGGAAGCGATCCGCCGTCTGCGCCGGGTCGCCGCGGTACCCGCGCGCGAGGCCCCAGCCGGCGGCGGCGATCTCGCCGATGGCACCCGGCGGCACCGTCCGGCCCGCGCCGTCGATCAGCCGCACCGCGAGGTCACCGACAGGCCGGCCGATCGGCACGGGGTCGTCATGCGACGCGACCTCGTGCGTGGTGACGACATAGGCCTCGGTCGGACCGTAGTGGTTGACCAGGCGCAGCGTCGGTCGGGCGGCGCGGAAGGCCGCCAGCGCGGGCGTCGCGCGCACCGCCTCGCCGGCGGTGTGGATCTCGGTGAGCGCGTGGCCGCCATGGCGCGCGGCCAGTGCCTCGATCACGAGCGACAGCGGCGAGAAGGGCATGAAGACGCGCTCGATCCGCGCCTCGTCGATGCAATCGGCGATGCGGTCCGCGTCGCGCCGCGCCTCGCCGTCGAGCAGCACCAGCGTGCCGCCCAAGGCCCAGGTGGTGAAGGCCTCCTGGAAGAAGACGTCGAAGGCCTGGTGGGTGAAGCCGAGCGTGCGCCGGCCGCGGTCGCCGAGCCGCGTCGCATGCCAGCGCGCGACATTCGCCAAGGCGCGATGCGGCAGCTCGACACCCTTGGGCGTGCCGGTGGAGCCCGAGGTGAAGATGATCGCCGCAAGATTGTCGGGCCGTGGCGCCGCGCACGGTGCGTCGGGGCCATCGGCCGTCGCCGGATCGATCAGCGAGACGCCCGGCAGCCGCGCGGCCAGGCGCGGGTCGACCAGGCCCAGCATGGGCTGCGCCACCGCCAGGATCGCGGCATGGCGCGCCGGCGCGTCGTCGGGGTCGAGCGGCACCACCACCGCGCCGGCCCGCAGGATGCCGAGCATCGCCGCATGCAGCCATGGCCCGCGGTGCAGGCACAGAGCGACCGGCATCTCGGGCCTCGCGCCCGCCGCCGCCAGCGCACGGGCGATGCGCGCCGAGGCGTCATCGAGCGCGCCATAGGTCAGCGTGATGTCGCCGGCCTGCAACGCCGGTGCATCGGGCAGGCGCCGCGCGGTGGCCTCGAACAGCGGATGCAGCAGCGGCGGGTCGTCGCCGCTCGCGGTGTCGTTGAGCGCGGCGAGGCGGGCCGCGTCGGCGGCACAGGGCGCCATCAGCGTCGAAAGCGGCGCGTCCGGCGCGGCTGCGGCAGCGTCCAGCAGCGCCGTCCAGCGCGCCAGCAGGCGCTGCGTGTCGGCGGCGTCCAGCACGCCGACATCATGCACTGCGATACCGGCGAAGTCGTCGCCCTCCGGCCAGCAATGCACTTCCAGGTCGAACCGCGCGGCCAGCGCCGCGTGGCCCATCATCCGCGCATGCAGGCCCGGCAGGCGCAGCGTCGCCGCGGCCGCGGCGCCGTCCTGCATAGCGAACATTGTCGAGAACAGGGGCGTGGCGTCCAGGCTGCGCGCCGGGTGCAGCGCCTCCACCACATGGTCGAAGGGAACGTCCTGGTGCGGCAGCGCCGCCATCCAGCCCGCGCGCATCCGGCGCAGCAGCGTGCGGAAGGACGGGTCGCCGCGCAGGTCGCCCCGCATCACCAGCGTGTTCACCAGGAAGCCGATGAGCCCTTCGCTGCCGGGTTCCGTGCGGTTGGCGACCGGCACGCCGACCGCCGGGCGCGCCTGCCCCGCCTCGCGCCCCAGCGTGGCCAGGAAGGCGGCCAGCAGCAGCACGAAGGCGGTGGTGCCTTCCTCGCGTGCCAATGCCATGGCGGTGCCGGGCAGGCGGAAGGGAGTTGGCGCGCCCTCGCCCCGTGGTGCGGGCGCGCCGGCGCGGTCGGTGGGCAGGTCGGTGCGCTCCAGCCCTTCCAGCGCACTGCGCCAGAACTGCACGCCTTTCGCGTCCTGACGCGCGGCGTGTGCCGCCGCGAGGTCAGGCACCTGGACCGGCAGCGCCGCCAGCGGCTGGCCTCCATAGAGCCTGCCCAGTTCCTCCAGCAGCACGGTCAGCGACCATCCGTCGAAGGCGATGTGATGAACGGCCATGATCAGCGCATGGCGATCGGGCGCGATGCGGGCCAGGCGCGCGCGCAGCAGCGGCGGCGCGGCGAGGTCGAAGGGACGGCGGTTCTCTGCCACGACCAGCGCCGCCAGGGCGTCATCCGACGGCACGTCGGCGATTGGCAGCGCGAAGGGTGCGGGCGGCTGAACCAGTTGCATCGGCCGCCCGTCGCGCTCGACGAAGGCCGTGCGCAGCGCCTCGTGCCGATGCACGAGCCCCTCCAGCGCGCCGCGCAGGGCCTCGGCATCGAGCGCGCCATCGATCGCGATGTTCACCGGCGTGACGTAGCGATGCCCGGCCAGCCCGGCGCGTTCCAGGAACCACAGCCGCTTCTGCGCCGGCGAGGCCGGCAGCCCTTCCGCCGGGCGCGCGGCGGGGCGTGCCAGGAAGGCCAGGATCTCCTCGCGCCGCGCGCGCAACAGGGCGCGTGTCGCTTCGTCCAGCGCCCCCTGCGGGGCGCCGTAGCGCAACCGGCCATCCTCGACGCGCAGGCTGATCCCGCGCGCTGCCAGGCCATGGACAAGGTCGGCGATGCCCGCCAGCGGCTGTTGTCCGTCCATGAGCGTCAGATCTCGCCTTCTTCGAGGCCGGCGCGCAGCGCGTCGATCTCGGCCGCGAGACCCGCGACCGACGGCGCGCGGAACACGGCATCGAGCGGCAGCGCCACCGCGAAGCGCGCACGCAGCCGCGCCACCAGGCGGCTGGCCAGAAGCGAATGCCCGCCCAGCGCGAAGAACTCATCCTCCGGGCCGGGCGAGGCGGCGCCGAGCAACTCGCCGAACAGCGCGGCGACGGCCTGTTCGCTCTCGCTCATGGCGCGCGCGGGCGTGGGCGCCGCTGTGGGCAGGGACGCCGCCAGGGCACGCCAGTCGACCTTGCCGGCGCTGGTCAGCGGCAATGCCTCCACGCGGTGCATGGCGGCCGGCACCATCCAGTCCGGCAACACAGCCGCGAGATGCGCGCGCAGCGCCGCGGCATCCCATTGGGACGCCGGCGAGGCGGGCGCCGAGGCCAGCCGCGCGGGATCGGCATCGAGCGGCGCCAGCGGCAGCAGCGGTGCGCGATCGCGGCCGAATGCGGCGTCCAGCGTGGCGCCCTCGCCCGGTGCCACGGCGACATGCCAGCCCGGCGGCAGCAGCGCCCGCAGCCCGGCGGGCGTGACGCCGTCCGTGCCTTCAGCCTGGCGCGCCGTGCCGGCGGTGGCGCCGGCGGCCAGCGCGGCCCGGCGCTGCAGCGCACCGGCCATGCGTGCATCCGGCAGGCCGCGCAGCGCGAAGGGCTGGCCGCGTTCAAGCAGCGGCGCGATGGCCGCCGCATCGCCATCCTGCCAGGCCGGCGGCGCGGCCGGTGCATTGCCGCCGGCCTTGGTCAGCACCGCGGTGAAGCGGGTGCGCGTGAGTTCATTCGCGACATCGAAACCCTGCGCCGCGACCGCGACCTGCGCGAGGCCCGACAGCCGCCCATGCAGCGCGGCGAAGAAGGACGGGTCGATGTGCAGTTCCGCATCGGCACGCGCGATGGCAGCGGCGGCGGCGCGCACGTCATCGGCACGCGCGTCGGGCGCCGCGCGGGCCAGCGCGATCTCGGCATGCAGCAGGTCGCGCCGGCGCAGGTTGCGGAGGTCGGCCAGCACCACGCGCCCGCCGGGGCGCAGCAGGTCCATGGACTGTTGCAACACCCGCAGCAGGTACGCCGCATCGGGAAAATACTGCACCACCGATGACAGCAGCACGACATCGCAGCCGCCAGGCAGCCCGTCCAACGCATCGGCGGCGCGCGCCTCGAGCCGCACATTCGTCCAGCCGAGGCGATCCACCTGCGCGCGCACCTGCGCCTGCGCCGCTGCGCTGATCTCGATGCCGACATACTGCTCGACGCGCGGTGCGATGGCGTAGAGCAGCATGCCGGTGCCGTGGCCGACCTCCAGCACGCGGCGCGGCGAGTCGTCCAGCGCGTGGCCCACCACCTCCGCGGCCCAGGCGCGCATCTCGGCTTCGGGGATCGGCGCGCCGGTGGCGCTGTCGCGCCAGCCGGCCGTGTTGAACAGCGGGTCGGCGCTGGCCTGCGCGGGCACGTAAATGCGTTCGTCAAAGACCGCGGCCCAGTCCTGCACGCGCGCACGCGCATCCGCCGCGGCGCGCGGCACGGCATAGGCGACAAGGCGCTTGCCCGCCTTGCCGTCCTCGATGGCGACGGCGGCCTCGGCGATGGCGGGGTGGCGGCGCAGCGCCGCCTCGACCTCGGCGGGTTCGACGCGGAAGCCGCGGATCTTGGCCTGGCGGTCGAGCCGGCCGAGGAACTCCACCGCGCCATCCGGCCGCCGCCGCACCAGGTCCCCGGTGCGATAGAGCCGCGCGCCAGCCGTCGCGGCGAAGGGGTCGGGGCGGAAGCGGTCGGCCGTGGCATCCGGCGCGCCGAGGTAGCCGCGCGCGACGCCATCGCCCGCCACCAGCAATTCACCGGGCACATCCACCGGCGCCTCGCTGCATGGCGCATCGCGTTCGACCACATGCAGCCGCGTGCCGCGCAAGGGCCGGCCGATGGGCAGGGTGACGGCGCCCTCCGGCACGGCGTCGATCACCTGCCATGACGCGAAGGTGGTGGTCTCCGTCGGGCCATAGACATGCAGCAGGCGGCGTGGCGCGCCGACGTGCAGGATGCGCCGCACCAGCGCCGGGTCGCAGGCCTCGCCGCCGAACAGCAGCGTCTCCAGCGTGGCGAAGGCGTCGGGCGACTCCTCCGCGGCGCGATGCAGCAGCGCGGTGGTGACGAAGGCGGTGGTCACGCCGCCATCGCGCAGCGCCGTCGCCAGCGCCTGCGCGTCCAGCACTGTGTCGTGGTCCACGATCACCACCGTCGCGCCGTTGAGCAGCGCGCCCCAGACCTCGAAGGTGCTGGCATCGAAGGCGGGGCTGGCGAGATGCGCGATGCGCTCGCCCGGCCGGATCGCGACATAGTCGGCATCCAGCACCAGCCGCGCCACCGCCGCCTGGCGCACCGCGATGCATTTCGGCGCGCCCGTCGATCCGCTGGTGAAGGCCAGGTAGGCCAGGCGATCGGCGCCGAACCCATCGGCCGGCGGCGGGGCGTCCGCCTCGGCGGCATCCACCGCATCCAGCAGGATGGTGGCGCCGGCTGCGCGCAGCGCCGCATCGCGCCGTTCCCGCGGCCAGGCCGGGTCGAGCGGCAGCAGCGCGCCGCCCGCCTTGGCCACCGCCAGCGTCGCGACGATGCTGGCGATGGATCGCGGCAGCGCCATCGCCACCGGTGTCTCCGGCCCGACGCCGCCTTCGCGCAGCCGCCAGGCGAGCGCATTGGCGCGCCGGTCCAGCGTGGCGTAGGACACGGCCTCGCCACGATGCTGCACCGCCGTCGCCGCCGGGTCGCGCGCCAGCGCCTGCGCGAACAGCGCCGGCAGCGTGGCCGGAGCGAAGGTCGGCACCGGCGGATTCCACGCCGCGCCGTCATCCAGCGGCAGCGTCGCCGCCACGGCGTCGGGCGTCGCGATGCCGGCCGCGAGCAGCGCCTCCAGATGCGCCGCCATCGCCGCGATGCGGTCGGCATCGAAGCGGTCGGCGTCGTAGATCAGCCCGCCGGCGATGCGATCCCCGTCGCGCCAGGCATGGCATTCCAGGTCGAAGCGCGCGGCGGTCTCGGCAATGGACAGGTCGCCGATGGTGAGCCCCGGCGCGAGGTCCGGCAGGCGGAATGGCGCCTGCCAGGCGAACATCGCCTCGAAGACCGGGTTGCGCGCGAACAGGCGTTCCGGCTGGGCGCGTTCGACGATGCGCTCGAACGGGATGTCCTGCGCGGCCATCGCATCGGCCACCGCCTGCTGCACGCGGGCCAGCGCCTGCGCGAAGGCGGGGCCGCCCGACAGGTCGGCGCCGATCACCAGCGAGTTCACGAAGAAGCCGACCAGCGCCTCGGTCTGCGCGCCGTCGCGCCCGGCGATCGGGCAACCCACCACCGGATGCGGCGCATCGCCGTGGCGCGCGAGCAGCAGCAGGAAGCCGGCCAGCATCAGCGTGAAGGGCGTGGTGCCGCGCGCCTGCGCGAAGGCGACCAGCCGCGCCGACAGGCCGGCATCGAAGACGAAGCGCAGGACGCGCCCCTGGCGCGGGCGCCCGGCCGGCGCGACGCGGTCGGGGCGCAGGCGGAAGGCCGGCAGCGCGGCGACCTGGTGCGCGCGCTCCGCCAGTCGCGCCTCCTGCGTGGCCAGCCGCGCGGGGCTGCGCTGCCACGCCGCGACGTCGGCGTATTGCACCGACAGCGGAGGCAATGGCGAAGGCTGGCCGGCCGCGAAGGCTGGATACAGTGCCGCCAGCTCGCCCCCGAGCACGCCGATCGACCAGCCATCGAAGGCGATGTGATGCACGGCGATGGCGAGCACATGCCGGTCCGGCGCCGTGCGCCACAGCTTGGCGCGCAGCAGGCGGCCATGTGCCAGCGGGATCGGTTCCGCGGCGAAGGCGGCGGCCTGCGCGGCCGCGTCATCGGCCGTCGCGTCAGTGCATTCGAGCGGCACCGGATATGCCGCGCCTTCCTCCTGCACCGGCTCGCCCGTGATCTCGCGGAAGTGGGTCCGCAGCACGGCGTGGCGTTGCACCACCGCCTCGATCGCGCGCTGCAGCGCGAGAGCGTCGAGCACGCCGTCGATCACCGCCAGCAGCGGGATGACATAGCCGCTGCCGGTATGCCCCAGCCGGTCGAGGAACCACAGCCGCCGCTGCGCGAAGGACAGCGGCAGCGGCGCGTCGCGCGGGGCGGTCGGGATGCCGGCGCTGCTGCGCGCCTGAAGCAGTCGGCTGAGCAGCGCGCGGCGGTCCTCGGCGGCGCTCATGCGGGGGCCTCCGCGAGGGCGCGCAGCGCGGCCTCGACCTCCTCGTCCGACATGGCGGCGACGTCGGCGGAGACGCCGCTCGGCGCACGCAGCGCCGCGACCTCGGCGGCCAGCGCGTCGGCGCTGGCGGCGCCGACCAGGCGGGCCAGCGGCAGGTCCACGCCGAACGCCTCGCGGATGCGGTTTCGCAGCGCGATCGCCATCAGGCTGTCGAAGCCGTAGCCCGCCAACGGCGCCGTGCGGTCGGGCAGCGACGGCATGCCGAGCACCTGGGCGGCCAGCGCGGCCATCGTCTCCGGCACGCCTGCACCCTGCGGCAGGGCGGGCGCCGCCGCAGCCGGCGGTGCCGCCAGCCCGCGCAGCAGCGGCGCCACGCCGCCGCGCGCCGCGGTGAAGGCCGCCCAATCCACCGGCAGCACCATCGCCTGCGTCGCATCCTCCGCCAGGAGGCGATCCAACACCGCGAGCGCGTCCGCCGCCATGAAACCCGTCACGCCGGGCAGCGTCGCACCGCGCGCCGCGGCGGCGCCGGTGGCCTCCCAGGCGCCCCAGTCGATGGCCAGCGCATGCAGCCCCTGCGCGCGGCGGTGCCAGGCCAGCGCGTCGAGCGTGGCGCTCGCCGCCGCGTGGTTCGCCTGCCCCGCATTGCCCAGCACGCCGGCCACCGAGGAGAACAGGATGAAGCGATGCGCCGGCAGGTCGCGCGTCGCGGCATGCAGGTGCAGCGCGCCGCGGGCCTTGGGCGCCAGAACGCGGGCCAGGGCCTCGGGCGACATGGCATGGATCGCGGCGTCGTCGAGCACGCCCGCGGCATGCACCACGCCGGCGAGGCGCGTGCGCGCGGTGATGGACGCGACCAGTGCCGTGACGTCGGCTGCGCGCGCGACATCGGCCTCAGGCAGCGCGACCGTCGCGCCCACCGCGCGCAGCCGTTCGGCCAGCGCAAGCGCCTCGGGCGACGGCGCCGAGCGCGACGCCAGCACCAGGTCCTTCACGCCCTGCGCGGCGAGGCGTTCCGCCACCGCCAGGCCGAGCCCGCCGCGGCCGCCGGTGATGAGCCAGGCGCCGTCGACGGAAGGCTCCGCCGTCGGGGCCTGCGGCCAGGGCCGGCGCACCAGCCGCTGCGCGAGGCGCGCGCCATCCCGCCAGGCCGTGCGGTCTTCGTCGTCTGCCTGCGACAGCGCGGCGCGCAGCGTGGCGACCGGGTCGGCGTCGCGCGGGTCGAGGTCGACCAGGAAGCAGGGCGCGCCAGGCTGTTCCAGGGTGGCCACCAGCCCGAGGCCCCAGAGCGGCGCGCCGGCAATGTGCGGCAGGGTTTCGCCCGGCCGCGTCGCCACCGCACCGCGCGTGACCAGCCAGACCGCCTCGTGGCGTTCGCCGGCAGTACGAAGCAGCGCGAGGGCATCGGCCGCCGCGCCCTGGACATCATCCGCATCCCGGTCCAGCGCGCGCAGGTCGAGCAGCGTGGTCGGCGCCTCCGGCGTGCCGAACGCCACGCGCGCCGCCTGCGCGAGCGGCCCTTCGCCGAGCACGTGCACGGCGACGGCCGGCGGCGGACGGCGCGCCACGATCACCGCCTGGTCGAGCAGCAGCGCCTCGGGCGCGCACAGCGTCATGGGGTCGGCCAGGCCGGCGGCGCGCAACGCAGCTTCCCATTCAGGCGCGGACAACAGCGGATGGTCGCGCCGCAGCGCGTCGTCGAAGCGCCACCACCCCGGCGTCAGCCCGAAGGTGGCATCGACCCAGGGCGCGGGGGCGGTGGCCTCCAGCAGCGCGATCCACCCGCCTGGCGCCAACAGCCCTGCCAGGTTCGCGAGCGCGGCGGGGATGTCGCGACAGGCATGCAGCGCGTTGGCAGCGACGATGATGTCGAATCGCGCATCGCCCAGGCCCTGTTCGGCCGGCGGGCGCTCGGCATCGAGCACGGCGGTGCGGATGCCGGGGAAGCGCTGGGCGCCCTGCGCGAGCAGCGCCGGCGAGACATCGGTGAACAGGTAGTCGGTGTCGGACGGCAGGGCGTCGCGCAGCGCGGCGGTGGTGCCACCGGTGCCGGCGCCGACCTCCAGCACGCGCAGCCGGCGGGCGGGCGGCCACGACGCGGTCGCGGATCGCAACAGGCCCGCGAGCAGGCCGTTCATGCGGCGGGCGGATGGCGCTTCGGCATAGAGATGCGCGGCGGTGTCCTCGGCGAACAGCAGCGGTAGGGCATCGGCCTCGCCGCGCAGAATGGCCGGCAATGCGGCACCGCAGCGGGCGACCAGCGCGAATTCCTTCGCGGCTTGCGGATGCGCGGCGGCGTAGCGCAAGGCCAGCGCCGCGGCGGGTTGCTCCGCGGCTTCGGCAAGCTGGGCGATGCGCCGCGCGGCGCGGGTGCGGTCCGGGGCGGGCGGCGTGGCGGTGGCTTCGGCGGCGTAGGCGCGCGCAAGGCGGTCAAGCGCCGCGCGGGCCGGCGCGAGGTCGGGCATGGCCGGGTCGACGGCCGGCGCCATCACGATGGTGCGCGGCGCTGTCAGCATCGCGACAGGCGCGGCGTCCCAGCGCGGTTCGTACAGCCAGGCCTCGGGTGCCACGGCGTCGAAGCGTGTCGGCGTCGCGAGGATGTCGCGCGCCACCTGGCGCAGCGTGGCGGCGTCCTCGTCGGTGCGGCGGGCACAGAACAGCAGGTAGCGCGCGCCGCCTTCGCGCAGCAGCCGGCCCAGGCGGACGAAGCCGCGAAAGGCATCCTGCACAGCATCGCGCCGTGCCGCCGGCAGCCCAGTGCCGATGCGGGCGATATGCGCCTCGATGTCGGGGTCGTGCAGGAAGTTGGCGATGGCGGGGCTGACGCAGGTAGCGTCCTCCAGCCGCAGGCCGGCGGAGGCCAGCCAGGCGGCCCAGTCCTCGGCGGCGGGCAGGTCGGACAGGGTCTTGCCGTCGGCGATCGCGGCACCCGTCGCCATCAGGTCGGCCAGCACGAGTTGCCCGCCCGGCGTGATCGCCTGGCGCAGATGGCCGAACAGCGCGGCCGGGTCGGCCATGTGGTGCACCGCCTCGAAGCCGAGGGCGAGGTCGAAGCGGCCCTCGGGCGCAAACTGCGTCGAATCGCGGTGGTGCACGGCGATGCGATCGGCAACGCCGCGCGATTCGGCAAGGCGCGCCGCGACCTCCGCCTGCCGCGCCGAGGCGGTGTGGCCGACGCCTTCGATCTGCGGATGCCGCCGCGCCAGCGCGACCAGGTCGCCGCCATAGCCGCAGCCGAGATCGAAGACACGCCGCACTGACGGCAGGTCCACGCGCCGCAGTGCGAGCCGGCGCAGGCGCCGCTGCGCGTCCAGCATCAGGTCGACATGCGCCGGGTTCGCACCCGGGTCGCGGATCGCCTCGAGCCAGGAGAAGCCAGGAACGATCTCGGGGAAAGGCGCATAGGTCAGGTGGAGATCGACCGACGGGTCGGCCAGCCCGCGTTCGGTCAGCGCGGCATAGGTCTGCGCGAGGTCATCGTAGAAGGCGCCGACCGCCTCGGCGCGGGTGGTGGTCGCGCGGAACGGGTCGGCGCGGTCGTCCCACTGCCGCGACCGTTCCCAAGCATACCGTGGCAGGTCGACATGCTGCTGGCTGTCGGTGGCGCGGTCCAGGTCGATGCTGGCGCCGTGCGCGTGGTGCGCTGGATGCTTTCGCCCTCATCGGCATCGCGTGCGATCGAGGGCAGTGTCGTCAGTCCCGGCACGATGCGCCGGTTCAGCCCGGCGAGGACCGGCTGCGCGCCGATCTCCAGCGCCACGGCGCCGTGCGTGCCGCCGGCCTGTGAACCCGCGCCCGCGCCCGCCGCAGGTCCGCCAAAGCCCAACCCACGCCCAGCCGCCCCGCCCAGCAACCCCACCGCCGTCGCCACCGCCTCCGCATACCGCACCCGCCCGCGCAGATGCCCCGCCCAATGCGCCCCCCAGTCGTACGCCGCCTCGCCACGCGCGCCGGCACCGCCCTGCCCAGCCCGGTCAGGCGCGCCGCCCACCACCGCCCCGCTCCAGCTCGACACCAGCGCCACCTCCGGCGCCGTGTGCTCCACCGCCCGCGCCAATGCCGCCAGCCCCGCCATCGCCGGCCCCACCAGCGGCGAGTGATACCCCTGCCCCCCCGCCAGCGCCTCGCTCGCGTGCCCGCGCTCCAGCAGCACCGCGCACACCGCTCCCAGCGCCGCCGCGCTCCCCGCCACCGTCGTTCCCGCCGCACCATGGTCCGCCGCCACCGACGCCTCGGCCGCCAGCCCCGCCGGCAAGCCCGCCAGCACCGCCTCCACCTCCGCCGCACCCGCCGTCGTCGCCGCCATGCCGCCCGGCGCCAGCCCCTCGCACAGCGCACCGCGCCCCGCCACCAGCCGCGCCAGACCGTCCAGCGCCAGCACGCCCGCCACATGCGCCGCCACGTATTCGCCCAGCGAATGACCCAGCACCACCGACGGCACCACGCCCCGCCCCCGCCACAGCCGCGCCAGCGCCACACCCAGCGCCACATGCGCCGGCTGCGCCAAGGATGGCATCGCCAGCCACCGCGCCGCATCCGCCCCGTGCAGCACCGCCTCCAGCCCCGGCGCGCCCGCCGGCAGATACGGCGCGAAGGCCGCGCACACCTCCCGCCACGCCGTCGCGAATTCCGGCTCCGACCCCATCAGCCCCAGCCCCGCGCCAGGCCGCAGCGCACCCTGCCCGGTGAACAGCCAGATCAGCCCAGGACCCTCCTGCGCCACCGCCGCCACGCCCCAGGCATCCCCGCGCGCATCGCCCCGCAGCACCGCCGCCGCCGCCACCGCATCGCGCGCCACCACCGCGCGCCGATGCCCCATCGCCGACCGCCCGCGCACCGATGTCCCGCAGGCCGCCAGCCAGCATCCCGCGCCACCCGCCACCGCATCGGTTTCGCCCAGCACCGCCAGCCGCGCCGCACCCGCCGCCGCCAGGCCCTCCAGCGCCGCCGCGCTGCGCGCCGACACAACGTAGATCCCCGCCCGCCGCGCCGGGCCGGCCTGGTTCGCCCCCTGGCCCGCCAGCGCCGCCTCCGCCAGCCGCCCCAGCCCCGCCGGCGCCGGCCCGATCACCGCATGCGCGTTCGTCCCCGAGAACCCGAACGAACTCACCCCCACCAGCGCATCCGACCCCAGCGGCTCGACCCCCGCCGGCAGCCGCAGCCCGCTGCCCGCCCAGTCCACATGCTCGCTCGGCGTGCCCGCATACGGGTGCGGCGGCACCTCGCCGTGGTGGCGCATCAGCACCGCCTTGACCACGCCCACCAGGCCCGCCGCGCCCTCCGCATGGCCCAGGTTCGCCTTGGCCGAACCGATCGGCAGCCCCGCCCCAGCCCCGAACACCGACCCCAGCGCCCCCGCCTCGATCGGGTCGCCCAGCGCCGTGCCCGTGCCATGCGCCTCGATGTAGCCCACCGCCTCCGGCCCCACCCCGGCATCCGCCAGCGCCGCACGGATCACCTCCGCCTGCGCCGGACCGTTCGGCACCGTCAGCCCGCCCGACGCCCCGTCCTGCCCCACCGCACTGCCGCGCAGCACCGCCCAGGCACGCCCCGCCGGCGCCTCGCCCAGCCGCCCCAGCACCACCACCGCGCAGCCTTCCGCCCGGCCATACCCGTCCGCACCCGCCGAAAACGCCTTGCACCGCCCATCCGGCGACAGCATCCCCGCCCGCGAGAACCCCACCGAATGCACCGGCGACAGGATCAGGTTCACACCCCCCACGATCGCCAACTCGCATTCGCCGCCGCGCAACGCCCGCGACGCCAGATGCAGCGCCACCAGCGACGACGAGCACGCCGTGTCCACCGACACCGCCGCACCCCGCAGCCCCAGCGCATAGGCTATCCGCCCCGACGCCACCGAATGCTGCGTCCCCGAGGCATGGTAGGCATCGATCCCCGACAACCCACCCGACGCCACCATCTGCCCGTAGTCCGACGCGCAGATGCCGACATACACACCCACACGGCGGCCCCGCAGCCGCTCCGGCGCGATGCCCGCATCCTCCAGCGCCTCCCACGCGCATTCCAGCAGCAGCCGCTGCTGCGGATCCATCCCCGCCGCCTCCCGCGGGCTGATCCCCCAGAACCCCGCGTCGAACCCATCCACCGCACCCAGCCAGCCTCCGCGCAGGCTCCGCACCGAACCCGCACGCAATCCCGTCTCATCGCGCAGCGACAGCACCGCCGAACGGTCCATACCCCACCGGTGAACAGGGACCTCCAGAACGCACCACACCCCAGAAGCCACCCGCATCCATCACTCCACCAGGAAGCCGCAGCGACAGGCCAAGGAAGGCCAGCGGCGCCTTCGCGCCGCCGCGCAGCGAGGCGACCTCGGCCTCGAGCTGCTCGATGCGCGCGATCGCCCGCCGCATGCGGTCCGCCTGCACCGTCGCGCTCATGCCCCGAACACCCCGTCCAGCCGCGCATCCAGCAGCGCGCCGAGCTGCTCGTCATCCATGGCGTCCATATCCGGCGCCGCATCCTCGCCCGCCAGGTGCGCGACCAGGCGCTCGATCGTCGGGTGGTCGAGCGCAATGCCCGCTGCCACGGGCCGCCCCAGCGCAGCCTGCAAGCGGTTGCGGAATTCGAGGCTGGTCAGGCTGTCCATGCCCTGGTCGAAGAACAGCCGCCGCGGATCCGCCGCCCCCGGCCCGGCCAGGCCAAGCACCGCGGCCAGCGCGCCGCGCACCGCCGCCTCGATGGCGGCGCGCGTCGGCGCCGCCGCCGGCGCCTCGCCGGGTACGGCGCGCACCGGCGTTTCCTCCTGCGGCGGCACGGCCGGATCCTTCTGCGGCAGCGCGGCCAGCAGCGGGTCGTGGCCGCGCGCCGCGCGCAGCCCGGCTGTGTCGATCCGCATCACCACCGGGCTCGCCAAGCCAGAGCCCAGCACCGCGTCGAAGGCCGCCACGCCGGCATCAGGCGCCAGCCCCGGCATGCCGCGCGCCGCGAGGTGCCGCGCAACCGCCGCCGTCACCGCCGTGCCGATGCTCGCCCAGGGCCCCCACGCGATGCTCATCCCCGGCAGCCCCATCGTGCGGCGCCGCTGCGCCAGCGCATCCAGCGCCGCATTCGCCGCCGCATGCGCCGCCTGCCCGGCATTGCCCAGCGTGCCCGCCGCGCTGCTGCACAGCACGAACAGGTCGAGCCGCCGGTCGCGTGTCAGCGCGTGCAACGTCCAGGCACCCGCCAGCTTCGGCGCCATCACACGCTCGAACGCCGCAGCATCGAGCATCGCAACCGGCGCATCCTCCACCACGCCCACCGCATGCACGATCCCGCGCAGCGGCACGGCCCCGGCATCGACTTCGTCCAGCAGGCGCGCCACCGCGGCAGCGTCGGTCACGTCGAGCATCACGGAGCGGACACTGGCACCCGCCGCGCGCAACGCCTCGATCGCATCATGCTGCGCGGGGGTCGGCGGGTGGCGGCCGGCCAGGACCAGGTGGCGCACGCCACGCGCCACCAGCACGCGCGCCAACAGCAACCCCAGCCCGCCGAAGGCGCCGGTCAGCAGCACCGCCCCTTCCGTCAGGCGCCGTGTCACCACAAGCTTCCCCGGATGGCGCGCCGCCTGCAGCCGCTTCAGCGCCGTCGCGGCGGCGCCGATGCGCGTGACCGGCAGCGGCGGCAACGCGCCCTGCGCGACCTCGGCCAGCACGTCGCGCAGCACAGGCGCCAGTCGGTCGGGGGCCTCGCGCATCTCGCGCGCCAGGTCGATGGCATGGAAGCGGATGTCGGGGCGCAGCCGCGCCGCCTCGGCGGCGTCCAGCGCATCGCCGCGGCCCAGTTCCAGGAAGCAGCCGCCCGGCACCAGCGCCGCCAGCGCCGCACGCCCCGCCGCGGCGCCAAGCGAGGACAGCACCACGTCCACCGGCCCGCATCCGGCCCATGCGGCAGCGTCGCGCGAATCCAGGATGCGCGACACGCCCAGCCCGCGCAGGAAGGCGTGCTTGCCGCGCGACGCGGCCGCGACGACCTGCGCCCCCGCCAGGCGCGCCACATGCAGCGCCGCCAATCCCGTCCCGCCCGCGGCCGCATGGACCAGCACGCGCTGCCCCGGCGCGAGGCCGGCCAGCGCGCGCAGCGTCCAGGCCGCCGTCAGATACGCCACCGGCAGCCCCGCGCGGTCATCGCTGCCTGACGGATCGACAGGCACGCACAAGGACGCCGTCGCGCGGATGCGTGCGCCAAAGGCCCCCGGCGCGATCGCCAGCACCGTATCGCCCGGGGCAACGCCCGCCACCGACGACCCAACCGCCGTGACGGTCCCGAGCGCCTCGACCCCCGGCAGCGCCGTCGATTCGGGATAGGCGCCGAGGCCGATCAGCACGTCGCGGAAATTCACGCCCGTCGCCTGCACGGCGATCTCGACCGCGTCGTCGTCCAGCGCGCCGTCAGGACCAGGCAGCGCGGGCAAGGCGGGCGGAGTCACCTCGGGCCGCAGGCGCGCCACGCGACGGCGCCCGCCGCGCAGGGCCAACTGCGCCTCGGCATCCGGCGCGCGGATCGCCGCGGCAAGCGCCGCCGCATCGGCTTCGCCATCAAGGTCGATCAGCCGCGGAGTCAGTTCCGGGTGCTCGAGCCGCAGCGTCCGCCCGAAGCCCCAGAGCGCCGCCTGCGCCGGGCAGGGCGGGCCGTCGCCGCCGGTCTCGACCGCGCCGCGCGTCACCAGCCATACCGGCGCGGCGCGGCCATCGGCGACCAGCGCGCGCACCAGGCGCAATGCCGGCAGGCAGATGGCGTCCTGCGCCTCCAGCGGGTGGTCCGGCAGGTCCTCGGTGGGGCAGGCCAGCACCACGCCGGCCAGCGGGCCGGGCATGGCGGCCAGCGCGGCCGCGGCATCGGCCTGCATGGGCAACGCCGTCACCGACGCGCCGCCGTCGCGCAGCTGCTGCGCGAGGCCACGCGCGGTCTGCCCGCCGATCACCAGCCATTGGCCCTGCGCCGGCGCCGCGCGCGTCAGGATCACCGCCTGGCGCCATGGCGTGGCGCCGGCATCGAGCACGCCGACCGCTTCGAACCCGGCTTCGTGCAGCAGGGCGCGCCAGGCGGCGGGGTCGAGCATCGGCGGCGCGCTCCGCAGCGCGGCATCGCCGAAGCGCCACCAGCCTTCCGTCAGGCCGAAGGTGAGTTCGCCCCAGCGCGGCGAGGCCGTGCATTCGACCAGCGCCAGCGTGCCGCCATCCGCGACCAGCCCGCGCACATGGCGCAGCGTGGCGCGCAGGTCGCGCGTGGCGTGCAGGACATTCGCGGCAACCACCAGGTCGAAGCGCTCGGCGCCGAAGCCCTGCGCGGCCGGGGCGCGTTCGATGTCGAGCAGTCGCGTGGCGAAGCGGGCGTGGCCGAAGCGCTGCGCGGCCTCGGCCAGCAGCGCTGCCGCGACATCGGTGAAAAGATAGCGCGCGGTGTCCGGCAGGCGCGGCAGAAGGGCCGCCGTGGTGCCGCCGGTGCCGCCGCCGATCTCGATCACGCGCGGCGCATCATGGCCGGCCAGCAGCGCGGCGGCGGCCTCCGCCAACTGCGCCGAAAGCGGCGTCGACCACAGCGATTCGCGATGCACCCGCCCCGCCGCGCCATCGGCGAACAGCAGGTCGAGCGGATCGGCCGCGCCGCGCAGCACGGCGGGCAGCGCCGCGCCGCAGCGGTCGAGCAACGCCGCTTCCGGCCCCGGCGGCGTGGCGTCAGCCGGCGCGTGCGGCAGCGCGACGACGCGCAGGCCACCCTCGGTGTCGCGGTGCAGCGCGCCGTCTTCCTCCAGCATGGCCAGCATGCGCGCGAACAGCGCGTGGTGGCGCGGCGCGATGCCGAGCGCGGCGGCGTCGGGCACCTCTGCGCCAGGCACACCGGGCAGGCCGAGCGCTGCCAGCGCGGCACCGGCATGCGCCGCCGCGCGGCGATCCAGTGATGCCAGCAGCACCGCATGGTCGCGCAGCCCGTCGAGCCGCGCGGCGAAGCCTTCCGCCTGCGCGGCCGCGACGGCATCCGGCGCGGGACGGCCCGGCGCATCCTGCCAGGCCAGCGTCCAGGCCAGGCCGGCGAGCGGATCCGCCGCGCCGCGCCGGCGCAGCCGGACCCCGCACATGCGGCCAAGCGGCGCGCCCTCCATGGACCACAGGTCGAGATCGGCGAGGATATCGTCGCCCTCGGCCGGCTGCCGGCGCGCGCGCAGGCGGAACGCGGCAGGGAGTTGGGCGACAGCAGCGCAGCCGACCATCGCCGGCACCCGCAGCACGCCGTCGGTTGCCAGCAGCGCCGCCGCCTGCATCGCGGCATCCAGCCGCAGCATCGGCGCGAGCGGGCCGGCTTCGTCAAGCGCGATCTCGGCGACCACCCCTTCGCCGTCGCGGCCATGGCGGCGCAGGCCGCGGAACGCGTCGGACAGCGAAAGGCCGGCGGCAGCCAGGCCGGCATGGAAGGCGGCAGCGTCGCCCGACACCCCCGCCGGTGGCGACCCCGCCCCCTGCACCGGCGATGCGGCAGCCAGCCGCCCCGTGGCGTGTCGCGTCCAGGGCGCCTCGACATCGCCGGATCGCGCGAGCGGCGTCGCGTGCAGCTCCCAGCCTGCCGCCGCGCCATCGGGCGCGAGGCTGAATTGCAGCGCCATCGGTTCGCGCAACGGCAGCGGCGATTCGAACAGCGCGTCCTGCACGCAGAGCGCGTCGCCGGAGCGCCAATGCCGGCCGGCCTCGGCCGCCATCGCCAGCATCGCCGCCGCCGGCAGCACCGGCGTGCCGTCGATGCCGTGCCCGGCAAGGATCGGCGCCTGCACCGTATCGAGCCGCGCGAGGAAGCGCATGGTGCCACCCGGCCCAGGCTGCCGGTCGCCAAGCAGCGGATGGGCCTGGGCGGGCGCGGCCGGCGGCGGCGGCGCAACCCACTGCCGCGACCGTTCCCAAGCATACCGTGGCAGGTCGACATGCTGCTGGCTGTCGGTGGCGCGGTCCAGGTCGATGCTGGCGCCGTGCGC